>Ga0307479_10003374_pt1 | contig 14534 bp, 17 predicted proteins | sample atmos_gasesECM4C_FD_203743 | JGI IMG/M metagenome (GOLD analysis project Ga0307479, IMG submission 203743) | Hardwood forest soil microbial communities from Morgan-Monroe State Forest, Indiana, United States - atmos_gasesECM4C_515 | ecosystem: Environmental > Terrestrial > Soil > Temperate...
GAGGCCAAAGAAGCCAAAGAAACTAAAGACGCCAAAGAAAAAGAAAACGGAAAGAAGGACGATGAGGACCCCGGCATCGAAGTTTTCTTGCGGGTATGCCAGTTTGTGAATCCCAGACGCGAGCGATTCCGAGGCCAAGACGTGCTGGTTTTCGATTTCGAGCCCAACCCCGAATTCAAGGCTCACAAGCTTGCAGAAAAGCTGGTACAGAAATTGGCGGGCGTTGTTTGGATAGACGAAAAGAGCCACGATGTGGCGCGCCTCGAAGCTTATTTTGTAGGCGACTTCAAGTTAGCCGGCGGTATGCTAGCCAATTTGCAGAGAGGAACGAGCTTCGTTTTTGAGCAAGAGTTTACCAATAACGAAGTATGGCTGCCGACGTACGCAGAAGTTCACCTGGGCGTCCGCGTCTTGCTGGTGAAAGGGTTCAAGGTCAACGCCATCATACGCTACTCGGACTACAAGAGATTCAACGTGGAAAGCATATCCACCGTGGGCAAACCAAAAGCCAGCTCGGATGCGCCCGGCGTCGGGCCAACAGAAAGTCCGCGTGCTCCCGAGCCACGATAACCAGCGAATTAAAAGTATTGCCAGCCACTGTTTGTCCCGCTACTTGAGCCCACTACTTGAGAAAGTTTCGCGAGTGAAATTCCAGTGATGCGGAGAGATGTTCGGCGAAGTACGCGGCGTCATGGCGGCCTGGGTGGATGTGAAATTCGTGAGGAATTTGTCGAGACGTCAACACTTTATCTAGAGCAATCGCTCCGGCCTCAAAGCCAAAGTCGTCCCGGTCTCCGCAATCAAAATAAACAGTCAGGTGCGCTAAATTTGCCGTCCGTGCAATGACGATGGGGTTGTGCGCCTGCCAGAAAACGGGGTCGGGCGGATTCCCAAACGCGCTGCCCAGCACGCGAGCCCTGGGCGAATTTGGCAGCGCGCCAGCTAGAAAATTGGGCAGCTTTTCTATCAATGCGGCGCTATGCGCGCTTACCGCCGAAAAAAGCTGTGGATGCCGGAATGCGAGATACAGAGCACCGTAACCCCCCATCGAAATTCCGGAGATGGCTCGATTGGCACGGCCGGCTGCAACGCGATAATGCTTTTCCACGTACGGGAAAAACTCCTGCAGAAGAAAATCCTCGTAGCGCGCCTTGCCATCACGGGCGTTTATATAAAACGTGGAGCGGGCATCGGGCGTGGCGATTAGAAAATCCTTCAGCTCGCCTTTGTCGCGCATATCCTCCAGCAAATTCCAGGCGCCGGAATGGACAAAGAATTGTTCGTTATCACCAAGCCCATGGAAGAAGTACAGCACCGGAAAGGTACGGGCTTTGTCGGCGTCGAACGAAGGCGGAAGAACGATGCAGTAAGGCACGGGACGGGCCAGGATTTTGCTGGGCAGAGAATTGCATTCGACGCGGCCGGCCGCCAAGGCCGGTCGCGGCAGGAAGACGAAGCAAATTAGTAAGCACAATTCGCCGCATCGTCGCGCCAGGCTATTCATAGCGCAGAGCATCGACGGGATTGAGCTTGGCTGCACGGGAAGCAGGATAGAGCCCGGCAGCAAGACTCACAAGCACCGCAAAGCCGAGCGCCGCCAACACCAGCCACCACGGAACGGAAGAGAGCTCAATGGAATTGAGATTTTGACGGTGCAGATAAACATTGGTGCCGTAGGTGACCGCGCGGCCCAGCAGCCAGCCGAACATCACGCCGAGTAATCCGCCCAGCAAACCCATGACCCCGGCTTCAACAAAAAAAAGCCGCTGCACATCGGAATCGGCGGCTCCCAGAGCTTTCAACACGCCGATCTCGCGGCGTCGCTCTAGAATGGACATAACTAGGGTATTGACTATGCCAAGGGTGGCGACTGCTAGCGCCAAGGCGCCAAATATTCCCAACAGTGAATCAAAGACGGAGAAAAAAGTGCGCAGCGATTTTGACGCATCCAGTAGAGAGAACGCATTGAAGCCGAGATTCTTGATGGAGGCTTCGAGAGCTTCAACCTGCGACGGAGACTTTGCGCGCACGGAAAGCGATGCATACGTAGTCTTGTTGGTGGCCGAATCGCGCACGATGTCGCGGAGATCGTTCACCTGCGCGGCGCGCAGCGTTGCGGCAGTCTCCAGTGGTATTAGCAGGCGCGCGTTGCCGAAACCGCCGTATCCCGCTGCAGGCTCAGTTTCAACGACGCCAATGATCTTCAGGCGCAACTCTTTTGGAACTACGGAAAAACCACCCGAGGGCTCGCCTGCGTGGTCGGCAGAACCGGCTGCATTCCCTTGCAGCGCTTGGCGTTCTGCGTAACGCAACACCAATTCCTGCCCAATTAGCGAATCGGTGTTTTCGGAAAGTTCTTTCGCGAATTCAATTTGTAGAACGGCTTCATCGGCAGCCACCGAAGAAAAGAAATGGCCCTTCATTCCATCGAATGACCCGGAATTCTTCGAGGATTCCGGCATTCCTGCAACCACTGTGGCGAAGGGTTTGTTGTTGAATCGAACTTCCGTGAAGAAACGGATCTGCGGGTAGACTTCGATTACATTCGGCAACTTTTCGATTTCTTTGCGAGCATCTTCATCAAGCGCGCGGACAGGTTTCCCAGGCTGCTCTTCGCGTTGCGGCCGGCCCGCTCCACGAAAACTGTTTTTGGGCGTCACCAAAATGGTGTCGAAGAGTCCGCTCTGCGACAGCCGCTTGGAAGCGAGTTCTTGCAAGCCGACGCCGAGCGAAAGCATAGCCACAAGAGAAGCTACTCCCACGGCCACGCCCAGGGTGGTAAGAGCGTTGCGAAACAATGCTTCACGCAGATTGCGCAGCGCCAGATCGGTGAGGTCACGGGCTTTCATTGCGCGAGACCTTTCGCTGCCGCAGTGGAGAGCAACTGGCCGTCGCCCATAATGGCCAGGCGGTCGGCAAATCTTTCCGCCAGGGGGCGTTCGTGGGTAACCATCACGATGGTCATGCCGTACTTCGTTTGTTCCTGCAGCAACGTGAGAATGGCTTCACCGGTGGCGGAATCAAGATTCCCGGTTGGTTCATCGGCGAGAAGAATCTTCGGGCGGTTAACCAGTGCTCGCGCAATGGCCACGCGCTGCTGCTCCCCGCCGGAAAGTTCCACGGGGCGGTGGCCTAGCCGGTGCGTCAGTCGCACGCGCTCCAATGCCTCCCGCACGCGGCCGGAGCGTTCCGCGCGATCAACTTCCGCGAGACGAAGCGGCAGCTCGACATTTTCTTCCAGTGTCATGCGCGTGAGCAGATTGAAGGACTGAAAAATCATGCCGACGGTATTGCGGCGATAGTGCGCCAGGTCCGGCGAAGAGAGCGTGGCGATATCCTGCCCATTGCAAACGATGGAGCCGGAAGTCGGGCGATCCAGCCCTCCGATTAAATTCAACAATGTGGACTTACCGGAACCCGAAGAGCCAAGGAGAGCAAGAAATTCATTTTGGGCAATCACCAGAGAAAGATCATCGACAGCTCGCACGCGGCTCGTGCCCATGGTGTAGTGGCGAGAGATATGATCGAGTTGGATGGCGGGGACGGTAGAAGGCACGATTTTTGGCGTCAATTAATGATACGTGGGAACGACGATAAAAATTTCACGTTAGGCGAAATAATGGCGGGACAAAGGGAATTGCTGATCAAAAACGCGATTCGAGAGGTCGCGATCTCGCTTGCCTTCATCGTGTTGGTGGCGATGGTTGCGCGAATTACCTTCGCGTGGAATCAGGCGCGCAAAATTCCACCTGGAGTCTTGGCGATCGTTCCGTTTCAGCAAGAAACCGGGAACATCGCGTATTCGCTGACGCAAGGCAAAGGATTCGGCTCGGTGTTTCGCGCGGATACCGGCCCTACAGCCTGGCTTGCTCCGGTTTATCCCTTGCTGGTCGCGGGGATCTTTAAGATTTTTGGAAGTTTCACTACGAGGGCTTTTTTCGCTGCAGTCTTTCTGAACATTCTTTTTTCTTCGGCGGCCTGCGTGCCTGTTTTTCTTGCCGGAAAACGAATTGGGGGATTGGGTGTGGCCAGTGTGGCGGCGTGGCTGTGGGCGCTCTTTCCGAGTGCCATCATGATGCCCTTCGAGTGGATTTGGGATACATCACTGTCGGCGCTCCTGGCGGGGACAATTTTGTGGGCCACACTGGCGCTCGCCGGATCGAACCGCGTTCTGCATTGGTGCGGATACGGGCTATTGTGGGGATTCGCGCTGATGACCAACCCAGCGCTCGGCGCGCTCCTGCCGTTTTTGATCGGATGGCTTGCCTGCCGCGGCAGGCTTACCTATTGCGGTCTGGGCAAAAGCGGTCAGCGATGGAAGCGTGTAGGGTTGGCGGCCGGCGTCGCCATTTTGTGTTGCGGGCCCTGGACGATCCGCAACTACACCGCTTTTCATCGATTTATTCCCCTGCGTTCCAATCTGCCGTTCGAGCTGTGGCTCGGGAACAATGACATTTTCGATGAGCATGCCCGAAACGGCAGAAAGGCGATCACCAGAACGGAAGAAACAAGAAGATATGCGCAGCTCGGAGAGACGGCGTACATGCAAGAGAAATGGCAATTGGCCCTTTCTTTTATAGCGTCGCACCCCGGATTGGAATTGCGATTCGCAGGAAGAAAGTTCGCGGCTTTTTGGACCGGCGTGGTATCGCCATTTAGAACACTTCGCGAAACGGATTCCAACTTAGTTAGGGGAATATTGCTGTGCAGTTTGTTTACTGCGGTCGGAGCGTTTGTCGGAGTACTGATCTTGTGGCGAAGACGAAGCGCAATAACTTTTATACTCGCGGCGTTTCCGGTGATATTTCCGTGTTTGTATTACGTCACGCACGCAGACCTTCGCTATCGCAACCCCATTGATCCGGTACTCTGTCTGCTCACCGCAATTGCCGCCAGGTCAGCGTGGGAACTTGCTCGCGCTAGGGAACATATGGGAGCTGGTGCGGCCACAGCCGGTGACGGGGGCTCGGTCGGAGCATCGAATTGATGCAGTACTTCCCTGCTGCCTAGTCTTTCTTCCGGTCTTCTACCTAGCTATTCGACCGATGCGCGCGCCAATAAACTTCAGCAGACTGGGTTTCAGGAGGAATTAGAAATGGGAAGCGCACTGGTAGAGATTTCTAACCAATTAGCGGCTGCAGCGGAACGAGCCGGTTCTTCAGTCGTAAATGTTGGTGGGCGCTCGCACGGAAGTTCCAGCGGGATCCATTGGCAGCGGGATGTAGTGGTTACTGCGAATCACACAGTGAAGCGTGATGAAGATATCGCGGTGACGTTGCCGGACGGACGGAAGGTAAAGGCCACGCTGGTAGGCCGCGATGGCGGCACGGATGTCGCAGTACTAAAGGTGGAGGGGCTGGGTGAATCTCCCGCGCAATTTAACGAAGCGTCAGCGCCGCACGTCGGCAACCTGGCGTTGGTACTGGGCCGCCACCAGGAAAATGGGTTGATGGCCTCACTCGGAGCGGTGAGTTTGGTTGCTGATTCTCGTCGCACATGGGCGGGAGGAACTCTTGATCGCTACATCCGCTTGGATATCGCGCTATATCCCGGCTCGTCTGGAGGCAGCGTCGTTGACGTGGAAGGACGAATTATAGGCATGGCCACTGCGGCACTCTCGCGCGTAGCTCCCCTTACCGTTCCGGTCTCGACGGTGAACCGCGTGACCGCGACGTTGCTCGAAAAAGGGCACATTCCACGCGGTTATCTGGGGATCGGCTTGCAGCCGGTTTCGATTCCAGCGGAACTGAAGACCAAACTCTCACTGGCCAACAATGGGATTATTGTGCTCAGCGTGGAGCCGGGCGGTCCAGCGGAACGCGGAGGCGTAATGATCGGCGACATCCTGGTAACTCTGGAAGGCCACTCGTTGGAACAGACCGACGATTTGCAGGCGGTCTTGAATGCGGACGCGGTAGGAAAATCCAGGAAAGTTCAAGCCATTCGCGCCGGCAAACTCGTCGAGTTGTCCGTCCAAATCGCGGAACGGCCGCGCAGGAGCTGACCCCATGGCACAGGACGGATTCGGTGAGGTGGCTGAAGCTCTGCGGCGCACGACGGTACAAGTGAGCAGTAGTGGTCGAGGATTCGGATCCGGCGTTATCCTCAGTGCAGACGGATTGATTGTCACCAACGCGCATGTGGTGCGGTCTTCGCACGCCCAGGTGAAACTCTGGGACGGGCGCACCTGGGACGCTGCCGTAACGTCGCGCGACCTCACGCGAGATTTGGCTGCCTTGCTTACTTGCGCTTCTAATTTGCCGGCAGCGACTCTGGCGGACTCAAGCAAGGCACGCGTGGGAGAACTTGTTTTAGCAGTCGGCAACCCACTCGGGTTTGTCGGCGCGTTGAGCACGGGAATAATTCATGCTGCCGGCTCGGTCCGTGGCCTGGGGATGAGTTCCTGGCTGCAGGCCGATGTACAACTCGCTCCGGGAAATTCAGGCGGGCCGCTAGCAAATGCCCAAGGTCAAGTCTTGGGCATCAATACGATGGTGGCAGGTGGCCTGGCGCTAGCGATCCCAAGTAATGACGTTGCGCGATTCCTTGCCAACGGGCCTTCGCATTCGCTACTCGGCGTGGAGGTTCGGCCGGTAAGAATTGTGGTCCGCGATGAGAACAGAATTGGATTGCTGGTGATGGAAGTCACTCCCGGAGGAGCGGCCAGCATGGCGTCCCTCATGATCGGCGACATACTGGTGGGCATCGACGGCGTTCTATTCCGTTCTGTCAATGACCTGGAGATCGCCCTTCAGGGAACCGTTGAACGCATTCTAAATCTGCTCTTTGTTCGGGGGGATAGACGAAATATTCGCCGGGTTGCCGTCAGACTCGGGATGGACCGTCGCGTCGCAGCATGATTCGCGTTTTGATCGTGGCGTCGTCTTCCATTTCACAGGGTGGATTGGAAAATTTGCTGCGCACGAGCACATCTTTGCAGATTGTGCGTGTCGTTTCAGACTTTGGCCAGCTTTCCGAGAATCTAGAAGAACTGCAACCCGACGTGCTCATCGCCGAAATCACCGGTCAAGATCGAACACTGCCGGAAGAAATCCTGAAGCTTTCAGAAGAAGCTCCGGTCGCGATCATCCTCTTGGTGGACGATGCAAATACGGAAAGGGATATGGAAGCTTTCCGTAACGGCGTCAGAGCTGTGCTGCCGCGAAACATGAGTCCAGGCGGAATCGTCGCGGCGGTGGAAGCCGTCGGGGCTGGGTTAGCTGTACTGCTTCCCGAGGGTCTCGAGACTCTTTTGCGAGAAAGCATGGCATCGCCCAGGGCGGTATCACCGCCGCTGGTTGAGGCGTTGACCCCGCGTGAAATTGAAGTGCTGGGCATGATGGTGGAGGGTTGGGGGAATAAAGAAATTTCCACGCGGCTGGGTATTTCCGAACACACCGTCAAATTCCACGTCGCATCCATAATGGGTAAGCTGAACGCCTCCAGCCGCACCGAAGCAGTTACTTCTGGAATTCGCCACGGCTTGATCATGCTCTAAAGAAATTGCGCCACAAATTCCATTTCAAAGATGAAGGCGCGCTTTGCGAAAGCGAAGTGCCGTGATGACAACGATCAGTAGCAAGGCCAACTCAATAAACATTTTCCCTCCATCAAGCCAATCCACGGAATTTTTCAGGTCCGGATCGGTCAGCAGACTGTGGAAGAATAGCGGCGGCGCCGCGATATAAATTCCGAAGTGAAACGCTTTCCACAGCCGGCGTCCGAGGCGCAAGCGGAAGTAAGAGGTGATCACTACAAAAGCCAGCAAGTATAGCGCCACCGCTCCAACCGTATTTTCTAGCGGTTGGCTGGGCGAATGCACCGGAAAGAGCAAATCGCGGGTGCGGAAGGCCGGTTTTTTATTAAGTAGCAGCAACGCGGGATGCAGCAATGCTGCACCGAGCGCAATGTATCCCGACCAATTGTGCAGACGGAAATAATTGAAACGTCGATGAGGCCAGGAACAAACAGGACTGTAGCGAAAGGCCATCAGTATTCCGAGGACCATGTTCAACGTCACGGCCGCAACGGCGACTAAACCGATATAAGCGGAGAGGTCGAGTACGCTGATTCCCATCGGCAACAATTCTTAGATCCCCTGGGGCGAGTCACCGCTGGGATTTGAGCCAAATCATTTGAACTTCAAAGCGCGGATCGGCCAAGAAGAGCAGCCTTCTTGGCGTACCGATGCCCACACCTAGTTTAAACCGAGACTGACTGTTTTTTCCCTTCACTGCCATTGATGAAATTTGTCTGCGCGGTTGCGGTGGACGCAGATGAGGCGTGGTGGAGCGAAGTGTCCAAAGCCTTACGTGACTTTAGTACCGGCGCAAACATGACTGATTTCCTATCGACGCAAACTGAGGACCCGGTAAAAATATGTCAGGGGAATATTAGAACTTACAAATCTGACGGTAGCGAAAGGCGTTGGGATTAAATTATGACAAATAAACTTAGATTTTCAGCCATCGTGGCGGTTCTCGCGCTCGGCCAAACTGTTTGGGCTCAACAAATTGCCAAACCTCTATCGACCCTTGGCGGCGGGCTCGTCGGTGGCAGCATCCTTTGCCGGGGAACTTCCAAAGTGCCCATGACTGCGGACGCGGAACAGGCGCTGCCGCTGCAAGTGGTGGCGGATTTGAATTGCGGTCAGCCGGTCTCATGGAGTTCCGGCAGCGAAGGGTACACCGTAAAGGTGCGCACTGAGGATGGCCAAAGTGGCTACGTGGTATGGATGAACGTTGCCAAAGGCGAGGTAATGGCAACCACGAAAAGTGTCCGCCAGCCGGCGGTTATAAAAGATGGGAAGGTGCGGTGGCTCGCGGGAACCGAAGGCTCGCAGCGATTCTATAGCGAAGGGTTGGAGGTGGAGTCTCTGACCGTGAATGGAGTGACGGTACAGGTATCGTTGCAGGACACCGGTTGGAAGCTACTGGCCAACATCGCGGTGGCCAACGGGGGGTTACAGGCGATCAATGTTGTTCCGTCGCAGATCACGCTTGTTAATCTTGGGCAGGTGAGAAAATCGTTGCCTTATCAGCAACCGCGAAAACTACGAACCGCGGTCAACCACCAGATACTGTGGACGGAAGCCGATGCGGCGCCGTCGGCCAGTGGATACCTGGTGAATGCCGGATATCGAACTTCAGACAATGATGGATTGAACAAAACGCAAAATTACCTTGCACAACATCAAGCGGACGTTGAGAGTAAGGCCGAGTTCAACCCGCATTCAGAGATCAACACGGTGGCATTGAAGGATGCGGCGATATTGCCTAGCGGACATATTTCGGGTTCCACATGGTTTGAGCGAGACGGTAAGCTGCAGGAGATCATTGTGCGCGTTCCGGTGGGAGAGCTGGTTTACGAATTTCCTCTTTCTTTCAACCACAATAACTAGACACGGGTTCGTTCACCAGGAAATGCCCCACTTCGCCCCCGCGAATTGGGGCATTTTTTTCCGGCGGCACGTTTCCAAAAATTGCGTGCGAGGAAGCGGGCGCCGCTAATTCAGGCATTCCTACTAAATGCTGCGCTTTGGCAAAATGCTGATCGACGTTTGATGGTAGAATTTCATGAGCAATAAAAAGGAGCACTTTAAATGGCAGGTCAAGGCACCAAAATAAAGAAGAAGAAAAAGTCGGTTCTAAAGCGCGCAGCCCAATCAGGACAGCGCGCTGATGTGAACCGCGCGAACCGCACTCGAGTGCGCACACTGATGAAGCGCCTCCGCACCGCGGTTACCGCCGGCGACGCCACCGCCGCCGGGAATTTGCTGCAGCCTACGCTGTCCGCGATCGACCGCGCCATCAGCAAGGGCGTGCTGCACGAAAATACTGGGAACCGCTACAAATCGCGGCTAGCCCTGGCCCACAACGGACTCAAAGCAAACGCCGCAAAATAAGTATTTGAAGATGGGCTTGGTCGCGAATCTTTGAACCGAAGAATTGCGCCTTAAGGGTTGCCGTGTTCTCGGACTGGAATGCCTTTGCTTTTCAGGATGCGGCGCCGGTGTTACACGCCACCCTACTAGACTAGCGGGCTGTAGCTAACGCGTTCGCGCTGGTCAACTCCGTGACCAAAAATTCCAAAACCATGCGAGCGTCTTTGCTGCTCTTCAAGTGGTCGTCTGCCTTTTCGAGTGCTCGCAGCCCCGACAGTAATTGAGCCTTGGAAGTTTTGCGCGCGGCCCGCAAAGCGATATCCGCCTGCTCTGGGCGCATTCCGAGAGTGCGCGCTGCTTGCCAGCCATTCATGACGCCTCGGATTTCGCTGGCTTCGATTAGCTTGCGATACATCCAGGTCAGTGCGCCCAACATTTCCAGCGGCGCTTCCCCGTCCCGCAACAAGCGATCTAGAAATTCCATGGATTTCTTGCCTTGCCGAGATGCCAACAAGTCCGCCAAAACCCAAACGTTGGTAGTCTTTTCCGATGCGACCATGGCGTTGACGTCGTCGCGAGTGATTTTTTTTCGATCGCCGAGGTAGTTTGCCAGCTTTTCTATTTCCGTTTTAAGACGCATCAAATCCGCCGAAACGCGTTCCGCCAGATCTTCGGCCGCGCCCTTTTCGAATTGCAGGCCAATCGTTTTTGCAAAGCTTTCCGCCATTATCAATGCGGCGGATTGCCGCTGCTCGGGGTTTTCGCCCAAACCAACTTCCACCACCAGGGTTTTCTGCGTAAGTATTTTCGCCAGCTTCATACGCTCGTCGAGCCTAGCCGCTTCAATCACCAGGGCGGTGAACGGCGCCGGATCGCCGAGGTACAACTCCAACTGCGCGACGATCTCTTCGCGGTTATTGTCTCCCAGCTTCTCGATGGCTTCGGCTTCCTCCAGAAAAACTACCTGCTGCGGCGAGAGCATCGGCAAACTCTCCGCCTGCGAAAGCGCGGCTTCCGTTTCCCCTCGATCGGCGGAATAACGGGAAACCGCCCAGGTCCTGGACGCTTCCGGCACAAATTGTTCAATCAGTTGTGCGCGGCAAGCGTCGCGCAGATATGGCTCGTCGCCAAGCAAAAGTATTGCCGGAATGATTTTTCCTTTTTCGAGCCGCGTCAATAATTCTTGCGTAGATAACCTCGCCATTCAAAACGCTCCCAATTAATAATTCTCAATTACCGCTGCTACCAACTTCCTGGCAAAGTCCTGTGCCAGGCGATCCAACGCGGGGTCTTGTTCTTCGAAAAAACTGGGTATATTGGCGGGATTGGTGGAAATTTCATACTGATTGCGGAACACAAAATTCTCACTGTGATAAAGCACCTTGTCGGTGGCGCTTTCCGTCAGAGAAAATTCGCATTTCACCGTGACTAACATCGTCGTGGCACTTCCCGACTGAGTATCAAAAAGCAACGGGACAGCTTCGATGCTCACCACTTTGCCGCGCAGCACCGCGTCTCCATCCGCAGCGTTCGATACGATTTTGTACGGCGTGCGGGCCAGGAATTCGTGGACCGTGGCGGAGGTGAGCTTTTGCTCAAGGCGATAGCTGGTGGTCTTGTTTTCCAGCGCCATCACCGCTATGACGTGGACGCTTTTCGGCAGTGAATTACTGTGGCCGGCAACGTGATAGCCGCATCCGGCTTGCAGTAATGCTGTGAGCGATATGAGCAGCGCTACTCGCCGCGCCAGTTTCGCAGCCATTACAAAAGCATCTCCGCTAACTTCACGGCGTTGGCGGCCGGCAAATGCATGTTATCCGCGCCTCCCCACAACCACCAAGTCTCGGGGTTAGATGCGTCTGGTTCGGGTAACGAAAGCTGTATCGAATTCAAGCCTGAGACACTGACATTACTTGGCCCGACGCCGGAATCCGGCGGAATAGAAAAGCCGGCATCCACGCAAGCGTTGGAAATGTTTTCCGCCAAGCCGCCGCGGTCGAACACTCCCGTGGCGGAGAAAATGGAGCCGTAAAATACCGGAGCGTGCGCTATCTGGATTGCAGGCATGGCACACTTTCCGTCTATGGACGCTTTAGTTTCGGTGCGCACGCGCTCGCGAGTGGCGCACAGCTTATGCGAGCTGGCGGGACCAAAGCGGTCGAGCAGGTTACATGCGATCTGCGTGTCGAAAACGGGTTGTCCCAGGCCTTGAAAGGAAAGTAGCTGGGTGGTTTGACTCTCGAGTTCCTCAATGCCAGCGGGCCCAGCCTCCGACACAGGCTCGAATCCAATCAACATCAAGCGCCGGAGACCTACACGCGAGAGCGACAAAGCCAACCCCGCAGCGGCAGTCGCGAACGCAGAAGGGACCGCAAAGACTTTTGCATAAGTGTCGAACTCGCGGCTGCGCAGCCAATCAAGTTTCGGGAACCACGCCACCGCGTCTTCTCGTTCGGCAGCGGCACCCGACAAATCGATTATTTTTGCGCCGGTCTGCAGGGCTGCGGGCAAGCTTCTTTTCGTGAACTCACTCGAACCGGTAAAAAAAATGCATTGGGCGCGGTTGAAGCTGCCTTCCTCAACTGGCTGAATGACCGCCGGCTCACCGCCGGCCTCGGTCAGCGTGCCCGCAACAGTGGGTTCGTCGACCAGGGAAAAGTCTGCACCGGCAAAGCGGCTTTCGCCTAACACTGTTCGCAACTCGGCACCCAAAAGCGACGAAGCGCCTGCGATAACGATTCGATTGGAGGGTCGCTCGAGGGAAGGCATTTAATCAGGCAGTCCGCGAAACCATACGGTGTCGCAACAGCCGCACGACATGAAGGACCACGCCGACAACGGCGTAGGCACAAGAGAAAAGTATTAATACGTATTCGGAATAGAGCCACACCAGCGCCACGGTCATGCACAGCAAAACAATGGCCAGGGAGGGTTGCTTACGCGTCCAAGGGATGTCTTTGAAACTGTAGTAGCGCACCGTGCTGGTCATCAATGCACCCAGGCACGCGGCCATTACGAACCAGCCCACCGCGTAGCGCCAGTCTTGCAGTGGATCTTTGAATCCATGCACGATTGAGGCGATTACCGCCGCCGCAGCTGGCGTGGGCATGCCTACGAAGTACTTTGAGCTTCCCGGCGCCATACCTTGCACGTTGAATCTTGCAAGGCGCCACGCGCAACAGATCAGGAATGCCAGGCAACAAACCCAACCGAATTCGCTGAGCTGTCGAAGGTGAGTTCCACCGAGGTCGGCCAGGCTGCGTACGCCCCAGGCGTAGGCCATTACCGCGGGAGCAATTCCGAAGCTGCACACGTCCGCCAATGAATCCAGCTGCACGCCAAACTCGGTGTTTGTGCCGGTCATGCGCGCTACGCGGCCGTCCATGGAGTCGAATAAAATTGCCAGGCCGATGGCTTTCGCAGCGCGGTCGAATTCGCTGGCACCCCCGACGAGCGAGGCGATTACCGCGTAATATCCGCACAGCAGATTTGCCACGGTGAAAAGGCTGGGCAATAAGAAAATGCCCCTGCGCAAGCGCGGGTTATTTATCCGGCGCTTGCGAAACGACGGTATTTGCTGTTGCTGGGTTTGCTGATCGAGCATCAAGAGCGTTTTCCGGTTGCCACTGGATTCATATCATCCACCGCATTTCGGTCCGCTACGAGATTATTTTTTTGTGCCGGCCAGCTGGCAAGAATGGAAGACCCGCCTTTTACGTTTTGTCCGACCTTTACCAGGATCTCCGCCTGCTTCGGCACCCATAAATCCACCCGCGATCCAAAGCGCACCAACCCAACGCGTTCACCGCGAGCGACCATGTCGCCGACTTTTTTCCAACTTACGACACGGCGAGCTATTAGGCCGGCGATCTGTTTGAAGACCAGCTCTCCCGCGTCGGTGGAAAGAGTAAAAATGTTTTGCTCATTTTCCGCTGAAGCGCCAGCCCGCATGGCGGCCACGAATTTGCCTGGGCGGTAGTCCATCTTTGTTATACGGCCGGCCGCCGGGGAGCGATTGACGTGCACGTTCCAGACGGCCAGAAAAATGCTGACGCGTTTGCCGGGCCGGCCTGCATAGTCTTCTTCCTGGACGACTACGACTCGTCCGTCGCCGGGAGAGACGATGGCGCCAGGGTCGGAGGGAATGACGCGATCTGGATCACGGAAGAACGAAAAAACGAAAAGCGCCAAGAAAAGCAACAGGTAGGCAGCCATGTGCCAGTACAAAAAGAAAGCCGCACCCCCGATGAGAAGCAGCGGCAGTCCGAAATAATAGCCTTCTTTAACCATGCGTGAGGTAGACCTCAAGCGTCTACGCGTTGCATGGTCATTCTACGACAGATTCCGCTGGAGTTTTAAACTGAGTGCGCCGCTATTGCGTGCGTTTAGGCGGCGTAGAGCGGAGGCGCGCAGCCAGGAGTTCCATTTCATCTTTTATGTGAAGCTTTAACTTTTTAAGTCTTATCTCTTCGAGGAGGTCTTCTGAACTGAGGTAGGTAGCGGTGGAGATGCGATTTAGTTCGGCTTGATATTTCGAGTGCTGCTCGGCCAGACGCTGATACTCGGCGTCTGTTTCGAGGAGTATGTCTCGAGGGCTGCGCGCCATGCTTGCCATGCGTTCCTCCCACAATACTGCGTTCCGAATTTTAGA
>Ga0307479_10003375_pt1 | contig 14530 bp, 13 predicted proteins | sample atmos_gasesECM4C_FD_203743 | JGI IMG/M metagenome (GOLD analysis project Ga0307479, IMG submission 203743) | Hardwood forest soil microbial communities from Morgan-Monroe State Forest, Indiana, United States - atmos_gasesECM4C_515 | ecosystem: Environmental > Terrestrial > Soil > Temperate...
GAAAAGTGACTTATGGCATCTAAAGTATTGTATCAAACATAAAAAATAACCCACCACGAAGTGAGCCCGGAGGCCCAGCCATGATTAAGGCGATCCGCTCAAACGAGCGCTATCACGTTGAAACTGATTGGCTTAACACGCACTGGCATTTCTCGTTCGATCACTACCATGACCCCGCAAACATGAATTTTGGGCCCCTGCGCGTTTTCAACGACGACGTCGTCGCTCCGGCAGGCGGCTTCCCTTTCCACTCGCATCGTGAGATGGAAATCATCACGTACATCGTCGAAGGCGCCCTCGAACATCGCGATGACCTGGGCAACGTAGGCGTCATCCGCCCCGGCGAAATCCAGCGAATGAGCGCCGGAACAGGCGTGCGCCACTCCGAATACAATCCATCAAAAAACGATCCCGTACGCCTGTTGCAACTCTGGATCATGCCTTCGGTCCAGCATCTACAACCATCCTGGGAGCAGAAAAGCTTTTCGTTGGCCGACCGGTCCGGCAAATTGCTGCCGATTGCCGTGCCGGCGGGAAGCAATGGCTTGCCCCGAGGAGACTCCGCGAGCGGGACAGTGCAAATTCATCAAGACGCCAAGATCTACACTTCGCTTCTCGCCCCCGGCCAATCCACCACACACCGCCTCGCCCAAGGCCGGCGCGCCTACATCTTCGTGATCGGCGGCAGTCTCAAACTCAATGGCGAAACGCTCGCTCCCGGAGATCAGGCTCGCGTAACGAGTGAACGAGACCTGCAACTCGCCGCCGCATCGGAACCAGCCGCCACTGCAGCGGATTTCCTTCTCCTGGATCTGCCATGAGCGCGAACTGAAAATCCCTTCCAGGCTCCTCCGTGATCTCTGTGGCCTCTGTGTTAAAGCCTTTTCCGAAAGACGTTCAACACAGAGCGCACACAAGGCGGCAAACAAAACGAGCCTGCGTCACAGAAGCACGTTTGCGCATTCTGGCGGCCGCAGGCTCGCTCGCTTTTGACTATGGAGTGCGGGTTACGCCTTAGCTGCTGTTGCGGTTTGAGAGCGCATCTGCTTCATGAACTGGCGCATTGCAGCGATATGCCCAGGTGATCGCCTTTCCATCCAGGCTTCGTAGCGTTGCGCGGCTTTTTCCATGTGCGCAAGGAACTGCTTATTCGCGAACTTTTCCCGGCCCTGCGCGATGGTGGGCTTGACGAGTTCCCAGACCCCAAAAAACTCGCCGCTCGTCTCAAAAAAGAGATCTTCGTGCAGCAGACCGTAGTTGAGCAATGCGCAGGCTTGCTCCCAATAGCCGAGCACCATCATGGCCAGCGCTCCGTTTTCCGTTCCAGGCGCGGCGACGCGCATGGAGTCGTCGAAACTGTCCACTATGTAGTTCTTGAAGTACCAATCGCGAGCCTGACGAAGTTTTGCCTCGCGCCTCATCTCGTAGACTTGCAAATGAAGTTGCGCCTGTTCATGCGTGGGTTGCGTAGACATGGTTCCTTGTCTCCTTTAGTGGTTTTATGAATCAACTACACTGGGCCTGGGGTCTCTTGTGCCATGGTTCTATTTCCTCGGCGACTGCGCGACCTTCATCTCACGACGATGCCGCTTGCTGCGAACGAGACGCCTCCGCCCGATTGCGGACGCGCTCGTGGATGCGGCTCCACCCGGTCGAAACTCCCTTTCTGTGATCCTCCTGAATCAATCCCAGCGCCGAGTGTCGGAACTTGATCAGCGTTCCACCGTCGGCCTCTGTCAAGCGGTATTGGACATTAGAGGCGACCGGATAGGACATGAACAGCGGCCCGCTGATTTCCAGCAGCGTCGGCCTCTTGATGGCCTGCACGTGTCCCCAGAAATGACCGTTGCCATCGCCCAAATCGCGGTACCACCTTCCTCCCGGCCACGGCTCAATCTTCATGGGCATCGGTGATCCGTCCGCGACTTCGTTGTGCGGCCCCAACTGGTCAAGCAGTGCGGCGAAGGTCGCCTCCAGGCTTGCACGGACATGGATTTCCTGAGTTACGTTCAATGTCAAATCCTCAATGCTCTGTGCTGTCGGGATCATCACTCCTCCTTGTATTCGAGTCCGGCCGGACTTTGTTCACCTTCGCCTCGGCCCGTTCCTTGATGCGAATTAACTGATGCCGCCAATAGCGCTCGAATGTGCCTGCCCATTCGTGCAACGGCCGGATCGCTTCGGCATTGGTTCGATAGAGCTTGCGCCGGCCCTCGCGACGCACGCGGACCAAGTCCACATTTCGCAGAACGCGGAGGTGCTTTGACACGGATGGCTGCCCCAAGCCTAGGGTTGCCACGATGTCTCCGACGGGGCGCTCCCGCAGCGCCAAAAAGATGAGTATTTCCCGCCGCCGCGGCTCAGCGACCGCGTTGAAGGCATCCGACGTTGTGGCTGCGCGTGCCATGGGCCAACAATACATTCCCATATAGGTATGTGTCAAGGCCTTTTTTTCCGGACCGCTACCCCGCAGCGCCGCCGCGATGGCGGCAGTTCTTCTGTGTGATTGTCTTTCAACCCCCCGACAGCCAGCAACTTTACTGGAATTCAAGTATTACAATTTCGGGATTCGATCCCAGCCGCAGTGGCGGTCCCCAAGTTCCCGCTCCGCTCGAAGTGAAAACCTGCATCTCCCCTATTCGGCTTAAGCCGTACGCAAACTGCCGGTAAATCCGCCGCACCATCCAAGTCCAAGGTATGAATTGCCCAAGGTGCGTATGCCCGGATAATTGTAGGGAAATGCCCGCGGCCTCCGCGATCTCCGGATGGTCGGGCGCATGCGTCAACAGAATGCTCGCGCGACCGCGATCGAACTGGATGCCGTGTAATACCGACGCAAACGGCCCATCCTGTCTCGCGTTCCGGTACGGCACGCCAATAATCTGCAAACCGTCCACTTCCACTTTTTCATTCCCGAGCACGCGGATTCCCGTCGCCGCAATGGCACGCAGATATTTACTGTCGTCCCTGAATTGCTCATGATTCCCCGCGACGAAATACACGCCATGTGGCGCCACGAGTTCGTTCAATGGCTCCGCCGCTCTCCGCGCATCAAGGGCGGTGCCGTCATACAAGTCTCCAGCAATAAAAATCACGTCCGGCTCTTCCTTCAAAATCTTCGCGACCATGCGCCGCAAGAAGCGGCCGTTTCGCACGGGCCCCAGGTGCAGATCGCTGATGAGCGCTGCTCTTCGCCCGCGCCACGACGTCGGCAAGTTCGCGAGCCGCACCGTCGTTCGCGTGATGCGCGTCCAGCTTGCGTTGAAAACCCCGTAGAGTCCGGTCACTATTGCCGCGCCGAACAACAATTCCACAATCCCATGGAAGTTCACGTTCACCCCCGCTAGCCGCGCAACTCCGAAAATAATCCAGGAGGAAACCGCACCGAAGAAGAGGAAGGTCAGCAGACCCGCCCAAACCGCGGCAAACCGGTAAAACGCGCGCACCACAGCGTTTGTATAGCGAAATGCGAGTAGCGAAGCGGAAATAAAACTGACTGATAAAAAGCCAAGTACCAATTTAATCCAGAATGCCCCGGGTGGATCGTTCCCTACGGGCGAAAATGTCCACGTCTCATAGAGGAGAAGATGTATCAACCAGAGAAACGACTGAATCACTACAATGAAACCGATTATACGTTTTCGTACCATTGGATTCCTCAATCCGCTGCTTCGACGATCCCAGCCGAGGCCCCTGGGACCAGCGCTGCCTTTTTCATGTTCCGTTTCCTCCTCGCATTTGAGTATACCAATTAACCTCTTATGGTATACTCAGTATAGTTGGATGTTGCAGCCATGAAAAAGGTACAAAAAAAAGGGGCGGCAGCCGGGGAGAGTGGTTCGGCCAAGGCAAATGGAATCGTGTTGGCGGGACTGCGGCTGTTTACTCAGTACGGATATCGTAAGACTTCCATCGATGATATTGCCAAGTCGGCGCAGGTCGCCAAACGCACAGTCTACCTGCACTTTGAGAACAAGGCGGCGGTTTTTCTGGCAATCCTTGAATATCTCGGCGACCAGGTGCGGCAGCGATGCGCTGCCGCCGAGAGCGCCGGCGGCACGGCGGTAGATCGCCTGACTGGATTGCTCGACGCCTACTTTGCAATGGGGTTCGAGCTCTTCAGCAAGTCCGAACACATGCCGGAGCTGGAGGAGACCTTCTCAAAACTGGCGCGGTCGAGGATCGGCGACTTGAATACCGAATACCAGGAGCGGCTCGCAAAGTTTTTGCGATCGCTTGAGAAAACGAGCGAGATCGGAGGGCCTCCGCAGGGGCTCACGGTCGAAGAGATCGTCTCCATCCTGGTCCAGGCGGCAGAGGGGGCCAAACTCGACGCAAAGGTGCAAGGTGATCGGCAGGCACTTCATCAGCACCTGAGGAAGTTGGCGACGCTTTCCATTGCCGCGATGAAGAAGTAACTTGAATGTTAACGTACCTAGGGGAGTTCCAGCCGGTACTCTTCGTGAGGAACGGCATGCGTTCAATTTCGGAAGTCAGCAAAAATTGGTGTCGAGCAACGCTTGGAGGAAATCCGAGGGGTTTGTCGGCAATTCCGAAGTTAAACGGTCACTTCCGGGTAGGCCGTCATTCACCAGCAATCGGTGCCAAGCTCCATATGAAATTTCCTACTTCCCACAACCGGACTTCTCGGGACTCGGCCTAAACATGGTCGATGATCTTGTATTCCATTGAGGTTAAAGGGTTTTCGCTTGCACAGGTCCGAAGGGGCATTTTTCCATAATATTGCCAATGGAAATGCGAGGAGTCCTTAAGGAGGTGCTCGGTAGGACATCATATTGGCAGGAGATGGACTGCACCGTCCCTGGCAGTGGTATCTTTGATTGGAGAAGCAAATGTGCAAATGTAAGCTGCGAGTCCCTCTCGAATCGTCGCATAGACAACCTTATTCTGAGTCTTATGACAGAGTATCTGTAACCCCCCTTCCATCGAAAATATTGCAACGATGTTTGAGGTGCCGTTTCCATGGCAATCAGTGAAGCCGCATTTTTTGTCCTCCTGTCTTGGCCAGTAAAGGCTCCAAAGCGACCCACCCACAATGGATTGGACGCGAGTGCCATGACTTTGAAATCAGGGAGATACTCGGCGCCTCAATTTGCTGAGTTCAAATATGGCCGATAGGAGTTCTGACCTGAAGAATACGCAACCTGAACGAGCTCTTGGCAGATCGGTCTGCTACGCACTGGTCTGCATAGTATTAGTGCTTGGGGGCTTCGTTTTCCGCAGGATGACCTGGAAGGGCAACGGCGAGATGCACACCTTGCTGGAGACTGTCGCTACGGTCTTGCTCCTGATCAGCGGCGCTATGTCTCTGGTGCGTTACTACACTAAGAAAACCAGTGCTTTCCTACTCCTTGGCAGCGGCTTTTTGGGCACTGCTTTACTCAATGGTTATCATGCCGCAATAACGTATTCGTTCCTGGTTGGGCGAACGACCTCCGCCGCAAGTCCTCTTTCGGTTTGGAGCGGAACTACTCCTCGCTTGTTTCTGGCCGTGCTCATGTGTGTGAGCCTTGGGGGCTGGAAAAGGGAATCAAGGCGCTCGACGACAGGTTGGCGGGAGGAGTTGCTTGTTTATATTTTGATCGGAACGTTCACAGTTTTCTCCTTATTCTTCTTTGGTGTGCTTCGGCTGCCCTTACTGTACTACCCGAATTTCGTGGTTCACCGCCCCGAGTTGGCGGTGTCCGGAATCATTTATGCCCTGGCCGCAATTGGATATTGGCGAAGGGGGGGTTGGAAGACCGACGATGTGGAACACTGGCTTTTGCTGTCTCTCATCATCGGAGCGGTCGACTATCTTACCTACCAGCCTTTCTACAACAATTTAAATGAGCCCCTCTACGTGATCGGTCATGTGCTCAACGTCTTGCAGTACTCATCCATGTTGATCGGTCTATTCGTCAGTATGGCTTCTATATTCAAGGGGGAGGCTGAAAACGCGGCGCGCCTGCGAACTGCGCAAGATGAACTGGAGGCGCGAGTCCTTGCTCGCACTTCGGATCTAGCTCAAGCCAATCAGTCGCTGCAGATGGAAATTGCTGAACGCCGCCGGGCGGAGATTGCCGCAGAGGAAGCCAGCCGATCAAAGGGCGAGTTTCTCGCCAACATGAGCCACGAAATCCGCACACCAATGAATGGCATTCTTGGCATGACCGAGCTGGTTTTGGAGACAGAGCTAACTGTTGAGCAGCGCGATAGCCTTGGTCTTGTGAAGACTTCCGCTGAGGCGCTCGTAACTGTCGTGAATGATATTTTGGACTTTTCGAAGATCGAAGCAGGCAAGCTTGACCTTGAATCAATTCCCTTTAGACTCCGCGTGAGCCTGGGCGAAACGATGAAGGCGCTCGATTTCCGTGCGCATGGGAAGGGCTTGGAATTGATTTACGAGGTTCAGCCAGACGTGCCGGAAGCGCTCCTAGGTGACCCCGGGCGGCTCCGGCAGGTGCTAATCAATCTGATTGGTAATGCAATAAAGTTTACGGATCACGGCGAGATTCTATTGTCCGTGTCGCAGGAAGTAGAGTCTCCCGAAATTGTTTCTTTACATTTTGCGATCAAGGACACCGGAGTTGGCATCCCCGCCAGCAAGGTATTAAAGATATTCGAGCCTTTTTCTCAAGCCGATGGGTCAACGGCTCGCAAGTACGGTGGAACGGGATTGGGGCTGACAATTTGCGTGAGGTTGGTTGAGATGATGAAGGGGCGAATTTGGGTGGACAGCGAAGAAGGTATAGGGAGTACGTTCCACTTTACGGCGTCATTGGGCATCCAAGAAAAACCGGCCTTGCCCCCCGCTGCGATTGAACCTGAACGATTACGCGATCTCCGTGTTCTGGTCGTGGATGACAATTTCACGAATCGCCGAATCCTTCAAAGCATGTTACTGCGCTTGGGGATGCGCCCCACAGTAGTAGAAAGTGGCCCACAGGCGATGCAAGCGCTGGAGATCGCCAAGAGCACAGGCGGCTCATTTCCGCTCATTCTGCTGGACAGTCACATGCCGGAGATGGATGGGTTTGCATTGGCTAAACTAGTTCAGAAGGACCCTGAACTATACCATGTGGCAATCATGATGCTCACATCGGCTGGCCAGCTGGGTCACGCCGCCCGGTGTCGAGAATTAGGAATTCGCGGCTATCTCGTGAAACCTTTTCACCAAGCGGAATTATTGGAAGCCATATGCGGAATTCTCAACAAAGAACAGCCCCAGAAGACGAATCTCTCCCTGATTACTCGTCATACGTTGCAAGAGGACAAGCATTGCGCACAAGTTTTGCTGGCAGAGGACAACCTGGTTAACCAAACGCTGGCGGTCCGCTTGCTGGAGAAACGTGGTTACGCGGTAAAAGTAGTGGGTGATGGCCGATCAGCCGTGGAGGCGCATGAATCCGGCCGATTTGACATTGTACTCATGGACGTCCAGATGCCTAGTATGGATGGTTTTGAAGCTACTGCAGCCATTCGAGCAAAAGAAAAGCTGACAGGCGCGCACATTCCAATCATTGCGCTGACTGCCCACGCGTTGAAGGGCGATAAGGAGCAATGCATTGCCGCCGGTATGGACGGGTATGTTTCCAAACCCATCCGGGCGCTCGAGTTGATTTCTATGATTGAAAGACTTCTGGCCAACAAATGGTTGGCTCAATCCGACGATTCAGCCGACATTCCTAACTCAATTGTGAACCGACCTAAATAGTGTCTCGCCACCGATGTCCCCTCAATGTTGAAATCAGACAGCAATGTTGACAATTAGGCCCGACTTGTTTCTGGGATAGAAAATGGCAGCTATTCTATGTTTTCATTCAGCCTGATGCCAGATACGTCCTGATAAACGCGCTTGTGTTTAAATATCGCGTCAACCCCCGAATGGTCGGCCATACGGAAACTATCCAGAAACGGGGATCTGGGAAGTTTCGGTCCGCCGCGAATCCGTTGATCCTGGACGAGTGGTCGGCCAATCGGAAGTTATAATCGTGGACAGGGACGGGGCTGCTCCGAGTCTGCCTTCGCCTAACGTGCGGGTCCAAACTGGCGCTCAGACGATAAGCGTGGAAGGCACGGGCCCGGACTGCCGCAGATGAAAATCAGGCGCTATGCCTGTCGGCGGTAGAATGCCGAACGTCGCTTCCGGCGACCATGTAGATTACGTCTTCCGCGATGTTGGTGGCATGGTCGGCGACGCGCTCCAGATTCTTCGCCACCAGGATCAACTCGAAAGCGGGGTACACCACCGAGGAGTCTCCCATCATGTAAGTCAACAGCTCGCGGAAGATTTGGTCGCGGAGTTGGTCGACTTGATCGTCGCGCGCGAGTACCGAGCGAGCCAGCTCGACGTCGCGGCGCACCAGTGAGTCGAGACTGTCGCGCATCATCTTTTCCGCCAACTCGCCCATTCGCGGCAGATCGACATAGGGCTTCACGCGCGGATGGCGCAGTATGCGTTGCGCCGACTGCGCGATGTTGACCGCCTGGTCGCCGATGCGTTCCAGATCGTTATTGATGCGCGCTATGGCCAGCACGAAACGCAGATCCGCAGCCATGAGTTGCTGAAGCGCCAGCAACTGCACCACTCGGTCGTCGATTTCAATCTGCAGCTCGTTGATGACGTTCTCCTCACTGAGCACCGCGAGGGCAAGCTTTTCATCGGCCTCGAGAACTGCGTGGACGCCCTGGTGCACCGAGCGCTCGGCAAGGCTGCCCATCCAGAGCAACCGCTCCTTTAGTTCTTCGAGGTCGCGCTCAAAATGACGTTCCATGCTTTAGATCCTCTCTGTAAAACCAATCTTGAAGTTCGTGGCGCCGAGCGCAGAATCTCTACTCCTTTGGAGGGCCGGGCTTCAGCCCGGCCGTAACGAGATTTTCTGGAGCCGGCTTTAGCCGCTGAAGCTAATTTTGCTTGCGGCTCCGCAGCGCTGTGGCTGCAAGCGGACGCACGGCTTGCTCATCCGAAACGGCCGGTGATATACGCTTCTGTGCGCGGGTCCGACGGCGTCGTAAACATCTGCCCGGTCGGCGAAAACTCGATCAGGTCGCCGTTCAGCATGAACGCGGTAGAATCGCTGACCCGCGCCGCCTGCTGCATGTTATGCGTGACAATCACCAAGGTGCAAGATGGCTTCAACTCAAAGAGTAACTCTTCAATCTTCGCCGTATTCACGGGGTCCAGCGCCGAGCAAGGCTCGTCGAGAAGCAGCACCTCCGGGTCCACAGCCAGCGCCCGTGCAATGCACAACCGCTGCTGTTGCCCGCCTGATAGCGCGTACGCCGATTTCTGCAGTTTATCTTTGACTTCGTCCCACAGCGCCGCGCGGCGCAGGCTCTTCTCCACAGCGTCGTCCAGGCGCCCTTTGTGGCCGTTGATGCGCAGGCCGTACGCAACGTTTTCATAGATAGACTTGGGGAATGGATTCGGTTTCTGGAAGACCATTCCCACCAGGCGCCGCAGCTTCGTCACGTCCAGAGTGAGAATGTTCACCCCGTCCAATGAGATCTCGCCCTCCAGGCGTGTGTGCCGCAGCGTTTCGTGCATCCGGTTGAGCGTGCGCAGGAGGGTCGATTTGCCGCAGCCCGACGGTCCAATCAACGCCGTTACGCGATTCGTGGCTATGTCGAGAGAAACGCTATGCAGGGCGTGGTTCTTGCCGTAGTAAAAATTGAGCTTGCTGACCTTCATTCGTAGCGTGGTGCCGACGCCCGGAGCGGATGCAGTGGAACCTTCAGCAGTGACCTTCGCTTTGGACGCCGCGGCCGAGGAGGACGCCGCGCCCGAATTCCCCATCAATGGAAAGGCTGCATTCATCGCTCACGACCTCTCAAACGAAGTCCCGCCGGACAGAAAAGTGCGAACCAGGATATTGGTCACCAAAACCAAACCGAGAAGCACGAGACCCGCGGCCCATGCTTGTCGATGCCAGTCTTCGTACGGCCCCGTGGCGTACGTGTAAATTATAACTGGAAGCGACGAAGTTGGCTGCATCCAGCCGGGACTCCAGTAACGGTTGCCGAACGCGGTAAATATCAGTGGCGCCGTCTCTCCTGCCACGCGCGCCAAAGCCAGCAGGACGCCGGTCAGAATGCCGCGTGAAGCCGCTGGCAGGACGACGGTCGCGATCATCCGCCACTTGTTCGCGCCCAGCGCGAACGATCCTTCACGCAGGGAACTTGGCACGTCTCGCAAAAAATTTTCCGTGTTGCGAAGCACGGTCGGGATCACCATGATTCCCAACGCAAATCCGCCGGCCAGAGTCGAAAAGTGGTGCATGGGCATCACCACCAGGGCATACGCAAAAATACCAATCACGATCGATGGCACGCCGTTCAGCAGGTCCGCTGTGTACCGAACCAGAAAAGGGACCGTCCGCCCGCCGAATTCCGCTAGATACACGCCTCCGAGCAAACCGATCGGAACCCCTATGAGTGCCGCAAGCAACAGAAGCTTCAGACTGCCCACGATAGCATTGGCCATTCCACCACCGACTTCACCGACCGGGGCGGGGAGCCGCGTGAAGAAATTCCAGGAAAGATCTTTGCCGCCGTTCCACATGAGATAGCCAAGAATAAAAAACAGAGCCGATACCGTGAGCAATGCGCAGAGGCCCGTGAGCGAGAGCATCGTCACGTTCAGCGACTTTCGCCAGATCAGGCGGGCGTTCATGTCGGCAGCACACCGCTCCCCCGCGCTGTAGTGACCACGATCAGGATCCGCGCGAGGCCATTCAGAACAAAAGTCAATAGAAACAGAACCAATCCCAGTTCAATCAGCGCGCTCAGATACAAGTTGCCAGTGGCTTCGGAAAATTCATTGGCCAGCACTGCTGCGATCGAATACCCGGGCGAAAAAAGAGACGCCGCAATCCTGGGATTGTTGCCCACGACCATGGTAACCGCCATGGTCTCGCCCAGTGCGCGCGCCAGCGCCAGGAACACTGATCCAAAGATACCGATGCGCGCCGCGGGCACCACTACTTTCCAGGTGGATTCCCATTTGGTTGCGCCGAGAGCCAGGGCAGCTTCCCTTTGGTCGCGCGCCACTGCCAGCAGCACTTCGCGGGACACGGAGAGAACAAACGGCACGATCATCACCGCCAGGACGATTCCCGCCGTCAGGAACCCGATGCCGTACGCGGGCCCCTGAAATAGCGGCAAGAATCCCAAGGTCGCTTTCAACGCCGGTTGGACAGTCGTCCGCATGATCGGCACCAGCAGGAACACACCCAGCAATCCGTAAATCACGCTGGGCACGGCGGCAAGCAAATCGCTAACGAAAGTGAGAGATGAGGAAAGTTTGGGTGGCGCAAGCTCCGCTAAAAAAATGGCCCCGCCCACGCCCAGGGGAACCGCTATCACCAGGGCCACGGCGGAAGTCACCAAGGTTCCATAAATGAAGGGCAGAGCTCCGAAATCACCGGCGACCGGATCCCAAATCTTGGTGACAAAAAAGCCCCAGCCAAATTTGGTGCGTGCCTCCGCCGATAGGACCCAGAGCTGATACACAAGCAACACGGTGATCAGCAGGAGGGTCGCCGCGGCGACGAATGTGATCAGATGAGCGATCTCATCAGCGCCTCGCATACGTCGCAACAACGCCCGCGGACTCCAAGTGAGATCCGCGGGCGCTGCCGCATTAGGTGTTGTGGCCATCTAGCTGGGCTCGACCTTGGATTGCCGATCGTAAAGTTACTCGATCTTCGAAATCGCCTTCATTTCCATCGCCACGACTTCCTTGGGCAGTTTTGCGTACGACAATGACTCGCAGGACTGCTGTCCGTCGGTCATCATCCATTTCAGAAAATCCTTCACGACATCCCGCTTAGTTGTGTCAGTGAATTTCGCCGGGATCAGCAGCCAGGTGAAGCTCGCAATCGGATACGCTGCCTTGCCTTCGGGGTTGGTTATGGAAACTCTGAAATCCTCGGGCATGAACTTTGACGCGGCGGCAGCGGCGGCTGAAACGCTCGCCAGGTCCGCTTTCACGAAGGCGCCAGAGGAATTCTTTACCTTTCCATATGGCAAATGGTTTTGGATCGCATAAATCAGCTCGATGTAGCCAAGCGAGCCCGGTGTCTGCTGGATCAACGCGGAAACACCTTCGTTGCCCTTCCCGCCCAAACCGGTCGGCCAGTTCACGGATGTCGCCTTGCCCACTTTTTGCTGCCATTCGGGGCTCACCTTGGAGAGATAGTCGGTCCAGATGTAGGAAGTTCCGCTGCCGTCGGAGCGATGTACGACCACGATCTCGTCACCGGGCAATTTCACGCCCGGGTTCGCCGAGGCAATTGCTGAATCATTCCATTTCGTGATCTTCCCCAGGAAAATTCCAGAAAGCGCTTCGGGAGTAAAATTCAACTCGCCCTGCACGCCCGGCAAATTGTAGCTGGGGATGGCCGCGCCCAACACCGTCGGGAAATGAAGGATCGGCACATTGGCCGTCTTGAGTTGATCGTCCGACATCGGTCCGTCTGACGCGCCGAAATCCACGGTCTTGTCGAGCAATTGGCGAATGCCGCCGCCCGAACCGATCGATTGATAGTTGATCTGTACGTTGGAGTGCGCTTGATGATACTGATCGAACCACTTGGAATAGATTGGGTAGGGGAAAGTTGCGCCGGCGGCGTTCAACAACACTTGCCCGCCCTCCGCCACTGCGACCGTTGCGAGCACGAGCAGAACTGCCAATACACTAAGTATCTTGACGATTCGCATTTTGTCTCCTGGAGTTCGCAGTGGATTTTGACTCTCGATTGTTACAGCCATGTTACAACTTGTTGCTCGCCCGATAAAATCGCGACGGCCTCATAAGTGACTCATTTGGCATGGCCTAGCTCAAAAAGAGGATGGGCCGGCGCCAGGGGAGCGCCGGCCCGGGGTGGGGTTACAACGAGGAAACCTTTATCACTGCACCCGAAATTTCAGCCGCATTCAGGCCCGCTGCTTTGGATAATTCGTCTCTTCCACTTTGAATCGCGCGCGTCCGTGACGCACGTCCAAACCACGCACCCAAAAAATAATGTCCTCGGCGATATTAGTGGCGTGATCCGCGATGCGCTCGAGATATCGCGTCGCCAGCACGAACTGCAGGTGCGGCGCCGCTTGCGACGGTTCCTGGATCATTCCCGCGAGCAAGTGTTCAAAAATTTGGTCGCGATAGCGGTCCACCACATCGTCCGACTCCAGCACCTCGCCGGCCAGGACCACGTTTCGAAAGATCAGCGCGCCGAGGCTGCGTCCGAGCATCCCGCGCACCGCGCCGCTCATGGGTTCCAGTTCCTGCGGCATCTCCGTCACGTTCATTCCGGATAGCGAAATCACCCGCTCGGAGATATTGACGGCGAGATCGCCGATGCGCTCCAGGTCGTTGGCAATTTTCTGCGACGCCACGACGCGCCGGATTTCCTCATCGTCAAGCAACCCCGTCCGCAACATCCGCACCGCGTGGTCGTCGATCAGCATTTCCATCTCGTTGACGCGCGGCTCGACCAGGAACACCTGGCTCGAGAGCGCCTCAGCGCTTTCCGGATTTGGGCGCAGCAACGCGTCCAGGGCATACCCCACGCTGTTCTCGACCGTGCGGGCCATCGAGATCAGATAGTTCGCCAGTACGTCTTCGTAGATCGTTTGTATGCTGCTAGCTGGAGTAGCCATTGCTCCGCCTTCGGCCGGGCCGACCCCGGCCAGATCACCTTAACTGGACTGTGTAAAAGCAGGATGAAGGCGAGGTGAATATCTTGCGAAGGTCTTGGCTGGCCGCGGACGGGGGGCGTAAGGTTTGTGGGTCGTGCCTTTTCACCTTGACGGAGGAAGGGCAGGCACGACAAAGAAACGACGTTATCATCAGGAGTTTTAACCCCTGACCTACTGAATACACATACTTCAGAAGCTTTTACGAAGCAGAATCAATACTGAAACGAAATCGTGAACCCTGCCCCACTGCGCTCTCCACCCAAATGCGTCCGCCATGCGCATCTACGATATGCCGCGCAATCGATAACCCAAGTCCAGTTCCGCCCGCCTCACGCGCTCTAGCCGCGTCCACCCTGTAGAACCGTTCGAAGATGCGCTCGAGGTCGGACTCCGGAATTCCTATGCCCGTGTCCGCAACAGTAAAGATAACCTCGTTGCCGTTCGAATATGCGGTCACCTCGATTCGCCCGCCTGCGGGAGTGTATTGCAGCGCGTTATCCACGAGATTTTGCAGAACCTCGCCTAACTGCACGGCATCCCCGCGCACCGGCGGGAGGCCCTTCGGCAATTCGACCGTGATGCGAACTCCTTTTGACTCGGCTCTTAGGCGCGCCGTCTCCACACAGCCGTTTACCAGCCCCGGCACGCTGACTGGACCCGACTCCAAGTCGAGCCGTCCAGCCTCAATCCGCGAAAGCTTCAGCAGGTCATCGGTAAGCCGCGCCAGCCGCTGCGCATGCTCACGGATGATTTCCATGAACCGCTTTCGGTTGGCCGTGTCGTCGAGCGCGCCTCCGAGCAGCGTCTCCGCGAATCCTTGGATGGCCGT
>Ga0307479_10003376_pt1 | contig 14526 bp, 12 predicted proteins | sample atmos_gasesECM4C_FD_203743 | JGI IMG/M metagenome (GOLD analysis project Ga0307479, IMG submission 203743) | Hardwood forest soil microbial communities from Morgan-Monroe State Forest, Indiana, United States - atmos_gasesECM4C_515 | ecosystem: Environmental > Terrestrial > Soil > Temperate...
CACGCCGGCGTGCCGTCGTCGCTCGCGTCGCCGAACATCGCGAAGCCGCTCGCGTTGGAGACGGTCGCTCCGCCGCTGATCGTCGAGCCGCAGACCCACAGCGCGCCCGGATGGCTGGCGGTGACGCCGCCCTTGACGGTGGCACCGTTGAGGTAGAGCGAGCCACCTGACTGGACGGTCACTCCGCCGGTGATCTTGGCGCCGTTGTTGATGCAGATCGACTGACCCGAGGCGACCGTGTAGCCGCCGCTCACCGACGATGTGACACACGGCTTGCTGAACCCGACGGTCTGCGTGAAGATCGCGGAGGAGCTCAATGTGTAGTTCGTCGAGTCCGTCGGTGTGAACGTTGCGAAGATCGGCAGGGAGCCGCTGGGCAGGCTGGAGGTCGTGAGAGCCGCCTGCCCACTGCCGTTGACCGGTTGCGCCGCGCCAATGGCCACCGACGAGGTGCACAAGGATGCAGACGACCCCGCGGCGAGGTCGGCCGGGTTGGTGCAGCGGTAGAACGTGACCGAGCCGACGGCGGGATTCGCGCTGGAGGGCGACGCAGCGACGGTGGCGGTGAATGTCGCGGGCTGGCCGAACAACGACGGGTTGAGCGGCGCCAGGGTCGTGGTGGTTGCCGCGGTGTACGTCGCCTTGGCGCTGTAGGTGAACGGGAAGGTGATCTGCTGGCAGCCGTTGCCGCTGCTCCGCGAGACCAGGATCGGCAGGGAGATCGTCGCCGTCCCGTCCGTGCTGCCTGTCTTCTTGCCAACCAGCTGCGGCAGCGGCGATCCCGTTATGGTCACCATCGGCGGGTTGCCCGCGAACGACGCACCGTCGAGTGTGAGGTTGGTCACCGCCGAGCAGCCGCTGGGATCAGTGCTGACCGACACGTCGAGTCGCGTGATCGTGAGCTGGGTGGTCTGTGGGTTGTCGACCGTGAGTGTGAGCGTCGACGAAACGCCTGGCGCGAGGCTCGACACCGTGCCGGTCACCGAGAAGTCGCTGCCGGCGGCGAGGACCGCACCGGGAAACGCCTGGCCCCCGTTGGACACGATGGCAGGACCAGCCACGAGCAGTGTCGCAGCCGCGACGAAGAGTGCGCGAAGCCGCCTGCTTGCGTTGGCGAGCAGGTTCGCTGGCTTCGTCATCGGGCCTCCCACACGCACCGCATGTCAACGCGGACGCCGGCAGCGAGGCGATGGTGCTTCGCGGTCGACGAAAACGCGGCGGCGTGCGTGGTCGCAACGCGCATCAAGATTGGAGCTGCCCCTGCAAAGCTCACCACTGCGGTTCGAGGTGGCGAGCGATCGGATCTTGCCTGGGTGACGATAGGTGCGATCAGGCAAACGAGCCACACCAATCCGGGCGGTTTCCGGCTCCCCAAAATTGGGGGGTTCCCTAGCGTCCACACGCACACCCCCCAAATTGAGGGGTCTGACCACGCCCATACGGGTGTGGCGACGACCCGTGCACCCCCCTACGCTCACCCAACGCCCCCACGCGCGACCTCTTCGTGTGTACGCGAAAGGGCCGACAGCAATCTCTAGAACAGTCTATGAACAACTCAGGAGTGAGCGGGTGACGTGGAGACGGCCGAGAGAGACATGGTGCTGAGGACAGCAGAGCAGCAGTCCGCGACACCGGTGTGGCGCCGCATCGGCGACATCCTGATCAGCAACGGCGTGGTCGACGGGCGCCTCATCAAGCAGGCGCTGAAGCGGCAGAAGCGCGACCGCCGCCCGCTCGGCGAGCTCCTCCAGGAGCTGGGCGTGCGCGAGGCGGACATCATCCAGGCGATCGGCGTCCAGATCGGGCGCGCCGCGGTCGACCTCGACGACCTCATGCCCCAGCAGGAGGCGCTCGCCACCCTCGACGCAGGGACGGCGCGCCGCCTCACGGTCATCCCGGTCAGCATCGACGCCGCGGGACGCATCCACTTCGCGACCTCCCGCCCCGGCGACGACGAGATGATCGGGACCCTGCAGACCTTCACCGGCCACGACGTGGTCATGCACCTGGCGGGGCGCAACGCGATCTTCCGCGCGCTCGACCGCCATTACCCGGTGTTCGACCGCGTCGAGACCGCGGTGACCGAGGCAATCAGCGAGCGCGTCGAGACCGCGGAGCGGCAGACGGTCAGCCTCCAGGTGGACGCCCCCGTCGTCAAGATCGTCGATCTGCTGCTGACGCAGGGCCTGCGCGACCGCGCCTCCGACATCCACCTCGAGCCGCAGTCCGACCGCCTGCGCGTCCGGTACCGCATCGACGGCGTTCTCCACGACGTGCAGGACCTGCCGCGCGACCTGATCAGCCCGATCGCCTCGCGGCTGAAGATCCTGGCTCAGATGGACATCGTCGACCGCCATCGCGCGCAGGACGGCCAGATCGCGCTGAAGCTCGACGGCCGGAACATCGACATCCGCGTCGCCACGATGGAGACGATCTGGGGGGAGAAGGTCGTTCTTCGCCTGCTCGATCCTGATCAGTCGTTGGTGTCGCTCGCCCGGCTCGGACTAGACGAGCTTGCCGAGAACACTTTGCGCCGCCTGATCCAGTCGCCCTACGGCCTCTGCGTCGTCAGCGGCCCGACCGGCGCTGGCAAGACCACGACCCTCTACTCCCTCCTGAACGAGCTCGACCGAAAGGTGCTCAACATCACCACCATCGAGGACCCGGTCGAGTACCAGTTCGCCGACATCAACCAGGTACGCATCAACCGGCTTGCCGGAATGACCTTCGCCAACGGCCTGCGCGCCATCCTGCGCCAGGACCCCGACGTCATCCTCGTTGGCGAGGTGCGTGACGCCGAGACCGCAGGCATCGCCATCCAGGCGGCGCTCACCGGCCACCTCGTGCTCTGCTCGCTCCACGCGTCAGACACCGCCGGCGCGATCCACAGGTTTCTCGATATGGGGATCGAGTCCTTCTTGGTCGCCTCGGCCCTGATTGGTGTGGTCGCCCAGCGCCTCGTACGTACCAACTGCCCCCAGTGCTCGGGCTCGTACAACCCAAAGCCCGACGAGCTTGAGTTCTACCGCTTGATCCGCGGCCCGGAGGCGCACCTCCGCCCGACCGCTGGCGTCGGCTGCGTCCACTGTGGTGGCCGCGGCTTCTACGGGCGTACCGGCGTTTTCGAGACCCTCCACTTCGACGACGACCTGCGGCAGCTCGTGGTCGACAAGGCAACGCACGTGAGGCTGCGCCATGCGGCACTGGACCAAGGCATGGTGCCGCTGCAAGAAGCTGCGGTCTCTCTCGTCGAGCGCGGCCAAACCACCGCGGCGGAAGCGATGCGCGCCGTCTACGTGATCTGAGGAAGCGAAGAACATGCAGGTCTACAAGTACAAGGCTCTCTCCCCGGACGGCACGTTCGTCGAGGGCGTAATGCAGGCGGCCCATTCGGAAGACGTGAGAGCAGCGCTCGTGGCGCGGGACCTGCGTGTCTCGACGGTGTCGGCGTCAGGCCGAAAGTGGTACGACGCCCTGAAGCTGGAACAGAAGGTCAAGCAGCGGGATGTGGTGATGTTCTGCCGCCAGTTGGCTTCATTCGTTGCTGTCGGTGTTCCCGTCACTACCGCGATGCGTGCATTTGCTGAGGAGGCACACAGCAAGCTTCTCCGCGACGCGTATGTCTCGGTGGTCACCGAGCTCGAGCGAGGCATGCGCCTGAGCGATGCCTTCGCCAGCCACCCTCGGATCTTTCCTCCAATCATGCTTGACATGGTTCGTTCCGCGGAGGAAACCGGCTCGCTGGACAAAGTGCTTCGTCAAGCGGCGCGGCACCTGGAGCGGGAGGCCTCGGCACGACAGCGCATCCGGGCAGCCATGACATACCCTGCGATCATCGCGACTCTGGCTGTGATTATCACGGTCGGCATGATCGCCTTCGTCCTGCCGAAGTTCCGAGACCTGTACACCTCGCTCAGCGTGCCACTACCGGGCATCTTGAAGGCGATGCTGAGCTTCTCCGGGTTCATTGCTGATAACGAGCTGATCCTCATCGTGGCGATCGTGCTGATCGTGGTGGGCGTCTGGATCGGCATACGCCGGGAAGCGGGACGGCTCATTCTCGACCGCATCGTTCTCAAGATCCCTTTGGTCGCGCCGATGGTCAGGACGGCGACGACAGAGCGCTTCTGTCGCACGCTTGGCGACATGCTGCAGGCGGGGGTGCCAATCAGCCAAACCTATGCCGTGGTCCTGAGCAACGTCCACAATCGAGTCTACCGGCGGGCGCTGGCCTCGGTCGCCACAGCGCTGGCTTCCGGTGAGGGTCTTTACCGGCCACTGGCGTCCTCGCGCGTATTCACGCCCGCCGTCATTCAGCTGATCAGGGTTGGCGAGGAGACAGGGACGCTCGACAGCAACCTGGTCGAGGCGGCGGACATGCACGAGGAGGAGCTGGACTATCGCATCAAGCGCCTGACCTCGATGCTCGAGCCCGCGCTGATCGTGTTTGTCGGCCTGATCGTGGGTTTCGTCGCGGTCACCATGGTGAGCTCCATCTATTCCCTGGCTGGAGGCGTTAAGTGATCGCTGCGAGAGGCCGACGAAGTCGGCGGCTCCACGAGCGTGGCCTGACGTTGGTCGAGATGATCGTCACGATCGCCGTGATCACCATCGGCATCATCGGGATCAGTGCTGGTCTGTCTCAGACGCACTTCATTGCCGGCGTCAACCAGGATCAGGCACAACTCGAAGTGGCGATGAGGCAGCTGTCGGACTACGTGAGGGATTCGTCGTCCGCCAGCGGCTTGAGCTACAAGCTGTGCGCGAAGACCACGGACTACGCGAGCGGCATCAACGCGAACTTCCCCGCGTTGCCACCAAAGGTGACCTCCTGGGGTGTATCGGCGGTAGCGCTGTCAACCTCCGGAAACCGAAACTCGGTCGGAACGCCGCCCATCCAGTATTGCAAGACCCCGGCGACCTGCAATAGCTCGAATCTATGCGATTGGGGGGTGCAGGAGATCACGCTGTTCGTGGCGAACGGGACTCACACGCTGACCCGAACAGTTTGGAAGAGCCAGACATGGTGAGGACGACTGCTAGTGCGGTTCGGCGAGCTCGGAACGGGGAGCGGGGGTTGACTCTCATTGAGCTCGTTGTGTCGGTAGCCATCCTTGGAATCATTGGCAGCGTGATCGCAACCGCCTTTTCAGTGGGGCTGGCGATCACCCGCCCCGGAGGCCCCGAGACACGGTTGCTGGCCGCCAACAACCTGATGTTGCTGGAACAGGACTTAGGCCAGGACGGTGCACGGGCGGCGTGCGTTCAGGTCCCCGGAGGAACGAAGTACGGGAGCTGCTCGGCTAGAAAGTTCGGGTTGGTGACGTGCGCATCGACCCACCTCTGCTTCGGTTGGCCTCAAGTATCAGAGGCGTCCTGTCACGTAGCCGACTACGCGGTTGGTACGAGCACGGTGGCGACGCGCGCGGAGTACAAGGTCACGACCGGCGCGACGCTGCTCACCTCAGGTCCTCTCGCCAGGGACGTACCTGCGAGCATCACGATTTCGTCCGTGTCGACCGTGACACCGCCCGGTGAGGCGTATACATGGCTCAGGGCCATAGCAATTCTGATCGCATCAACCGGGGTCACGTACGGGCCGACCCAGACATTGACGCTTCACCCGGTCGCCACTGATCCCGCCGGGGCGTCGGCTGCTATCACCGCGGGGGGCGCGCCGTGCTAATGCGACAACGTGGCCAGCGCCGCCCTGGCGAACGCGGGCAAACGCTCATCATGGCCCTGGCCTTTATCGCGTTCTTTGGTGTCGTCGTCGTCGCGGTGCTGCGAGTCGCCGAGGTCCCCGGACTGCAGCATGGCAGGACGGAGACGACAGCGGTTCAGGACGCCAAGGCCGAAGGTGGGGCTGCATACGCCGCTGCGGACTCTGGTAGAACCGACCTCGCGCTGACCTGCGCCGTGAACAACACCGGCCAGCTGACGATGCAGAACGGGGATATCGCAAGCTATTTGGTGAAGACGTGCAACCCTGGGCAGACTGCCGGAACCAGTGGTCCGGGACCGGGGGCAAACTGCGTTCTCTGCATTCTCAACCTCAATCCGTCGCCCACCTCTCCGGGAGCGAACGTCCTCGATCTCCACTGCGCCCAATGCAATCCTGATGTGACAACAACGGGCGGAGACGTGTATGTCAACGGCTCGATGGGCCGGGGTCGTTTGACGGCAAACCCGAGCGGTGCCCACATCCGCTTCCTCAGTGGTGCCACATTCCCGTCCTCCGGGCTGAGTCCCACCCCCACCTACTACTCTCCCGCCATCAGCAATCCACTGGCGATTGCGGCCCCCTCCGTGACGAATCAGCCACTCCTATGTCCGAACGGCAACTGGGATAGTAGCAACGGCTGTTCCCTCAGCTTTAACAGTGGCGTCAGCACCGTGAGTCCTGGACTGTGGTCGACTCTCAGCGTCAGTGGCAGTGCCAAGGTGACGCTGCTGCCGGGTGTGTACGTCTTCACCGGGGGTATCAGTGCAACTGGCAACAATGCCACGATCGACGCACCGCTCAACGTGACTATGTTCCTGACCTGTCCGGGATACGGCAGCATCGCCAGCGGTCGACTCTGTCTGTCGCCAGGGCCTGGGGGGAATATCAACCTCAACGGCAAGGGCGTGGTGACCATCAGCGCGCCGACGACGGGAACGTACGCTGGCATCTCCATCTTCGCCGATCCGAAGCTGACTGGCACTGTTCTGAGCAGTGGGGGCAAGGGCGGGCTCACCGCGAATACAACGGACGTGCCCTCCGGGGACGTCAGCATGCAAGGGAATGGCGGGATGAGCATCAGCGGGCGACTGATCGTCAACTCGCTCACTATGTCGGTGAGCGGAAATGCGAGTAGCGGGCTGAGCCTCAGCGGGACGACCGGCGTCTCGACCAGTTCATGTGGCGTCTTCGACGCCTCTGTAACCGGAGCGTCGGGGTCGAACAGCTCGACGGGCAGGGCCGTCGTCCAATCCCAATGCGGGACGGGTTCGGTGAGCGGTGTGGTCGCCTTCAACTACAAGCAATGAGCATCAGAGTGAGAGTCACCGACGTGAACGACACGAGCGAATTCGCGGCAGGGCACTCCAGTCGACAGGGGGTGTGAAGCCAGGGGCATTTTCAGCGTGAACACTCATCGACAAATCCAAGAGCAACCCACAATTAATAAGCGAAAGGAGCACTAGGACTATGGATCGCCTTCTCAATCGAGCCGCCCGGAGGCGGCACAGCGGACAGAGGGGGTTCACCCTCATCGAGCTGCTGGTCGTCATCGCGGTTCTGGCCATCCTGGCCGCGATCGTCGTCTTCAACGTGACCGGTGTCAGCGACAAGGGCAAGACGTCGGCGTGCAAGACGGACCTGCATAGTGCGCAGACCGCCGCTGACGCGTTCTACAACGCCAACAACGGCACCTACGCCAAACAGTGGAGCGACCTGGTTCCCGCCTTCCTGCACACGCAGCCGTCCGACCTCGGCACCGTGACCTGGCCGCTCGCGGCCAATGGCGGCAACCTGTCCAGCGACCAGTGCTGACCGGTTGGGAGGTTCCCTCCTGAACGGACCCGCGGCTCCTACCTCGACTGGGGTAGGGAAAGGGCAAGGGCGGCGGCTCAGCCGCCGCCCGCTTGCCGGCGGGTCGGCCTTGATACTTGTGGTCGGCGCCTACGTCGCAGGATGGGCGCTAAGCCCACTCGTCACCGGCTCTTCGCTGTCCGACCTCGACATCTACTTCTGGCAGTCCGCGCAGCTCGGTGCGCACGGGCACCCGTTCACAATGTACTCGGCCCACATGCTGGACGCGTACCCGAATGCGAACGGTCCGCTGGGGATCTTGGTGCTTACGCCGCTAGCGGCGACTGCCAACGCATTGGGCTGGAGCAACGACGTTCGCGTCCACGCTGGCATGGCCGGTGCGCTCGGCGGGCTGCTCGCGGTGCTGCTTGCCGCCGAGGTCGTCCGCATCGCGCGGTCGGGGGGAGCGACCATCACTTGGCGATTGGGGGCTCCATGCGCGATCCTGCTCAGCCCGGTGCTCTGGGTCTCCCTGGCGCAGTACGGCCACTTGGAGCAGATCGTCGAGGTCTATCTCGTGCTGCTCGCCGCCGGTCTCAGCGTACGGAACGCGTCCGTGCGGACGGGTGTTGCGTTGGGCCTGGCCTTGCTGGCGCGCACCACGGCACTTCTTTACGTTGCGCCGTTGGCGGTAACCTGCGCAGCACGTCGCGGCCTGCGATCCGGGCTCCGACTCGTTGGCGCCGCGGCCCTTTGCGCGGCCGCCGGACTTGTGCCCTTCCTTGCGGCGGACGGCGCAGACGTGACCCGTTCGCTGGTGACGTATCGGGGTGACCTGCCGATCGGTGGGGGGTCGCTCTGGGTTGCGTTCTGGAGCGGGGGACCGTCTCTGATCGACCATGCGGACGTGGTCTTGGTCGCTGTTGCGTCCGTGGCGCTCTGCATATGGGTGGTGCGCCGCCGCCCCGACGCCGCTGGCACCACCGCAGGTGTCGCCGGGCTGCTGTGCGTCACCGCGACGTGCTTTCCCATGCTCGCCAAGACCGTCTATCCCTACTACCTCTTTGAGCCCTATGTCTTCGGCGTTCTCTGGTGGCTCGCGCGCCCGGGCGATGCGCTCAACTGGCGCGCGATGATCCCGGTGTTGCTGACCGTCGACACGTTCCTCAGCAGTTGGGCCACGCGCCTGCCGCTGTCCGGGCTTGGCGTCGTGGAGGGCGTGGGTTCGTCAGTCCTTCTGGCAATCGTCGCGGCGCTGATCATTGGCGATCTGGTCCGCTCACGCATGCCCGCACGCGATCAGAAGACCAGCCCGCGAACCTCGACAAGGTTGGCGTTGACGTCGAGCAGGATGGTCACTGCTAACACTCCGACAAACACCAACGCCACCCTCCAGGGTAGCCAAGTGAGCCCAAATAGGATGACCCCCAGCACCCCGAACTTGAACGCCCACAGCGCCTCCATCCCGGACCCCTCGTAGATCGCACGCGCCACGGGGTTCCGCTCGTGGAAGCCGCGCCCGAGCGCGACCGCGGTGGTGATGCAGTCGGCCACCGAGCCGCCCACGTACACCCACCACGCCAGGGCGAACGCGGGGTTGCTCAGCAGCTCCCGCAGCGGGACATGCCGCAGGTATCGCACGCGAGAAGACCCGGAACGACTCACCAGAGCGGACCCCGAACCCCCGCCGCCAAAGCCCCAAGGCCTTAGCCTACCGCGCTACGTCGCTCTGGCCGCGTTTTCCCTTCGTCATCGGCGGCGAGGAGGGATGCTCAGCGTTCCACAGCGCCTGGGCCACCCGCTGATGCTGCACCGGGTCCGGCGGCGCCGGCCGCTTCACCTCGCTGGGGTACATCGAGACCGCCGCCGCGTCCTCGTACTCCACCAGGCCGGCGTTGATCAGGGAGTTCAGCGAGTTCTCCAGCGTGGTCATGCCGTCCCGAGCGGACGTGGTGATCACGTTGCGGAGCTGGGCGCTCTTGCCCTCGCGGATCAGGTTGCGCACCGGGTGGGTCGCCACCAGCACCTCGAAGGCGGCGACCAGCCCACCGCTCTTCTTGGGCATCAGCTGCTGGTAGAAGACCGCCTGCAGCGACGCCGCGAGCTGTACCCGGATCTGCTGCTGCTGCTGCGCGGGGAACACGTCGACGATGCGGTCCACGCTCTGCGCGGTGTCGTTGGTGTGCAGCGTCCCGAAGACCAGGTGGCCGGTCTCGGCGATGGTCAGCGTCATCTGGATCGACTCGAGGTCGCGGAGCTCGCCGACCAGGAGGACGTCGGGGTCCTCGCGGAGGGCGGCGCGCAGGGCGCTCGCGAAGTCCGGGCAGTCGACCCCGACCTCGCGCTGGTCCACGATGCAGCGCTGGTTGGTGTGGACGTACTCGATGGGGTCCTCGATGGTGATGACGTGCTGCGCTCGGGAGCGGTTGATCCAGTCGATCATCGACGCCTGGGTGGTCGACTTCCCGGCGCCGGTGGGGCCGGTCATCAATATCAGGCCGCGGGGCAGCTCGACGAGGCGCTCCACCACCGGGGGCAGGCGCAGCTCGGAGAAGGTGGGGATGGTCTGGGGGATGGCGCGGAGGGCGATGGCCAGGCTGTTGCGCTGCTTGAAGGCGTTGCCGCGGATGCGGCCGCGGTCGTTCCACTGGAAGGAGAAGTCGACGGCGCCCTTCTCGTCGAGGGTCTGGCGGGCGGCGTCGTTGACCAACTGGTCGCACAGCGCCTCGGTCTCACTCGGGGTGAGGACGCGCGAGGTCGCCGGGGCCAGGTGTCCGTCGATGCGCAGGGAAGGGGGAGCGCCGGCGCTGAGGTGGAGGTCGGTGGCTCCCTGGTCGAAGAGCGCGTCGAGGAGAGGCTCGATACGGAGAGGGTTGTCCAGGATCGACACGAGGGTCCTGATTGAAGCACAGACCCTGGAAGTTCACACACGTGCCGAATGTCACAATCCGGGAAGGTTTTGACATGTACGCAGCGCTGACAGCATTGCTGGGGGCCGCCCTGGGGGGCACCCTGGCCTCCTTCCTCGGGGTCGTGCGCGACCGCGGCTGGGCCGGCTCGCTGCGGGGCCGCTCCCGCTGCGACGGCTGCAGGCGGACGCTGCGCTGGTTCGAGCTCGTCCCCGTGGCCAGCTACCTCGCCCTGGGCGGACGGTGCCGCTCCTGCGCCGCCAGCGTCCCCCGAGTCCACCTGCTCCGCGAGGCCCTGGCCGTCGCCCTCGGCGCCGGAGCGGGCGCGGCGATCGGCCTCGCCCTCGACCGGTGAGCCCCACCCCGTAGACTGCGCGCCGATGCGATCCGACGGACGACGTCCAGATGAGATGCGGCCGGTCAGCATCGAGCCGGGCGCCGTCCCCTACGCCGAGGGCAGCGCGCTGATCGCCTTCGGGGACACCCGGGTGCTCTGCGCCGCCACCGTCGAGGAGCGCGTCCCCCCGTACCGCAAGGGGACCGGCTCGGGCTGGATCACCGCCGAGTACTCCATGCTGCCCCGCTCCACCCAGGTGCGCACCGAGCGCGCCGCCAACCGCGGCCGCATCGACGGGCGCGCCTCGGAGATCCAGCGCCTCATCGGCCGCTCGCTGCGCGCCGCCGTGGAGATGGACGCCATGGGCGAGCGGACGATCATCGTCGACTGCGACGTCATCCAGGCCGACGGCGGGACGCGCACCGCGGCGATCACCGGCGGCTACGTCGCCCTGGCGCTGGCCCTGGACCGGATCAAGGAGGCCGGGCTGATCCGGCGCGAGCCGGTGCGGCACGCGGTTGCGGCGGTGAGCGTCGGCATCGTCGGCGGCCAGCCGCGGCTCGACCTCAACTACCTGGAGGACTCGGCGGCCCATACCGACATGAACTGCGTCGCCGCCGAGGACGGGCGCTTCATCGAGCTGCAGGGCACCGCCGAGCAGGAGCCGTTCAGCCGCGACGAGATGGACAAGCTGCTGGCGCTGGCGGACAAGGGGCTCGGCGAGCTGTTCGCCGCGCAGCGGGAGGCGCTCAAGCGCTGACCCGGCTGGTCGTCGCGACCAACAACCGGGGGAAGCTCGCCGAGTTCTCGCGGCTGCTCAGTGACCGTGCCGGCCTCACGCTGCTCAGCCTGCAGGACGCCGGTTACAGCGGCGACCTCCCGGAGCCCGGCACCACCTACGAGGAGAACGCGCGCGCCAAGGCAGACGCGGTGTGCAAGCAGACCGGCCTGAGCGCGCTCGCCGACGACAGCGGCATCGAGGTCGCCGGGCTCGGCGGCTTCCCCGGACCGCACTCGGCGCGCTGGCTCGGCCCCGACGCCACCGATCGCGACCGCCTCCTCGGCCTGCTGCAGCGCGTCGCGCGCGAGACCCCCGACGACCGCCGCGCCCGCTACGTCGCCGCCGTCGCCCTGGCCCGGCCGGGCGAGCAGATACGAGTCGCGACCGGCACCTGCAGCGGCGTCCTGGTCGACCCGCCTCGCGGCGACCGCGGCTTCGGCTACGACCCCGCCTTCCTCAGCGACGAGCTCGGCGGCCTCACCTTCGGCGAGGCGGACGACGCCCTCAAGGACACCGTCTCCCACCGCGCCCGCGCCCTCCGTACGCTGCTTGACGCAATCTCCGGGGCCCGCAGCCCGTCATAAACCCGAGAGGGGCGGGACACGCGAAGGGTTCGGAGGACGCGCAACATGCATGCACGCCGGATGGCGGCCGTCGCGGCGACGGTGCTCGGAGTCATCGGGACGGCGGCGGCGACCACCCCGGTGGCCCACGCGGACGACGGCAACCAGTGGCGCCCCGGTCCTCCCATCCTCTACGAGGACCCCGCCACGGCACCGCAGCTGCAGAACGGCGGCCCCTGGAACGCGCGCCCGCTGCTTGTCTCCGGCGCCCACGCCTACGTCGGGGGTGAGTTCCTCTACCAGGACTTCCTGTACGACGACGCCGGCGCCAACGGCAACCTCGCCGACCCCAACGACAAGCGTCCCCAGAACGACCTGTTCAGCTCGCGCACCGGCACCTACAGCTACCCCAGCGACGCGCGCTACCAGGGCAACGCCGCCGACCTGGTCGAGGTGCGCGTCAGGCCGCTGGACGGCAGCACCGCCTTCCGCATCACCCTGACCGAGCTGAGCAACCCGTCGCTGGTGGCGGCGAGCATCGGCATCGGCACCCCGACCTCGGCGAGCAAGGCGTTCCCCTACAAGGCGAACGTCAACACCGCGGCCGACCACTTCCTCAGCTTCACCGGCGGCACCGCCGACTTCGACGGCCACGCCGTTCCGGTCAGCGTCGACACCAACCGGGCGCAGATCGACCTGCGCGTGCCGCACTCGATGTGGGACCCGGGCAGCACCGTGGTCCGCCTCAGCGGCGGCGCGGGCCTGTGGGACGCGACCAACAAGCAGTACCTGCTGCCCTCGCAGATGTCGAGCGCGACGGCGCCCGGCGGCGCGGGCACGCTGACCACTCCCGCGGCGTTCTTCAACGTCGCCTTCCGCGAGGCGGAGACGGCGGCGAGCACGCCGCATCCGACCTCGCCGGCGCTCAAGCCCACCAGCTGCATGTGGCGCGACTGCCTGCAGGCCGCGGCGCTGGCCAACAGCGACATCAGCTCGCTGCACGACGACGTCGACTTCGCCAAGCTGCACAACGACGTCACCGACCGCAGTGGGGTGCCGACGACGGGCAGCATCGACCGCATCATGTCGTCGCACTTCGACTTCGGCGGCGGCGTCACCTACGCGGCATCCGCCAACCAGGTCAGCCTGTCGGGCTACAAGGGCGAGTACCAGGGACGGCTGCAGCCGTACAACCTCTACGTGCCGACCGGCTACAACCACGACCAGCGCTACCCGCTGACCCTGTTGCTGCACTCGCTGTCGGCCAACTACAACCAGTACATGGGGTCGAACAACCAGAGCGAGTTCGGCCAGCGCGACACCGGCACCATCGTCGCCACCGACGAGGCCCGCGGTCCCGACGGCTGGTACTACGACGCCGCCGAGGCCGACGTCTTCGAGATGTGGGCCGACGTCGCCAAGCACTACCAGCTCGACTCCTCGCGCACCGCGCTGACCGGCTACTCGATGGGCGGCTACGCCACATACAAGCTGGGCACGCAGTTCCCCGATCTGTTCGCCCGCGCCTTCGTCACCGTGGGACCGCCCGCCGACGGCATCTGGACCGGTCCTCCCGGGGTGCCGTCGACCAGCGGCAGCGCCAGCGGCGACCCGAGCAACACGTATTACATGCTCGACTCGCTGCGCAACCTGCCCATCCTCATCTGGCACGGCACCAACGACGAGCTGGTGCCCGCCGACGGTCCGCAGCTGATGGCCCACCAGCTCGACACCCTCAACTACCGCTACGAGATCGACACCTTCCCCGGCTACGACCACTTCGCCTTCGCCGTCTTCGACAACTACACCTATCCGACCCAGTTCCTCGACGACGCCACCATCGACCGCAACCCGGCGCACGTCACCTACGTGGTCAACCCGACCATGGACTTCAGCGAGGTCGGCGTCCTGGCCGACAACGCGTACTGGCTGGGCGGGATGACGGTGCGCGACCAGAGCCAGATCCGCGGCAAGGTCGACGCCCGCTCGGAGGGCTTCTGCCAGGGCGACGCGCCCGCGAGCAGCACCCAGATCGGGACAGGTGTGGCGGCAACTCCGTACACCCGCGTCTACAAGACGTGGGGCGCCACGCCCAGCGCGCCGTGCGCCGACACCCTGGACGTCACCGCCACCAACGTGTCGACCATCGTCGTCGACGTCGAACGTGCCCACCTCGACTGCAACGCCAAGGTCAACCTCACCTCGACCGACGGGGGCGCGGTCACCGTGCGCCTGGTCAACGGCGACGGCGAGCCCTGCGGCAGCGTGCAGCCCGAGGCGCTGGGCGGGGCGTCGGTCGCCGGTGTGGGCGGCGTCCAGGCCCTCAGTGCGGTGCTGCCCGACACCAGCAGCAGCGCCGCGGCGACCGCGGGTGCGGGAGCGGCCGCTCTTGCACTGCTGGGTCTCACCGCGGTGGTTCG
>Ga0307479_10003377_pt1 | contig 14525 bp, 18 predicted proteins | sample atmos_gasesECM4C_FD_203743 | JGI IMG/M metagenome (GOLD analysis project Ga0307479, IMG submission 203743) | Hardwood forest soil microbial communities from Morgan-Monroe State Forest, Indiana, United States - atmos_gasesECM4C_515 | ecosystem: Environmental > Terrestrial > Soil > Temperate...
GCCGAAGGGCACGGGGTACACGATCTTCGGGCAGTGCGACGACAAATCGGTCGAACTGGTGAAGCGGATCGCACGGATGCCGCGGGATTCGAACGATCGGCCCCTGAAGCCGGTGGCCATCAGCCATATCGACATCACGGGCGCCCCGCGGCCGTAGGTCGCGGCCACAGCGGCGATCCGGGCCGCCCGGCGCGGCGTGTTGTTAGGGCTCGATCAGGCCTTTTCGGATGGCGTAGCGGACGAGCATCGTGCGGTCATGTAAGTTGAGCTTTTCCATGATGTGCGCCCGATGGGTCTGCACGGTCTTCACACTGATGTAAAGCTTCTGCGCGATGCCCTGGTTCGTCGCCCCCTCGGCCACCAGCGTGAGGATCTCTTTCTCCCGGTCGGTCAGTCCATCGTAGGTCTCGCGTCCCTCGCCCGACTCCAGGCGCTTCAGATAGTCCGCCACCACGGCTTTGGCCACAGACGGGTAGAGAAACGCTTCGCCCCGATTGACGGCCCGGATCGCCTGGACGAGGTCGGTGACCGCCGCCCGCTTCAGGACATAGCCCGACGCGCCGGCCTTGAGCAGCTGGAACACGAACGATTCATCCTCGTGCATCGTCAGCGCAAGGGTGTGAGTGTTGGGGAGGGCGGCTTTGATCTGTTTGGTCGCCTCGATCCCATTGATCCCCGGCATGCTGATGTCCAGCACGGCGACATCCGGTTTCAATTTTCTCACCAGCTCTACGGCCTGCTGGCCATCCTCGGCCTCCCCAACGACTTCGAAATCCGGCTCGGCCGTGAGGATCCGCTTGACCCCTTCCCGGACGATCGCGTGGTCGTCGGCGAGGAGCACCCGAATTTTTGGCGCCTTGGTTGACGGCACCGCCATTACGCTACCGTCCATTCGGGTCCGGCCATGGGACTCCTCCGCTTGCGCTCCGACAATCACCGTTGCTTGTTCAACATCTGAGGTCAGGCCGGGCGGGACCGATGGCGGATCCGGCGATCGGCGAGGGGTCGGCGGCCGGAAAAGGACCGTTACGCCGCCGGGTTCCGCTTCCCTCGCTCGAACGCCTCGGCAATGGAGCCGGCCAGCCGGGATGTTTCCTCGATGCCAGAGATGGCGACGGCAAGGACCTCGAGCACCGCGAAGAGCGCGACCACCCAATGATGGCCAGCCATACCCACGCTGCTCCAGACATGTTTGCCCTCCCTGCTACTTCGGCCGATCGTTCCCGCCCTACAGACAGGTCCGTGTGCGTCCAGGATAAGTCTTTGGTGTTTCGAGCACATCGGCTCGCCGACCGATTTGGGCTCCGCCGGGCGCCCGATCAGGGTTCTCCCGCCTCCGGCCGCTCCGTTCGAGCGATGCCGCCGTCGGGCCCTCGACCGACACTGGCGACGCGGAGGATCGAGTCTGCGCCCTATCGCGTCAGTAGCGAGGGGAGAGTACGCTTGGTTGCAGAGATGCCTTGTCGGCTGACCGGCTCGGTCCAACTCACGCGGCGGCGGATGAAGGGAGCCCCACCTGACCGGGCCAGGCCGGATTCACAGGAAGGGAGAGGGTGCCTTTGCCTCAGACCCCGCACATCGAGCGGCACTTCACCGCGAGCGAAATCGTTAGAGACATTGTCATCGGGATGTCGGACGGGTTGACGGTGCCATTTGCGTTGGCCGCAGGCCTATCCGGTGCGGTGGCGTCCACGCGGATCATTGTGACCGCGGGGCTCGCGGAGATCGCGGCGGGATCGATCGCCATGGGGCTGGGCGGCTATCTCGCCGCCAGGACCGATGCCGAACACTACGCCAGCGAGTTGGCGCGCGAACAGGCTGAAGTGGCCGGCGTGCCCGAAATCGAAGCCGAGGAAGTCAGGCAGGTCTTCCAGGACTACGGCCTGACGGCGAAGGAAAGTGGCCCGATCGTGGAGGGGCTGCGGAGGCGTCCGGCCGCCTGGGTTGACTTCATGATGCGCTTCGAGTTGGGGCTCGAGAAGCCCAATCCGAAGCGGGCGCTCACGAGCGCTCTGACGATCGCCGGCGCCTACGTGGGTGGCGGTTTCATTCCCCTCGCTCCATACATGTTTTCAGCGAGCGCGCCCGCTGCGCTTCCCTTCTCCGTAGCCGTCACCCTGTCGGCCCTACTGATGTTCGGCTTCGTCAAGGGGCGCTTCACGGGCACCAGGCCGCACCGCAGCGCTCTGCAGACGGTGCTCGTGGGCGGGCTCGCGGCAGCCGCGGCGTTCCTTATCGCCAAAGCCATCTCATGAGGCGAGCGCCCGCTCCGCGCCGCGGGGCCAACCTGACCCGTCGCCGCTCGTGGGGGGAGCCTCCATCGCTGCAGGCTCAAGGCCTGACCCTCGGATCGGGCGCGCGCCTGATTGTCGCCAAGTGGGTTTCGGCGAACAATGAGAAGGCAGGGGATGCGACCGGGGTTCTCCCCGGCCGCGGGCAGGGAGAGGGTGATGGGTATGTGGCTCGGCGGCGCCGCATGGTGGATGCTCGTATTCTGGCTGGGCGTTCTCGTGCTGGTCATCTGGCTGGCTCTGACGCTGCCGGCTCGAGTCCGCGCTCTCGCCGGAGCGTTGATAATTCTGGGGGGAATCGTAGGGATGAGCTGGGTGTGGACCCGGACTCCTCGGCCGATCCCCGCATCGTCCGGCGTCCAGCTGCTGACGCTTCGCATGGTAGACTTCGCCTTCCAGCCGAGCGTGGTTCAGGCCGTCTTGGGGGCTTCGATCAACCTTGAACTGATCAACAGCGGGGACGTCCCGCACACCCTGGTTATCCCGGGCCACATCCGGGTCACACTGCTTCCGGGCGAGCGGACGATCGTGGGGATGGGTACGGTAGAGCCGGGGGTGTATGATTTCTTCTGCGCCTTCACCGGGCACCGCAGGGCCGGGATGAGCGGCACATTGGTCGTCGGGCCCGAGGGGCTGGCGGGACGGTAAAGACTGGGCGGAGAGCACGATAGTCATAGGGGAGGCGGCCTGTGGCAACTCTTCTCTCCGTTCCGAGATCCGCGCCACCTGCGCGGAAGGTGGCCTTCAGGCTGGACGGCCGGCGTGTGGCCGGTGCGAGGTCCGTTGCCCTCGTGGGGTCGTTCAACGAGTGGGACCCGGCTGTTCACCATCTCGAGTTATGTCCGGACGGCCAGTGGGCTGTGGCGGTCCCCCTTGCCCCTGGTGAGTATCCGTATTTGTTCATCGTGGACGGCGTCCCCTGGAACGACCCCGGGGACGACCGGCGGGTTCCCTGCGAGTGGGGGGGCCAGTACTCCGTCCGGGTCGTGAGGTGAGCTTGGATGACTGCGAGACGGCTCCATGTCGGGGAGACCGAAGCGGTCAACGTGCTTGCGGCGCAAACGCAGAGACTTCTGAGGCGCATCGGCGACGGCCGGGCCGGCCGCCGTCTGCACCACGCGATCGCCCACGCCTGGGTGCGCCATGGGCAGGTTCTTGCCAAGGACGACCGAGACCGGTTAACGCACGATCAGGCACGCCTTGGAATCGAGGAAGAGCTGGGTGCGCGCGACCTGGGATAGGACCAGGAAACTGACCACCGGCGTCGCGGCCGGGGCCTTCCTCATTCTCGGCTTGTCGGGTCTCCCGGCGGACGCTCAGCCTGGAGTGGTGGCCGGACCCAAAGATGCGCTGACCCTGGTGCGCCAGGCCCTAGCGGCCCTGGAGGTCGCTCCGCCCGCCGTCTCGGTGGCCACAGGAAAAGTGATTCAGGCCCTCTTGGCCAAGGATACGGCTGGGGTGGACATGGTACGGGTGCAGGAAGCCGCCCAGGCCCTGGGGCAGCAGGATTCCGCCACCGCGGTGGCGCGCCTCATCGCGGCGCTGCATCCTGTGCGGGCAAGGCCCGGCGGGGTCGACGTGGCACTCCTCATGCCTGTCGAACCGCGCTTTGCCGGCACACCGACCTCTTATGCCTTGCTGGCGGGAGCCGCTTTGCTGGTGACTGTCGGGGGGCTGATCATCCGCCGATGAGATCCTCGTTTCGCTGGCAGCGGGTGTGGGCCGCGGTAGATGCCCGGTTGGTCCTCCACAACTTCCTCTACGAGGTACCGGCCTACGCCAACACGCTCCCGTATGTGCTCGGGGCGGTCACGCTCGCGGGGTTGGTGATTCTTGTTGTCACGGGCGTCTTCCTGGGCCAATTCTATGCTCCGGACCCCAGCGCCGCGAACGTCAGCGTCCGCATCATCATGACCCAGGTGATCGGCGGAGAGGTGATCCGCGGAATCCATGTCTGGGCCGCGCACCTGACCGTGGTGGTGCTCCTCCTTCACCTGATGCGGGTCTACGTGACCGGTGCCTACCGCTTCCCACGCGAGGCGAACTGGGCCGTTGGCGTCGGCCTGCTGGGTACGCTGCTGGCGTTTTTCTTCACCGGAACCGTGCTGCGCTGGGATCAGGGCGCGATCGAGGCGCTAGCGCACAACGTGGCGTTCGCTCGGTTGTTGGGGGTGTTCGGGGGATGGTTCTCGCCCGCGTTTTCCAGTCACGTTCCGTTGCTCACCCGGCTGTACATGGCGCATGTCAGCCTGCTGCCGCTCGTGCTCTTCATCCTGCTGTCGGCTCACCTCTACCTGGTCCGGCAGCACGGTTTCTCCCCGCCCCTGGCCCATCTTGAAACGACGCAGGCGCGATACACGTTTGCCCACCACCTCAAGAGGGCCGCCGGGTACGGCTGTATCATGCTCGGCCTTGCGCTGGCGCTCGCGGTCATTTTCCCGCCCGGGCAGGGACCCGCTCCAGTGTCCGGGATCGAGGTGACGAAACCTCCCTGGCTGTTCTTGCCGGCATATGGCCTGGAGACCTTACTTGGTCTGGCGGGGCTGTGGGGGGCGGTGGTGGTGTTTCTGTGGCTGCTCGCGGTCCCAGTCCTGGACCGCGGCGGCGGGCCTGGGTGGATGGGCCGGCGGCGTGCCCTGACAGTGGGGGCGGCGGTGGCGGTTGCAGCGATCGCACTCGGCGTCTACGCCTGGCTGTCGTCCCCGGTCGCTCATCTCCACTGACGCCGTGGATGTCGCATCACCGCCCCACTTCGGACCGACGTGAGAATCGGGCGGCCGCCTGATGGTCGCGAATGGGGGCCCGCGGTAGGCTCATAGGGGAACTCCCGGAGATGGAGCCGGGTCGCGATTTGGCCCGGCAGGCTGGCAGCGCCTGCTCCTGGGAGCGGTCTGCGGGGGACGCCGGCAGAAAAGAAAAGGGGGAGATGAGATGCGGGGCGGACACCTGGTGATCCTGATAGCGATGATGGCGGCAGCCCTTTTGAGCACCAGCGTCTGGAGTCCTGATACTGTCGCTCAGGCTGCGGGGGGGACGGTGACCATCCCCGGAGATTATTACCTCCCAGCGGCCATTATGGTCGAGGTGGGACAAACCGTCACGTGGGTCAACAAGGACAGCGACCCGCATGTCACCACGGGCGCTCCCAGCGATCCAGAGGTGTTCACGCTCGTTCACGCCACGGGGAAGTCGACGTCATTCAAGTTCACCAAGCCGGGGGTGTATGTGTACTACTGCCTGGATCACGCGACGTATAACCCTCAGCTCCATCGCGTCGTGGCGCGCAAGGAATCCGATTCGTTCCCAATCGCCATGGAGGGGCTGATCGTGGTCAAGGGACCGCGGTTCTCGGGAGCGCGCGCGGCCACGGTCAGCATCACCAGGGGGGCTTACACGCCAGACATCGCCGTCGTGCAGGCCGGGGGAAACGTGACCTGGACCAACGGCGACACCGGTATGCACGCGGTGAAAGTCAATGGAGCCGGGGCGCCGAAGTTCGATCTCGCGTCCGGGAAGAGCCGGACGGTTACTTTTGCCAAACCGGGGATCTACTTCTTCTTCGACGAGGGCCAGGCGACCTACAACTCAGGAGTGGGCCTCGCGGCGGCCAAAAAGGGAACGCCGGCCTTCCCCGTCGCGATGCAAGGATACGTGATCGTGCTCTAGAGCCAGCCTCCGAGGGGCGCCCCCTGCCGGACCGTCGGGCTCAGGCGGCCGGCGCCGGGAGCGGCAGTTCGGCAACGACCTCGGTGCCGGTCGCCGGCGCGGAGGTGATGCGGACTGTGCCTCCCAGGAGCGTGGCCCGCTCCTCCATGCCACCCAGACCGGCGCCTCCGGCGAGCGGGTTGCCGGACCGGCGCCCATCCTGGAATCCGCGCCCATTGTCCTTGACGCGCAGACGCACCCGGCCATCGCTGAGGGCGAGTTCGACGTCGACACGGGTGGCCGCGGCATGCTTGACGATGTTCCAGAGGGCTTCCTGGGCGATCCGGAACACGGCGGTCTCCAGCACGGGGTCCAATCGCGCCTCGCCGAGCTCGAGCTTGAGGCCCACCACCAGCCCCCGCGGCTCCACCTGGTGGTGGACATACCACCGGAGCGCAGCGGCCAGCCCCAGGTCGTCCAGAATAGTGGGGCGGAGGTCGTAGATCATCTTTCGGACCTCCTCGAGCGTCGCCTCGGCCAGCGCTTTGAGCCGGTCCAGTTCGTCCACCGACGCCCCCTGGCCCTGCTCGACCAGGTTGCGGAGCAACTCGACATTGAGGATCAGCGCGGTCAGCGACTGGCCGGTTTCATCGTGCAGCTCCCGCGCGATGCGCCGCCGTTCGTCCTCGTAGGCGGTGAGGATCTTCTTGATCAGGTCGCTGCGGAGCCGTTCCTTGTCCTGTAGTTCGTCGAGCAGCCGGGCTCTCTCGATGGCGAGCCCCACCTCGCTCCCCACCGTCGAGAGGAGCGCGAGTTCGCGCTGGCTGAACAAGCGACCTGATGGCAGCACAAGATTCATCAGCCCCACGAGGCCGGTGGTGGTGCGGAGCGGCACGCTGGCGTGTTGGGCCTTCACGCCTATTCGTTCCAGCCGCATGCAGTCCACGACGTTCACGGGCTGCGTGAGCTCGTTGGCCGCAAGGAGGTCCAGGCATCGGCAGGAGCCGTGCAGCGCCTTTCGATCGTCGTGCTCGAAGCCGGGCGGAAGCTGGTAGGCGGCCGCCAGTTCGTACATGCCGGTCACCGGGTCGCGGAGGAACGCCCAGCCGGTGTGAAGCTGGAGCAGCCTGCCGGCCTGATGGAGGATTTCTTCCAGCATGTCCCCAACCCGCCCGGTCAGGGAGAGGGCGGCGCTGATCTGGCTGAGGACGACCAGCCGCTGCGCCCGTCCAACGGATCGCAGCTCGATGCCGGCGCCGAACACAGCTACGGCCAGGCCGCCGAAGAGCTCGGAGGCGGCAATCACCTGTGGTGTGCGCTGAACCCAGGCCCACCCGATCTGGTTGATCCCGATGGCGAGCAGTCCGGCGAAGATCGCCCGCGTGGCGACGTCATCGAGGACCTGCTCCGTGCGCCGGTAGGCCTCCGCCGTCAGCACGAATGCCGTGCCCGCGGCTAGCCCTGTCACGAGGCGGGCGGTGCCGGCGGATTCCTGCCTGCTCAGCAACACGATCACGGCGGCGGTGACGAGCGCGCCGAAGCCGAGGAGGCCCGTCTGGACAATCCCCCGGGCACGGGGATCGCGGGAGGCGGTGCCGGTGAGAAAGAATCCCGCGCCGGCGAGCAGCAGCGCGCTCCGGATGCCCATGAGCGCGAGGATCGGAGCGGCCCCGAGCATCCACATTTCGACCAATGCCTGACCGGCCAGCAGAGCGGCCCCGGTGGTCCACCAGACGACGTACGAAAAACGGGTCTCGAAGTACTTGGAGACAAGCAGGAACATGACTGCGACCTGGATCCCAAGGGCGATCGCGAGGATGACGAACAAAGGCTCCATTGCGGCAATGCCTCCCGGGTTCATTTCAAACTTCAGAAGCGACGCTCCTGCCCGTGGATCGCATTTCATGGGCGCTGCCGGAGCAGCGCCGGCGACTGCCGGCCGGCTATCCGTCCGCCCAGGGAGGCGATAATCGGGTGCTGATCCGATGTCCGCAGCCGGCGCCGCAGGCTATGAATAAGGTGAGGCCTGGGCCGCATTCGTTCAGGGCCGGCCGCGGAGGTGATGTCGATGCCGATGATCCGTGTGCGCCCGATGCACCTCAAATCACCGTTCCGGTGGGATCCGTGGCAGGAAATGGAAAACCTCCGACTTGCGCTCGACCGCATCGGCGGTCGCTCGACCGTGGGAGTTCCGCCGGGAACGGGCGGGGAGGCTCTCGCGCCGGAGGTGGACCTCTACGACGCAGGCGTGGCCTTCGAGATCAGGGTGGACCTGCCCGGGGTGCGGGAAGAGGAACTGGAGATCACCGTCGGAGGCAGCGTCGTGACGATACGCGGACAACGGGATCCGGACGGCCCGCGGGATGAGAGTTATCTCTGCTGCGAGCGGCCCGTGGGAACATTCGAGCGCGCGATCGAGCTCCCCGTGCCCGTTGACGCTGAACAGGCCAGGGCCACATTGAGTCACGGTGTGCTTGAGGTCACGGTGCCGAAGAGCCCGCCGGCCGGTGTAAAAAAGGTGCCGATCTCGGCGGGCGAACCCCGGCGGATCCGCCTCCTCATCGCGGCAACTGAGGGTACTGTAAAAACCATACATCCATCCTGACCGCGTCGGGCAGATCCTTATTTGAGTGACAGCAGATACGCGGTCAGGGCCATCAAGTCGGCGTCGGAGAGCCTGTTAAACGCGGGCATGCTGGCTTGAGGGTTCACCGAGAGGGGGTTGTGGATCAGCGCCGTAAGCTTGTCCGCGGTGTATCTCGAACCCACATGCTCGATGGTCGCCTGTCGTTCGATCTGACGCTAGGACCACCCGGCCGGGCTCATCGCACGTACCCCCCGCGGATCGCGAACGTGGCAGCCTGGGTGCGGGTGCGGACGTCAATCTTGCCGAAAATGCTGCGCAACCGGGTCTTGACCGTGCTTTCAGACACGTAGAGCCTATGTGCGATCTCCTTGTTCGACAGCCCCCTGGCGACCTCAGCGAGGATTTCGGCCTCCCGTTCGGTGAGCGTCCCACCGAGCAACAACCCGCCGTTCCCGTCCCTCGCGATACTCGTGAGCCGGTCAAGCATGCGCCGCGTAATGCCGGGATGGACCAGCGACTGTCCCCTCCGCACCGCGTGGATGGCACGCAGAAGATTTTCGGGCGTGATGTCCTTGAGCACGTAGCCCGACACGCCGGCGTTGACGGCCCCAAAGATGCTGCTGTTGTCGTCCAGGGCGGTGAGGACGAGCACATCCAGGTCCGGGGCGGTCCGCTTGACGAACCGGCAGAGTTCGATTCCGGAAATGTCGGGGAGGATCACATCGGTGATCAGAACCAGCGGGCGGAGGGACGTGCAGAGTTCCATCGCTTCCTTGCCGGTGCCGCACGCCCCCACCAACTCAACGGAGGGATCAGACTGTAGCGCGCACTGCAGCCCCAGTAACGTCAATGGCTGCGCATCGGCGGCCAGCACTTTCACGCGTGCCTCTTCTCTCAAGACTCGACTCCCCGTCAGCGCCCCATCAGACATTCGAGGTTGGGGGAGAACTTCAGTGACCCCCAAGAATCAAGAACTATGTAACATGGCATCAGCGCGCGTGTCGTTGTCGGAGGACAAGATGCCGCCCGTCGCTGCAGTTGCCATTCTTGCCATTCAGACGGTATGTTACGGCATGTTTTTCGCTCGGCGGTGAATCGCCGTGCCGTTCGGTTAGTCCGGTCCGGCAATCCTGGCGAGGTCGTCGGGGTGCTTGATGACGATTCGTTGGCGACCTGAGGTCACGAGGCCGCGAGTCTTCCACCGCCCAAAGATGCGACTGAGCGTCGGCGGTGTCGTTCCGAGATAGTCGGCCAGATCCTGCTGCGTCATGATGAGATCGGGCGCCGTGCGATGGGCGCTGGCAGGGGCCAGGCGGAGGATCGCACGCGCCAGGCGGCGGGCGACCGGCTCTGATACAAGATCATGGAGGCGGATGCAGCCGGTTTTCAGCTGCTGCGCGGTGAGGCGAAGTGCATCCCTGGCCACCGCCGGATGGTGCTTGATGATCTCTTCAACTGTCTTCGCGGGCCACTCGAGCACGCGGCTCTCCTCGACGGCGAGCGCGGAATAAGCTCGAGTGGTGCCCCGCGCCATCGGGTCGAGGTAGCCGAACGTCTCCCCCGGGCCGACAAAGGTGAGGATGATGCCCCGGCCGCTTGGCCCGTTCAGCAGCAACTTCACCTTGCCCTGGATGACCACGTAGATGCTTTCCGCCCGACCACCCTGGCAAAACACGGTCGCCCGGTTGGCGAAGTACCGCTCCCGGCCCAGGGAGAGTATCGTTCGCAACTCCCGGCCTGAGACCGAGGCGAAGAGCTTGCAGCGCCGCAAGGTGCGAAGGAGTGTCTCTGTCGTGTCCGGGCCCCGTGTCAATTCGGGAGACCCGGCCTCGTGGCACTTGTGATCCGGTGCATCGCCAGCCATGTTCACAGTCGTCCCCTCCGGCCTGATCTGACTCTAGCGTAAATTGAGAACAAAGCAGCTCCAATCCGGTCGTGCGCCGATTCTTATCAGGTGACCAGCGTATGCCGGGCGATGGTCAATCCGGCCGGCGCGGCGATCAGATACATCCGCCGCCCGATCGTTTTGGACCATGGACTTCTCTATCATAGGAATTGACCCTGAGGGAGGTCATTCCGATTACGTAGCAAGCTGGGATCTCAGAACATCGAGGGGGCTCCGTGCGCGGGACCCGGACCGGGCCAGGAAACTGACCACCGGGCCTGCAGCGGCCGGGGCCCTCCTGATTTTGAGCCGGTGACGACGCTTGATGCGAGGAACATCCGAGAGCACGCGCCACCACCCCTCGCCCGACCTGGAATCAGGCGGGCGACCGATACCGGAAGGATGGGGACTCGCGGTATCGTGATGGCGGATCAGGAGAGCGCGAGGGCGGAGACGATGTGGCCGAGCATGTTCGGACCTGGATGGGGTTGGGGGATGCTGGTGACGTCGGCGTTCTTGTTCATCGTGCTCGGGGTCCTTGGGTTCCTCTTCCTGGTCATCTACGGGTCGCCCGGACAGGCTGAGGAGTCCGTCCAGCAGCTCTGGCGGCGGTTCGAAGAGGGAGATCTTACCCGCCAGGAGTTCGAGCGCTACAGGCGGGCTGGCCGTGCGCGGCTGAGCGCACGAGAAGCGCACAAGTGAACTGAGGAGGTGAGGTTCGATGGCAGCCAATCCGCAAATCAGGGAATACTTCGAGGATCCCCCGCTCGCGCGGAAGATCTTCAGCAGTACCAGCTTCGCCTGGTTGTGGCTGATCGTCCGCGTGTGGCTTGGCTACAATTGGGTTGAGGCCACAATTTCGCACAAGATCAGGAATCCGGCCTGGGTAAAGACCGGCGAAGCGGTCAAGGGATTCTGGCAGCACGCGATCACCATCCCTGCGAACGGCAGACCCCCGATCGAGTACGCTTGGTACCGGGAGTTCCTGGCATGGCTGCTCAGCATTCATGCCCAGGTGTGGGTGGGCAAGCTCGTGGCCTACGGGGAGCTTATGGTCGGTATCGCGTTGATCCTCGGAGCGTTCGCCGGGGTCGCGGCCTTCTTCGGCGCCCTGATGAACTGGAACTTCATGATGGCGGGCACGACGAGCACGAATCCGGTGCTGTTCGCTGTTGCGATCCTGGTGATTCTCGGCTGGAAGGTCGCGGGGTACTACGGGCTCGACCGGTATCTGCTCCCGATGCTGGGCACGCCGTGGCGGCCTGGTCGGATGTTCGTCCGGAAGACCCAAGCGGCGCCGGCCTGAACTGGACATCGTCCGGCAGGAAGGGGCGTGGGGCCAGCGGATCGCTGGCCTCACGTCCTGTTATGTGTGACGCCATGGCCGATGCGGAACAGCGCCGCGGCATTGTCGTGGATAATGGCCTGACGCTCGCGGGTGCCGACCCCGGCGCGCTCCAACGTGCCCAGCGGCTCCGGATCCCCCATATCGAACGGCATATCCGTCCCCAGGAGCACGCGGTCCGCTCCCACCAGGGTGATGAGGTAGCGCAGCGCGTCTGCGGAGTGGACCACGGTGTCGTAGTAAAAGCTCCTGAGATACGCGCGCGGCGTCTGCCGCGGGTTCCGGCACTCCGGGCGGACGGCGTGCCCGCGGTCGAACCGCCCAAACTGGTAGGGCCAGAAGCCGCCCCCGTGGGCAAGGATGAGGATCAGGTCCGGATGGCGGTCCAAGACGCCGCCGAAGATCAGCTGGGCGGCGGCCAGCGTCGTGTCGAGGGGGTTGGCGACGAGGTTGTGGAGGTAGTAGGCCTCGACGCGCGCGGTGGGAATGGTGTAGGCCGGGTGGAAGAACACGGGCGCTCGCGCCTCGGCGCACGCGCTCCAGAACGGCTCGAGGCTCGGGTCCGAGAGCTCGCGACCGCGCACGTTCGTGCCGATCTCGACACCCAAGAGCCCATGCCCGAGCGCCCAATGCAGCTCCACCACCGCCGCGCGCGCGTCCTGCAACGGCACGGTCGCCAGCGCGGGGCGGCCGGCCGCGTCGGTGTTCAGCAGCCGCGCCCACCGCGCGCCCCGCTCCACATCGAGACCGTATCCGAACAGGTCGACCCACGGTGAAACGATCTGCAGGTCACATCCGGCCGGCGGCTTCGGCGCGAACAACCCCGGCACCATCGGCCGGCTGACTTCCCCCGATGCGAACTCCACCCGGCCATCGGTCCGCAGGCGGACCCCAAGCCGTTCGCCGTCCGCGGCGAGCCGGTCACGCAGGTCGGATGGAACGTGGTGGGCGTGCGCGTCGATCATCGAGACCTCCTCGACGGCCTGATCCGCTGGAGTCGTCGGGCTGGCTTCCTCGCGCTCACGGGGGCGGTGGGTAGCCGGACCGGCGGGCCAGCTCCTCGAGCGTCAGCGCGTGTTCGACCAGCTGGCCGTGAAGGTCCCAGGTGGGGTAGACCCGGATGCCGCGGGCGCGGCAGAGGTCGGGTTCCGCGTGCTCGCCCCGGGGATCGCACTCGACATACAGAAGCAGGGAGGCCGCGGAACCGAAGAGCGCTTTCTGCTCCCGGCAGTGCGGGCACCAGTACGCCCCGTACATGACCGCTCCGCTCGCGGCCAGATGCCTGGCCAGCCCGGTCGTGTAATCGGAGCCGGCCGGGCGCGTGGGTGTTCCCACATAGATGATGGCCAGGACGGCCGCGGCCAGGACGCCGGCGACGCCAGCGTCGATCAGATGGGGCCGCGGGCTGTCCTTCAAAACGAGAAACGCGAGGACAAACGCCGCGGCTTCGGCCGCGAGACAGGAGGGGCATACGGCGTGGAGGACGACCAGCTGGAGGGCGACAAACACCGCCGCTCCGCCCACGCCGGCGGCAGCCACGAGCTCGAGCAGGCGGCCGCGCCAGGCCGTACGGGTGAGGCTCAGCCCCAATGCCGCGGCAAAGAACGCCACGCCGACGGCCGTGACCGGGACGCCCAGGATCCTGCCGTAGGCGCTGCCGCGAACGGTCTCGCACATGCGCTGCGTCAGGCAGAAGGGGATCGCGGTGACGAGGTCGAGGATCAGCAGATACGCGGAGATGGCCAGCCCCACCAATGCAGGGATCCAGGCGGCGTGGCGCTCCACCGGGCGCCTGCGCTTCACACTTCGTACCATCGAGTGCTTTCCTCCTCAAGCGTGCCCAGGTCGGGATAGCGCCCCTCTACCCATTCGATCCGCGCGGCCGCCTCATCGGGAGCCGGCACCACATCGTGCGCGGCGATGGCGAATTCATACACCGAGATGCAGTCGCTCGAAAGAGGCTTCTCCATGGAAAGGACTTCGGCATGGCGATGCCTGAGGACCCGCTCGTAGATGCGCCCGTAGAGCGCGGGGTCGTAGGGGAGCGGTCCAGACCCCCGGCCGACCGCAGCGATGCCGAGCCGGGGCGCGACGCCGGCCAACTGCTCCCAGAGTTCGCGCATGAGGTGGGGCGGGGCATCCTCGCGTTCCCGCGCGTGCGCCGGCTGCCGTGCCCGCCGGTCGCGCGCGGCTTCAAGAAATCGCCGCAGGTCCCGCGAGGGGACAGGGATGACGAAGCGGCATGAGGTCGCCGCGAGGAGCGGCTCGGCGGCGTCATCGAGACGCCGGGCCAGTTCAACGAACCGGCCGCCGATGAGCGGCGTCTCGCCAATCAGCAGGTTTCCCGATCCGGGGCAGCTCCTTTCCCACCGCGCAAGCGCATCCCGCACCCAGACCCCGAGCGCCCTGCGGATGACGCTGTGGGTCACCCCCGTGCGCATCGGGTAGCGCCGGCCCGCCGGGTTGGCCTCGAACACCGGGCGCGCCGTGTCCCACTGCAGGAGGTGCACGGTCCGGCCGGCGGCCGCGGCCAGATGGGCCAACTGGTGGATCATGAGGCTCTTGCCGGTGCCGGGCAAGCCCGCGAAAAACACCATCCGGCCGTCCCGGGCCAAGCGCTCGAGCCGGTCGTGGAGGCCGGGATCTTCCTGGACGATCAGCAGTCTGCGCGGGGCGTCCATCGGGCCCTAACGGAACAGCTTGAACAGATCCGGCAGAGTCGGCGGTTGCGATTGGTCGGGCGGAGGCGCCTGGGGACTCTGGTTGCGGATA
>Ga0307479_10003379_pt1 | contig 14522 bp, 10 predicted proteins | sample atmos_gasesECM4C_FD_203743 | JGI IMG/M metagenome (GOLD analysis project Ga0307479, IMG submission 203743) | Hardwood forest soil microbial communities from Morgan-Monroe State Forest, Indiana, United States - atmos_gasesECM4C_515 | ecosystem: Environmental > Terrestrial > Soil > Temperate...
AGGATGCGAATCATTGGGTCAGCCACCTGGCGCTTGCGCGGCTTTCGTCGAATTCGGGCGACTTCCCAACCGCGGCAAAGGAAATGACCCAGGCGATCAGCGCGGCGCCTGACGCGACGAAGCCGTTCCTCCAACCATTGCTGAAGCGCCTGGAAGCCAAGGACGACATTAATAAATAATCCGGATGCGCCGGCTGGTTTGCGTTCCGCTGCCCGGGGAATGCCCGGGGACACCCCACCCCCGGGTGTTTTGCGTAAAGAGTGCGGAATTGTCTGAAAATAAAAGAGTTGCGTTTTTGTGTGTGCAAAAGAGTGCGGAACAGTGTGAAAAGAAAGCACTTGAACAAAAACCGAGTGCTCGTTGCTGTGGCTGCGCGAGCTCTTCCAAAATGGGAAGAATACCCCACGCCCCCGGTGCTTTCGTAAGAGTGGCAGATAAAGGACTTGCAGCATACGAAACTTGGAGGAGTGTACGGAGAATGGAAGCTGCATGATTCGCTCTGCTTGAAAGAAGCCGATCGGGCGTGGCGCAGGGATACCGAAGGAGTTGGAAGGACCGCGTGAGGGGCGAGCATGGCTCGGAGGGCACTCTCCTACGGCGGGCGAACTGAGGTGGAGTGCCGGATCGACAAACCCTTTATAGCACATTGGTAACGTATGTCAAGAATTACTTTAAATGCTTTGGATGCTGTGGGATAGCATGGTGTTGGTTTGAGGCGAACCCACACTCTTTGATAAACCAAACGCCAAAGGGATGCGCCACCCAAAGTCTCTCCAGCGAGTTAAGGCTTGGCCCCACCGCCAACTATACAGAAACACAAGGGATTTAATCGGCGGCCGGTTTCGCTGCGATAAGCGTGCCAGTGGTGGCGACGCACTGCCAGGTGCCATTCATCTTGATCCAGGTGTCCACGAAGCGTTCGCGGTGGACGTAGGGCTTTCCTTTTTCGGTGCCCTTCACCCGAAACGTCCCGACCACTACCGCCGCGTTACCGTAGACTTGCACGTTGCTTTGCTCGGTGACGGCTTGGGAGGGCTGGTAGTCAGGCGCCTTAATGCTAGCCAGGAATTCGCTCTTGGAGGAAACGCTGCCGTCGATATCGATGGATACAAAGGTGTTGGCAAGGATCATGTCCAAAGCCTTGGCGTCCTTGGCTTCCAAGGCGTGATTCCACGCGTTTTCAAACGCAAGAACCCGCCCTCCTTCGTCGTCAATGCTTTTTTGTTGCGCTACTGCCAATGCAACTCCTAGCAGCAATATCCCAACAACCACAAAGGTCCTTCTCACGGCAATACCCTCCGGACGGACACCAGGAATCGGACTGCGAACGTGCTTCTAGCGTAGAACAAGAACGCCGGCGTCAAACAACTTCCGCCAATGGAATTTCTGGTAGTGCACCGGACGTTCTTTCAAACCAAGTCGATGGTGACCCGGCGTCCGACCATCGCCGCCGCGCGTTGTAGGCTAGAAAGAGTGATATCGTTCTTCGGACTAAGGAGGCGGTCAACCTGGGTGCGGCTCGTCCTGAGCAGTTTGGCCATCTTATTCTTGGAAATTTTGCGTTTCCTCATGGCCTCGTCAAGCTGCCACGCGACGACTTCCTTGACCGCCTGTGCTTGGGCCTCTTCAAAAATGCCTTCCTCTTTCAAAAAATCATCGATGCTCGAACCCATATGATTCTTGCGCTGTTTTCGTTTCTTGCTCATTGCTTTAGCTCCTTCTGGCGCTTGCGCGCCAATGCCAAATCATCGTCCGGCGTCGCGCGCGTTTTCTTGATAAACCCGTGCAGCGCGACGAGGTGCCCGCGGTGAAGGCAGAGCAAGACGCGCGCCGTCCGTTTCGTGGGCAGGTCCGTGCGAACCTCCCACAGCCCGCTTCCCAAAGGCCGACAGAGCGGCATCCCAGCAGGCCATCGCCATTGCGCACGCAGCAGGTCTCTCCCGATCGCATGACGTTCGACTTCCAGTAACCCCTTGAGCCACTCCCGCACAGGCTCGGTTCCTGGCCGCAGGCGGTAAAAAACTAGTGGGACTTTTCGCGGCTGCTGGTCACTTACCATGCTGTACCTTATATAGTACTATTGTACCGCAGAATGTACAGACAGGCAAGCTATCTTCTCCCGGTCAGTCTCTTCGTCGCCCACCAGAAGGTTGAGGATGGGTGGAATTTCGTGGTGTTGGCGAGCTATGCTGTCGGGTGGCGGAAGAGGGGTAAGGCCGCCAGAAGCGAGGGGGCGATGGTTACACGACGCGAGTTTCTGGATGCATTGGCTGTGGGAGCGGCGGGGCTGGCGGTGGGAACGAAGGCAAAAAGTTATGAGCGGATCGTTGGCGCGAACGACCGGCTGAACTTCGCGGTGATTGGGCTGAATGGGCGCGGGTACGCTCATCTCTCGTCGCTGAAGGCGAACAAGAATGCCGCCCGCATCTCGCATGTCTGCGACGTGGACGGCAACATTCTGAAAAAGTTTGCCGATGCCACGCTGCGCGAGATGGGCGAAGCGCCAACGGCGGAGAAAGACTTTCGCGCGATTCTCGAACAAAAAGACGTGGACGCCATCACGATTGCCACTCCGGACCATTGGCATACACCGATGGCCATCGCCGGATTGCAGGCGGGCAAACACGTCTACGTGGAAAAGCCCTGCAGCCACAATCCAGCCGAGGGAGTGATGCTGGTAGAGGCCCAGCAAAAATATGGAAAGTTCGTGCAGATGGGCACGCAGCAGCGGTCTTCGCCACACACCATGGAGATCGTCGAAAAGATTCACGGGGGGATTATCGGCAGGCCGTACCTCGCGAAAGCGTGGTACAGCAATGTGAGGAAGTCCATCGGCACGGGCAAAGAAGCGCCGGTACCGGCGCAATTGGATTGGGAATTGTGGCAGGGCCCGGCGCCGCGCCGTCCTTATAGGGACAACGTGCACCCTTACAACTGGCACTGGTTCAGAAACTATGGCACCGGCGAAACGCTGAACAATGGAACACACGAAGTGGATGTGTGCCGGTGGGCGCTGGGCGTGGACTATCCGAAACGGGTCGCCGCGACGGGCGGCCGCTATCACTTCAAAGACGACTGGCAGTTTTATGACACGCTGGTGACGAGCTTCGTTTACGACGACAAGATGCTCACCTGGGAAGGAACATGCTGTCAGGGAATGAAATGGTATGGGCGCGACCGCGGCTCGGCCATCCTGGGAACGACCGGAACGGTGGTTGTGGATCGCGATGGCTACGAAACCTACGACCTCAAGGGGAACAAGACGAACGAGTTCAAGGTGGGCAGTACAACGTCATCCGCGGACCTCCGCGGGGCCGATTCCATGACGGACAGGCACTTCGCGAACTTCATCGCGGGAATTCGGAAAGGCGAGAAGCTGAACGCGCCAATCTCCGTGGGGAACGTCGCCGTAACTATGCTGCAGCTTTCGAACATCGCGTGGGAAGTGAACCGGGAGTTGGTTCTGGATACGAAAGACGGGCGGATCCAAGGCGACGACGAAGCGATGAAGATGTGGGGGCGCGAGTACGAGAAGGGCTGGGCACCGCATGTCTGAGAGACAGCGGTGCAAGCTGGATGATCAAACACAATTGAAAAACATTTTCTCGCGCCGCGATTTCGTTCGATCGGGCGCACTGGTCGCAGGTGCGTTCGCTGTTTCGAAGGATGTATTCGCAGCGAGAGCGGGACGGCCGCCGGGTGACGAAGGATCGGCGATTCGACTGGGCGTGGCCAGTTACACGTTCCGCAATTTCACGCGCGCGCAGCTGATCGGCTTCCTGAAGCAACTGAACGTATTGGAGCTAAACGCTAAGGACACCAAAGATCATCTCCCGATGGAGCCGCAGGCGGAGGCGGCTGCGCTGGCGGACTATGCCGCAGCGGGGATCAAGCTGCACGCTGCCGGAACGATTTATTTCCCGAAGGATGAAGACGCGGACATCCGGAGCAAGTTCGAATACTGCAAGCGGGCGGGGATTGGCGTGATTGTCGCGGGCGACCCCGCGCCGGAGACGCTGCCGCGGATTGAGAAATTCGTGAAAGAGTACGACATTCGTTTCGCGATACACAATCACGGACCGGAGGATAAGATTTGGCATTCACCGCTGGATGTGTTGAAGGCGGTGAAAAGCATGGATTCGAGGATGGGGTGCTGCATCGATGTGGGGCATACGGTTCGCGCGGGCACGGACGTGGTTCAGGCGATCCACGAGGTGGGCCCGCGGCTGCATAACGTACACATGAAGGACCTCACGAATTTTCAGAGCAAGGAAAGCCAAGTGGCCGTGGGTGAGGGCATGATGCCGGTCAAGAAGATTTTTGAGGCGCTCGGCGCAATTAAATACAAGGGCTTCGTGGATCTGGAGTATGAGATTCATGCCGACGATCCGATGCCGGGAGTTATCGAGAGCTTTGCCTATATGCGAGGCGTGCTAGCGGGGATGGGGTAGGCGGAACAGGGCATGAGGCGTATGATGGAAGACTCTGCAGGGGGAAAGCACTCGTCCGAATTTGCGCGTTAATCAGGCATGTCTAGGCCAGGTGCTCAGACGCGGAAGGTTTAGCGGTTCATTGCCTCTGTATACAGCTGATTGATTCGGGGCTGAATGAACCAAACTCCGATTGGAAAGAGGCAGAGAAGAATCCAGGATTTCGCATAGTCACCAATAAACACTTCCTTGCGCTTGTTGACTGTCACCAAGCTCTTAGCGACAAAGTAAAAGACGTAAAAGAAGCAGAGCGTAGCAAAGAGATGCAAAGGGAAGTCAACTTGTACCGGAATTGCTTCGGAGTTCAGAAAAAACCAGAAGAAAAAAGGCATGTAGATAAGGGGGACCAGGGCAACGCGGAAGAACCCAGGATTAAGCCTTTGCGCTGGATTTTGCAGTGAATTAAGGAAAGACCCCATGGCCCAAAGCCATGCGAAAAGGCATAGCGTGTCTAACAGCATCAAAACAAAATAAAGTAAGCCACCATATCCGAGGTCCTTCCCGGACCGGATTGTTGTGGGTATGTATCCAGAGGCTACAATTTCCGCAATCGTTGGTACGGCAAAGAGCAGTAGAAAAACCTGCCAGTGTTTGGCCTTTAGGAAGAAATTGAACACGGCTTTCATATCTCTAAGCAAATCCATCTCAGCTAACATCTCTCCTTCTACCTGCGTTTATATCATTCCTGGACAGAAAATTGTCCCAACTCTCGATTAGTCGGGTAATCGGCAACTAAGCGACAAACTACGAGTCGAGCGGCTTGCAGTTTGGTGCGTTAGGCGGTGATGCCGCCGAAGCAGAGGTATTTGATCTCGACGAATTCGTCGATGCCGTATTTGGAGCCTTCGCGGCCAAGGCCGGATTCCTTTACGCCGCCGAAGGGAGCGACTTCGGTGGAGATGAGGCCGGTGTTGATGCCGACGATGCCGTATTCGAGGGCTTCGGCAACGCGCCAGACGCGGACGATGTCGCGGCCGTAGAAATAGGAGGCGAGGCCGAACTCAGTGTCGTTGGCGAGGGCGACGGCATCGGCTTCGTTCTTGAAGCGGAAGAGCGGCGCGACGGGGCCAAAAGTCTCTTCGCGCGCGACAGCCATCTGAGGAGTGACGTCGGTGAGCACGGTGGGCTCGAAGAAGCGGCCGCCGAGAGCGTGACGATGGCCGCCGACGAGGACTTTTGCTCCTTTGGATTGGGCGTCGCGAATGTGGCTTTCGACTTTTTGGACAGCGGCGTCGTCAATGAGCGGGCCCTGGGTAGCACCGGGGTCGAGGCCGGGAGCGGGCTTCAGCGCTTTCACGGCCACGGCGAGCTTGGCGGCGAAAGCATCGTAGACGCTGTCTTGAACGAGTACGCGGTTGGTGCAGACGCACGTCTGGCCGGAGTTGCGGTACTTCGAAGCGATGGCGCCTTCGACGGCGGCGTCCAGGTCGGCGTCGTCAAACACGATGAAGGGCGCGTTGCCGCCCAATTCGAGAGAAAGTTTTTTGACGGTGCCCGCGCACTGGGCCATGAGGATTTTTCCAATTTCGGTGGAGCCGGTGAAGGAGAGTTTGCGAACGATGGGGCTGGAAGTCAGTTCGGCGCCAATTTCGGTCGCAGATCCGGTGACGACGTTGAGCACGCCCTTGGGGACACCCGCGCGCTCCGCCAATTCCGCAAGCGCGAGGGCCGAAAAAGGAGTCTGCGAAGCGGGCTTGATGACAACGGTACAGCCGGCTCCGAGCGCGGGCCCGGCCTTGCGGGTGATCATCGCCAGGGGAAAATTCCACGGCGTGATGCACGCGACCACACCGATGGGCTGCTTGATGACGACGATGCGCTTATCCGATTGATGCTGCGGAATCGTGTCTCCATAAATGCGCTTGGCTTCTTCGCCGAACCATTCGAGAAACGCGGCGGCGTAAGCGACTTCTCCCTTGGACTCGGAAAGGGGCTTGCCCTGCTCTAGGGTCATGAGGCGGGCGAGATCGTTCTGGTTGGCCATCATGAGATCGAACCAGCGGCGAAGAACGGCGGCGCGCTCTTTGGCGGTTTTCTTGCTCCAGGCGGGGAAGGCGCGATTGGCGGCTTCGATGGCCTGGCGAGTTTCGGCGGCGCCCAGCTTCGGCACCGTGCCGATGATTTCGCCGGTGGCAGGATTGTCCACTTTGAGCGTGTGGCCTGAGGCTGCCTGGACCCATTGGCCGTCGATGTAGCAGGCTTCGCGGAAGAGGCGGGCGTCTTTGAGTCCGACCGCCGGGCTGGCGGGCTTTGTTATTGTGTCTTGCATGAGTTCAACTCCTACGAATCCCTGATTGATAGATGCCACCGTCAAAGGCCCGGCACTTCGCCGAGCTTCGCCCCAGCTACGCGAGGGAAAGCGCGGCCTGCTTGCGGCCCGCGACGGAGGCAAGCGCGGTTTCGAGAACACCGAGTCCTTCGTCGAACTGCTCATCGGTGACGACGAGCGGAACGAGAATGCGAATTACATTGTTGAAAGTTCCGGCAGTGATGGTGATGAGGCCGTGCTCGTAGCAATATTTGGCGATGGCTTTGGTCTCGGAGTCGGCAGGCTCGCGCGTTTGCTCGTCGCGTACCAATTCGATGGCGCACATACCGCCGAGGCCGCGAACTTCGCCGATTAAGCGCCATTTTTTCTGCCAGCTGTGGGCGCGCTCTTCAAAATGTTTGCCGATGGCGGTGGAGCGCGCGAGGAGGCCATCTCTTTCGATAGTTTCGATGGCGGCGAGCGCGGCGGCGCAGGAAAGCGGGTGACCGCAGTAGGTTCCGCCGAGGGAGCCAACGCCGGGGGCGTCCATGATTTCAGCGCGGCCAGTGACGGCGGCGATGGGCATGCCGCCGCCAAGGGATTTGGCCATGGTGATGAGATCGGGCTCGATGCCGAAATGTTCGGAGGCGAACCATTTGCCGGTGCGGGCGAAACCGGATTGCACTTCGTCGGCGATGAAGAGAATGCCGTTCTTACGGCAGATATTTTGAAGGAGCTTGAAGTAATCGCGCGGGGGAATGACGAAGCCGCCTTCGCCGAGAACGGGCTCGGCGATGACGGCGGCGACGGATTCGGGAGCGACGGAACGCTTGAAGGCGTCTTCAAGATGATGCGCGAAAGATTCGGCCGTGGCGCCTTTTTCGGCGCGGTAGGGATAAGCAAATGGAATGCGGTAGATGTCGCTGGCAAAAGGCGCGAAGCCGGCTTTATAAGGATGCGTCTTGCTGGTGAGCGACATGGTGAGAAGCGTGCGGCCGTGGAAGGCGTCTTCGAAACAGATGACGGCGGGGCGCTTGGTATAGGCACGGGCGATCTTGATGGAGTTTTCGATGGCTTCGGCGCCGGAGTTCACCAGGATGGTTTTTTTCGGGAAATTGCCGGGAGCGAGCGCGTTGAGTTTTTCCGCGACGGCGACGTAGCTTTCGTAGGGCGTAACGGCGAAGCAGAGATGCAAGTGCTTTTCGAGCTGTTCGCGGATCGCGGAGAGCACGCGCGGAGAGCGGTGGCCGATGTTGAGACAGCCGATGCCTCCGGCAAAATCAAGATAGCGATTGCCGTCAACGTCTTCGATGGTGGCACCTTCGGCGCGCGCGGCGAAAACGGGTGTGGCGTTCGAGGGGCCGCGCGGAATGGCGGCTTCGCGGCGGGCCATCAAGGCGCGGGACTTGGGGCCGGGGATCTCGGTGCGAATCTGAATTGTAGACATTTCCATGTTCCTTTTACTCGCGACGACGAAGCCGTCCCGATTTCTAGTACCAGCCGATTGGGGTTTCGTCGAGATTGACGAACACTTGCTTGGTTTCGAGATATTCTTCGAGGCCCCAGGGACCCAACTCGCGGCCAAAGCCGGACTGCTTGTAGCCACCCCAGGGGGCTTCGACGTAGGTTGGCTGCATGTGATTGACCCAGACGATTCCGGCCCGAAGAGACTTCACGACACGGAATGCTTTGTAAATGTCGCGCGTCCAGACAGCAGCGGCGAGGCCGTAGGGCGTGTCGTTGGCGATGCGAATGGCGTCCGGTTCACCATCGAAGGGAATCACGGAGGCGACGGGGCCGAAGATTTCTTCACGAGAGATGCGGGCTGAGTTATCCACGTCGTAGAAAATAGTGGGCTCGACGTAAAAGCCCTTGCCGAACTGCTTCGGGTGGCCGCCGCCGATGGCGACTTTCGCTTCTTTCTTGCCGAGTTCGAGGTAGGAGCTGACGCGATCGTACTGCTCCTTGCTGACCAGCGGACCCATTTTGGTTTCACGTTCGAGCGGAGCGCCGAGCTTGATGCGCTTGGCTTTCTCCGTCATGGCGTCGAGAAACTTGGAGTAGATTTTCTTTTCGACGAGAATGCGGCTCCCGGCGGAACAAACTTCGCCCTGATTGATGAAGACGCCGAAGAGCGCGCCGTCAACGGCGGCTTCCCAATCCGCCCCATCAAAGAAAATGTTGGGAGACTTGCCGCCGAGTTCCAGCGTGACGCGCTTGAGGGTGTCCGCGGCGCTCTTGACGATGATTTTTCCGACCGCAGCGCTACCGGTGAACGCAATTTTGTCCACCTCAGGATGCGCAACGAGCGCGGCTCCCGCCGTCTCGCCAAAGCCGTTGACAATGTTGACCACGCCGGGAGGCAAGCCCAGTTCTTCAAGCCAGCCAGCAACTTCCATCATGGTGAGAGGCGTTTGCTCGGCGGGCTTGAGGACGCAGGTGCAGCCGGCGGCGATGGCGGGAGCGAGCTTCCACGAAGCCATCACGAGCGGATAGTTCCAGGGAATGATTTGGCCCGCGACGCCAACGGGTTCGCGGAGAGTGAAACTCAGAGCATTCGCGGGAACGGGATTGACGTGGCCGAGAACTTTGTTGGCGAGGCCAGCATAGTATTCGAAACAGGTGGCGGCGTCGGCGATGTCGTATTCCGCTTCGACAATGGGCTTGCCGGAATTGCGACATTCGAGTTCGGCGAGTGAGGCGGTGTTGGCGCGAATTTTCTCCGCGAGTTTGTAGAGAATGCGGCCACGATCGGCGGCGGTGGTTTGGCGCCAGGGGCCGGAATCAAATGCGGCGCGCGCGGCTTTCACAGCGTTGTCGACATCGGCGGCCGCGCCGGAGGCCACATGCGCGATCACTTCTTCGGTGGAAGGATCGTAGACGGGAAACATTTCGCCGGAAGAACTCTTGAACCACTGGCCATTGATATAATTCTGATAAGTACGAACGACCGTTGCCGCAGTGCCGGACATAACTGCCTCCCAAATTCAATTCAAAGTACCGGAGCGGGCGTGGCTGCGGCCGCCAACTTGCGCGCGGCCTTCCGCCTGCCGTAAATAAAAAAGAAAAAGGCGGCGAGGCCGATAAAAAAGAGCGTGCCGCCGAACATCCATATCTCGTAAGAGAAAAGAGACTTAATCTGCTGGGCAGGGAAAAATGCCAGCGCGATTCCCAGACCGGTGGTGGTAAAACCACTGAAGCCGGCGAGGGTGAGAGTTGTTTTGCCGTAACGGCCCCTTGCGAAAGAATCGCCGGCAGCGATTTTCAGCAGCGCGGCGAACATATAAAGGAAGGGGATCAATTGGAGCACGACGGCGAGGGAAAGCAACTTCTGAAAGGTTTCCTGAACGCCAGCACCGGTGAACGAGAAATTGACTACGACAAGAATCAGCGATACCGAAGCGTGGACGATGAGCGCGGCATAGGGCGTGGCGTATTTCGCGTGAACCTTGCCAAGCCAGGAGGGCATATAAGAATCGAGGCCGGCGACGAACGGAATACGCGCGGAGCCACCGAGCCAGGCGGATCCGATTCCCGCGATGGAGACGCTCAACATTAATGCGAAGGGTGCAACGATCCAGCCGACACCAACGCGCCCGGCCATGTGGCCGACCGCCTGGACGATTCCCTGGAGGACGCTGATGTCGTTCTTACTGACGGCGATGAGCAGCGTCAACGTGGCTCCGATGTAAAGCAAGCCGGATAGAAGACCGCCCCAGGCGACGGCCCCGGGAAGTGTCTTTTGAGGGCTCTCGATTTCGTCACCCATGACGGAGGCGAGCTCGAGACCGACGAGGCCGAAGCAGATTACGCCGAAGGAGTTCAAAACAAATCGCGGATTCGCAGGAATGCGGAAATCGGCCGTGGTTACGGAGGTGCCGAAGCGCTGCCAGATCACAATTCCCAAACCGATAAGGACGGCGGCGGTAACAAAGGTTCCGATGGCGCCGAGATTGTTGAGCCACTTGCCGACGCCGAGACCGAGGATATTGAGAATGACCAGAAGGAATAAAAGAACCAGAGAAGCTGTAAGAGCGAAGGATTTATTGTCCGCAAGAGATTCGTGACCAGCCCCCAGGACAAAGACGAATACACCGACGAAATAGAGCATGATGGTGGGCACGTACATCATGTTGTTCGTCCAGTAGCACCAGCCGGAGAGAAAACCGTGGAAGTCACCAAAAACTTCCTTGGCCCAGAGGTAGACGCCGCCCTCGCCCGGGTAGCGGTGCGCGAGCTCAATCACGGCGATGCCCTGCGGCCAGAAGAATAAAATGAGCGAGATAATCCACAGCCACACCGTTACACCGCCATTGGCGGCGATGGACGGGACGACGTTGAGATTGAAAACGGCAACAACAAAAAGCAGAACGAGGTCCCAACGGCCCAGCACACGGCGAAGATGCGGCGCTCTCTGCGTCACAGGCGGAGCGGGCGGTGTGATGACCTCGTTCGCCAATAGCGTTTCTCCTGAATGATGGAGTGCTCCCAACTAATGCCCCGCTGCACCGACAAATACCATGCCGCGTTCCTGCTGCGCTTTCGCCAGTGCGGGCGCGACTTCCTCGAACACGGCCAGATGCTTGTCGATATCCGCCTCAGTGTGTTGCACGGAGATGGTCCACTGCTCATCCCACCAATACGGCTGAGCGAGCAGGCCGCGATTGACCATGCCGAACCAGTAGTGACGCCAGAGATCGACATCGATTTTGGTCCAGTCGCGATAGTTCTGGATTTCCTGCGGATAAAGCATCAGCGCGCCGTTGACCCCGGCGCTAGCGACGTAGGCTTGCAAGCCGGATTTTTTGATGATGGCGCGATAACCTTCGGTCAGTTTCTTGCTGAGTTTGCCCACGTGAGCGTAGTTTTCGCGCGTGAGGACTTCGCGAAACGTTGCGAGGCCCGCGGCCATGGCGGCGCGGTTGGTGTTGTACGTGCCGCCGTGGAAAACTTTGTGCTGAGAGATCAGATCCATCACTGCGCGGCTCGCGCCGAAGGCGCCTAGCGGTAAACCACCTCCGATGGACTTAGCGAGGCAAATTATGTCTGGCTTCACGCCGAAGAATTCGCTCGCGCCGCCCCAGGCAAGCTTGGCGCCAGTCTTGACTTCGTCGAAAATCAGCAGCGCACCGCTCTTCGTGCAGATGTCGCGTAGCCCCTGAAGGAAGCCGGGTTGCGGGAGGCACAAGCCGACGTTCATCAGGATGGGCTCGAGAATAATGGCGGCGATCTGTCCGGGATATTGCTTGAAGCGGTTTTCGACGCTCCTCAAATTGTTGAAGCTGGCGACGACAACGTTCTCAAGCGAAGCCCTGGGCACGCCACCGCCCCCGGGGACGGAATTCGGGGCATCGGGATCGCCGTAGTCTTCTGCCTTGGGCTTGACGCTAACGAGCGCGGTGTCATGCAGTCCGTGGTAGGAGCCTTCGAACTTCAAAATTTTGTCGCGACCGGTGGCGGCGCGCGCGATGCGGCACGCGTGCATGGTGACTTCCGTGCCGCTGGAACCGAAACGCACCATCTCGACCGGATAGCGCTTGCAGATTTCTTCCGCAAGCTCCCATTCCTGGTCGTGCGGCATTCCGAAGGTTGTACCTTCATGCAACTTTTGTTCGACGGCTATCACCACGGCGGGATGGCAGTGTCCGGCCATCAGCGCCCCGAAACAAAGGTTGTGGTCGACGTATTCGTTGCCGTCGACGTCGTGGATGCGGCCGGCCTTTCCATCCTTTACAAAGAGCGGATAGGGCTCGTAGTGGCGGTAGTTGCTGGCAACTCCGAGCGGGATGCGTTCGAGAGCGCGCTTGTGCGCGGCGGCGGACTTCGGAGTGCGTTTCTCGTAGGCAGCAATTTCTTTCTGTAGTGCGTCGTGCATTGGATTACTCCGTAATGGCAGGTCTGTTCCCTGCGGTCAGTGTGTGCGAGGAAAATTCCTCGAGCTGTCGTTCAGCTCTCAATTTTATCAGACCTACGGAGGCGCCCCGACCTAGTCGGGACGCCCTCGGAAGCTTCCTGGTTGCCTGGGAGCCTTCTTGTGGCGTCCTAAAAAACCAGTTTCAGTGCGAACTGAAACAGCCGTGGATCTCGCACCTTTTGCGGCTGGCCGAAAGTCGCACCCGCGTTTGCGGAGTTGCCGTCGATGCTAAAGAACTGCGCATGGTTAAATATGTTGAAAATTTCCGTCCGGAACTCAAAACGCAATTTTTCCCCAACGGGTATGTCCTTGAAAACCCCCACGTCCCAGTTGTTGATCGGTGAATTGCAGCAAACTGTGCGCGGAACATTGCCAAACGTCCCGAGCTGGACTGGATTGGAACCGACTGTAGGTGACGCTGGATTTGTGCTGTCAAAGAGATTGGGGTCAAACCCAAAACCAGAAACCGGTTGACAAGGCGGAGCCCCTACCGCAAGGGGTCCGGTTCCGAAAGCGCAGACGGTGTTGCGGGGGTTTGCGGTCTTGAATGGAGCAACGAAGTTCGGCTTTCCCGGGCACTCGAAACCCAGGGTGCTGCCCTGGAGCTCGTTATCATTGCAATTGTTGATCAAGACTGGGAAGCCAGTCTGGTAGGTATAGATGCCTGACACCTGCCAGCCGTTCAGCGCTTTGCCCGCAAATCCCTGCATTTTCCGGATGGGCAATTCCCAAACGTAGTTGAAGACGAACCGGTGGCGCGCATCGAAGAGCGATGGTCCATAGGTAGCATTGAAGTTTGTCGGGTTCAGGATCTCTTCGAAACTTGAGGCGTTGTCCAGCGACTTGCTATACGTGTAAGACGCCTGGAACTGCAAGCCATGCGAGAAGCGCTTCTCGAACAACGCTTGCAACGAATTGTAATTGGAATGCGCTGCCGTATCTTCGTTGAAGATGCTACCGAAGATTGGTGTCCCATCTGCCGGGCATCCGCTGGTCAGGGGATCGGTGCCTGTCGGATTGCAATTGGGTGAAGAATAGGGACGCAAACCAACCAGATCGATCTGCGTACCGCCCGCGGCGCCGGTGATCGTGCAAGCCGCCGGAGCATTCACCAGCGGGCAAGGGATGTTGGGACCGCCTGCTGTTGGTCCGGCAATGTAAGGCATACGGAGAGTTTGAGTGGGTCCCAGCGTGAATTGGTATTGACTATCCTCAGCAAATGGGGAACAGCCTTGACCGAGGCTTGCTAAATCGATGCAAGTGTTGGCATTCGCAGCATTCTGATCGTGAATGGCAAGAAGCCGGTGTCCTTGAGACCCGACGTATCCAACTTGGAGAAGGATGTTGCCGGGTAGTTCACGCTTGATCGTGAAATTGTACTGCGCAGAATACTGCGTGCGTAGTTTCGTCGGGAATTGCCCGAAGAGCACAATCGGACGATAGAGAGCCCAGTCCACCGGATGATTGCGGGGCGGATTCAAGAAGGCATCTGAGACGTTCGGCTTTGTTGTGCCTTCTTGCGTGACAAACGGCGTGCTGAAGAGTGGGTTTGACACGCCGTTACTGATGCCGAAGGGAGGCTCTGCGCTGAACTGCTCAAGCACCAATTGTTCGATTGGGTTGTAAAAAAGCCCCCAGCCCATGCTGACGGTAGTCTTGTTTGGACCACCGGTAAGCTTGCCTAGCGCGCCCTCTTTCCAGGCAGGGCTCCAATTCAAGCCGAGCCTCGGAGCAAAGGCATTGTAGTACGTGCTGATCAGTCCGCCGGGAACGCCCTTGTCTCCAGGAACAACGAGCCCCGTGGGAGTAGTTCCGGTATTCGCGCAAGTCGGCGTCGGGTTGGTAGGCGACTGGAAGAAAGAGTCACTCG
>Ga0307479_10003380_pt1 | contig 14522 bp, 11 predicted proteins | sample atmos_gasesECM4C_FD_203743 | JGI IMG/M metagenome (GOLD analysis project Ga0307479, IMG submission 203743) | Hardwood forest soil microbial communities from Morgan-Monroe State Forest, Indiana, United States - atmos_gasesECM4C_515 | ecosystem: Environmental > Terrestrial > Soil > Temperate...
GCTTGATCACAGGCGGCAAGGTGAACGGCCCGTTGTTGATCGGATCGGTGGCGCCGCTGCCGATGAAAGCCGGCACATAGTTGTTGAGCAGGTAGTAGGCGTTCGGCGCGCAATCCACCGGAACGTGAACCGCACTCAGATAATTGGCGATCGCGGCGACGCCTGGCTGCGTCGGATCGGAGCAGTTGGTGTAGCTGCCGCCGCCGTAGCCGTCCTGGGTGTACCAATTGTTGGAGCCCGGGAACGGATTGGGGTTCTCGATCTGATTGGCGGGCGGGGTCGCGGGATCGCCGTTCTGGTCGGCGTAGTAGAGCGAGCCGGCATAGCCGATCATCATGTGGTTGGCGTAGGTTCCGCCCATCACTGCCTGATGGTAGTTATCGTTGAGCGTATACTCGCGGGCGAGCTTGGTCAGATAGGGCGCGTCGCCCGTGGCGACGTTGTAGAAGCCGAGTGCGATATCGCCCTCCTTCAACAGCGGGGTGGGCGCCGGGTTCGGCGGCGGCTTGCCGTTGCTGCCGGAGGAGACGGTCATCTCGACAAAGGGGAACAGGTCGGCCTGACATCCGCTCGGGTTGCGAGTGGTGGCCTTGGTGGCGTCGCAGTCGAGTTGCTGCCACATCTGGTAGAAGCGATGCACCGGGCTGCCGCCGTACGTCTTATAGAGGCTCGAGGTTTCGTCCTCGCCCTGCGGCAGCGTCACCAGCGGATAGGGGCCGTTCGGCAGGTTGGCGTTGTCGAGGATGCGCGTATCCGGCGAGTTTCCGGGAATGCCGGTCGCACCCGTCGTCAGCAGCGGCAGATCCTGTTTGCTCAGGCCGTAGTCGCCGCGAGCCGCTTCCGACAGCGTGGCGAGGCATCCCGGACCGTTGAGGGCAGCCTGTTCGACGGTGGTGTAGCAGGTCTGCGGTGCATAGGACGTTCCCGGCGCCTGCAGCTTGTTGCTCGTGGTGTTGTACGGAGTCTTTGGCGTCGGATTGATCGAATAGAAATTGTTGACCGTCGTCGAGAACTGCGCCGCCTTGGCGTAGTTCGGACCGGGCGAACCGTCTTCCTTGATGATTCCCCTGGAGAGCAGATTGTCGACATGCTCGCCCGCGCGCGGCTCGTAGGTCGCGAAAACATGGTCGAACGTCCGGTTCTCGCCAATGATGACGATGACGTGCTTGATCGGGCTTTCGGTCTTGCCGTCGTTGCTATGGGCTCCGCCGATCGGACCGTTGCCGGCCGCGTAACCGTTACCTCCCATCAGCGACAATATTGCCGCAGTGACGACCGTACGATCGCGTAGACGCTTCGTCGCTTGCTTGAGCATAAGGTGCCTCTCTCTTTGAAAACTGGAAATTTGCCGATACCGGTGGGGCGGACAGCTAATCCGTTGCCATTCGCGTGCAGCGAATCGCAGCCGAAGCTAAGTGCCGCACGTGTCATGTGTGCTGCGCGGACATGTCAGTTCGGTTACAGGATGATGATTGCGCTCCACGGACTTCGGCGAACGCTCGCGTCGAAGAGTGTTCCTGCCACACGGAAAACACAAAGCTCGCCGGATGGAACCGGCGAGCCCTGCTTGTCGATTTTCCGCACCGCAAAGAGCGGCAGGCCGCTAGTCTTGCACGTCTTAGTCTTGTGCGTCGCGGTCACGGTCGTGGTCGGCCAGATCCTTGACCTGGTCGATCAGGGCCTTCGCACGATGGCCGAGCTCGTCTTCCGCATCTTCGTCGACAGGCTTGTTGTGGAATGCGGCATTGTCGAGCACCGTCCTGATCTTGCCAGCCAGTTCGTCGCGTTCCTCGGTGATCTCGCCGATCTGCTTCAAATAGCGGGCATAGACCTTGTCGGTGCCGGTGACCGAGCGATTCGACCAGACCAGGCTGGCCCGGCCGAGCTCGCCTTTCGGGGCGTCGAGCTGCTTGAAGATCTGCGCAAGCTCCGTGAAGTTCTCGCGGCGGTCCCGGATACCGTCCGGCAGTGCACGGTCATGCATCCATTCGGCGACCACACGGCCTCCATGCACGTAATCGTCCTTCAGGCCGAGCAGCGCCATGATCGTCGGCCTGACATCGGCATGGTCGGTGAATACCTCGTCGTCACGGCCCAGCGGCTTCACGCCGGGGCCGACCATGGCAACCCAGGTCCGCGTGATCTGCTTTTGGAAGTCGCCGTGGTTCCAGGCAAAGCTCGGCCCGACGAACACGCAGTCGGATTGCGACGCACAAGCGCCGCCGCTTCCGGTCTCGAAGAAGTAGTTGTCGTTGCCGAACATGGTCATGGTCGGCGTGCGCGCCGGGCTGGCGGTGACCATGTGCAGAAGCTTCATCTCGGCCTGGTCGGCCAACAGCCGCGACAGCTTGTCGGTGTTGCCGGTCATCGGGTTGGTGGCGACAAGCGCGTCGAGATCGTGCTCCATGGTACGGGTGACCGCATCGGTCGGCGCCGGGTTGCCATTGATGTACACGGTCGGGGCGTCGTCACTGTGCACCGAGAATGCGGTGCTGTTGGCGCGCTGGGTAAGCAGCAGGCGGTTGATCAGGGCATCGATTTCGCCCTTCTGACCCGCCGCATAGGTGCAGGGCACGTTGACGCCGTCGCAATTTGCAGGCGTCGGAGCGCCGCCGACGAAGTGATCGTTCTCATCCGGCACCACGACGAACAGCGTGTTGTCCTTGGTGATGCCGTCAGCGGCTAGGCGCGCGAAGAATTTGCCGAACGCGGTATCATATTGCTTCAGTTGGGCGACATAGCCGGCTTCGCCGGGACCATAGGTGCCGCCGCTGCTGCTGGTGTGGTTGTCGTGGGCGTCTTCGATGTACAGATAGACCACCTGAACGCCGGCCTCGAGCATCGTCGCGGCATAACCGAGCGATTGCGTCGCGGACGGGCTGAAGCCGTTGGGGAAGCCGGGGCGTCCGAACGGATCTGCAATGACGTTGCCATCGAGATCCTTGACCGGACCCTTTGGCGAGATCACCGGCTGCACGCTGATGTTGCCGAACAGGCCCTTGAAGCCATTGTAGCCATTGGGTTCGTCGGGCAGCGGATCATTAGCCGCGAAGCTGTTGTTGCAAAGCGGGCTGCCGATCGCGCAATGGATCGCGATGCCGAGATAGTCGGTGGTCGGCTGCTGCCGCGTCGCCGGGCTCGCGGAAGCGAGTTCCGCGCGGACCGCGAGATCTTGGGTGCTGCCGGCGCCGAAGAAGGTGGTCACGTCGTCCGGAACGCGTTCGAGCTCGATATTGGCAACCGAGAAGGCGCCGACGTCGCAGCCGGCGCGGGTGTATGCCACCCACGGAGCCGGCGCGGTCTTGCCTTGCTCGTCGATCATCTCCGGCTTGCCGTCGCCGCCGAGCGCGGTCCAGTACAGGAACGAACTGGAGAAGCTGACGCTGCCGTCGGGCTTGAAGAAGCCGTAAGAGTTCGCAACCGGGATACCCGAGCGATCGCCATAGACGCCGGTCAACCCGGTGACGATGTCGTGGGCGGTGTGCGAGATCAGTGGCGTGAAGTGATTGCCGTTGACGGTGCCGTTATTCTGAAGAAAGTTCAAAAGGTTCGGCATCTGCTCCATATCCGATGGAACATTGGGATTGTCGCGCCGCAGATGCACGTTGTCGAAAACAATATTGATCACGCGCTTGGTCTGGCCGCCCGGCGAATTCAGCTGGCATGCCGCCGATGCCGACTGCGAAGCGGCACCGAGCAGGAACAGGCCAAGCGCCAACGAAACTGGCGCGCACAATGTGGTTCTCAATCTTTTCATCGTTTTCTCCCGACGTCGGCGGGTAAAAATCGGAAATGAATTGCCGACTCGACGAGATTACGTCGTGGGTTGTTGCGACGGATTGACACCAAGGTGACGTTTGAACAGCGTGCACATGAATCGCCGTGCACGTTGCACGACAACCATGCTGAAATGACATGCGATTGTCACGATGCTGACGACGATCCGTGAACGTCGATCGCGAGGCTTTAGCGCGCCGCTCGTGCGTCGTTGGCGTCTACGGCCGACCGGGCGTCCAGAGCAGCGCGAGCCGCTGCCCTTCCGCGATTTCCGCCGGAGACATTTTCGACGCCACGGCGTTGCGAAGGCGCAGGAAATAATCGCGATCGCGCTTCGGCGCGCGTGCAGCCGCGAGATCGAGCCATTTGTAGGCCAGGATGAAATCCTGCGGCACGCCATGGCCCTTGTCGTACATCAGCCCCAGCATGGCCTGCCCGAACGGATTGCCCCAGCTCGCCGCCTGAAAATAAAGGTCGGCGGCGGCGACATAGGCCTGCGGCGCGCCGAATCCATTTTCATACATGAAGCCGAGAAACGCCTGCGCGTTGGGATTCCCGCGCAGCGCCAGCGGCGTCATCGTGTTGACCGCCAAAACATAGTCGCCTCTGGCGTAGGCGGCATTGGCAAGCTTCAACGCATTGGCGTGCGCCGGGTGCGCCTGCGCGCACCAGCATGCGAGCAGAACCAGGCTTGCCGCGAGCAGCCGAAGCGCCGGTGCGGCCGTCGGCGCGACCGATCGGCGCGGCAGCCTTGCCGCAGCGTCAGCGCACGGTGTGGACCCGCAGATCATCGGTGCTCGCTCCCACGCTGCCACGCAGTTTCGACCGCAGCTCTTCCGCAACATTGTGAGCATCGGTGCCGTCGCGGATGATCTGCGGACGGATGAAGATGATCAATTCGGTGCGGGTTCCCGTTTTACTCTGATTCGAAAAGGCGTCGCCCAATCCCTGGATTTCATCGAGCAGCGGAATTCCGGCGCGGGTTCCGTTTTGCTGCTCCTGGATCAACCCGGCGAGCAGGACCGTCTGCCCGGTCGTGACCGAAATCGAACTCTTTACCAGGCGTTCCGAGAGTGTCGGCGTCAAGGTCGCGGTTGCCGACGGCAGCACGTTGCTGATCTCCTGCTCGACTTCGAGCCTGACATTGCCATTGGCACTGACGCGCGGCGACACGTGCAGAATGATGCCGGTATTGCGATAGTCGATGGTGTTGACCACGGTATTATTGGTGGTGAGAACCGTGGCGCTGCCCGTCGACACCGGCACGACGTTGCCGACCTGCAGCGTCGCCGTTTGATTATTGATGACGACCAGCGATGGATTTGACAGAACCTTGACGCTGGTAAATTGATGCAGGGCGTCGAGGATGGCACTGGGCTGTGCTTCCGACCCGATCAGGAAATTGAAGCCGGGAAAGGCGCGGCTGATGAATGCATTGGTCACCGTTCCGGCCGCCGACGCGGCGGTTGCGGCGGTGGTGGTCGTGGTCGGGGCTTGCGTCGACTGCGTGTTGAGAATGGACCCTTGATCCGGATGTAGACCAAAGTTGCTACTGGTCAGGAAGGCCTGCACGCCGTAGGACAACTGGTTGGTGAGGGTGACCTCCGCGATTGTCGCGTCGATCGCCACCTGCAACTGCGGTCGATCGACCTGATCGAGCGTCGCTTTGATGATCTGATAGTTTCCCTGATCGGCATAGATCAGAATCGAGTTGTTGACCACGTCAGGAGTAAACCGCACCCCCTGCATCAGCGGCTGCCCGTTGCCGCCGGAGCTTCGCGCATCGAGTGCACCGCCGGCGGTCGCAGGATTTCCGCCTGCCGCTTGAGACGAACCCGATCCCAGCGTCCCGCCGATCCCCGTTCCAGATGACATGCGCGAGCCAAGGCCGCTTGGTTGCGCCGAGGACGACGAAGAGGAATTAGGGTTGAATGACAGCCGGTCGGCGGCGCTGGATGCCGTGGTTGAACCGGATCCCGGCGCCAGTTGATTGTCCGGACTATCTAGCGAGGACTGCGAACCTCCCACGAACATGTCGGTGAGCACTTTTGCGACCTGACGGGCGTCGCCATACTTCATGTGGTAGACGTGGACGCTGTTGCGCGTGGTGTCCTCGCGATCGAGCCGCTTGATCCAGGTCGAGGCGGTGTGCAGCAGCGCCGGCTTGCGACTGACCACGAGTATCGCGTTGAGCCGGCTGACCGGCTGGAATTTGACGACACCCTGGCTGAGGCCGCTGTCGCCCGAATCCATGATCTTTTCCAGCTCCGCGATGAGCGGCTCCGGCGCGCTGGAGGAGAGCGGATAGATACCGACCGATTGGCCGCGCATCCAGTCGACATCGAAGCTCATGGCAGTGTCGACCGCGGTCCGCCGTTCGGCTCCGGTGCCCTGAATCAACAACAGATTGCGTGTCGAATCGGCGCGAACGCTGCCCGGTTTGGTGGCGAACGAGTCCATCAATTTCAGGATGGTCTGCGCCGAGACGTATTGCAGCGGCACCACCGACACGCCGTAGCCGGGCTCGGGGCTTGCCGCAGCGGAATCGACCCTTCCGGCGCCGACCGCATCGCCGAGCGGCGTCAGCCGGTAACCGGCGCTGTCGCGGACCAGCACCACGCCAGACAGCCTGAGCGCGCTTTCAAGCACGAAGACGATGTCCGATTTGGGGATCGGCCGCACCGACACCAGGCTGACCGTGCCCTGCACCCGCGGATCGATCGTGTAACCGGTATTCAAGATGTCGCCGAGCACCACCTTGGCAACGGTCGTGACCGGCGTGTTCTCGAAATTGAGGTCGTAGCCGTTGCCGCTTGCGGCCGGTTGCACCCGCGCGTCTGCAACATCGGATATCTCGGTTCCCTCGAACACCGCGGCGCGGCCGCGCTCGCCGGTGCTGCCCTGCGCCGAGCTTACGCCCTGGGGCTGCCGGGGCATGATGTCCAGCGAACGAACCTTGTCGAGCACATCGACATCGGCCGGCGCGTTGATCTCGGGAGATGCCGTTGTTCCCACTGTTGCAAGATTGCACGACACCAGAAAGGCAGCCGCACAAAGCACAACCGCAGTTACGCCAAGACTGCGTGCAGCCGCCTGGGACCGGCCTTGATTGCCGACACGCACCATCCTTCGCCGATCCAATCTTAGAATACGCAAGATACTCGAAACACAAGATACTCGGGCCGCGGATCATGCGCAAACGCCGAACCGAGCAAGCTCGTGGCGCCAGCAGAGAAGCATGACAGCGGCGTTTAGCCCTGATGTTTGTCTGTTTGATGACTTGATAGCCCCGTCGATCAGCCCGCAAGGCGTTCGTGGATCGCGTCCACAGCTTCGCCTCAATCATCTGCGTTTCGTACGCTTGTCACATTCCCGATCGATAACCCCGTCTTGGGTGCTCGACGGCCAGAGGTTGCGCCGCAACATCCGCTCTCGAGCACGCAGTGCGACTGGAAGGACGCATGACCGGTCAACAGTCATTGCAGTTCGTGGAGCACCTTCGTCGGGCCGGGCATCTCAAGCTGACCGACGCGGGAGAGGGTGCGGGCACGGCTCTGCCTGCCCAACCGCAAGGCGAGCTTCGGCGCTATCTGCAATCGGCCTCCCAGGCGAAGCTTTGGGAGATCGTTGAGCTGTCGGCGGGTGAATTGGCCGACGAAGCCGCCCGTTTCTACGGATATCCGCGCGTGACGCTGCAGGATATGATGGCGGCCGCGTCGCTGACGTCGTCCTTCTCGCCGCGCTTTCTGCGCGAGACACTGGTGTTTCCCTGCCGCCTCGAGGGAGGCGGTATCGCGCTCGCGGTCGCGGACCCCACCGATCTCGCCGCCAAGCGCGCCGCCGAAATTGTGCTCGGACCGAATATCGACATCAGAATGGCTGCGTTCGACGACGTGGCCACCGTGTTGGATCAGCGTCTGGTCAATGGCGAGGCGGAGGAGAACGGCGTCGCCGACGCGTTCTCGCAACTGCGAGAAGACGACATTGAAAGTCTGCGCGATCTCGCCAGCGGCGCGCCCGTGGTACGCGCCGTCAACGATCTCCTCGAAAAAGCCATCGAGCTGCGCGCCAGCGATATCCATATCGAGCCGTTTCTCACGGGCCTCGTGGTCCGCATGAGGGTTGACGGGTTGCTGCGGCCGGTGACCGCGCCTGCCGGCGTGCTGCCGCAAGCCGTTATCTCCCGCATCAAGATCATCGCCAGCCTCAACATCGCGGAGCGGCGGCTGCCGCAGGACGGCGCCGCGCGCCTGCGCGTGGGCCGCACCGACATCGATGTCCGCGTCGCCATCATGCCGACGCAGCACGGCGAATCCGCCGTCATCCGCGTCCTGCCGAAGGATCGCGGCTTATTGGTTGTGGACAAGCTCGGCTTCGGGCCGGCCGATGAGACCAAGCTGAGGCGGCTGTTGAGACTGCCCCATGGCATGATCGTGATCACCGGACCGACCGGCAGCGGCAAGACCACCACGCTGGCGACGATCCTGTCGATCCTGAACGAGCCGATCCGCAAGATTCTGACCATCGAGGACCCGGTCGAATATGAAATCCCCGGCGTCAACCAGTCGCAGATCAAGCCCGCGATCGGGCTGACCTTTGCGAGCGCCTTGCGCTCGTTCGTGCGCCAGGATCCCGACGTCATCATGGTCGGCGAGGTACGCGACTCCGAGACCGCGCATGTTGCGGTGCATGCCGCGCTCACCGGACATCTGGTGCTCACGACGCTGCACACCGAGACCGCGGCAGCCGCCGTGCCGCGCCTGCTCGATCTCGGCGTTGAGGGTTATCTGCTGCGCTCGACGCTGCGCGCGGTCATTGCCCAGCGCCTGGTGCGCCAGCTCTGCGAACGCTGCAGGAAGTCCCACATATTGTGTGAAGGGGATTTCAGCGAAGACCCGCGGCTGGCCACGCTCGGATTCCGGTCCGGCGAGACGTTTCACTTGCCGGGCGGCTGCGAGCGCTGTGGCGGAACCGGCTACCGCGGCCGGCTCGGCGTGTTCGAGGTGCTCGAGCTCAACGACGAGTTGCGCGAATTGATCGGGGAACGGACCGACGGGCTGAAGATCGACCAGGCCGCGATTCGCGGCGGCATGACCACGATGCTCGACGACGGTATCGCCAAGTGCCGCGCCGGACTGACTTCGCCCGCGGAAATTCTCCGCGTCACCACCACACGGTGAGGGCAACGTGCCGAATTTCCGCTACCGGGCTCTGACGCAGAACGGCGAAATCGTGCACGGCACGCTGTCGGCGCCGACCGCGACCGAAGTCGCGGCCCGCATCGAATATCTGCGGCTGTTGCCGATCGAAACCATTGAAGAGAAGCGGGCAAGTTCCGGTTCGAGCGGCTTTTCGCTGTTCAATCAGCCGGGACCGGCGGAAGTGACCACCTTCACCCGCGACCTTGCGCTGCTGCTGAAGGCCGGCGCGCGGCTCGACGATGCGCTCGAACTGCTGGCGAGCGACGCCGATGTCGGCCGGCTGCGCCCCGTGGTCGGCAAGCTGCGCGGGGCACTTCTGAGCGGCGAGAGCCTGGCCGAGGCGGTTGCGGCTCATCCGGCGCTGTTTCCGCCGATGTATGTGGCGCTGGTGCGGGTCGGCGAGGTGTCGGGCACGCTCGACCAGGTGCTGGAAATGCTTGGCGCCGAGCGGGCACGCTCGGAAGCGATGCGCCGCAAGCTGACCGATGCGATGCAGTATCCGGTTTTCGTGCTGATCGCGGCGATCGGCGTGATGCTGTTCTTTATACTCTTCGTGCTGCCGCAGTTCTCTTCGGTGCTGCAGGATTTCGGCGGAAAGTCGGATTCCGCGCTCAGCGTCTTCATCCATTTGTCGGAATTCATGCGCGCCAACGGCACGGCGTTGTCGCTTACGGCTGTCGCGCTGATCGCATCGGTCTGGCTGACGCTGCGCCGGCCGGGCGCGAGGGCCGCGATCATCGGAGCGGTCGGGCGCATGCCGGGCCTCGCCGGCATCTTCCGGTTTTACCGGACCACACTATTCTGCCGCAATCTCGGCGTCCTGCTCGGCAGCGGTCTGAGCCTGACCGCGACCTTGCGCATCCTGGTCGACATCATGGCGGTCACCGGCAACATCGATGGCTGGACGGCGGCCGCCGACCGGGTGCGGCACGGCGGCAAATTGTCGGAAGCGCTCTCGGCATCGAGCAGCCTGCCGCCGATGGCGCTTCGAATGTTGCGGCTCGGCGAAGAAACCGGGCAATTGCCGGCGCTCGCCGGCCGGGTCGCCGAATTCTACGAAACGAAATTGCAGCGCAGCCTCGACCGTGTCGTCGCCATCATCGGGCCGCTCGCCATCATCGGCATCAGCACCGTCGTCGGCGGGCTGATCGTCTCGGTCATGACTGCGCTGCTGTCGGTCACACAACTCGTTGGATGAGCTAAGGATCGCTGCCATGTCGAACAAAGCCTACGCCAGACTGTTTGGCCTTCGTGCCGGGCGAGACGAGACCCGGTCGAACGAGCGGGGTTTTACCCTGGTGGAAATGCTTGTGGTCATCACCATCATCGGCCTGATCATGGGGCTGATCGGCCCGCGCGTGCTCAACTATTTGAGCGAGTCGAAGGTCAAGGCGGCCAAGATCCAGATGCAGAGTTTTGCGAGCGCGCTCGATCTGTTCAATCTCGACGTCGGCCGCTATCCGTCCACGGCGGAAGGTCTGACCGCGCTGGTGCGCCCGACTGCGGGGCTCGCCGCCTGGAATGGACCCTATCTGAAGGGCAACATCGTTCCCAACGATCCCTGGAACCATCCTTACGTCTATCGCGCCCCTGCCGAACACGGTGCCTATGATATCGTCTCCTATGGCTCGGACGGCCAGGAGGGCGGCAGCGGCGTCGCCGCCGACATCTCGCTTGACACGATGACCAGCGCCAAGAACGAATAGAGCCCATGGACTGAAGCGATGACCGAGGCCATGACGGAAACGCGGGAGCGCGGTTTTACGCTGCTCGAAATGGTGTGCGTCATCGCGCTGATCGCCATGCTTGCGGCCGTGCTGCTGCCGTTCGTGCCAAGACATACGTCGCGCTCGCGGCTGCAGGCCTTTGCGCTGGAAGCCGCGAGCCTGCTGAAGGCCGACCGCAACGCCGCGATCCGGCGTCAGGCCGAAGTCTCCACTCTGGTCGATGCGCATTCGCGCGCGATTCGCTCCGGCGCCACGGCGCAGACGCTGCGCATTCCTGACGACGTCCGCCTCGATGCCTCGTTGCCACAGACCTGCCGGCAGCGCGCCGCGCTGTCGGCAATCAGCTTCTTTGCCGACGGCATGTCGTGCGGCGGCACCATCGCGCTGGCGAGGTTCGATACGGCTTACGAAATTCGCGTCAACTGGCTGACCGGAAGGATCGAAATTGTCTCCCGCCCGACATCAGCCAACTGATCGGCCAGAAGCCGGCTTCACGATCCTCGAGGTGCTGATCGCGCTCGCGGTCGTCGCGGTCTCGATCGTTGCGATCGGATCGGTGATGTCGACCAACACCCGTGGTGTGCGGGTGCTGGAGAATCATGTCGCGCTGATGCAAACCGCGCAGACGGTGCTGGCGACCGCGATTCCGCCGCGTCCGCAACTCGTTCCCGGCTCGCGCTCCGGACAGCTTCATGACTTTCGCTGGCAGGTCGATGTCGGCCCGGTTGGCGGCGATTGGGATCCGGGCGACGCCGACGTCGCCTGGAACCCCGAACTGGTGACGATCCGGGTTCGTTCGGCGAGTGGGGCGACCGTCGATCTCAAAACCGTCCGCTTGATGCACAGGCCGCAGCAATGATGGCGAGGCGCGCAGGAAGTGAGGCGGGATTTACGCTGATCGAGGCGCTGGTGGCGCTGGCACTGAGCGGGCTCGTGTTATCGGTGCTCGCAACGCTCACCGCACAATGGTTTCCGAACTGGAACCGCGGTATTGACCGCATCCAGCACAGCGAGCTGATCGGCATTGCGATGCAACGCATCGCCGCCGATCTGGCTGCGGCCGAATATGTCCCGGCCAATCGCGAAACCAAGAAGCCGCTGTTCGAAGGTTCGGCGCTGTCGGTCACCTTCGTCCGCACGGCGCTTGGCCCCAACGCCGGCATCGGGCTTGACGTGGTGCGCATCGGTGAGGCCACCGATCGCGGCCATCTGGTGACGCTGCGTTCGCGCGCGCCGTTCGCGCCGTTGCCCCGAGGGGCCTCGGTGTCCGAGCAGGTCCATCTGTCGGGCCCGGTGGTGCTGTTGCAGCCGCCGCTGCGGCTGTCATTTGCGTATGCCGGCCCGGATCAGGTATTTAGCGACAACTGGGTCAGTGCCGACAAGCTGCCGGCGGCGATCATGCTGACGGTGCGCGATTCGAGCGGGGCCGTGTTGTCGGCGTCCACGGTAACACCGGTCCACATCGATGCGCCCGCGAGCGGCGGAAAATCCGGTGCCGGACAGTCCGACGTTGACTCCAAGGACGACAACGACGGCGACAAGGTCGCCGCCACCGTACCGAAGCAGGGCGGTTGAGATGACAGAAAAGGTCCGTCGCAGCGTTGCGCGCTCATCCCAGCAAGGCTTCGTCCTCGTCGCCGTGCTGTGGCTTCTCGCCGCACTCGCGGCGCTGGCCACGATCTTTTCGGTCTATTTGTCGAACTCGGCGCGGGCGCTCGCCCTCAACGACACTGCCGTGCAGGCGCAAGCCCTGGTCTCGGCGGGCGTCGAGCTCGCGGCCTACCGATTGCGGCTTGCCGGCGAGGATTCCCGCCCGGCACAGGGTTCTTTCCGGGTCCGGCTGAACGGTGCGGAGATTTCGGTCTCCTTCGTCTCCGAGGCGGCGCGGGTCGATCTCAATGGCGCGCCGAAGGAATTGCTCGCCGGGCTGTTGACGGTGCTTGGCGCGAACGAGGATGCTGCGAAAGAGGGCGCCGATCGCATCGTCGCCTGGCGGACAAAATCGGCGCAGGAAACGGCCGGGAACGAAGACGCGCTGTATCAGGCGGCGGGTCGCGCGTACCCGCCGCGGCAGGCGCCGTTCGCGCATGTCAATGAACTCGGCCTCGTGCTCGGCCTGACGCCTGAGCTGGTCGAGCGGGCGCTGCCGCTTGTTACCGTGTTCAGCGGTGCGTCCGGCGTCGACGTGCTGATCGCGCCGGCTGAAGTGATCGCGGCATTGCCCGGCATGACGCCGCTGACCCTGAAGCAATTCCTGCAAGACCGGGCCACGCTGCCGAATGACAATGAGGCGATCGCCGCCGCACTCGGCGAGGCGAAGGCAAGTGCGACGGTGCAAAAGAGCCGGGCCTATCGGATCTTGACCCGGATACGTTTCCCCAGAGGGCGCGAGATCACCTCGGAAATCGTCATCGGCCTTCGCGGCAAGGAAGAACCCTACCGCGTGTTGTCGTGGCAGGATAACGTGCCCGTGCACCAGCTTGCATCAAGGGAGCTCTAAGCAAGATGATGTCTGAGCTGAAAAACCTGTTCGGGAGCTGGATCGCGGCGGTCACGACCGCGCTCCACTTCATCGCGGCGCGGATCCGATCGCAGCGGCGCGTCCTCTTCGTCGAGCGCGATCCCGATACGTTCACGGCGCGCATCGCTTCGCCCCGAAAAGGTCCGACCCTGCCCGAGACGTCGTTTCATCTTTTGCATGGACGGCTCGAACCGGCACTGACCGCGGAGTGGCGGGCGGCGCTACGCGGTAGCCACATCGACATAATGATGCGGCCGGATCGGGTGCTATTCCGAGCGGTCGATTTTCCCAAACAGGCGACCGATTTTCTCGATGGCATGATACGTGCCCAGATCGATCGGCTGACGCCATGGCCGGCGAGCGAGGTGGAGTTCGGGACAACGCCGCCGGTGCCGCTCGGCGGCGAGCGTGTGGCGCTGACGGTCGCGGCGACTTCGAAGCAAACGATTCTGCCGCTGCTGCGGATTGCCGCCGATTACGGGGCGGCGTCGGTCGCCGGGTCGGTGGATGAACCGGAGGCGGCGGCGAAGCCGATCAAGCTGTTCGACAGGGCGCTGACAGGCGGGGCGAGCGGAAAGATCGATGTCGCGCGGATGCTGCGGATGCTGCTGCTCGGCACCGCTGTTGCGGCTGCCGCCTCGCTTGTGATCTCATCCTATGTCGGCGATATGCTGGACGCCGAGCAGCAGGAGCTGCAGCAACGGATCGCGCAGCGCCGTGCCGCGCTGCGCTTGAGCGAGCCCGGCGGCTCGGCGGAAACGCTGCTCGCCAAGCGCAAGCAGACACAGCCTTCGGGCGTGATGGTGCTTGAAGAAATCTCGCGCGTGCTGCCCGATACTACCTATGTGACGGAGCTGCGGGTCGAAGGCGACAAGATGCAGGTGATCGGCTTGACCCAGGACGCGCCGTCGCTGATCAGGTTGCTTGAACAATCGCCGCAGTTCGCCCGCGCCACCTTCTTCGCACCGACCACGCGGAGCCAGAGCGATCCCGGCGAACGTTTCCACATCGAGGCGCACATCACGCCGTATTTTGGGTCAGGATCATGAACCAGACCGCAAGTTTGAAAAGGATTCTGGCCGCCCCCCTGCCGGGCGCGACTTTGTATCTCGCCTTGCTGATCCTGTTCTTGTTCGTGGTCGTTGGCTCGCTCGCCGATATCGTGGGCCGGCGCGCCGATATCGCCGCGTCAGGCGCGATGCTGGAGCAGTTCGAAGGCCGCCGTCCGGCCGCCGTCCGTGGCCAGGCGGCCGGCATCGCGCCGCTCGGCTCGCCGTTTCTGCAGGGCGAAACCGT
>Ga0307479_10003382_pt1 | contig 14519 bp, 9 predicted proteins | sample atmos_gasesECM4C_FD_203743 | JGI IMG/M metagenome (GOLD analysis project Ga0307479, IMG submission 203743) | Hardwood forest soil microbial communities from Morgan-Monroe State Forest, Indiana, United States - atmos_gasesECM4C_515 | ecosystem: Environmental > Terrestrial > Soil > Temperate...
CCGGTCGGCCGTGGCGATGCGCTCGATGTCCGCTGCGGTCACCGGCTGCGAGCGCAGGCGCACCAAGGACGTGTCCACCAGCTCGGGCGGTGTGTCCAATCCCGCCTGGGCGGCGCTGAACGGATCGTCGGTGATGACGAGCTGCCCCTGCCCCACCACGTGGCGCAAAACGGCGACCGACGCCGGCACCGAGTCGGCGCTCGCCTGGTTGTCCAGCGATCGCTCTGCGACGACGAGCACCATCGCCGTTCCTGTCGCCGTCAGCACCGCGGCAACTGCGCGCGGGACCACCACGTTGGCCAGCGTCGACGCCGCCATGGCCAGCGCCGGCACGGCGATGAGCAGGTGGTGCGGCCACAGCGGACGCTGCACCAGGATCACCGACGCCACCGCCAGCAGCCAGGCGCCGAGCAGCACCATCACCCGGTCGGCGCGGCGCCGCAGCATCACCAGTGCGCCGGCGACTGCCAGCGCGCCCAGCAGCGCCTCGCGAACCACGGCGGTGAACAGGTCGGTGGTGAAGCCCCCGTCGGCGACCGACCGCGCGTCGACGTGTGAGGCCACCGCCTGCCGCCAGACCAGGTCGAGGCGGAAGAGGAACGGCAGCAGGATCACCGCCGTGCCCATGACCACCCCGAGCACGCCGAGCAGCAGTTGGCGTCTCCAGTAGTAGACAAGGATGACCGGAACGACGAAGCCGATGGCGAGCAGCTTGACCTGCAGTGCGGCGGCCAGGGCGACGCCCGACATGATGGGCAGGGCCACGTTCCAGCGCGACGACGGGCGTTGCGGCTGGTGCAGCGCCAGCGCCATCGCGATCATCCCCAGCGCGACCGCCGGTCCGTCGGACTGCAGCGCGATCGACTGGCGCAGCATCAGCGGGTCGACGGCGACGATCAGCGTCGCCAGCAGCGCGGCGCGCTCGCCGAGGATCACCCGGGTCGCGAAGAACGTCGCCACCAGGGTGGCGGCGAAGAAGACGAGCACGCCGGCGCGTGCCGCCGTCAGCGAATGTCCCAGCAGGTAGAAGGGATAGATCGCCATCAGGAAGCCCGGCGGCTGCGCGCTGTACACCGACGAGTAGAGCGGGTGTCCCGCGGCCATGGCGCGCAGCGACTCCCAGTAGACGCCCTCGTCGTAGTCGATCTGCGGCCCGCCCAGCAGCGGAACCCGCAGTGCCACCGCGGCGACCACCAGCACCGCCATGCCGGTGCTGCTCCGGGTCAGCAGGCGCGGCGGGACGAGTGACTCCACGGCGCCCACGGTAGCGGGGCCGGGGCGGACCCGGGTGACCACTCACGCCGCGGTGCAAGACAACGGGGACCTCGGCCGTCCTATCAGTTCGGAACCATCCAGCGGCGGTGTCAGATTTCCGGCTACTCACTTGTTAAGGAATAGGAGGGACCCAGGAATGGGCAAGGCCCAAGGCATTCGTCTGGCCGTGGCACTCACCGTCATCGGTGTCGGCGTGCCGCTCACGGTCATCGCCAACAGTCGCAGCAGCGAGGCGGGAACCACCCCCACCGGGGCGGTGACTCAAGTGGGATCGCAGGTAGGGGCTGTGACCGGTGCGGGCAGCAGCGCCGCCGGCGCCAGCCGAGCGGCCACCGGCACCGTCAGTGGGGCGGCCAAGGTAGCCGGCACAACCAGCGGCACGCCCACGCCTACCCCCTCGTCGTGCAGCAGCACCGGCAACTCCAACCTCCCCGCCGACAAGATGACCGTGGGCGCGTCGACGGCCCAGGTGTTCGGCCCCGGCGACAACGTCACTCTGCTCTGCGCGCGGATGAAGACCTCCACCACCGCCGACCTGACCTTCTCGGTGACGCTCGAGTGCTCGATCCTCACCTCAGTGACCACGACGGGCAACGACACCCAGACCGCCATGGGCGACATCAAGGTCTGGGTCGAGGTCGACGGCCACAACGTGGGCGTGCTGCCGGCGCAGCCCGGGCAGAGTGACGACGGCAAGGTCACCTTCTGCAACCGCACCTTCACCGCCACCACCAGCAACTTCACCGCCGACTCCAGTGCGACCATCCAGGACTATGAGAACACCAAGGACGCCAACGCGTTCAACTGGGTGGCCCTGAGTGTCGGCAACCAGGTGCACACCATCAGCGTGCACTGCACGCTGACCCAGACGACCACAAACAGCACCAAGGACATGGCCAAGGCCGTGGTGGGCGCCCGAACCGTCACAGTCGACGCGACCCACAACGCGCAGAACGCGACGCAGTAGCCGCTTCAGCCCACTGCCACAAGGCCGGGTCTCGCCGCCGCGAGGCCCGGCTTTTTCGTTGTGGCGATAGAACGGCTCACCGACGCGAAGCCGATGAGCAGCACCGCGATCCAGACGGCGGCAATGCTGAAGAGGCCGGTGTAGGCGACCACCGCGGGCCACACGGCGCCGTCGTGCGACTCGCGCATCAGCCAGGAGCTCGACGCCGAGAACTGCACGGTCTGCACCGGCTTCGGCGTCACCGGACCCTGGCCGTACTGCAGGTCGGCCGGGAAGGACACCGCGGTGGCCATCATCACCGGCCCCTTGGCCAGCCAGACCAGCGTCTTCCACGTGGCGCCGGTGGGCACCGGGGCGGCGCCGTGGTAATGGCCGGGACTGTCCTCAACCAGTGGGGTCTGTGCCGAGCCGCCGCCCTGCCAGGAGCTGAGCTCGAACCAGTCGGCGCCGACGGCGGCGTCGGGTGGCGACAGGGTGAGGTCGACGTTCATCAGCTGGTAGGGGGAGGAGAGTCCGTCGCGGTTGACGGCCGGCACCTGCGGCCCTGCGGGTGAGGTGTGCATCACGGCGGCGACCGGCGTCGTCGTGCGCGCGACGGGAACGACGAGGGCGGCGAGCACCCCGGCGAGGGCCGCGAGAATCGCTGCGCGGTGCAGGCCAACCCGGCGGTGGGCGACCACGTTGCCGAGCGCGCTGCCGATGACCGCGCCGGCGAGGCCCGCGATCAGGGCAACCCACAGGCGCGGCAGCATCGACCCCTGCCACGGATGCCGTCCCCACAGCTGGCTGAACCCCCACTCGGTGGCCAGGCCGGCGGTGCTGACCAGCAGTCCCATGAGCAGCGCGCCGCGCAGGGTGCCGAGTCGCGGCAGGAGCAGCGCGCCGGCCTCGACCACCAGCGCGATGCCGAGGTAGAGCGGGAAGCGAGGCACGACGTGCCCGAGCCCGGGTCCCACCACCAGGGCGAGCACCCCACGCGCAACCAGGAAGTTGGCGGCGGCGAGCAGCGCCCAGCCGCGCCCGAAGGCGACGCGCGCGGCGACCAGGGCGATCGACGTCGCCAGCACGATCAGCACCGGCTGGTAGAGCGCCTGCCACTGGGGCACGCCCATGTCGAACTCGAGCTGAAAGGTGGACAGGCCGATCACCGTCGCGGCGGCGAGGTGGCGCCGGGCGTCCCGGCGCATCCAGGGGCGTCCTGCGTCGGGTCCCGCCTCGGTGTGGAGCAGCCAGAGGGCGAGGGGGGCGAGCGAGGCGCCGCCGATCATCATCAGGTGGGTCGGCCCCCACATGGTGACGTCGACGCCGTAGGTGGCGTGCCAGAGGTCGTCGAGCGGGAAGCCGAGCGCGGCGCCGGCGCTGAGCACGCCGAGGGCGAGCGCGCCGCGGGGGATGCGCAGCGCGCCGAGGTGCCAGGCGGTGGGGGCGCGCTCGACGGTGGCCAGGGCGATGGAGAACAGCCCCGAGGCGCCGAGCCCGAGCAGCCCGGTGAGGATCAGCACGTGGGGGACGGTGAACAGCTCGGTGTCGCGGCCGAAGTCGATGTGCCAGGCGACGTCCCAGATGAAGCCGATCACGCCGACGATCAGCGCCCAGATCCCGGTGAGCAGGCCGCCGGCGCACCAGGCGGGCAGGCCGGTGGCGCGCTGCAGGGAGTCGGCGATCCGGGAGAGGCCGCGGCCGGAGCCTCGCTGCCACAGCCGCGTCAGCACGCCGGCGAGCAGGAGGGCGGGCACGACGACCCACAGCCACTCGATGGCGGGGGAGTGGCCTGCGGTCCCGGCGGCGGCGAGGGCGGGCAGGGTCATGCTGGCTCCTTCCTTGGCTGCGTTCGCCTGAATGTTACATCGAATGATGATACATGTAACGGTGGCGCAGTCAAGGGCTTGCGCACGCCACAATGTCCGGGCAGTGAGCCCGACCAGGAACCGCCGCGCCGCCGCCGCCGCCACCCCAGCCGAGGAGCAGGCCGGCTACACCATCGACCAGCTCGCCCAGGTCACCGGCATGACCGTGCGCAACATCCGCGCCCACCAGTCGCGCGGCCTGCTGCCCCCGCCCGAGGTGCGCGGCCGCACGGGGTGGTACGGGCCGGAGCACGTCGCCCGCATCCAGATGATCGTGGAGATGCAGGCCGACGGCTTCAACCTCGGCGCCATCGCCCGCCTCCTGGAGAGCACCGCGCCCGGCACCGCCACCAAGGCCCTCACCTTCAGCCACGCCCTCCGCGAGCCCTGGGAGGACGAGCCGACCGAGATCCTCGACGCCACCGAGCTCGCCACCCGCGCCGGGGCGGACCGGCCCGACCCGGAGCTCCTCCGCCGCTCCGAGGCGCTCGGCGTGATCAGCCCTCTCGGCGACGGGCGCTACGAGGTGCTCAGCCCCTCGCTGATTCGCGCCGGCGAGGCGCTGGTCTCCCTCGGCATCCCCATCGAGGCGGGCCTCGACGTGCTGGAGCGCGTGCAGCGGCACGGAGAGGGGATCGCCCGCGCCTTCGTCCGCATGTTCGTCGACAAGGTGTGGGAGCCGTTCGAGGCGCAGGGCAAGCCGGAGGCGGACTGGCCGCGGGTGCAGGAGGCGCTGGAACGGTTGCGGCCGCTGGCGGGCGAGGCGGTCACCGCCACCTTCCGATTGGCCATGGGGCGGGCCGTCGAGGCGGAGGCGGCGCGGATGATGGCGGGCGGGTCGAGCAAGGTGGGGCGGCGCCGGCGGGGGAGGTAGGTCGACGTCACGGCGTCGGCACGCACCGGTGCTGTGCGGGCACGACGGTCATTCCCAGCACGACGACGGCAGGCACGTCAACGCACAGCTCACCGGCCGGCGCGGCAGACGTGCCGGCGGTGGGGCGCGGCAGCGCCGTCGCGGCGAGCACGGCCATCGCAAACAGGGTCCTTCTCACACCACCGATCCGCCCGAGGGTTGTGGATTGCCCCTAGGATGATTGTGGCTGCGACTAACACGGGCCGGTGGTCAGGGAGATGATCGGGTGCTCGGCGCATTGCTCGACGGCGGCGGCGAACCCGGCGAAGTCGGTACCGAAGTTGGTCAGGGTCACGGTGACGGTGCCGACGGTGATCACTCCGCCAGGCGGGTTCACGGGGACGCTGACGGTGGCGTTGATGCCCGAGTTCCCCGCTTCCGCAGGATCGCGGTCGCGCTTTGACCTTCGCGCGCCGGGCAGCTCCGCAGGCTGCGCGCCGGCGCGCGCCGCCGCCGTCCGTCCGGCAGTGTGGTCCCTTGTCGGAACGGCGTCGAGAAGCGGCCCGCGAGGCACCCACGAGGGCGCCTGAGCCGATGGCATCAGGTGCTCAGTGGCCCCTCCCCACCCCGGGCCGAGCAGGAGCAGCGCCGCGACGGTGGTCGCCAGCGCCTCACCCCGTGGCGACGCGGCGCGACGCAGCCGCTCCATCACCCAGGCGAACGCCGCGCCGAGCAGGTAGCGGACCCGCGCCCTCGCCCGTGTATAGGCGCCCTCCACCGACTTGGCCGAGATGCCGAGGCGTGCCGCCGTCTCCGCGACGGAGAGGCCGGCGAGGCGGAGCAGGATGACCTGGCGCTCACGACGCGGCAGGCCGTCGACGGCGGTGAGGATGCGCGCAGCGTCAGCGCGCTGGGTGACCACCTGCTCGGGCGAAACGGCGAAGGACTCCGCGTCGCCACCGAGCCGGACGACCGCGCTCTGCTGCCGCGCCGTGGCGCGGCGGTGGTCGATGGCGATGTGCAGTGCGGCGCGGATCAGCAGCGAGCGGACGCGGCTCGGGTCCAGGTCGGAGCGGCGGACCAGGCGGAGCATGGCGTCGTGCACGGAGTCCTCCGCCTCGGCGAGGTCGCCGGTGGCGCGCACCACCATGCCAACCGCCAGCTCGCGGTGGGGAAGGAGCATCGCCCAGCGCGCGGCGCGCGCGCGTGATTGATCGTTCGAGTCGTCCACATCTCCTCGTGCCCCCGCCTGGCCGGGACGGAACCGCCGGTACGGCCTCAGCGCCGCGCTCGTCGCCGTCAGCGGCTATACAACAGGGCGGACGAGCGAGTACGTCACTGCGCAGGTACAGACTTTTTTGTGCCTCAGCGCCAAGGGGTTTGCCGTCCCGGCTGTCACCGCGGCACCTGGCAGCGCCGGCACCAGAAGGTGAGCCGGGCCATCTCCCCCTGGGTGCGCACCGCGATCGGCGTGCCGCAGCGGGGACAGGGACGGCCGCCGCATCCGTGCACTCCGGGTGCGCCGCGAAAGCCGGTCGCCACCGCGCTGCGGCGGACGCGATCACGCGCCGTGCCGGCCAGGTGGCGCAGCGTGTCGTCATCCGTTGCGGCGACCGGCTGCCAGGGGTCGAGCCCCAGGTCCCACAGCGCGTTGCAGCGGTGGATGTTGCCGATCCCGTCGGGGCCGAGGTGGCCCACGCTGTTGCTGTCATCCCTGACCAATTCGACGGTGGGGGCGAGGAAGCAGACGGCGACGGTGTCGTCCGTCTCCAGGACGGCGCGGGCAATGTGCTCCGGCCGGTGCCAGCGCTCGCCCGGCGCGTAGACGTGCCAGGCGCCCGTCATGCGCATGTGGGTGTGCAGCGAGAGGCCGTTGTCGAAGCGGATGAAGAGGTGCTTGCCCACCGGGTCGACGCCGGTGATGAGCCGTCCGCCCAGGCGTCCCAGGGTGTTTGCCGGTCGGGCCCGCTGCACGGTATGGCCGGTGAGACGGCGGCGCAGCGCCGCCGCGGTGCGCCAGATGGTGTCGCCTTCGGGCATCGGCGAGGCGCTTGCGTGCGGCTAGGCGCCGACCAGCGCGCGCCGCTCGCCCCAGTGCACCAGCCCGCGCGGCGAGGTGCCGAAGCCGCTGTCGCGCATCGCCTGGGCCACGCTGCTGCCGTGCACCGGTCCGCCGTCGACGCTGACGATCTCCAGCCGTCCCGCACGCGTCGCAGCGCCGGCCAGCGCCTGCATGTGCGCCGCCGTGACCTCGCCGAACGTCGCCAGCGAGCGACCGCCGCGCTCCAGGTAGAGCCGCAGCACGCCGCCGTCGAGCACCACGTAGGCACCGGCGGCGCGGGCCATGCGCACCGGGGACTCCGGCCAGGGCATGGTGACGCCGTACGGGTTGGCCGGGTCGACGGCGCTCAGGGCGACGACGCCAGGATCGCCCGCGGCCTCGGCGCGCAGCCGGTCTACGGCGCCGGCGAGGGCGAACTGCGAGCCGCCGAGCCCGTCGACGAAGTAGCCGCGACGGATGCGTCCCGCCTCCTCCATGGCGCGCAGCACCGGGTACAGCCCGGCGAAGCCGCCGGGGACGCTCTCCGCCAGCGCGGCCTCGCGGGTCAGCACGCCGTGCCTCTGCAGCAGCGCACCGCACAGTGCGTGCAGCTTCTCCGTCGACGCCGGCGACGGCTCGCGCAGCCCCTGCACCAGCGACCACCGCCCTGCGGCGCGTGGGGGGGCTAGTCGCATCAGTGGGCGGCGCGAGGTGCGCTGCACAGGGCCGCGAGTTCGCGGACCGAGAGCGCGCAGCGGCGCGTAGGTATCGTTGGTCACCTCGCCCGACCAGACCAGGTCCCAGAGCGCGTCGACGAGCGTCTCGACGTCACCACCGATGGCGCGCAGCAGGTCGTGGAAGAACGATGCGCCGCGCTGCGAGAGCTCGGCGCGAATGCGCGCGTGCAGGTCGCCGTCGGGCTGGTCGAGCGCGTCGGGAACCAGCTTGGCGGCGTCGGCGCGCAGGTGGAGCGCGACGCGGCCGTCGCCGCTGCCCAGCGCGCCGCGTCCCACCCAGACCACCTCGCCCATGGAGATGAGCTCGTCGAGCAGCCGCGGCGTGTACCCGGCCATCCGCGCCGTCAGGACGTCGCGTTCCAGCACGGACACGGGCAGCGGCAACCCCTGCAGCTGCTGCAGCACCTCCACCAGCCGCTCGATCGTGTCGCCGCTTTCACCAACACCCTGCCACGCCGGCAGGAAGCGTCCCAGAGTTTCTGCCGCAACCGGCTCGATCTCGCGGCGCAGCGCGGCGAGGCTGCGACGGCGCAGCGCGCGCAGCACCTCGGGGTGGCACCACTCCCGCCCGCTGCCGCCGGGGCGGAACTCGCCCTCCAGCACCGCGCTGGACTCCGCGAGTCGCGACAGCGCGGCGTGCACGTCGCGCAGCGGGAGTCCCCAGCGTCGGGCGGGGTCCTCGGCGACGAAGGGCACGTGGGTCCGCGCGTAGCGCAGCATCAGCGCCGCGAGCGGATCGTCGGGGGCCGCGAGGAACGCCTCGGGAAGTCCGGGTGGCGGTGAGACGCCGAGTGCGTCGCGATACAGCGCCGCGTCCTCGGCGGCGACGAGCCGCTGCCCGCCACCCAGGTTCACCCGCGCCACGCGCCGGGTGCGCAGCAGGTCATGCCGCCACTCCGCGGTGACGCCGCGGGCGTCGCACTCGCCGTCGTCGAGGTCGCCGAGCCGCCGCAGCAGGTCGTGGGCCTCGTCCGCGTCGCGCGGGAAGCGGTCGGGGAGGAGGCCCTGCAGCTCCAGCTCCAGCAGCGCGGTGGCCTCGGGGTCGAGCAGCTCGCGCAGCTCCGCGCTGCCCAGCAATTCGGCGAGAAGGTCGCGGTCGAGCGTCAGCGCCTGGGCGCGGCGCTCTGCGAGTGGCGCGTCGCCTTCGTACATGAACTGGGCGACGTAGTCGAAGAGCAGCGACGACGAGAACGGCGACGGCCGCTCGGTGTCGGCGACGGCGAGACGGACCCGGCGCGAACGCAGGTCGCCCATCAGCGTGCGCAGCGCGTTCATGTCGAAGACGTCAGAAAGACACTCGCGGTAGGTCTCGGCCAGGATGGGAAAACTGGGATGCCGCCCGGCGACCTGGAGCAGGTCGTGCGACCGCTGCCGCTGCTTCCACAACGGCGTCCGCTCACCGGGACGGCGCCGCGGCAGCAGCAGCGCCCGCGCCGCGTTCTCACGGAAGCGCGCGGCGAACAGCGCCGAGCCGGCCAGCTCGTCGGTGACCAGCGCCTCGATGTCCTCGGGATCGACGAGCAGGTCGTCCACCGGTGGCGGACGGTCGACGTCCGGCAGCCGCAGGGCGAAGCCGTCGTCGCTGTGGATCGCCTGGACGTCGGCGTCGAGCCGCTCGCGCAGCCGCGCCGTCACCGCCATCGACCACGGCGCGTGCACCTTTGCGCCCAGGCAGGTGAGCACGCAGACGCGCCAGTCGCCGAGCTGGTCGCGGAAGCGCTCGACCACGACGGTGCGGTCGTCGGGCAGCGCCCCGGTGGCCTGCTGCTGGTCGCGCAGGTAGGCGAGCAGGTTGGTCGCCGCGCGCTCGTCGAACGCCGAGCGCTCGCGCAGCCGCTGCAGCGCGACGTTCTCGTCAGCATCGGCCAGTTCTCGGATGCTGCGGCCCAGCGCCATGCCCAGCTCGACGGGACGCGTGACGGTGTCTGCCTTCCAGAAGGCGATGCGTCCCGGCTCGCCCGGAGCGGGCGTCACCTGCACCTGCGACGGCGTGATCTCGGCGACGCGCCACGAGGTCGCTCCGAGGACGAAGATGTCGCCGGGACGGATCTCGTAGACCATCTCCTCGTCGAGCTCGCCGACCCGCTTGCCGTCCTCGAAGAGCGTCACCGCGTAGAGACCGTGGTCGGGGATGGTGCCGCCGCTGGTCACCGCGAGCCGCTGGGCACCGGCGCGTCCACGTACCGTCCCGGTGACGCGGTCCCACACCACGCGCGGACGGAGCTCGGCGAACTCGTCGGCGGGATACGCACCGGCGAGCATCTCCAGCACCGCGTCGAAGGCGCGATCACCCAGGTCGGCGAAGGGATAGGCGCGCCGCGCCAGAGCGTGGATGCCGGCCGCCTGCCACTCGTCCATCGCGGTCATGGCGACGATCTGCTGGGCGAGCACGTCCACCGGGTTGCGCGGCACGCGGGTCGTCTCGATTGCACCGTCGAGCATTCGTTCCACGACGGTGGCGCACTCCAGCAGATCGCCGCGGAACTTGGGGAAGACGACGCCGCGGGAGACGTCGCCGACGTTGTGCCCGCCGCGGCCGATGCGCTGCATCCCCGAGGCAACGCTGGTCGGCGCCTCGATCTGGATGACCAGGTCGACGGCGCCCATGTCGATGCCCAGCTCCAGGGACGACGTGGCCACGATGCCGGGCAGCCGTCCCTGCTTCAGTGCGTCCTCGATGAGGATGCGCTGCTCGCGGGCGATGGAGCCGTGGTGGGCGCGCACCAACTCGGTGCCCGCCAGCTCGTTGAGCTTGGCGGCGATCCGCTCGGCGAGGCGGCGGGAGTTGACGAAGATGATCGTCGAGCGGTGCTCGCGGATCAGCTCCAGCAGCCGGGGATGGATCGCGGGCCAGATGCTGCGCCGCGGTCCCTCGGGTTCGTCGCCGATCGCCGCCGCGGCGCCGCTGCGCATGTCGTCGCCGCGCTCCAGGTGGGCCATGTCCTCGACGGGCACCTCGACGCGCAGCTCCAGCTGCTTGCGCTGCCCGGTGTCGACGATCCTGACCGGGCGGTCGGTCCCACCCAGGAAGCGGGCCACCTCGGACAGCGGCTTCTGCGTCGCCGACAGGCCGATGCGCTGCGGCTCGGTGCCCGTCAGGGCGCAGAGGCGCTCCAGCGACAGCGCCAGGTGGGCGCCGCGCTTGGTCGCCGCCACCGAGTGGATCTCGTCGACGATCACCCAGCGCACGGTCTTGAGCACCCGGCGCGCGTTGCTGGTGAGCATCAGGAAGAGCGACTCGGGGGTGGTGATGAGGATGTCGGGCGGGTGCCGCTCGATGCGAGCGCGCTCGGCCGAGGTCGTGTCCCCGGTGCGCACCGCCACGGTGATGTCGGGGACGGCGCCGCCCAGCCGCTCGGCCTGCAGGGCGATGCCGCGCAGCGGGGCGCGCAGGTTGCGCTCGACGTCGACCGTGAGCGCCTTGAGCGGCGATATATAGAGGACTCGGCACCGCTCGGCGTCGGGCGGCAGGGGTTGAGTCGCCAGGTGGTCGATCGACCACAGGAAGGCGGCGAGCGTCTTGCCGCTGCCCGTCGGCGCGCACATCAGGGTGTGCTCGCCGCCGGCCACGGCCGCCCAGCCCTGCGCCTGCACCGCCGTGGGCGCCTCGAAGCTCTGCTCGAACCAGGCGCGCGCCGCGGGGGTGAAGCGGGAGAGGGGAGAGCGCGCTGCCATGGCCAGGCCAGTGTATGGGGTGGCCGACCGCGCGGCCGCCTGGGGGCGGCGGGGTAAGGTGGCCGGGCCATGTCCGCCCCGTCGCTCCCCGCGGAGCAGCGCGTCCCCGACGTGGCCCGGCTGCGCCGCGAGGTCGCGCGGGCGCTCGACCGCGACGGGGTGCTGCATCCCGGCGAGGCGGTGCTGATCGCCTGCAGCTGCGGCCCGGACTCGACGGCGCTGCTCGACGCCCTGGCCCGGCTGGCCCCGCCGCGCCGCCTCCGTCTGCACGTCGCCCACGTCGACCACGGGCTGCGCGCCGGGTCGGCGGCCGAGGCGGGACAGGTCGGTGCGCTCGCCGCAGCCCGCGGCCTTCCCTTCCACGCCCTGGACGTGCACGTCGACCCCGGCGGCTCGCTGCAGGACCGGGCTCGGACCGCCCGCCACCAGGCGCTGCGCGACTGCGCGGCCGCGGTCGGCGCCACCGCGATCGCCCTCGGCCACACCGCCGACGACCAGGCCGAGACGGTGCTGATGCGGGCGCTGTCCGGCGCCACCCCGCGCGCGCTGCGGGCCATGTCGCCGCGCGACGGCGGGCTGGCCCGGCCGCTGCTCCGCGTCTGGCGGGCGCAGACGATCGCCTACTGCGCGGCCCTGTCCCTGCCGGTTCTCGACGACCCCTCCAACGCCGATCCGCGGTTCCTGCGCAGCCGGGTCCGCCACCAGCTCCTGCCCGCGCTGGAGGAGGTGTTCCCGGCGGCGCGGAGGCGGCTGGTCGCGCTCGCCGAACACCAGCGCCGGCTGGCCGCCGGTGCCGCCAATGGCGACGCTCCTGTCACAGACAGGGGCTTCGCAGACCCCATGCTAGACTGCCGCCCATGAGAGGCCAGCGGCGCTCGCTCATCTACTTCCTGCTGTTTGCTGCGATCGCGATGGTGGCCCTGCTGGCCTACAAGAGCTTCCCCAGCCAGGGTCCCCAGGACCGCACCGCGGGGCAGCTGTCCAGGGCGCTCGCCGCCTACAACTCCTGCCACGGCGGCAGTGCCACGCCGGGCGTCGACTGCAGCGACAAGACCAATATCATCTCTGACGACCCCAACCAGCAGACCGTGGTGGAAGGGGACAATCAGACCGTCGACTGGTACTCCGCCGCCGGGGTGAAGTACCGCAGCACCGTGGCGCCGACCACCGACATCAATCGTCTCTTCAAAGACGACAACTTCTTCAACTTCAAGAACGACAACAACGGGGGAGGCAATTTCTTGTGGAGCATCATCCTCCCCAACCTTGTCCTGCTGGTCCTGATCGCAGGCTTCATGTGGTACATGCTGCGACAGACCCAGAGCGGCAACAACCAGGCCATGTCATTCGGTCGGTCGCGGGCGCGACTGCTCGCCGGTGACAAGCCGGCGGTGACGTTCAACGACGTCGCCGGCGTCGAAGAGGCGAAGGTCGAGCTGAGCGAGATCGTCGAGTTCCTCAAGTACCCCGACAAGTTCACCGCCGTCGGCGCGCGCATTCCCAAGGGCGTGCTGCTGGTCGGCCCTCCCGGCACGGGCAAGACGCTGCTGTCCAAGGCTGTCGCCGGTGAGGCGGGAGTGCCCTTCTTCTCGATCAGCGGCTCCGAGTTCGTCGAGATGTTCGTCGGCGTCGGCGCCTCGCGCGTCCGCGACCTGTTCGACCAGGCCAAGAAGAACTCGCCGTGCATCGTGTTCGTCGACGAGATCGACGCCGTCGGTCGCCAGCGCGGCGCCGGGTTGGGCGGCGGCCACGACGAGCGCGAGCAGACGTTGAACCAGCTGCTCGTCGAGATGGACGGCTTCGAGACCGCCACCCACGTCATCGTCATCGCCGCCACCAACCGTCCAGACGTCCTCGACCCCGCACTGTTGCGTCCCGGGCGATTCGACCGGCACGTGACCTTGGATCGTCCCGACATCCGCGGCCGCAAGGCGATCCTCGAAGTCCATGCGCGCAACAAGCCGCTCGACCCCGCCGTCGAGCTGGAGACGCTGGCCAGGCAGACGCCCGGCTTCTCCGGCGCGGACCTGAGCAACCTCATCAACGAGGCCGCCATCCTCACCGCGCGGGGCAACCGCAAGGTCATCAGCATGAAGGACCTCGAGGAGGCGATCGCGCGCGTCATCGCCGGTCCCGAGCGCAAGTCGCGGATGATCTCCGAGAAGGAGAAGGCGACCATCGCGTACCACGAGATGGGCCACGCGCTGGTCGGCTGGACGCTCGAGCACACCGACCCGGTGCACAAGATCTCGATCGTCTCGCGCGGCATGGCCCTGGGCTGGACGATGTCCCTGCCCACCGAGGACAAGTACCTGGTCAGCAAGGCCGAGCTCGTCGACCAGCTGGCCCAGATCCTCGGCGGTCGCTGCGCGGAGGAGCTCATCCTCGGCGAGAAGAACATCACCACAGGCGCCAGCGACGACATTCGCAAGGCCACCCAGCTGGCCCGCAAGATGGTCACCGAGTGGGGCATGAGCGACAAGCTCGGCCCGCTCGCCTTCGGCACCAAGGAGGAGCTGGTCTTCCTCGGCCGCGACCTGGGCGAGCAGCGCAACTACTCCGAGGAGGTGGCCGGCGAGATCGACCAGGAGGTCCACCACCTCGTCGACTCCGCCTTCCTCCGCGCCAAGGAGACCCTGCGCCAGCGCGAGCACGTCCTCCGCGCCCTGGCCGAGCGCCTCATCGAAGTCGAGACGATGGACGCGGCCGAGATGGGCCGCATCATCGAGGACACCGAGTCCCGCCTCTCCGCCGGCGACCAGCCGCAGGCCGCAGCCGGGGCGTAAGAGCCTCGCCGGCGCCCTCTTTCCGCCGGCGGGTGAGCGCATGTCCGTCCAATTATTGGGTCTTCAATTTGAGGGGGCGTGGCCGATATTGGTCCAGCCTTCGCGCATTGGCCTCCTTGGCGATCCGCTCCCTGGCGAGCCTCCGCGGACCGTAAAGAATCCGGCGAGCTCGCCGATGGTGGGTCGCTGAGGCCGAAAGGTCCCGTTGGGCGTCCTTCCGCGCTAGGGCACGCTAGCGCTCGTGGCTAAGGAGCGATCCGAGTGGCGTTGCCCGGCGGACAGATCCGGCCGGCGGGAGGAGCTCCTCAAGGTCGTTGCATTGTGCGTGGTGCTGGGCT
>Ga0307479_10003383_pt1 | contig 14518 bp, 14 predicted proteins | sample atmos_gasesECM4C_FD_203743 | JGI IMG/M metagenome (GOLD analysis project Ga0307479, IMG submission 203743) | Hardwood forest soil microbial communities from Morgan-Monroe State Forest, Indiana, United States - atmos_gasesECM4C_515 | ecosystem: Environmental > Terrestrial > Soil > Temperate...
CCACAAACCGGGGCAAAGCCCGGCGCTACTTGAGCCATCAACCCCCCCCAAAAAAAAGGGGGCAAACTTCGCCCCCTCCCTCGACATGAAAAACTATCCCATCAAACCCTACCGCCACCCGTTATCTCGCTGGTATTTGTTGCTGACCGCAAAATCGGCGCGGCACCCGTGGTCCACCCAGACCCCATGGCGATTCGTGCCCCAGCTATAGCCCCTGGTGCAAGGTGCGTCGCTGTGTTGCGTCACGATTTGCACGGTGCCGCCTCGCGTATCCACCGCGCAGGAGTGCTTTCTCATGTCGTCCGAGTTGCACGCGATCCTTCGCGAGGGCGCGTTTTCCCCGTATTGGCCGTTGCGGATTCCCTCGTGGTAATCCCGGTTCCCGCCGGAGGTGAAATCAGCCCGGCATCCGTGGTCGACCCACACACCCTGGTTTTCCGTGCCCCAACTGTAGCCTTCCGTGCAAGTGTAGTCGCTGTGCTGCGTTAGCAGACGCACCCCGCCTCGCGTATCGATCGAGCAGGAGTGCCTTCGCTCATCGTCGGAGTTGCATGAAATCGTTTGCTCTTGCTGGCTGCCGCCGTAGGGATAAGTCTCATCCCGGTAAGTCGCGTTTCCCCCGTTGGGGTCATTGCTGTTCTGATCCCGGTAATCCCTGCCACCGATGGCGAAATCAGCTCGGCATCCGTGGTCTGCCCAGATGCCCTGATCGTCTGAGCCCCAGCTATACCCTTCCCTGCAAGTGGAGCCGCTAAGCTGCTTCTTTACATGCACGCCGCCTCGCGTATCCACCGCGCAAGAGTGCCTTACCCCATCATCCGAGCCGCACGTAATCGTGGTTTGCGCCACGGATTTTTGCGGCAGGAATACACAAACACCCAGCAAAACCATGCTCAAAAAAAGACATCGCTTCCTCATTATCGTTTCTCTCCTCTTGTTTCTCTCTACGGCAGGCTTCTCTGGGAACCGCCCGCAAAAAATGGAGGACTACTTCTTGGGAATGTCATCCTGCGCACCCGCTCCCGGCGACTCCATCGCCCGCAGCGTCGCCAAAGCGTTCACGCTGCTTGCCTCTTTCTTGCGCGTGGGAGGACAGGGCATGACCAGCATCGTAGAAGCCCTGAACACACCTGTCTGCTCACTTCGGCACACTTTCGTGGATTACTTGCAATTCACGGCCAGGCGGGCGACTCGCACCAAATGGGGGTTCTGACTTGCCGGCCTCGCCGCCTGCTCCGCGACCGCAATCCGCTCAAAGCATTGCACTTAAAGTTTACCTTGACATAACGTACCCACCTGTGGTAATCTCGTTCATGTTATTTCGATCCGAGCCTGCTCGGCGTACTCCTTCACTTCGTCTAACTCCTTTCATTTCCATAGCTTGCGCACTCTTTGTACCATCTCGAACGTTCTGATCCTTTATTTCCAATGGGTTGCAGACTCTTTTTGCAAATACAGGGGGGTGGCAGGGTATGGGTACTAGTTCCTGGCAGAACTGCGGGCTGCCTTTCGCATCGGCGTAACGGAGGCCTCCTTCACAGTCCAGGCTGGAAATGGAGTGGACGTCACCGCTTCAGCGGCTACCGGCCGGGAATCAGGATGCTCTCGAATACTCGCCGAGACCCCAGCGCTACCAGGGAACGTTACTGGATGGGCTGGATCGGTGCCGGGGGAGGAGAGGGCAGGTCGTGACCGTTTTCCAGGGATTTCAGCATGTGCTTGACGCGTTCGGCGTTGGCGCTGATGGCGTGGAATTCCTTCTTGGCCATGTCCAACCCGAACATGTAACGCACGGCAATGTCGTAAGCCTTGCGCGCTTTGCCGAGATACGTGCGCTGATGAAACGGGTCCGCCTCGCGAGCCATGCGGCAAAACGTCAGAGCCACTTCGAGCGCGACGGAAACGAAGCCGATGCGTTGCGTGGTGCTGGAGGGAGCTGGGCGTTGGGCCATAACCAGACTATGCTTTTTACAATAGGCGCGTCGTGAAGGGAATCGGGTGAATGCCTGCATTGCTACGCGGGTTCTTGCCGGAAAGAAGGATCATAGAGGTGTAGCGGCGAGTTCATCTCGCCACTCGTCCCGCCGAGGAATCTCCTTTGTAGTGGCGCAGCGGGCTGCGCCAGGGTGCCCGGGACACTTGGACCTTCCGGCTTTCTGACCCGTAGAGGAAAAAAAAGGGCACGACCGCGTCGTGCCCCTACAAAGAAAGGAAGATTATTCGATTTCGATTTCGTCGCCGGTAAAGGCGGTAATGCGCAGATAGGTGATAAGCACTGTGGCGGCGTTGCGGCTGGCGTTGAGCACGATGCCTTCCCCGAGCACTTCGCGCGGCAAATCTTTCCACTCATACTTTTGCGGCGCGCTGCCGAAGCCGTAGACCTCGTAGTGATAGCCCTTGGTCTCCGGAACAAAGCTGCCGACTTTTCCTTCGTGGCGGAAGATGCGGACGTAGTCGCCAATCTTGATGCCCTGGGCCGCGCCGAGATTTACGTACGCGGTGTTCCATTGCCCGAGCATTTGCTGGAAGTCCATGGAGTTGACAAGCATGCCCACGGGCTTGCCGCTCACCGGAGCGAAGGGATCAAACGGAGCAGGCTCTTTGTACGGAGGCACGGGGCGCTCCTCATAGGGACGCACAACATCGCCGCGCTGCATGAACGCGCAGGAGAAAGAGACTTCCGCGATGGAAACTTTGGGCTGCACGTTCACCACGCGGAGCTGGCCGAGGTCGCGATAGAACGTGCCCATGGCCTTCGCCAGCTTTTGCTGCCCATAAAACCATTCCGTCTTGGCGGGATCGGTTTCCTCCCGCACCACCATGAAGCGGTCGCCCACCTTGACGCCTTTGCTGGCGCCCTGGTTGAGATAAACGTACTGGCCTTGCACGAAAACAATTTTGTAGGAAGCTTCTTCGCCGGAGATGATGCGGATTTCGTCGGAAATTCTATTGTCGCGCACGAAGCCGGAGCAATACACGGAAGAGTACGTAGGCTGCGCCCCGGCAGGACCCTCGGCAGCGCCGTCTTGCCCGCTTTGCTCGGGCTGCTGCGCGGAAGGCGCCACACCCGCTAGGATCGCGCCCGCGTAGACCGTGCCGGCGATGACCGCTCCGGCGAGCACCATGCCCAGAACGGCTCCGCTCAGTAGCGCGCTTCCGATGATGAGGCGCCGACGGGCGTTACCAGCAAGAATCCTGCCTCGAATAAGAGACAAATACAGAGCGGAAACCTTCGCGCGCATGCCATGCTCCTTGCCGCCGTGATAAGGGCGGCGTGCTGAAACGGCCTTCGGGCCGTGCGGGAAAATATCCTTAGAGTCCTAACGGAAAGTAACAAGTGGGGAGGCGCGGCGTCAACGGAATGGCTGGCGTGGCTTTACACTTTTGATACGGCGTGCTACAAGCCGTGTTTTCAAGGGATTGCGAGGATACACATGGGGCGAAGCCCGTTTGGGGCGGGGGTCAGGCGCATCTGCGCGGTGGCGGCAGCGGCGACCGCGGCAGAGATGCGCGCGCAGGTGCTGGCGGCGCTGCGCGAGACGCCCACAGTGGAAGTGCGGCTGGATTGGCTGCGGGACGATGCAGAGCGGGAGCGGCTGCTGGCATGGCTGGCGGGGCAGAAGAGGAGGCTGCGCGGGGCGGTATTTATTGCAACTTGCCGGCGCAGGGAGGGCGGGGGCAAGCTGCGCAGCAGTGTCGAGGAGGAGATGCGCTGGCTGGCGCGAGCGCGGGAGGCGGGATGTGGGTGGTGCGATTTGGAGGTGGAGAGTTTGCGCGAGGTGCCGGCGGACTCGACCATCCGTCGGACGAAGAGCGGAGACGCCGATGTCGCGCCTCCACAACGGCGAGGGAACGGCGGTTCGGCTCCACTCGGGGCAGTAGATGCTGTGTACGTACCACGGTTGATACTGTCGTTGCACGACTTTAAGCGGACGCCGCCGTTGGCACGCGCGCTGAGATTGCTGCGGGGACATGATGCGGACGCGGTGAAGATTGCCGTGCAGTCGCGGAGCATTGAGGATTCCGTGCAGGTGGTGCGAGCAGCGCGCGGCGCCAGCGATCGCGTGGTCGTGCCGATGGGGGAAGTGGGGTTGGCGGCGCGGATTTTGGCGCTGCGGGAAGGCAGTGCGTTGGCGTATGCACCGGTTGGGGCGGCGACGGCCCCGGGGCAAGTTTCGCTGCGGGAGCTGAAGCATCTTTATCGTGCGCATGAATTGAATCGCCAAACGCGCGTGTATGGAGTCATTGGGAATCCGGTGGGGCATTCGCTTTCGCCGCTGATGCACAACACTGGTTTTGTGGCGCGGAGAATCAATGCGGTGTATGTGCCGTTTCTGGCGGAGGACTTGCGTGATTTTTTGCGGGCGGCGCCGGAACTTGGGGTGAGGGGATTTAGCGTCACGCTGCCGCACAAGAAAAGCATGCTGCGGCATTTGAAGGAATGCGAGGGGCTGGCGGCGGAGATAGGCGCGGTCAATACGGTCGTGGTGCGCCAGGATGGATCGCTTTACGGGTGCAACACCGATTATGTCGGGGTGCTGCGTGCGCTGCAGAAGAAATTTCGCATCGCCGGGAGTCGCGTGTTGATTTTCGGGGCGGGAGGCGCGGCGCGTGCGGCGGCGTTTGCGTTAGCACGTGCGGGGGCGGCGGTGGCGATTTGTGCGCGGCGTGAAAAGACTGCGCGCGAGTTGGCTCGGGCTGTGGAGGGAGAAGTTGTACCGCGACGCGCGCTGCGAACGGAATCGTTTGATGCGATTTTGAACGCGACTCCGCTGGGGATGTATCCGCATGAGGCAATTTCGCCGCTGGAAGCGCGCGAGTTACACTGTCGGGTCGTTATGGACCTGATTTACCGGCCGGAGAGGACCAAGCTGTTGCAGATGGCGGCGAGCAAAGGGATTGCGACGGTTTCTGGCGTGGAGATGTTTGTGGCGCAGGGGACTGCACAGTGGGAGTTGTGGATGGGACGGCGCGCGCCGGACGCGGCAATGCGACGCGCGGTTGTGGCCGCCCTGCGGGCCGAGGCGAAGCAGCGGAGGCCTCGGTGATCGAGCCAAACTTCCGGCAATTTCAGCGGCTGGCCAGGCAGGGCAACCTGATTCCGGTGTATGAGGTGTTCTCGGCGGATTTGCTCACGCCGGTGAGCGCATATTTGCGGCTGGCGCAAGGGGCACGGTATTCGTTCTTGCTGGAAAGCGTGGAAGGCGGCGAGAAAATTGCGCGGTACACGTTTGCAGGAGCGAATCCGGAGGAAGTGTTTCGTTATGTAGCGGGCGCTTGCGTGATGGAGAGCGGTGACCGGCTGGTCTGGGAAGAGCGCGACCCCGTTTCGTTTTTGCGCGAACGCATGGAGCGAATTCATCCGGTGCGTTTGCCGGGGCTGCCGCCGCTGGTGGCCGGCGCGATTGGGTATTTTTCCTATGACATGGTGCGGCTAATTGAGCGGTTGCCGAAACGTCTGCGCGACGAGATCGGGCTTTATGATGCGCTGCTGATGTTTTATCACGGGATTATTGCGTTCGATCACGTGCAGCATCGCGTTTGGGTAGTGCGGAATGTGTTTACGCAGGGCCATGGAACGCTGAAGGCGAAGTACGATGCAGCGGTGCGGGAAATCAAGAGGACGCGGAAGTTGCTGGAAGAGCCCGCGGCCGGGGAGGCTCCGAAGAAACGTGCGGGTAAGAAAGCCAAGGCGCGGCCGCTCCGGGTTTCGTCGAATTTCAGGCGCGGCGATTACCTGGGCATTGTGCGCAAGGCCAAGGAGTACATCCGCGCGGGCGATATTTTCCAGGTGGTGTTAAGCCAGCGATTTTCTGCGAAGAGCAACGCAGAACCTTTCGAGGTTTACCGGGCGCTGCGCGCCTTGAATCCTTCGCCATACCTTTTCTACTTGCAAATGAATGATGTTTACGTGGTGGGCAGCTCGCCGGAGATGCTGGTGCGGGTGCGGGGTCGCAACGTGTTTTACCGGCCGATTGCGGGGACGCAGCCTCGGGGAAAAGATGAAGCGGAGGACCAGCGACTCGAAAAAGAGATGCTAGCCAGCGAGAAGGAACGGGCGGAGCACATTATGCTGGTCGATCTGGGACGGAATGATCTTGGTCGCGTTTGTGATTATGGGACGGTGAAGGTCGAGCAGTTGATGACCGTGGAGCGGTTCTCGCACGTGATGCACCTGGTTTCGAGTTTGCGCGGGCGGCTGCGCGAAGACGTCGACTGTTTTGATGCGCTGATGGCGTGTTTTCCGGCGGGAACCGTTTCGGGCGCGCCGAAGGTTCGCGCCATGGAAATTGTCGAGGAGCTGGAACGCACGCGGCGCGGGATTTACGCAGGCGGAGTGCTGTACATGGACTTTGCTGGTAATCTGGATTCGTGCATCGCGCTGCGGACCATGGTGATTAAGAATGGCGTGGCCTACGTGCAGGCAGGCGGCGGGGTTGTCGCGGATTCTACGCCGGAAGGCGAGTATCAGGAAACGGTGAACAAGTCGCGGGCGTTGTTGGCGGCGTTGGAGATGGTACATGGGGGCGGGCGGTAGCGTTTTGGTGGTTGAGCCGTTGAGCAGAATGTGCCGCACCTACGGCGCTGCGGATTCTTTGCTTCTCGTACCCAGCGCTCACGCGCTGGGCTAACGTGTGGCGCACCTTTGGTGCCGGTAGGTGCGCTCCTGGAAAGTGCATTTTGCAATTGGTGACCGTAAAAGCGGCGGCAAGACCGCCGCACTCCAAAAGAGGGCGTTGTGATTCTGCTGCTGGATAACTACGATTCATTTACCTATAACTTGGCGCAGTATTTGGGGGAGCTGGGTTGCACGGTTGAGGTGCATCGTAACGACAAGATTTCGGTGGAGGACATTGCGAAACGCAAGCCTGAGAAGATCGTAATTTCGCCGGGGCCTTGCACTCCGCGGGACGCGGGGATTTGTATTGAACTGGTGCAAAAGCTTTCGGGAAAATTTCCGATTCTCGGCGTTTGTTTGGGGCATCAGGCCATTGGGGAGGCGTTTGGCGGGAAAGTGGTGCGCGCTCCAAAGATTTTTCACGGGAAGACGAGCCAGGTTCATCACGACGGCAAGAACATCTTTCGGAAGCTGCCCGATCCGTTTACGGCCACGCGATATCATTCGCTGATTGTGGAGCGGAAGTCTTTGCCGCGGACGTTGGCGATTACGGCGGAAACCGAGGATGGCACGATCATGGGGATGCGTCACCGGAAGCATAAGACCGAGGGAGTGCAATTTCATCCGGAGTCGGTGCTGACGGAAGCGGGGAAGCAGTTGTTGAAGAATTTTCTGGAGATGTAGGTGGCGACGTTTGTGAATCGAGTGCGGATTGAGTGTGTCGCACCTACGGCGCTAGGGGTTTTGCTTTGCGTACCCGGCCTGCCGCGCTGGGCTAACGTGTGTCGCGCCTCTCGCGCTGGCTGTAGATGTTTCTGCCAAGAGCCTCTGGGTTTGTGAGTTGCCATGACGCCGAGTTGTCGCGGCGATTTGCAACCGTGAAAGCGGCGGCAAGACCGCCCCACTCCAAAAAAATTACCAATTTAGGCCGGCGAGGAGGGCGGCGTAGATTTCTATGCCGCGCCAGAGGTGGCCGAGGCGGACGTTTTCGTCGGAGCTGTGTTGGTGGTTGTCGTAGTTGACGATGGGGACGCCAATCCAGGGCAGGCCCAAGTCGTCGAAGATGTACATAGGGACGCTGCCGCCTTGTGAGGGCGCGACGACCGTGTCGTTGGAAGTGGCATCCTGCACAATTTGGACTAGCGCTTTGGAAGCGGGCAAATCCATGGAAGTGCGTGAGGCGCGATAGCCGCCTCCATAGACGATCTTGGCGATGAGGGCGTGCTCGCCACGTTCGTCCATGGTGGGTTCGCGATCGGTGACGAAGATGCCCTGCTTGCGAATGAATCCCGCAATCTGCTCGAACTTGGTTTGCGGATCTTCGCCTTTGACCAGGCGGGCATCGATGGAGGCTTCCGCTTTTTCAGGCACGACGTTTTGGGCGTGTTCGGCAACGTAGGCGCTGCGGAGTCCACGGATATTTAGGGACGGCTCCATCAGAAGCTCGACGAGTTTTTTGCCCGCGCCTTCGGGCTTGGCAATGCCCAGTTCGCGCTCCAGCTCGGCATCATTGTCGGGCATCTTCGCGAGCGCTTGCCTTTCAAGTTCGCCGAGCGGTGCGATGTCATCGTAATAGCCGTCGATGAGCACGCGGCCATTGGGATCTCGCATCGAGGCGAGCAGGCGGGACAGCTCCAGGGCTGGATTTGGTGCCCAGTTGCCGTAGTGACCACTGTGGAGTGCGCGCACCGCACCGTAGACGGTGATGTCGAGACCGATGTCGCCGCGGCAGCCAAAGAAAACGAGCGACCTGCCGGACTGATGCACGGGTCCATCGGCGGTGATAAGCAAATCTCCACCCAAGAGATTCTTGTGCAGCTCGAGGGTGCGCTGCAGATTTGGTGAGCCGGCTTCTTCTTCTCCTTCGAAAATCACTTTTAAATTGACGCCCAAAGGAATGCGTTGCGCGCGAAGGGCATCGATGGCGGCGAGCAGCGCGACGATGGGAGATTTGTCGTCGGAAGCGGAGCGCGCGTAGATGCGCCAGTTGTCGTTGTAGATGCCACCGAGATGTTTCGGTCCATTTTCGGGGAAGGGGATGCGGCGGCCTCCGGCCTCGATGGAATCGGTGCGCAGGACGGGTTCGAAAGGCTTGCCGTCGGTCCAGGCGGCGGGGTCGACAGGCTGTCCATCGTAGTGCGCGTAGAAAATGACGGTCCGCTTGGCTTCTGGGGAGGTGAGTTTGCCGAAGACGACGGGGCCGCGGCCGGAAATCGGCAGCAAATGCGTTTCGATGCCGCGGGCCTCGAGCATCTCCACGAGGTGTGCGGCGTTTTTTTGGATGTTCTCCGTATCGCTGGCGACGTTGGGTATGGCGAGAAATTCGGTGAGTTCGCGAACGATGCGGTCTTCGTTGTTCAGGCGGTAGCGGCGGACTTCCTGGACGACTTGGGCCGCAGGGATTGCCGGAGCGGCGACTGGTGGTTGGGCGGCCATCGTGGAGAGGAGGAAGGCGCTCAGGATTGTGGCGATCGTCGCTTGCAAAACGATACTCCCGTGGCGTTGTGAGTGTGACGCGAGTCGCTGATTGTAGCTGAGTTTCGCTCCTTCCCGCTCTGATGGTGCTGGGTTGAGAGCCCGTAGTACGCCGGAAAGGCGAAGACAGGTGCACGGCGGCTGAATTCTTGCCGAGCTGGGGCGCAGCACGGCTGTGCCCCAACGCGTGCGCCGCCACACGAACAAGCTGAGCTGGCGTTACGGCCTCGAAAGCAACGGCAAGACCTCCCTTCGGCCGCGCTTACGACTAACCGCGCTCCAGGATGGCCTTGACACGCGCGACTGCCGTAATATATATGAACAGTAAACTACACCGAAGTTAACCCCAACGGATGTGAGGTCAACATGGCCCGCGCCTACGTGTCGATGATCCTCGCTCTTTCTCTGACGGGTAATTCCGCAGCGGGTGCCGTCGTTCCGGTCGGGATGGTAATTCATGCAGACCGCGCTCATGTTGGTGATGGTTCTGCGTCCGCGGGAACGACGTTGTATGAAGGCGACCAGCTTAGGACGGAGACTGCGGGAGAACTGGGAGTACGAAGCAGCGCAGCGGCGCTGCAATTGGAGCAAGAGACCGGCGTGACGTTGGGTAAACTGGCTCCCGGAGAAAAGGGCATAAGCGCCGAATTGGCATGGGGCACGCTGGTGTTCTCTGCGAGCGGCGCTTCCGCGGTGGTAGTGCGGGCAAACGGGGCATTGATTCGCGTGAGTGACGACGGCCCGACCATCGCCCACGTGCGGGTCGTCGGCCCTAAGGAGCTGCGAGTTTTTGCTCAGCGCGGAGGTGTGGAGTTTTTGTATCGCGATGAGAGCGAGGTGATTCCGGAAGGGGCGTGCTATCGAGTGCTGTTGGATGTGGATGCGGACGATAATCCAGCCAACTCGGGGAGGGGTGGCGCGCAGGCACAAAAGATCGGATTGGCGCACAGGTCGTTTGTATTTATTTCCATCGCCGCTGGCGCCGCGGCTGCGGCCACCCTTACGAAGAGCCACCATCCACATCCGCACCCGCATGAGAGTCCGGACCGGCCGTAGGCGCAGCCGTAATTGGTAGTCGCTCCGATCACAAACAGTTGAGGTCCTTCGACCGGCTGAAAAACGCCGGCCTCAGGACGACACACGCTTCGAGTCACTACGCGAAGACGACAGGCTTTACGACAAGGCTGAGGATGAACAAGACGCCTGTCCTGCCGCTTAAGTGGACGAATCGTTGCTGAAGGCGCGTAGGGCGGCCAGCTTGGATTGAGCTGAGCCCGATGTGATCGCGTCGCCCGCCAGGTGGGCCGCTTCGCGGAAATTGTCGGCGAGGCCGCCGGCGACCAGGGCAGCCGCGGCGTTCATGATTACGATGCCGGTGCGCGGGCCGGGCTCGCCTGCAAGAATCCGCCGGATGATTTCAGAATTTTCTGCAGGTGTGCCGCCGCGAATGGAATCGAGAGGAGCCCGCGCCAAGCCGAAATCTTCGGGTGTGATGGTGAAGCGACGAACGGCGCCTTGATGAACTTCGGCGACGAGCGTTTCGCCGGAGATGGAAATTTCGTCGAGCCCACCAGCGCCGTGGACGACGAATGCGCGGGTAACGCCCAGTTCGGCCAGCGCCGAGGCCACAAGGCCGATCACTTCAGGGGAGAAAACGCCGACAACTTGAGAGTCGGCTGCTGCTGGATTGGTCAGCGGGCCGAGGAGATTGAAAACGGTGCGTACGCCGACTTGTCTCCGCGCGGGCGTGGCGTGGCGCGTGGAGGTGTGCGCGGCCTGGGCGAAGAGGAAACCGAAGCCGAGTTCGCAAATCGATTGCGCAACCCGAGTGAACGGCATGTCGATGCGGAGCCCGAGGGCTTCGAGGACATCAGCTGAGCCGGAACGTGAGCTGGCGCGGCGGTTGCCATGCTTGGCGACGCGAGCGCCCGCGGCGGCGGCTACAATTGCCGCGGTTGTGGAAATGTTGAAGGAGTCGAACCCGTCTCCACCGGTGCCGCAAGTGTCGACCAGACCGCGAGGGCGCTGGCCATTGTCAAAGACAATGGCCGCATGCTGGCGCATCACCGAGGCAAAGCCGGCGAGTTCGTTAACATGGATGGCTCGGCGATTCATGGCTAGAAGCAAGCGCACGATTTCCGGCGTCTCGACGCGGCCGCAGAGCAACTCCTCCATCAATTGTTCGGCTTCGGTGCGCGTGAAGGTGTGGCCGGCCTCGACGCGGGTGATGAGGGGAAGAGTCATAGGAATGACGACTCCGAATACGAACGGACATGAATCGTACCGCGGGAGCAGATCGCGTTTTTCTCCTGTGTTTGCGCGGTCATTTCGCGGTGTCCTTGCTCCGTTTGGGGCTTGCTAGTACACTTGCCTATTTTGCGGATGAAGAAATTCTAGCACTGATGGAAGCTCGATGAAGATTCACGAGTATCAGGCCAAAGCGATCCTGGCGCGTTACGGAGTGACCACTCCGCGCGGCGAAGTGGCGTTTACGAAGGAAGAGGCGCGCGAGGCCGCGGAGCGCTTGCGCTCGAATATTGTGGTGGTGAAGGCGCAGATCCATGCCGGCGGGCGAGGCAAGGGCGGAGGCGTGAAGCTGGCGCGGTCTGCGGATGAGGCGGCGGAGATTGCCAGTCACATTTTGGGGATGAATCTGGTGACGCCGCAAACGGGTCCGGGCGGCCGCATTGTGAAACGCTTGCTGATTGAAGAGGGGCTGGACATCAAGCGCGAACTGTATTTGGGTTTGCTGATCGATCGCGGCAGCGGCATGCCGGTGTTTATGGCCAGCGCGGCGGGAGGCATGGAAATCGAGGAAGTCGCCAAAGAAAATCCCGCGGCGATTCTACGCGAGACGATTCATCCGGCCGTGGGATTGCAGCCGTACCAGGCGCGCAATATTGCGTTTAGCTTGCGGCTATCGGCGGAAGTGGTGACTCATGCGGTGCCGTTTTTGCAGGCGCTATATCGGGCGTTTGTGGATACCGACGCGACCTTGCTCGAGATTAATCCTTGCGTGCTGACGGGCGCGGGGAAGCTGGTGGCGCTCGACGCCAAGATGACGTTTGACGATAACGCGCTGTTTCGTCACGCCAACTTGCGAGAATTGCGCGACTTGGATGAAGAAGATCCCCTGGAAGTGGAAGCGTCGAAGTATGGACTGAATTACATCAAGCTGGACGGCAACGTGGCGTGCATGGTGAACGGCGCGGGTCTGGCGATGGCCACGATGGACATCATCAAGTATGCGGGCGGGTCGCCGGCGAATTTTCTGGATGTGGGCGGAGGAGCTTCGGCGGAACAAGTGAAGAACGCGTTTCGGATTTTGATGAGCGATGCGGGCGTTCGCGCGGTGTTCATCAATATTTTTGGCGGGATTTTGCGCTGCGACGTTTTGGCGACCGGCGTGGTTGCCGCCGCGAAGGATTTGCAGATGAAGGTGCCGGTGGTGGTGCGCATGGAAGGGACAAACGTCGAGGCGGGGCAAAGGATTTTGCGCGAAAGTGGACTGAACTTCACCATTGCCGATGGGATGAAGGATGGGGCGGAGAAGGTCGTGGCTCTGGCTAAAGGCGCGGGCGCCGGCGGTGGCCGATGAGTGTGCTGGTTAACGAACAGACGCGGGTGATTGTGCAGGGCTTTACCGGACGCGAAGGAACGTTCCACGCGCAGCAGATGATTGAGTACGGCACGAATGTCGTAGGGGGCGTTACACCGGGAAAGGGCGGAACGAAACATCTGGAACGGCCGGTGTTCAACACCGTCGCGGAAGCGGTGAAGGATACGTCGGCGAATGCTTCGGTGATTTTTGTGCCGCCGCCGTTTGCGGCGGATGCGATTTTGGAGGCGGCCGAGGCGGAGATTCCCCTTGTGGTTTGCATCACCGAGGGAATTCCGGCACTCGACATGGTCCGCGTGTCTTTGGTCGTAGACCGGAAGAAAACACGGCTGATTGGGCCGAATTGCCCGGGAGTCATTTCGCCGGGGAAATGCAAAATCGGGATCATGCCCGGACGGATTCATAAGCAAGGAAATGTCGGCGTGGTGAGCCGCAGTGGGACTCTGACGTATGAGGCTGTGGATCAGTTGACGCGGTTGGGGATTGGGCAGTCGACCTGCATCGGGATTGGCGGCGACCCGATTATCGGGACGTCGTTCCTGGATGCGATTCGCATGTTCAACGATGATCTGGAGACGCACGCGATCATCTTGATTGGGGAAATTGGCGGCAATGCCGAGGAGCGCGCCGCGGAATTTATCAAGACCAATGTGAAAAAACCGGTTGTGGGTTTTATCGCGGGGCAGACGGCGCCTCCGGGCCGGCGCATGGGGCACGCCGGAGCGATCATCAGCGGAGGACAAGGAACGGCGAAGGACAAGTACGCGGCCATGAAGGCCGCGGGAATCCGCTGTATCGAGACGCCGGCGGACTTAGGCTCAACCGTTGCAGCGGCATTGAAGTCATAATCAGCGAAACTTTTCGTGGAGGAGTTCGTGGCTTTGGAGCGGACGTTTGCCATTATCAAGCCGGACGCAGTGGAGCGCGGTTTGCAGGGCGAGATTTTAACGCGCATCCACAAGGCGGGATTCAAGATTGTGGCCATCAAAAGCATGCGGCTGACGAAAGAGGAGGCCGGCGGATTTTATGCGGTACACCGGGCGCGCCCGTTTTTTGGCGAGCTTACGGATTTCATGAGCTCCGGGAAAATTTTCGCGATGGTGCTGGAGGCGGAGGGCGCGATTTTGAAGTGGCGCGACACGATGGGCGCGACTGATCCGAAGAAGGCCGCGCCGGGAACGATTCGCCACGATCTGGGCACCAGCATTGGAAACAATGTTACGCATGGTTCGGATGCGCCGGAGACGGCGGCGTTTGAGATCGGATATTTTTTCGCCGGGCACGAACTGATTTAGGCAGCTGAAGAACGACAGGACCGGAGTCCTGTTCGGCTGCTGCCCGGACCAGGGGCGCAGACTTCGCCCTGCGCTATAGTCCTGCTACGCGAACCTCTAGCTGGCGCTAGCACCTCAAAAGCGGCGGCAAGACCGCCGCACTCCATACGACGGGTTTAACTTCTAATGACGATTGCACTAGACTGGCGGTATGGAGCCGCTGCGCGAAATTGGGCGGATGCTTCTGACCATCGGTGGCGTGATTGTTTTAGTGGGTGCGTTGCTCTACTTTGGCCGACGATTGCCATTTCGCTTGGGACAATTGCCGGGCGACATTGTGCACCGCGGCGAGCACTCGACATTTTATTTTCCGATTGTCACCTGCCTGGTCATCAGTGTAGTGCTGACGCTCTTACTTTGGTTTTTCAATCAGTTTCGTAGGTAATCGCGATATGGCGCAACTTCAATTCAACTTGATGCCGGAGCGGCGCGTCTGGTCGGTGAGCGAACTGACCGCGCGAATCCGGACCT
>Ga0307479_10003384_pt1 | contig 14517 bp, 13 predicted proteins | sample atmos_gasesECM4C_FD_203743 | JGI IMG/M metagenome (GOLD analysis project Ga0307479, IMG submission 203743) | Hardwood forest soil microbial communities from Morgan-Monroe State Forest, Indiana, United States - atmos_gasesECM4C_515 | ecosystem: Environmental > Terrestrial > Soil > Temperate...
ACCGCCATTTCCGGCATCATCGCCTTCGACAAACAGTTCACGGGACAACTCGACAAGGAAGGCGTGATCGTCGACGAACGGTATAACTCGGGCGGTTTCATTCCCGATTTTTATACCGAGAAATTGAAGCGGCAATTGCTGGCGATTCTTGCGCCACGTGATACGGCCGACGTGCCGTTGCCCCCAGTGGCGATCTACGGACCGAAAGTAATGATTGTGAACGAACTGGCCGGATCGGGCGGCGACGCCTTTCCGTGGTTTTTCCATCGCGAGAAAATCGGACCAATCGTGGGCACGCGCACGTGGGGCGGGTTGGTCGGGATTGGAAGCGCACAACCTTTGCGCGACGGCGGCTTTGTCACCGCTCCGGGCTTCGCTTTCTGGAGCACCGACAATGGAGGCGAATGGATCGTCGAGCAGCACGGAGTGGATCCCGACTATGTTGTGCCGCAGCGGCCCGACCTGGTCGTGAGCGGCCGCGACCCGCAGCTCGAGAAGGCCATCGAGCTGGCCAACGAAGCGTTGAAGAATTACAAGGGGATTCCCGCGAGGCCCAAGTATCCGTCGGTAAAGGAATGAGAGTCTGTTAGCGACAAGAGACCAGCGGCTGATTTTGGCCGGTGTCAGCCGCCAGCCGGGTGGCGCGGTACGCGGCGCCGGCGGAAAAGCAACTCTGACGGATGTGGCGAAGCGCGGCGGTGCTTGCCTTTGCGTTCAGGTCGCCCTCCCTCCGGCACTGCGTCCCGAGCCACCCACAGGGGTTTTGGCTAGCGGAGCCCGTGCCCGGCAGCGCAGCCGGAAAATCCGATCTTGCGATTGATGGCCCACGTGGAGCCCGTGCGCACATCGGTGTTGCGATGGAGCAGGCGGCGAAGCTGCATGGCGAGAAAGATGTCGTAAGCAATCAGAGCTCCGGCACTCCCAAACAGACCAACTCCCAGAATCATCAACAGATATTTCAAAGCCAGCATTGCGTTACTCCTCCCATTCCATTCCCGGCCCGTTTTGGAATAGGCCGCTGCGGAGCCAGTGATCGCTGCTCTGCCGTTCGCGGTGGCGGGAACGGCGGCGTGCGTTTTCAGCGCATGCGCTCGCTCAGCGATTCACGGCGAAGGCGCGAGCCACTTTCGCCGTGCCGGGCGCCAAGCCCGTGCGAGCAGGAACCCTCCGCGCCGTGGCCGGCTGCATCAGCACGAACGTGACGCGCAGAAACATCCAAGAAAGAGCGGCGGCCGCCGCGACAGCAAACATCGTGGCGATGGCGAGGATGGCGAAGGTGAGCAGATCGATCATGGCGTGCCTCCTAAGGCGCACATAACGGAAGGGCAGATCGCTGACCAATCTCAATAGATTGAAAACAAATGATTTATCTAAGCTGGCAGTCGGCTATCTTGTGGACCTACGAACACGTTGTGGTGGCCAGGACGCGCCAAGCCGGCCCTCGCGTTTTGCGAGGGAATTGGCGCTGGTGTAGGCTGTGAGTTGGACGGGGCGAACCTGAAGGTGTAGGGACGGCACGCCCAATTCGAGGAAAAAAGCTCACCCATGCCGCAGCGAATCGTCGGCTTTCGCATCGCCAGGATCTTCGGCATCCCGATCTATCTGGATGCCACGTGGCTCCTGATTTTTGGCCTGATTACGTATACGCTGGCGATGAACTTTCGCGAGTTGCATCCCCAGTGGACGCCCGCCGAGCACTGGTCCGTGGGGATTTTGACCAGCCTTCTGTTCTTCGCTTCGGTGCTCTTTCATGAACTGTCACACAGCGTGGTGGCGCTCCACTACAAGATTCCTGTCCATTCCATCACACTGTTTCTGTTCGGCGGCATCGCGCGCATCGGGCGCGAGCCAGATAAACCGATCCAGGAATTCAATATTGCGGTCGCTGGCCCGCTTGCCAGCTTTTTCCTCGCCGGCGCGTTCGGCGCCATTAGGCTGCTTTTTCCCTCCGATCAAGCGATGGGCGCAGTGGCTGGTTATCTTTTTGTGACCAACGCCGCTCTGGGCTTATTCAATCTGGCACCTGGATTTCCACTGGACGGCGGAAGGATTTTTCGCGCGATCTTGTGGGGCATCACCAAAGATTTTTCCCGCGCCACGCTGGTTGCCGGAGCCAGTGGAAGAATGGTCGCTTACGCGCTGATGGTCATCGGCGGCTACCGCGCTTTCTACAAGAATGATTGGTATTCCGGGCTGTGGCTGGGAATCATTGGCCTCTATCTGCTAAACGCGGCGCAACAGAGTATCGCGCAAGTTACACTGCGGGAAGCTCTGGCGGGGCTGCATGCCTCGGACGTCATGAGCCGCGAAGTTCCTACGGTCGAAGGAAGCATGCCCCTGGAGGAGTACGGAGGAGAAGTGCTGCGCACGGGACGGCGTTGCCACCTGGTGCTCTCCGGCGACCGGCTGGTAGGGATGATGAACGTGCACCGGCTGAATGCCGTGCCGCGCGAGGAATGGGCGCACAACTCGGTGCAGGCGGCCATGATTCCACGAGACAAGATCCAATGGACCTCGCCGGACGAGCCGCTGCTGCGGCTGCTAGAGCGGCTGCTCAGCGCCGACATCAATCAGATGCCGGTGGTCAGCGGAGACATGGATGGCGCGCCGCAAGTTATCGGCATGGTCACCCGCGACTCCATCCTCCGCGTGATGCGCACGCATTCGGAAGTGGCGGCGCAAGTCCCGGGCAAGTAGGGCCCGGGTACGCAAGGTGAGGGTGGCATTAGATCACGGGCAGAACGCCCGTCCGTTGCTAATCGGCGGTCATGGCTTGCCGCGCTGACAGCGAGGGCTCTTCGGTGACCGGTTGGCGCGATTCCAGGGTGACGCGCGCGCCGTGGCGGGGGCGCAAGGTAATGGACGCGAGCGGCACGACGGGATGACCCGGCACCAAGCGTAGCCGGAATTTTTGCGCGACTGTCGCGAGGATCAGCGTCGCTTCCATCACTGCGAAAGCGCTTCCGATGCATTGGCGCGGGCCCCCGCCAAAAGGAAAATACGCAAAGCGCGGAATAGTCTTGACGAAATCGTTTTCCCAGCGTTCGGGACGAAATTCCAGCGGCGCGCCGTACCAGCGCGGATCGCGATGCACGACCCACTGGGCCATGGCGATGCCCATGCCCTTGCGTATGGGGTAGCCCGCGAGCTCGTGATCCTCGACGGCAATTCGAGCCAGCCCCCACGCGGCAGGATAAAGCCGCAACGATTCGGTAATCACGTTTCCGGTATAAGGCAGTTTTGCCAGATCGTCGAACGAAGGCGCGCGGCCGGCAAGAACGGCGTCGAGCTCGGCATGCAACTTTGCTTCGGCCGCGGGATTCTGCGCGAGAAGCCACCACGTCCAGGAAAGAGTGCTGGCGGTAGTTTCGTGGCCGGCCAGGAACAGCGTGATGGTTTCATCGCGAAGCTGCGCGTCATTCATGCGCGAGCCGTCTTCGTCCTGCGCGTGCAAAAGCATAGAAAGGAGATCGCCGGTGTCCCGGCCGGAGGCGCGGCGTTCACCGATGATGCGGTAAAGAATGCCCTCGATGAAGGCGATTTCGCGTTTGATGCGGAGATTGGTGGGCGTAGGCACCCAATGGGGGACGAAGAGAGTGCGGCGGAAATTTGCGCCGAGTTCGAGCAAAAGTTGCAGTGATTTCCCGACGTCGCGGGTATCGCGTGTGACATCGGCGTCAAAAAGCGTCTTGGCCACGATCTGCAGTGTGAGCCGCATCATTTCCTGATGGGCGTCGCGTTCCTCGCCGCCGCGCCAGCCCTCCAGCAGGCGTTGCGTGTACCCGACCATAGTGGCCGCGTAGGAGGCGATGCGTGCGCGGTGAAAGGCCGGCTGAGCCAGGCGGCGCTGGCGCAGCCAGACGTCGCCCTCGCTGGTGAGCAAGCCTTGGCCGAAAACGTGGCGATTGGCGCGCAAGACGCGGCCCTTGACGTAGCGGCGGGGATGGGTCACCAGCACTTCTTCAATCAGGTCGGGATGATTGATGAAGACATTGCGGAAATTCAGCACGCGGATGCCGACTATGTCTCCGTACTCGCGCGCGAGCTTGCTAAACATTTCCGGCGGGCTTTCTTTCAAAGCGCGGAAAGACCAGCCCTTAAGCCCTTGATAAGGGCCGGGGGGGAATTTGTCGCGGCGCAACCACATACCACGATGCTAAGCCGCAAGCGCGTGCGGGTCAATGCACGGCACGCGTTTGCTGGACGCAGGATCGCGGGGTTCAGGATTGAGTATCTCAGGTTCACTGAATCAGCGTGCGGATCCGCCGAAGAGAAGAAGCGAATTGGTCCGCATTATAGGCGGAGGGATTTTCGAGCTGCTGGAAGAGGCCGTTGATGGCGGTGCGGACTTCCGCCGCGTTGGCGGGCTTGGCTTCACGGCTGTAGGCGATATAGAGCGAGTCCATCGCCATGGCGGCTTGTTCCGCAGCGCGCTCGTCGGCGAGCGCGATATTTTCCGCATCTTCGGAAATACGCTGGAGGATGCGCAAAGCAAGAGCTTGATCATATTGCATGGCCGCAAGCCGTTCGGCAATACGCTGCGCGAGCGGAGCGGCGGCCGAAGCAGAAGCGGCCACAACCGTGCGATCGGGATCGAGCTTGCTCATCTCTGTGGAAACGCTGAGCAACTGGTGATCCAGCTCCTGCGCGTTTGCGGGATCAACCTGCATTGCCATCAAACGAAACACCGCGTAGCGCGAGGCATTCCACGCGGGATCGCCGGGCCGCCGCCCGACGTAGCCGTGTTCCTGGCGCCAGCTGTCTTTTGCAGGACCCAGCGCGTGATGGCAGGCGAAACAGGAAAGCTCGGAGTATTCAGGCCAGACGTCCTTCTTGTCAAAGCGTTCGTTTCGAGCGCGCCACGCAAGCCGCTCCATCGCCGCGCGGAGTTGCACAGCTTGGCCGGCACTCCATTCGCGCACACCGGCCCAAGCTGTATCTTCGGCAGGCTTTCCCGGCTCCGATTCGCGTGGAACTTTCCAGTGGCGTGGCATCACCGCGGAAAACGAATCCAACTCGAAAAATAAGTCCGGATGGCCGGCGGCAATCATCTCGTGATCGACGAATTTGTTTCTCGTGCCCAAGTGGCACTCGAGGCATTTTTCGGCGCGGTGAATCACATTCCGCGTGTCGGCCATTCCCAGGGCGAGCGACCTTTCGTGCGGCCAGGAACGCGTTGTGTGCGGGCCCAGCCACGCCGAGGCCGGGCCATGGCAGTTCTCGCAAGACACGCCTTCGGAGATTTCGTAGGCGCGGCCGCGCTGCTCCGGAGCGGTATAGAGCGCGTGACACGCCAGGCATTTCGGTGCATCTTCGGCTTTCGAGCCGAGCTTCAAGATGCGTGCCATACGTTCGCCAATGTCCCCGGTCAGCGCCTGATAGGCGCGGCTGTGCTTGTCCTGGAGGATCCAGGTCGAATACTCGTTCTGCAAAATGCGGCTGCCGGCAACGGGCTTGACACTGCCGTGACAGCTGGTGGCAGCGCAGGAGCCGGGACCGATGTATTTCACGGGTTCCTTGTCTTGCCCGAAGGACAAGGAAAGCGAAAAGAGGGGCAAACAGATCAGCAATCGCAAAAAAGTGAAATGTGGCGCGTCGCGCATTCGCTGTGCCGCAGAATCTGTTCGCTTATATCGTTTGCGGCGCAAAGAAGTCAACGGACGGCGTTATCTTTTTCGCGACGCGGCGCGAAAAGCCAAACGGGCGCTATTTACACGGCAGTTCCCGGCCAGTAGTATGCAGGGGATTCAGCATCCCACATGCGCCGCGCATGCTCTGCGAAGCAGGCTCGGCGATTTTGCGCGCGAGACAGAGCGACGTGATCTTCGACGACCTGCGGGCCATCCAGCTTCGCTACGGCTTTTTGCCTAAAGCGGAACTCGAAGCGCTTTCGCAGCGCACGCAAACTCCCCTCTACCAGATTCACGGCGTCGCCAGTTTCTATCCGCACTTTCATCTGGCGCCTCCAGCGAAAGCGGAAATTCGCGTTTGCGCGGACATGAGCTGCCACCTGAACGGTGCTTGCGAACTGCGCGCCGACCTGGAACGGCGTTTCGCCGGCAGCCGCCCGGAGGACATTCAGATTCGCGGGGTCTCTTGCCTCGGCCGCTGCGATCGCGGGCCGGCAGCCTCCGTCAACGATCAGATTTTCACGAATGTGACGGCTGCAAGCGCCGAGTACATCGCTCGCGCGGCGATACGCGGCGAGGAGCCACCGGAAACGCATCCTGAGGAAGCGCGCGTCGCGTGTAAAGCCGATCCCTATGGTGACCGCGAAAAATATGGCGCGGTGCGCAAACTCGTGCGCTCGCGCGCTTGGGATGACGTGCTGGCGCAGCTCAAAACGGCGGAGCTGCGCGGCATGGGCGGCGCTGGCTTTCCGACCAGCGTGAAATGGGACCTTGTGCGCAAGCAAGCCGATCCGGTGAAGTACGTGGTGTGCAACGCCGACGAAAGCGAGCCCGGCACGATCAAAGACCGCTTCATCATGACTCACCTGCCGCATCTGGTCATCGAAGGCATGATCATCGCCGGCCTGGTCAGCGGTGCGAAGCGCGGCATCCTGTATATCCGCCACGAATATTATCTTCAGGAAGAAATCCTCGGAGAAGAGATGCGCCGCTGCCACAACGCGGGCATGCTCGGCAAGAGAATACTCGGCAGCGATCTTGACTTCGACCTGGAAATTTTCGTGAGTCCCGGCGGCTACATTTGCGGCGAAGAAAGCGCGCTCCTCGAGGCCATCGAGGGCCATCGCGCTGAGCCGCGCAACAAGCCGCCTTTCCCCGGCCAGGTCGGTCTGTGGCAAAAGCCCACGGTCATCAACAACGTGGAAACCTTCATCAACGTGCCGCAGATTCTGGCCCGCGGCGTCGATTGGTTTGCTGCGCAAGGCGCAAACGGCTCGCGCGGTCTGAAATTTGTGGGTGTGAGCGGCCACGTGGCGCGTCCTGGCGTTTTCGAGGTGGCGATGGGCACGCCGATGCGCGAGGTGATTTTCCATCACGCTGGTGGCATTCGTGGTGGGCGCGCACTGAAAGCTTTCGCGCCCTCCGGCCCTTCGTCGGGATACTTACCTGGATCGCTGATCGATGTGCGGCTGGACTTCAAGGCGCTCGCCGAGGCGGGCTCGATGCTTGGCTCAGGCGCCATTGTGGTGTGCGACGACACGACATGCATGCTGGATATGGCGTTGAACGCCGTGCGCTTTTACCGTAACGAATCGTGTGGAAAGTGTGTCCCCTGCCGAGTGGGTTCGCAAAAAATGGCTGACATGCTTGCACGCTGGACGCAAGGCGCCGTCCCGGAGCCACAGTATCGAGCAGACCTCGGGGCCCTCCAAGATCTTTCGCAAGCGATGAGCCAAACCTCGATCTGCGGCCTCGGCCAGATTGCCCCCGCGCCGATTCAATCGGTGCTGAAGCATTTTCGTGCGGAAATCGATGCACATGTTTTGAAAGGGCAATGTCCGAGCGGGATTTGCTTCAGCACTGCGTCGCGCGCCGGCGAAGTCCCGCGCGTGGGAATACGGCCATAATATGACGACCACCACCGCACCTCCGGGAATGGTAGACCTCGCTATCGACGGGAAATCCGTGCGCGTGCCAAACGGAACAAGCGTCTTCGACGCCGCGCGCATGAACGGCATTGCCATTCCCACGCTTTGCCACTTGCAGAGCCAGACGCCGGTGGGTGTCTGCCGATTGTGCGTGGTCGACACGGGCGCGCGCGTGCTCTCGGCGTCCTGCGTGCGCCCGGTCGAACCGGGCATGCAAGTGCTTACTAATTCGGAAAAGGTTCTGAACGCACGCAAGACGCTGCTCGAACTGTTGCTGGCCGATCATCCTTCACCGTGCGCGCGCCAGGAAAAATCCGGCGACTGCGAACTTGAAACCCTTGCCCGCGCTGCGGGCGTCGGCCGGCAACGCTTTGCCAAGCGCAGCGTGGCACGCGGCCATGACGATTCTTCACTGGCAATTGCCGTCGATTATGATGCCTGCATTCTCTGCGATCGCTGCATTCGCGGGTGTGACGAAGTCAAGAACAATTTCGTTCTCGGGCGCATGGGAAAAGGCTATTCCGCGGGCATTGCGTTTGACCTGAACGCGCCGATGGGCGATTCCACGTGCATTTCCTGCGGAGAATGCATGGTCTCCTGTCCCACGGGAGCGCTCACTAACAAGACCGTCGTTGGCGCCGCCATCGCCGCGGGTCCCGGCGCTCAGGGGTTCGAGGCCGAAGAGCTTCTGCAAATTCCCGTCTTTCAGGGCGTTTCCGGCACGTTTCTGGAACTGAATCGCGGCGCCATCGTCAAGCGCCGGTTCCGCAAAGGCGAAATGATCTGCCGCGAAGGCGAGTTTGGCTCGACCGCGTTTTATATTCTCCAAGGCAACGCCAGAGTCTCCCTTTCCGCGCCGATGGCGCACGTGAAAACGCACGGCGGCGCAAAAGGATTATTCAAGCGGCTGACCAGCACGCTCGTCGGCCGCGAGGAAGACAAGCGGGAAGAGGAAGTGCGCGACCGCACCATTCCCATCGATGCTTCCGTGGACCTTTCCTACGGCAACCCTGTAGCGCAACTCGGCCCGGGAGATCTTTTCGGCGAAATGACGTGCATGAATTTCTATCCGCGGTCGGCCACGGTCGTTGCGGAATCGGACGTCGTCGCGTACGAAATGCTGCGCAACGTGCTCGACATCATGCTCAAGAACAAGACTTTTCGGGCCCAGCTCGACGAGACCTACCGGCGCCGCGCGCTGGAAAATCACTTGCGCGGCGTGCCCATGTTTGCCGACCTCTCGCCCGAGTTCATCGAGCATCTGAAAGGAAGCGTGGAACTGCTGCGCTTCGCACCCGGCCAGGTGATCGTCCAGCAAGGTGAAGCCGCCGACAGCTTTTACCTCGTGCGCATCGGCTTCGTAAAAGTTTCGGAGAATTATCCGGGCGGAGAACTCGTTCTCGCCTATCTTTCGCGCGGCGACTATTTCGGGGAGATCGGCTTGCTCGGCGGTGGTGCGCGCACGGCCACGTGCACGGCGCTGGACCATGTCGAGCTGGTGTGCATTTCCGGCGCTGATTTCGGCGAAATGGTCACCAAGTTTCCAAGCGTGCGCGCCGGTTTGGAAACCGTCGCAGCCGAGCGTCGGGCCGCCAATCAGCAGCGCATGCAGATGGTGCACAGCGTGCCCATCGATCAATTCCTTTCGCAAGGCCTAATGGAAGCGCAGAGCCTGCTGATCCTCGATTTGCAGAAGTGCACGCGCTGCGATGCCTGCGTAGAGGCCTGCGCCGACGCTCACGACGGCGTCACCCGTCTGGTACGCGATGGTTTACGCTTCGAGAATTATCTGGTAGCCACCAGCTGCCGCCAGTGCCGTGACCCGCTGTGCATGGTGGGTTGCCCGGTCGGTTCGATTCGGCGCCGCAATTCGCTCGAAGTGATCATCGAGGATTGGTGCATCGGCTGCGGCCTTTGCGCGCGCAACTGCCCCTACGGCAACATCAATCTGCATCCGTTTGAAGTTATGGCTGACGATCCGCAGAATGCGGGGCGCAAGAAAGCGGTCGTCAAGCAAAAAGCGACGTCTTGCGATCTCTGCACGCACCTGAAAGAACCCAGCTGCGTGTACGCCTGCCCTCACGATGCCGCTCATCGTGTGGACCCCAAGACATTTTTTGCCGAAATGCTCGGCCAAGGCCCTGTGCGATGAGCTTGATTTGCAACGCGCTTGGTCTTGGGCAAACCGCCGGGGAATCATGCGCATAGACAACACGCATCGCGTTTGGGCTTGGGCATCGCTCGTTATTCTTGCGCTTTCAATCGTGGTTTACGTCACCTACGCCTCCAGTGCGGCGCAAGGCCCGCGCGGCGGCAGCGCCATCGGCCTATTCTTCGGCATCGTGGGCTTCGCCTTTATGCTTTTCGCGGCGCTCCTTGGCGCGCGCAAACGCGTCCCAACCTGGCGTCTGGGGCGCGCCCAGGCATGGATGCGCGGCCATCTCTGGCTCGGGCTGCTGGCTCTGCCGATGATTCTCTTTCATGGCGGCTTTCGTTTCGGCGGCACACTTACGCGCGCGCTCCTGTGGCTGCTGATAATCACCGTCTTCAGCGGAATACTCGGCGCGGCGCTGCAACATTACATTCCGCGTACGATGACCGCGGAAGTACCGCTCGAAACCATCTACGCCGAGATCAGCCATGTGCGTGCGCTGCTGCGGGAAGAAGCAGAGCGGGCCGTCGAAGCTCTGTGCGGAAGCCTGGGGGTTCCGAGAACTTCGGAAGGCGAGCTGCAGCGCGCCGGAGGCTTTACCGCGCTGCGGCCTATCGCCGCAGCGGCCGCCGCTCCCCTGCGAACTTCCGCGGCCGTCAGCGCCGGCGCTAGCGCCGCGGTTGCCGCAGTCCCGGAAATCGTTGTGCTTCCCGAAGAAGCTAGTACTGCACTCCGTCGCTTTTATCTCGGCGAAATGCGCCTGTTTCTCGAACATCCCAAAGCCCGCGGGCAGCGCCTGGCCGATTCGGCAACAGCGGGTAGTGCTTTTGCAGGCTTGCGCACTTTGCTCCCCGCCGCGGCCAGCGCCGTAATGGCTGACCTGGAAGACATTTGCGACGAAGCGCGCCAGCTTACGCGCCAGGAGCGCCTGCACCGCTGGCTGCACGCCTGGCTGCTCGTGCACGTCCCGCTTTCGCTGGCCTTGATCTTGCTCGGCGCTGTGCATGCTTTCATGGCCTTGCGTTATTGAGAAGCGGCCTAGTGAGTGACAAGTGGCGAGAACAAGAACAACCAAGAAGCTGGCGCAACGGATCGACCTCAACTATTTCAAGAGGCCGGCGCCGCTGAAGCGCGCCAGATTCTGGCTCAGCGTCGCGCTGCCGTTGCTCGCGGTGCTCTGGATCTCCTCGCGCGGCTTTTCCGGCGATCATCGGGTCTACTCGAGCGGCCGGCTCTCGCAGGCCCACGCCGTGCTCGAGAGAGAATGCGCCACATGCCACGTTCAACAAGCGGGCGCGTTTTCAGCTAAAGCCGACGACTCCGCCTGCCTCGCCTGCCACGACGGCCCAATTCACCACGATGTTAGCCCGATCGGGGGAATACATCTTGCCTGCGTGGAATGCCATACCGAACATAGGGGCCAAATCAACATCGCCTCGGCGAGCAACCAAGCCTGCGCCGCGTGTCATGCCGATCTCACCGGGGAGCCGCGGCCTCCGCACTACTCGGCACACATTCGCAGTATGGCGGATGGCCATCCAGAATTTGCGGCCTTGCGCGGGTACGGCATTTATTACAACGGCGATCCAAGCGGCATCCGGCTTAATCATGCCATTCATATGAAGCCCATTCGCCGCGGCCCCAACGGCCCCAATGTCCAGCTGCAATGCGGGAATTGCCATCACGCGCGCGGTGCCGCCCCGGATTTGATGTACTCGGATCCAAGCTACCGCTCTGCGGTGGTCAGCTATAAGGACCCGACCAGAGATTTCACCATCTACAGCAACAGTCTTAAGCCATTTAGGCCCGTAAGCGGACGCGAGCTGATGGCGCCGGTAAAATTCGCTGATGCCTGCGCTGGTTGCCACTCGCTTGCCTTCGACGAGCGTTTCGATATCGGAGTCCCTCACGATGAACCAAAGGTGGTTCGAGCTTTCTTGCTAAAGAAGTTTCAGGAGTATATCGCCGGGCATCCTGCGGAGCTACGGGTTCCGCGCGATCCAAGCCGGGATCTCACTGGCAAGCCGGATGCTCCGGCATTTCGCATGCTGACGTCCGCGCAGTGGGTCGAAGAACGCGTTTCCGACGCGGAAGAGTTGCTGTGGCGAAAAACTTGCAGCATGCAATGCCATGCGCTGTCCATGCGGATAAAGGACAGTGATAGGCCTCCGCTTGTGATTCCCTGGCTGCGCACTGCGGCGGACAATCGTCCTGTGTTGCGGCCTCTCCCCGAGATGGTCATTGCTCGCGCAGTGCAACAATGGATGCCGCACGCAAAATTCGATCACGACGCGCATCGCGGATTCTCTTGCGTGAGCTGCCACGCCAAAGCGCTGACGAGTACGGAGGCAAGTGACATCCTGCTGCCGGGAATTGCAATCTGCCAAACTTGCCACGCTCCCGGGCCGAATCACGCTGACTCGCGTTGTTCGGAATGCCACACCTATCACGATTGGTCGAAGCGCAAGGAAGTTACGCCCAAATTCACGCTGCCCGCCCTTCGCACCGGCGGCCGATAGTGTCGAGCTATGGATGCTGGCTGGGATTCCGTGCGGCGTTATGCGGCGACCGACTTTCCTATTGGCTTGCGGCGTGCCTTGCCATTCTTTTGTATCAGCTCGCTCTCGGCGCGCGTCCAATCCTCTAACGCGTGGCCGGGAGCTCCGCCGCGTTCTAGGTAAATCTGATAGGCGCGTAAGGCGACCTCTTCCCGTGTGGGTATCGCTTTGTCAGCGGGCGCGGGCCCCGGCGCTTTTTTGCTCCCGCGCGTCGCGCTGCTTCCGGTTTTGGGCATGTTGTCCTCCTTCCACTACGGGTTTCATTTTACGCTTCTCAAGAATGGGCGGCTCAAAATTCTTCAGGGAAATAAAATCGAAAGTTTTCATGGAATGCATCAGTCAAACAACACCCTGGCGCGAAGGAATACGATTAACCGCATTTTCATGATGCAGCCAAACGGATTAGCGGCTAACTGTGTAGGTGTCATCCTGAGCGAAGCGAAGGATCTCATCCATAAAACTCAGCCCGTGGTCTTGATTGGTTGAAGCTCAAAGCATACTACCTCTGAGAAATGGAGGTTGTAGGCCGGCAAGAAGGGAATCAAATGCCTTCGGTCTCCGCCAGGATGGCGCGGGTGCTGCGGTTCCACAGCGCGATTTTCGTGCCGGGATACTGCGCGGCGATGCTGGGAAACCGGCGGCGCGCGCTTTCGAGGTCGCGAAAACTCTCTAGTTCCAGGCGCCGCCCGTCGGCATCCAGGATCAGTATGTCGTAGATCGCTTCTCGCTGATAGGAAACCCGTTCCATTGCCACGCAGTACCTCACAAGAAATAGTGACGGTAGCCAACGAAGCGTTTCAACAACGTCGCACAATTATCCTCAGGCGGCTGAGGCCAGGGGATGGCCTTGCGCATCTCAGGGCGCCGAAGCTCTTTGCGGCTGCCCAGACGCCTTAGTAGCGCCAAGTTGCTGCATCACGTCCCACAGGTTTAGGTTGACGTAGGAATCCATGATTTTACCATTCGTAACAATATGGATCGTGACGCCATCCACCGACATGCGCTTACCCGTCGCGGGAATGCCCATGAACTCTCCCCGGTGCGTGCCGGACATCGTCCAACAGCAAACCACCTTTTCGCCCTCTGCGATCAAGTCCTCAATGGTGAACTGGAGATCCGGAAAGCCTCGCAAGTAGATTTGGATTTGGCTCTTGTAAGCCTCCGGTCCCGTCGCGCTGCCGGAATGACTGGGAACTTGCAGCGCATGACTCGGCGACACCAACTGGTCCACGACCTCAGGGTTCCTTTCGTCCCATACTTCTTCGTAGAAGCGACGAATGATGGCTTTGTTGTCCACAGACATCATGGGCGTCCTCCTCCGGATGTGTTGCTCCGTCGTTCCCGGAGACGGGGCTGGCCTCACTGGCGTCCTGGTTGGGCGGGGTGGGAGTGAGGCTTCGCCGAGCGTACTCCCAACTCCCGCGGTTTGCAATGCCGGGACCTTGACGGCGGCACTAGCGCCGCATACTATCAGCCGGCCAACATGAGCCAAGATCCACTTATCGGCGAGTCGCTCTCGCATTACAAGATTCTCCGCAGACTGGGTGCCGGGGGCATGGGTGTGGTGTACGAAGCCGAGGATTCCCAGCTTGGCCGCCGTGTTGCCTTGAAGTTTCTTCCCCAGGAAATGGCCCAGGACAGCCAATTACTTGAGCGCTTTCAGCGCGAGGCGCGTGCCGCTTCCTCGCTCAATCATCCCAACATCTGCACGATTCACTCGATCGAACAACACGAACGCCGAAATTTCATCGTTATGGAGCTGCTCGAGGGGGAAACTTTAGCCCAGAAAATGGGCCGGCATCCCATGGAGATGGACAAGCTGCTGCCGCTGGCCATTCAGATCGCCGATGCCCTCGAATCTGCCCACGCCAAGGGGATCGTCCACAGGGACATCAAACCAGCCAATCTGTTTCTCACGGAACGCTGGCAGGTAAAGATTTTGGACTTCGGTCTTGCCAAAATCAGCCGGGGCGAGATCGCACAGGGAGGTTCGATCGCGCAGGGGGAGACCGTGGTCTCCAGCCACGAGCTGACTTCGCCGGGCTCGGCCATCGGCACGGTCTACTACATGTCGCCCGAGCAGGCCCGCGGCCAACTCGTGGACGCCCGCACTGATCTCTTTTCCTCGGGAACGGTTCTCTACCAGATGGCCACCGGAACGCTCCCCTTTCAGGGAGACACCTCAGCGGTTATCTTCGACGCAATCCTCAACCGTGACCCCAGGCCGGCTGCGGAACTGAATCCTTCGC
>Ga0307479_10003386_pt1 | contig 14513 bp, 16 predicted proteins | sample atmos_gasesECM4C_FD_203743 | JGI IMG/M metagenome (GOLD analysis project Ga0307479, IMG submission 203743) | Hardwood forest soil microbial communities from Morgan-Monroe State Forest, Indiana, United States - atmos_gasesECM4C_515 | ecosystem: Environmental > Terrestrial > Soil > Temperate...
GCAGGACGCGTTCGCGCTGCTCGCCCGCGCCGAGGGAAAAATCCACGGCATCGCGGCCGAGGAGGTGGAGTTCCACGAGGTGGGCGCGGCTGACTCCATCGTCGACGTGGTGGGGGCCGCGCTCTTGATCGATGCGCTCGCGCCCGACCGCATCGTCGCGCTGCCGCCGCCCTCGGGAGGCGGAGTGATGCAGAGCGCCCACGGCCTCATTCCCCTGCCCGCGCCGGCCACGCTGGAAGCGCTGCGCGGCCGGACGCTGCGGCCGAGTGGACCCGGCGAGCGCACCACACCCACCGGAGCGGCGATGCTCGCGGCCTGGACCCAGCCGGTATGGGCGCTGCCCGAGCTTGCGGTGGAGTCGATTGGCTACGGCGCCGGCACGCGGCGCTGGGACGACGCGCCCAACCTGTTGCGCGCGGTGCTGGGCCACGAGGCGCCATCTGAAAAGGGCCAGGCTGCGTTCGTGATCGAGGCCAACCTCGACGACCTCTCGCCGCAGCTGCTCGCCGTGGCGCTGGAGGAGGCGCTGCAGGCGGGCGCGCTCGACGCCTGGATCGCGCCGCTCACCATGAAGAAGGGCCGGCCCGGGCACCTGCTCGGCGTGCTCTGCTCGGAGTCGGCGCGGGCGCGAGTGGAAGCGGCGCTCTTCCGCGAGACCTCGACGCTGGGCCTGCGCGCGACCCGCGTGGAGCGCAGCGTGCTCGACCGCGGGCTGGTCGAGGTGCAGACCGCCTACGGGAGCGTGCGCGTGAAGGTGGGGCGCCGGGGAGGAGAGCTGGTCAACGTCGCTCCCGAATTCGAGGACTGCCGGGCCGCCGCCGAGCGCGCCGGCGTGCCGGTGAAGGAAGTGCTGGCCGCCGCGCTGGCCGCCTACCGCGGCACGGCCAACAGAGCGTAGGCCTCGATGCTGGGCAGGATGGTGGACACCGAGAATCCCGAGGGGTTGAGCGTGATGCGCTCGCCGTCCTTGCCGCCTTCGCGCTCGGGGGAGAACCAGTAGCCGCTGCGCCCGCCGCCGGCGGCCTGTCCGGCGATCTGCACCTGCATGCCTTGCGCCGGCGCGAATCCCGGCTCGCGCACGTCGAGATTGACCAGGTGCACGTCGAGCTTGCGCTCGGGGTCGAGATAGGCGCGCGCCCACAGGCGCCCGCGTCCCGAGAGCGTGACCTGCGCGCGGCCGCGGCCGGCCAGCTCCCCGAGCGCGCGCGAGAGCTGTGCCTCGGCCTGCGCAGGCTGGAGGGCGGCGTCGAGCGCGTAGACACGGCCCTCGCCGACGCGGTCGAGGCCCGACTTCACCTCGGGGAAGAGCGGGTCGCCGGGACGGCCCTCCTCGTCGCAGGCGGCGGCCGGGCCGAGGAGCAGCGCGTCGCCGCCCGACTCGACGTGCCGGCGCGCGGCCGCGGCATCGGCAGCCTGCAAGGACGAGCAGCCGGCCAGCACCAGGAGCCGCGCGCGCGCGCCGGCGGCGAAGTCGAGCCGCACCGCCGGTTGCAGCTGCGCCCGCGCCAGCGCCGCCACCGCCGAGGCGGCAGCGCGCTGGTGACCGCCTTGCGTCCAGTGATCGCAGAAGGGCGAGAGCAGCACCTCGGCATCGACCAGCGGCGCGACCGGCCGGTAACGCTCGCGCAAGAGCGAAAGGAAGGCGCGATGCTGCGCCAGCGCAGCCACCGCCGCGGCCGGCGCGCCGTCGGGCAGCAAGAGGTCGCAGTCGCAGGCAGCGGCCAGCGCGGCAAAGAGCCGGACCTGCGCCGCCGTCGCCGCGAGCGGCGGCACGGCGATGGCGGGCCGCTGCCCCAGCGCCGCCCGCGCCGCGAGCAGGGGGAGAAGCTCCGCCAGCGGATCGAGCGAGGCCAGCTCGAAGATGAGCCCGTCGAGGTGCTGGCACAGCTCCAGCGCCGCGGCCGACAAGAGGCCCACGCGCCCCAGCACCGCGATCTCCATGCTGCGCGCCCGCCGCGCCTCGTCGCGCGCGCGCAGCACCGCGCCCTTGCCGGCGAGCACCGCCTCGGCGAATCGCACCGCCTCCTTCGACCCCGCGAACGGCCGCTCGCGAAAGGGGAGCGCCGAGGTGCGCAACGGCTCCAGCGCGTCGAAAGCGGTGACGTTGTCGCCGTAGCCCTCGCGCAGGTGCTCCATCAGCGCCAGCTCGCAGCTGCGGCAGTAGCCGCTGCCTTCCGGTCCCAGCGTGTACCAGCGGTCGAGGCGCGAGAGCAGGACCGCCTCGCCGGCCAGCGCCGCCTTGGCCGCGGCATCGCCGGCCGCCTTCCGGCCTTCGAGCGAGGAGGCACAGCGCACGGGCGCGGGCGAGCCGTCCAAGGCGCGGCAGCGGTCGCCGTCGCCCATGGGCTCGGCGACGTCGACCGCGACGAGCCGGGGCAGCGGCTGGTCGGCCGCCTGCTCCTGGGCCGCCTGGGTGGGAACCAGAATCGCTTCGCTTCCCGCCGCTTTCGCCTCTGCCGCCTGTCCAGACCCGAACAGCGCGACGTGCCGTGTGCGCGGAAACGAAAGTTCGAGAGCCATGGCGGCCGCGGACCATAGCACGCTTGGGCGACCCGCCCCGGCAGTGCTAGCTTGGCCGATTGACTCCCGGAAGGCCGGCCCCCATCTTGCGTACCGCCGGGGCGGGTCAGACGGGAGTAGGACGGCGGGAGGATGGGCACTACCCGCCACGGCACGATAGCTTTCGACTTCTTTTCAGCAGAGGACGGTCAAAAAAATGGGCTCTCTCTTCGAGACGATCGCGCACCACTGGAAGGGCGGCGGCTTCGGCATGTACCCAATTGCCCTCTGCCTCGTGTTCGCCATTGCGGTGATCATCGACCGCATCCAGGTGCTCTTCTTCGCCGCCAGCGTGGACAAGGAGCAGTTCCTGCGCGGGCTCAAGACGCACATCTTCAACGGCGACCTGGACAAGGCCATCAGCTACACCGCCGGCCAGAAGGCGACGCCCTTGACCAACATCGTCAAGGCCGGGCTCATCAACGTCCCCAAGGGCGAGGATGAAGTGCAGGCGGCCATGGACGAGGCGTCGTTGCGCGAGATGCCGCGCATCGAGAAGCGCACCGGCTACCTGGCGATGATCGGCAACGTCGCCACGCTGGTCGGACTCCTCGGCACCATCATCGGCCTCATCCAGTGCTTCGCCGGCGTGGCGGGCGTCGACGCGAGCGAAAAAGCGCGCGTCCTCTCCGACGGCATCGCCGAAGCCATGAACTGCACCGCCTTCGGACTCATCGTCGCCATTCCGTCGCTGGTGGCCTTCTCGCTCTTGCAGGGCCGCACCCAGCACATGATCGACGACATCAACGAGACCTCGGTCGGCGTCTTGAACCTGATCGTGGCCAACAAGGACAAGATGCGGATTCCGGCCAACCTGCCGCAGCAGTAACCGAGGCCAAAAATGGCAGGCGCGTCACCGTCGGAACATGTCGGCAAGGGAGGCAAGAAGGCGCTGGACGTCGAGTTCAACCTCGTCCCGTTCATCGACCTGCTCTCCTGCTGCATCTCGTTCCTGCTCATCACCGCGGTGTGGACGCAGATCGCCGGGCTGCAAGTGGCCAGCGCCGGCGGGCCGCCCGAGCAGCTGCAGAAGCAGGAGAACACCATCGACGTGAAGCTGCTGCTCACCGAGAAGGGCTACTCCTTGACCATGGCCGGCGCGGCCATCGAGATTCCCAAGACCAACGCCGCGCAGGGGCCGGCCTACGACCGCAAGACGCTCTCCGAGAAGCTGAAGACCTTGAAGGCCAGCCTCCCCGACCAGACCGCCATCACCGTCCAGCCCGAGGACGCGGTGGCGTACTCCGACCTGGTGGAGACGGTCGACACCTGCATGGGCGAACAGCTGCGCAACGTCACCGTTGCGCCGCTCAACTGAGGGAGACGACCATGGCCATCGTTGCCCCAGGAAAGCGCCCCGGAGACCGCATCGCGGCGAGCAAGGTGTTCGGCAAGAAGTTCATCCGCGGCAAGAAGAGCGGCAACACCGGCATCATGCTCACCTCGCTCATCGACGTGATGACGATTCTCGTCATCTTCCTGCTCATGAACTTCAGCGCCAACGGCGAAGTGCTCTACATGACCAAGGACATCAAGCTGCCCGACGCCTATCACGGGGCGATGCTGGAGCGGGCGCCGGTCATCTCCGTCTCGGCCGAGGCGGTCACCTTCGACGGCCGCATGCTGCTGTCGACGGGAGATCTGGAGAAGGGCGACGTCCTCAACGTGCCCGAGCTCGAGGACGCGCTGCGCGACGAGAAGCGGCGCTACGAGCAGATCCACGCCAACGACCCCGACCACCCCTTCCGCGGGCTGGTCAACGTGCAGGCCGACCGGCGCATCCCCTTCAAGGTCATCAAGCGGGTGATGTTCGCCTGCAACCAGAGCGGCTTCGGCAACATCAACTTCGCCGCGCTCTCTCGCTCGCCGGGCGAGTCGAAGACCGTGACCGCCAGCAACAACTGAGCGCCAAGCCGCCTCTTTACTTCGAGGCGCGATCACTCTATGGTGCGCCGCCCAAAAAATCCGGAGTGGCGCATTCATGCAGAACATCATTCGCCGTGCGTCGTTTGTCCTGGCGGTCCTCTTGCTGGCCCCGGCCGCGCGGGCCGACGAAGCGAAGCTGATCCTCCCCAATCTCGACAGCGTCTCCTTCCTGGGCATGACCGGGAGGGCGCTGTTGATGCTGGGCCTGGTCGTCTGCGCGCTCGGCCTGGTGTTCGGCAGCGTCATCTACCAGCAGCTGAAGAGGCTGCCGGTGCACAAGAGCATGCTGGAAGTCTCGGAGCTGATCTACGAGACCTGCAAGACGTACCTGATCACCCAGGGCAAGTTCATCCTCATCCTGGAGACGTTCATCGGCGCGATCATGATCATCTACTTCGGGTGGCTGCGGCACTTCGAGGCGGCCAAGGTGATCACCATCGTGGTCTTCAGCCTGCTGGGAATTGCAGGGAGCTATGGCGTCGCTTGGTTTGGAATCCGGGTCAACACCTTCGCGAATTCACGAACCGCCTTCGCCTCCTTGAAGGGCAAGCCGTTCCCGACCTACCAGATTCCGCTCAAGGCCGGCATGTCCATCGGCACGATGCTGATCAGCATCGAGCTGTTCATGATGCTCTGCATCCTGCTCTTCGTGCCCGTCGACTACGCCGGGCCCTGCTTCATCGGCTTCGCCATCGGCGAGTCGCTGGGCGCCTCCGCGCTGCGCATCGCCGGCGGCATCTTCACCAAGATCGCCGACATCGGCAGCGACCTGATGAAGATTGTATTTAATATAAAAGAGGACGACGCGCGCAACCCCGGCGTGATCGCCGACTGCACCGGCGACAACGCCGGCGACAGCGTGGGCCCCTCCGCCGACGGTTTCGAGACCTACGGCGTCACCGGCGTGGCGCTGATCAGCTTCATCCTCCTGGCGGTGAGCAAGCAGGAAGTCCAGGTGCAATTGCTGGTCTGGATCTTCGCCATGCGCATCGTGATGATCATCGCCTCGGTCGGCTCGTACCTGATCAACGAGGTCATCGCGCACGCCCGCTACGCCGAGGCCAGCCGGATGGACTTCGAGGCGCCGCTCACGTTCTTGGTGTGGCTCACCTCGGGCGTCTCGGTGTGCCTCACCTTCCTCGTGTCCAAGCTGATCATCCCCGACCTGGGCGGCGACACCAGCATGTGGTGGAAGCTGTCGTTGATCATCACCGCCGGCACGCTCGCGGGCGCAATCATCCCCGAGATCGTCAAGGCCTTCACCTCCACCAACTCGGCCCACGTGCGCGAGGTGGTCACCGCCAGCCGCGAGGGCGGCGCGTCGCTCAACGTGCTCTCCGGCCTCATCGCCGGCGACTTCAGCGCCTACTGGATGGGCATCACCATCGTGGCGCTGATGGGCATCGGCTTCCTGGTTTCCTCGCAGGGCCTGGGCGCGCTGATGCTGGCGCCGGCGGTGTTCGCCTTCGGTCTGGTGGCGTTCGGATTCCTCGGCATGGGTCCGGTCACCATCGCGGTCGATAGCTATGGCCCGGTCACCGACAACGCCCAGTCGGTCTACGAGCTGTCGGTGATCGAGACGCTCCCCGGCATCGAGGCGGAAGTGAAGAAGGACTTCGGCTTCGACCTCAGCTTCGAGAAGGCCAAGCACTTCCTCGAGGAGAACGACGGCGCCGGCAACACCTTCAAGGCCACCGCCAAGCCGGTGCTCATCGGCACCGCGGTGGTCGGCGCCACCACCATGATCTTCTCCATCATCATGGTGCTCACCAACGGACTGCGCGAGAACATGCAGTACCTCACCATGCTGCACGCGCCGTTCCTGCTCGGGCTGATCACCGGCGGCGCGGTCATCTACTGGTTCACCGGCGCCTCCACGCAGGCGGTCTCCACCGGCGCGTATCGCGCCGTGGAATTCATTAAAGCAAATATAAAACTAGAAGGCGCGGTGAAGGCGTCCATCGAAGATTCCAAGCGCGTGGTGGAGATCTGCACGCAGTACGCGCAGAAGGGCATGTGGAACATCTTCCTGGTGGTGTTCTTCTCGACGCTCGCCTTCGCCTGCCTGGAGTCGTACTTCTTCATCGGCTATCTGATCTCCATCGCCCTCTTCGGCCTCTACCAGGCCATCTTCATGGCCAACGCCGGCGGCGCCTGGGACAACGCCAAGAAGGTGGTCGAGGTGGAGCTGAAGGCCAAGGGCACGCCGCTACACGCCGCTTCCGTGGTGGGCGACACGGTGGGCGACCCCTTCAAGGACACGAGCAGCGTGGCGATGAACCCCATCATCAAGTTCACCACGCTCTTTGGCCTCCTCGCCGTCGAGCTGGCCACCGAGATGCAGACCGGCACCCGGCTGGTGCTGGCGGCGCTCTTCTTCGCGGTGTCGGTGGTCTTCGTCTGGCGCAGCTTCTACGGCATGCGTATCCAGGCCGGCATCCACGCCGCCGAGCCGGAACAGGCCGCCGCCAAGGCAGCGTAAAAGCAAAATCTGTCCGCTTTGAAGTTATAGTGCGCGTCCGTGGATGACTTCGAGCGAGTGCGGCGGGCGCTGCCGCATCTGCCCATCTTCCCGCTGCCCGGCGCGGTGCTGCTGCCACACGCGCTGGTGCCGCTGCACATCTTCGAGCCCCGCTATCGCAAGATGACCCGCGACGTGGAGCAGGGCCTGCGCGTCCTCGCGCTCGCCAACGTTCCCGACGAAGAGGCCGCAGCCGAGAAGCCGCCGCGGGTGCTGCCGATCATCGGCGCCGGCGTTCTCGCGCGGGTGGAGAAGCTGGCCGACGGGCGCTTCAACCTCGTGCTGCGCGGGGTGCTGCGCGCGCGCATCGAGCAGGAGCTGCCCTCGGGCGAGCCGTACCGGCTGGTGCGCGCCGAGGAGCTGACGCCTTTGCCCGCGCCCCTTCCCCGCGCAGCCTCGACCGCCGACTCGCTCAAGCGCCTGGTGCTCGCCCTCTCGGCGGCGCGGCCCGGGCCGGAGATGCAGGCGCTGCTCTCGCTCGCCGCGCGCGCGCACGACCCGGGCGACCTGGCCGACGTGGTCGGCGGCGCGCTCCTCTCGGCGCCGCACGAACGGCAGGCGGTGCTCGAGGCCGCCGACGTGCTCGACCGGCTGGAGCTGGCCACCCAGGCCGCCGCCGCCGCGTTGGCCCGCACCGCCTCCTCGGCGGAGGCGCCGAATTGACCGCCTCCGAGGCCGGTGCCGCTCCGGCGCCAAAAAAAATAATTATTTTTTCGCTCTTGCTCCTGGCCGGCTGCCCCGACACGGTGGGGCAGCAGTGCCCTCCCAAGACGGCGGCGGTGGCGCAGCTCGCGCTCTCGTTCACCGGCCAGGCCTCCTCGAGCGAGTGCGTGCAGACCCTCTCCGACGGCGGCGTTTCCCTCTTCACCGCCGACGGCGGCTTCATGCTCCCGAGCACCATCTGGTGCTTCGGCCCGGGCAGCGACGGAGGGCCGCAGCTCTACCTGGCCGTGCCCGGCAAGAGCCTGCGCTCCAGCGACCTGCTCCCCGACGGCGGCTTTCACTTCGCCGACCAGATCGCTCCGACCTCGGGCATCTGCGGCAGCTGCCTCATCTCCATCGCCGAGACTTTCGACGGGACGCTCCTCGCCGGCGCCGCCGACGCCGGCTTCACCCTCAAGACCGACGGCGGCCTCCCCGCCATCGCCGGCCTCTCGGGTTTGATCACCGACCAGCTCGCCACCACTGGCGGCGGCGCCTGCGTCACCGGCCCCGACGCGGGCTGCAATACGCCCTGCGCGGTGACCTACTCAGTGACCGGGACTCCCTTCTGATGCAGCCGGCGGTGGTGCTCTTCTCGGGCGGGCTGGATTCGTCGACCTGCCTGGCCGTGGCGCGCGCCGACGGCTTTGCGCCGCACGCGCTCGCCGTCCGCTACGGCCAGCGGCACGAGCATGAGCTGCGCGCGGCCGAGCGCGTGGCGCAAGCCCTGGGCGTGCCGCTCAAGACGGTGTCGCTCGACCTGCGCGCCATCGGCGGCTCGGCGCTCACCGATTCCATCGAGGTGCCCAAGGACGCTCCCATGGGCGGAGGCATTCCCGTGACCTACGTGCCGGCGCGCAACACCGTCTTGCTCGCGCTCGCCCTCGGGTATGCGGAGACGCTGGGCGCGGGCGACCTCTACCTCGGCGTCAACGCCATCGATTACTCCGGCTATCCCGACTGCCGGCCGGCGTTCGTCGAGGCCTTCCAGAAGCTCGCCAACGTCGCCACCGCGCACGGGCCCTACCAGATCCACGCGCCGCTCCTGCAGCTGTCGAAAGCGGACATCATCCGACTGGGCACTCGGCTCGGCGTGCCCTACGCGCTGACGCACTCGTGCTATGACCCCGACGCGCAGGGACGCGCCTGCGGCCGCTGCGACTCCTGCCGCCTGCGCGCGCAGGGATTTCGCGACGCAGGCGTGGCCGATCCGACGGTGTACCAGCCGAGGTGAACCATGGTGACCCTCCTCGCAGCTCTGTTGATCGCGCAGGCCCACGTCCACGATCCGCCTGCGGTGGCGAAGGAAGCGCCGCCCAAGCTCACCGGCAGCATGGTGGATCTGGCCGGCGGGCACGCCTACGCGGCGAAGCCCGGCGGCAAGCCCAAAGGCGCGCTCCTGGTGTTGCACGAGTGGTGGGGCCTCACGGACTGGGTCAAGCACATGGCCGACGAGCTGGCGGGCCAGGGCTATCTCGCGCTCGCCGTCGACCTCTACCAGGGCAAGGTGACGAGCGACCCCGACCAGGCGCGGCAGCTGATGCAGTCGCTCGACGAAGCGGCGGGCGACAAGATCGAGGAGGCCGGCCTCGAGTGGCTCAAGGCCAACGCCGGCGGCGCGAAGGTGGGCACCATCGGCTGGTGCTTCGGCGGCGGCCAGAGCCTGCGGGCGAGCCTCAACGACCCCAAGGACGTGAGCGCCACCGTCGTCTACTACGGCCAGCCGGTCGACGACGTGGCCAGGCTCAAGACGCTGCGCGGGCCGCTCCTCGGCATCTGGGGAAACAAGGACGGCCACTTCACTCCGGAGGTGGTGAACGCCTTCGACAAGTCGCTCACCGACGCGGGCGTCAAGCACGAGTTCCACCGTTATGACGCGGGCCACGGCTTCGCCAACCCCTCGAGCGGCGCTTACACCAGCGAGGCGGCCAAGGACGCGTGGGAGAAGACGCTCGCCTTCCTCAAGGCGGCTCTCTGAAGGCCAGGTCGATACCCGAGCACACGTAGTCCCTGAAATCGTAGCATTTGACCCGCAGGATGAAGCGCGCCTCGGGCGATTCGAAATCGTATTCGAACGTGTCGGATTGGACCGACTTGGGTTGGCCGAGCCCGGCGAGCGCCACTTCTTTTTTCTGGCCGATGATGCGCGCGATCTTGGGGTCATGTTTCGCGGCCAGGTCTAGAGCTCGCGCACCCGCTCTTCGGAATCCCCGAACCGCAGACCGGCAAATTGCACGAACGCCGCGAGGCCGGTGTTGTCGACCGCGGCATTGCCGCGTTCAGGAGCCGCGGTTGGCGGCGCTGCGGGAGGCGGCGCGACCTGGGTTGCCTTGAGCGGCGCGAACAGCTTGGCTACCGCCGGCGCGAGCGCGGCGTCGAGCGCGTCGACGGTCTTGCCGCTGGCCTGCGCGCCAGCCAGGAGCCGGCCGTCGCGCGTCTCGTGCAAGCGCAGGTCGAGCTTGTACTGCGGACGCTCACTGCCTTCTTCTCGGCGCCCTCCAAGTCGCTCTTGAAATCGAGCACCGCGATCAGCGGCCCTTGCGTGGCCTGCGCCAACACCAGGGCCAAGAGCGCGCTCATGCGTTCGGTGGGCGGCGGCTGGGCAGCGAACGGATGGTGCCGTAGAAACGCAGCGCCGCGTCGCCGGCGCGCTGCAGGTCGCGGTTGTTCAAGTACGCCACCACCGGCGAGGCGATGACCGGCACCGCGCGTCCCAGCTGCGCCAGCCCGCGCTTGGTGAGCGCCTTCTCGGCGATGCGCGCCAGGAGCTTGGGCCCGGCGCGCCCCGCCAGGTTGACGGTGTCGGCGCCGTTGGAGTAGCCGAGCACCTCCAGCACCTCGCCGCGCGCGCGCTCGCTCTTGAGATTGACCCGATGCAAGAGCGCGATCTCCATGATCAGCGTCAGCTGCAGCACGGTGACGAAGGCCAGGTCGGCCGGCACTAGCACGAGTCCGAAGAGCCCGGACACCGCGCCGCCCGTCGCGGCCCAGGTCTTCTTGGTGTCGGTCAGACGCTGCGAAAGCTCCTGCACGCTGGCGCTGGGATACTTCCCGCGCGCGTCGTCGACGCGCCTGCGGCAGCGCCCGATCTCGTCCACGTAGACGCGCCAGAGCCGCTCTTTGGTGGCCTCGACCAGCACGAGCAAATCTTATGCTAGGGCACTCCCGATGGCACCACGAAGGTGCCGTGATCGGAGAACTCCACGTCCACCGGCACTCCGGCGGGCGAGTCGAGGTGGGCCGCGCCCGAGACGGTGTAGACCACGGTCTGCCCCGGCGCGAGCCCGGCGGTGGGGATCACGCCCGAGAACTGCACGGTGGACTGGCCACCGCTCTCAGGAACCTCCAGCGCCGGCTCGGTCCCTGCGAGCACCACCGCCCCCTGCACCGCGACCTGGTAGTCCACGCCGGAGAGCGAGATGGGGTACGGATTCGGGTTCACCGCGGTGAGCGAAACGAAGACGCGCAGGCCGGCCGGATCGGGGGCGGCGGTGGCCTTGGTCATGTCCACCGTCGGCGCGGTGAAGCCGTGGGTCGCGAGCGAGTAGAGATCCGGACAGCTCGGCGCCGCCGCCATCAGTACCGACACCAACAGGGACGCGCGAACCATCGGCGCACGATGCGCACGCACGCCCGCTCGCGGAAGTGGACCCGTGCCGTGTTCGTCCAAAGATGTCGAGACACCATGCGGTCTACCGCCAGGTCGTAGCCGATGCCCCCGAACAAGCTGAACTTCGGGCTCGCCGGTGGTGCTCAACGGCGAGCGGAAGTCGTTGACCCTGGTCGGGGGCTATCGCGCGACCTTCCTCACGCACCTGTTCCTCGACGTAGGAATCGGTGGCGGCATCGCCAAGATCGACGACGACGGGAACCAGAGCTACACCGGCTTCCGCGGCGCGCCGCGACACGAGAAGCAGTTCCAGTTCGACGGGACCCTTGCGCTGGGCTCTACCTTCTAGATCGGGCGCCGCGCCAGCCGGCGGACCATTCCCACCGCCGTCTGGTCGAGGCGCAGCGAGATCACTTCCAGGAGCGTGCGGCGCGGGCCGAGCGCCGTGAGCAGGCAGGCGATGGTGGCGGCCACACCGATGACGCCGTTCTGCCAGCTCGACAGCTCCCACGCCCACGGCGGCGGAAAGATCCAGCGATCTTCGAGGGGCCACAGGTACGCGATGGGCCACGCCGCGCCGCTGCCCAGCAGATCGCAGACCAGGTGCAGATGAAAAGCGGCGAACGCGAGCAGACCGCAGCGCCAGCCGGCGAGCGAACAGAGGCCGGCGACGATCAGCGCGAGAAAGATGTTGTGCCCGATGAGATGGTGCCAGCTCCCGTAGGCCGCGCCGCCGTCCCAAGGGTAGAGCGCGAGGCCCAGGCCGTCGAGGTCGGGCGCGACTCCGGCCAGCGTGACCAGGATCCGCTCGCGCCGCGTCGGCAATCCCTGCGCGCAGAGCCACGACAGCTCGGCGTGGACGATGGGCGACACTCAGGCCGGCGAGCAGACCTGGCGGAGGATGTCCAGCTCCTCGAGCGCCTTGCCCGCGCCGATCACCACGCTCGAAAGAGGATCTTCGGCGAGGAACACCGGCAGGCCCGTCTCCTCGCGCAACAGCGCGTCGAGGTTCTTCAAGAGCGCGCCGCCGCCCGCCAGCACGATGCCGCGGTCGGCGATGTCACCGGCCAATTCCGGAGGAGTTCGCTCCAGCGTCACCTTCACCGCCTCGACGATGGCGTTCACCGGCTCGGCCAGCGCGTCGCGGATCTCGTCGGAGGACACCGTCAGCGTGCGCGGCACGCCGGCCACCAGGTCGCGGCCCTTGATGTCCATGGTGAGCACTTCATCGGTGGGGTAGGCGTTGCCGATGCCCATCTTGATCAGCTCCGCCGTCCGCTCGCCGATGAGGAGGTTATATTTGCGCTTGATGTGCTGGATGATCGCCTCATCCATCTTGTCGCCGCCCACGCGCACGCTCTTGGCGTAGACGATTCCGGCCAGGGAGATCACCGCGACGTCGGAAGTGCCGCCGCCGATGTCGACGATCATGTTGCCCGACGGCTCGGTGATGGGCAGCCCCGCGCCGATGGCGGCCGCCATCGGTTGTTCAATCAAGTATACTTCTCGCGCGCCGGCGCTCTCGGCCGCCTCGCGCACCGCGCGCCGCTCCACTTCGGTGATGCCCGAGGGAATGCCGATGATGATGCGCGGCTTCACCAGCGTCGAGCGGTTGTGCGCCGCGCGGATGAAGTAGCGCAGCATGGCCGCGGTGATCTCGAAGTCGGCGATGACGCCGTCCTTCATCGGCCGGATGGCCACGATGTTGCCCGGCGTACGGCCCAGCATCTCCTTGGCCTCCTTGCCCACCGCCAGCACCTTCTTGCCGCCGCGCGCCTCCTGTTGGACGGCCACCACCGAGGGCTCGTTGGAGACGATGCCCATGCCGCGGATGTAGATCAGCGTGTTGGCGGTGCCGAGATCGATGGCCAGGTCGCGCGAGAAAAGCTTGTAGATCCCGTTGAACATGAAACCCCGAGGAGGAGGTCGCGGACGCTAGCAAAGGCGCGCTCCAACCGCAACGCGCATCCGCGCGAATTCAAGCCGTTATCGGTTGGTGATCGGTTGTCTCGACCCCGGACCGGGCGTAGATCCCGCGCCATGCAGATTCCCCGAGGCGACGAGCGCAGGCAGAACTTCATCGGCGGCGAGTGGGTCAAGCCGTCCACGGACAAGTACGAGCCCTGCACGAATCCGGCCGACACGCGCGAGGTATTGGGCCACTTCCCGCGCTCGGGCGCGGCCGATGCCAAGGCCGCGGTCGATGCGGCTGCCAAGGCCTTCCCTGGCTGGGCGGCGACGCCGGCACCCGAGCGTGGGCGGATCATCGGCCGCGCGCACGCTCTCTTGAAATCGCGCGTCGACCTGCTCGCCGAGGCGCTCTGCCGCGAGGAAGGGAAGGTCCTCTCCGAGGCGCGCGGCGAGGTCTTGAAGGCGCTCAACCTGCTCGAGTTCTACGCCGGCGAGGGCTTTCGCATCCACGGCAAGACGCTCCCGTCCGAGTCGCGCAGCACGCTCGCCTTCACGCTGCGGCAGCCGGTGGGGCCGGTGGCGCTGATCACGCCCTGGAATTTTCCTTTCGCCATTCCGGTGTGGAAGACGGCGCCGGCGCTGGTCGCGGGTTGCACGGCGGTGCTCAAGCCGGCCTCACTCACTCCGCTCTGCACGCACCTCCTCGCCGAGGCCTTTCAAGAATCGGGGCTGCCGGCCGGCGTGCTCAACGTCGTCACCGGGCCGGGGAGCGCGGTTGGAGATGCGCTGGTGGACGACCCGCGCATCAAGGCGGTGAGCTTCACCGGCTCGAACGAGATCGGCCTGCGCCTCTACCAGAAAGCGGCGGCGCGTGGCGCGAGGGTCACCTGCGAGATGGGCGGCAAGAACCCGGTGGTGGTCCTCGACGACGCCGATCTGGAGCTCGCCGCCGAGGGCATTTCGCAGGGCGCCTTCGGCAGCACCGGCCAGCGCTGCACCGCCACCTCCCGCGTGGTGGTGACGCCGGGAATCGCCGGCAAGCTGACCGAGGCGCTGGTCGAGCGGGCGCGCAAGCTGCGCGTCGGCAACGGCATGGTCGCGGGCGTGCAGATGGGCCCGGCGGTGGACTCGTCGCAGCTGCGCACCGATCTCGAGGCCATCGCCGGCGCCAAGACCGACGGCGCGCGGCTGCTCTGCGGCGGCGAGCGCCTCTCGGGCGACGAGCACGCGCAGGGCTTCTTCGTGGCCCCCACCATCTTCGACGGCGTCGCGCCGGGGACGCGG
>Ga0307479_10003387_pt1 | contig 14511 bp, 12 predicted proteins | sample atmos_gasesECM4C_FD_203743 | JGI IMG/M metagenome (GOLD analysis project Ga0307479, IMG submission 203743) | Hardwood forest soil microbial communities from Morgan-Monroe State Forest, Indiana, United States - atmos_gasesECM4C_515 | ecosystem: Environmental > Terrestrial > Soil > Temperate...
CTGGCTCAACCTGGAGGATGTGTACTGGGCACGGCAGGGTCGCGAGAGCATTGATGCGATCGTGTTATTTGGGACATTGCTGCTGATTGCGATTTGGGGTAGCGGGTTCTTCAGAGCGGTTGCTAAGGAGTTCAGCGGGCGCAAGCCCCGACAGTGATCCTCCAGGATGGCTAATCCAAAGGGCTAAGGGCGACGTATTTCCTTCTGAGGACGGGAACACCACTCCGCGGGCCGAGCACGCTAAGAGTAAGTAATCCGGCTGGGCCGGGTGACAAAGATTTTACACGGGCGTCCAAAAAGATTTAGTGGCTAGAGTGACCACTTGGGGGTATGTTGGGATTCCGTTGAACCCATAGGCCCAGGTCCTGGCCAACCCAATTGCTCTGTAATGGTTACGTCCCGACCATTGCGCTTAAAAGTTTAACGGTCTTTGGGCAAGGAACTTTGCCCGGAGAGAAGAGCAGTAAAATTCATCAGGAGGTCGTTGGGGAAATGACAAAGTCGAATCGGTTCCTACTCACGGGTGCGGCGGTTGCGGGCTTGCTCGCAGGCACCAGCGCCAGCATCCAGGCTTCCAATCTGATCCCCGGGGCGAAGGCTTCCGCCTCCGCTCAGGACACAGAGAAGAAGGCTGACAAGAAGGTGAAAGAAAAGCACGCCTGTAAAGGCCAAAACTCCTGTAAGGGCAAGGGCGGCTGCAAGTCCAGTGACAATGGTTGCAAAGGCAAGAACTCTTGCAAGGGCAAGGGCGGCTGTGCGACCGACGGCAGCAAGATGCCGGACGAGAAGGCCCCGTCGTAATCACGCAATTGAACGGATGAATCTCGCCTGTTGGGGGGCTGGCGAGCATCGCTAGCCCTCCTGCATGCTTCTGGTGGAGTCCAAGGGAATGCCTGCAAATCGATTTAACGGATTTACGGAATACGGAATCGGGATAGGGTTGCGCGCGCCGCACTACAATCACATTTTGACGCGCAAGCCGGTGTGCGATTGGTTCGAGATTATTTCCGAGAATTTCATGATCGACGGCGGAAGGCCGCTGCGCATCCTTGAGGAGATTCTGGAGCAGTACAAGGTGGTTCAGCACGGCGTGTCCATGTATTTCGGGTCGGCGGAAAAACCGAATCGCGAGCACTTGCGGCGATTGAAGGAGTTGGTGAGGCGCACCAAGACGCCATGGCTTTCGGATCATTTGTGCTGGGGCAGCGTAGATGGCCGATATACGCACGATTTGCTGCCCATGCCGTACACGTTTGAGGCAGCGAAGCTGACCGCGCAAAAAGTGCGCGAGGTGCGGGATTACCTGGAAGTGCCGGTGGCCGTTGAGAACGTGAGCAGCTACGCCGAGTTTCATGTTTCAGAGATGACCGAGTGGGAATTCTTGAACGAAGTGGTGGAGCGAGCGGACTGCGGGATTTTGCTGGACGTGAATAATATTTACGTTTCCTCGCAGAATCACAGCTTCAATCCATTCGATTACGTGAACAGCGTGCCTGCGGAACGCGTGGCGCAAATTCATATAGCGGGGCATTCGAAATACCGGCGATACATTTTGGATACGCACGATCATCCGGTGATCGATCCGGTGTGGAAGCTGTATGAGCGGGCGATTCAGCGGGTGGGCCACACAGCGACTTTGCTGGAATGGGACGACAGCATTCCTTCGTTTGATGAAGTGCATGACGAGGCGCTGAAAGCGAACAAATTTCTTTCTTCCACGCTCCTGGCGACGGCGGTATGAGTCTCGCGGCGCTGCAAAAGACGATGGCGCGAGCGGTGATGCAGCCGCTGACGCCGTCGGAGCACATGCAAACTACCGCGCCGGACGGGAGGTCGATGCGAACGTACGCGGCGCGCTTTATCAAGCCCAATGATCGATTAACATCGTTTGAGCGCCTGGAAATTTACAACCGGCAATATTGGTTTCGCTTGCTTTCGAGCATGATAGAAGACTTTCCAGGGCTGCGCGCGGTGCTGGGCGATCGAAAATTTGAAGCGATGAGCAAGGCCTACCTGGTGGATTGCCCGTCGCAATCGTTTACATTGCGGAACCTGGGAGCGCGGCTGGAAACGTGGCTCCGCAAGCATCCGAAATGGGCGGGATCGAAGCGGGAGCTGGCGATCGACATTACGCGACTGGAATGGGCGGACATCGAGGCGTTCGATGGCAAAGCAGAGCCGCCCCTGCGGCCGGACAATCTTGGCGGGGAGGTAGGCGCCAAGCTGAAGCTGAAATTGCAGCCCCACATAAGCCTGCTGGATTTGAAATATCCGGTCGACGATTTGTTGTTGGAAGTTCGCAAAGAGGACGATGATACGGATTTTGCCAGCAACGCCTTTCAGGAGCGGCACAAACGCAAGCGCGTTCAGGCCGTGGCTAAGCTGAAGCCCGCGGAGATTTTCCTGGCCGTGCACCGGGTGGACGATTCGGTGTACTTCCGGCGGATTGAGCGAGAGGAATTTGTCATCTTGGGGGCGCTGCGAGAGGGAAAGTCGCTGGGCAAAGCTATCCAAGCGGCGTTTCGACACAGTCGAATTCCAGCCGGGGAACGCGCCGAGTTGGTGCAGAAATGGTTTCAGAATTGGGCAACGCTGGGGTGGTTCTGCCGCGAAAAAGGGCCCGTCGTTCCTGAAGCTTCTTAGAAAGACGCGAATTCGCTGCCGCCATGAAGACGCTGTTCATCACGTTGCAACGGCTGTACGAGCGGTTTTTCGAGGCGGTGGATTTCTTGCAATCGCCTTTCTTGCTCGTAGTCCGGCTGTATTGGGGCTGGCAGCTCGCCGCCAACGGCTGGGCCAAACTCCATAATCTCTCTCGCGTCATCGATTACTTCTCCTCGCTCAGCGTTCCCCATCCCGGTTTCACCGCGCCCTTCGTCTCCTCCACCGAACTCGTATGTGGCATCCTTCTAGCTCTCGGCCTGCTTTCTCGCTTCGCCAGCCTCGTCCTCACCATCGACATGGCCAATGCCTACTTCTTCGGCGATCGTCCCGCTCTCCTTTCCTTTTTCTCCGACCCCGATAAATTCACCGCCGCCACTCCTTACACTACGCTCTGCGCCGTCCTCGTCATCCTCATCTTCGGCCCCGGCCTCTTCTGCCTCGACGCCCTCCTCAAGCGGGTTTTAGGGCCGCCGGAAGTGAAGGAGCTGCGTCTAACGGGATGATGCGAGGTTTTCAAACGGAGCTTTTTCGTTTGGGGCTTGGATCGATGATTCCCGGGGCACACGCGCGCGAGTTTGCGAAATGCAGCCTGCTCTGTACGGTGCTGCTTATTTTCACCCGCGTCTCCGCGGCTGCAGACATGACCTCCACTCTATTAATCGGCGGATCGAAGATCGATGTGACCATCGAATCTGGGGAGATGAAGCTGTCGCAGGCGGAACTGATGCAGTGGGTAAAATCGGCTGGCGAGGCGGTCGCCGCTTACTACGGCCGATATCCGGTTCCCCATGTGCGAATCCGAATTATTCCCGTGGATGGTTCGGGCATCCGGCACGGGCAGACGTTTGGGTATGACGGCGGCTTAATCAAGATTCGAGTCGGGGCGCAGACTTCGGTGGATGAACTGGCCAATGACTGGATGCTGACCCACGAGATGGTGCACTTGTCGTTTCCTTCCATGGCTGACGAACATCACTGGATTGAAGAGGGCATCGCGGTATACGTTGAGCCAATCGCGCGAATCCAGGCCAAACAAATGACGGCGGAGCGCATGTGGGCAGATTTGGTGCGCGATATGCCGAAGGGGCAGCCGCAACCGGGCGACAAGGGTTTGGATCACACGCACACTTGGGGACGCACCTATTGGGGAGGCGCGCTATTTTGTTTTGTGGCGGACGTCGAGATTCGCAAAGAGACGCACAATAAGAAAGGATTGCAGGACGCGTTGCGTGGAATCCTCGATGCGGGCGGCGACATCACGCATGATTGGGAATTCGGTGACGCTTTGAAGATTGGTGATCGGGCGACGGGGACCAACGTACTTAGCGATCTATACGGGAAGTGGAAGGACCAAGCCGTGGAGGTTGACTTGGCATCCATGTGGAAGGAGTTAGGAATCGCGGCGGGCGGAAAGAGCGTTCGCGTCGTGGAGGATGCGCCCCTGGCGGCTGTGCGGCGGGCGATTACCGAGCCAAGTTCCTTGAAGGCAGGTACTTCCCAAACCGTCTCACCGTCGGCAGTGTTTGTGGGACGCGCGGTTGCGGGCGCTCGGCGGGTATTGTAGACAACTTGGGTTCGGAAAGAGCTCGCTCGCCCAATATCATGGGAACCCCGATCCCTGCCGAGGCGGCTGACGCGGCGAAAGCGGAAGCAAGCTCCCGCACTCCAGGATCGACGTTGCAAACTGGAAAACTGCACCGTGGAGACGCGATTCAGGCGGGTTGTGCGCTGCTAGACTAAGCGGATAGGAAACTTTGTCTCCGCGCATGAGCCCCCATGAATCGGATCGCCGGCACATTGAGCGCCAGATTGCCTACGCTCGCCCAATCGTGGCACTGCTGGCACTGATCGCCCTGCTCGAGCAGACTTCTTACAGCTACGCTCACCGTTCCATCTATTTCCTAATCGCCTACTTTTTTCTTGCACTGTTTGCGCTGCTCTTCGAACGGATACTAAGCGGGTTGACCTGGCACTTACCGCTCGCGTGCGACCTGCTAGCCCTTGGGTTTTTTATCTATTTGAGCCCCACCACGGTTCCGGCGTGGTTTCCCTACCTCTTCGTGTGTTACGCGGCAGGCATCCGCTGGGGGATGCGCGTGGCGTTCCCGATGGCGGCCGGCTTGGCGTTGGTATTGGTCATGATTACCGCAACCAAGGGTGAGGTCCACTGGATGCGTGTGATGGCTTGGCTGGGGCTGGTGGGCGCAACACTGGCCGCAGGCGGCGGAAGCGCATTCCTGGGCGATTTGAGCCGCAGCTTTGCCGCGCAAAATGAATTGCTGGCTCGCGTTACCTCAACAATGCAGGTGGACCAGGGGCTATCGGAATCGCTGCGGTTGCTCTTGGACGAGCTGACCCAAGCGTTTCATACCGATGGGGCGATGCTGGTGTATCGCGATTCCGACCTGGAACGCATATTTGTGTGGCAACTGAGGTCGGGCGAAAGCGAACGCTTGATTCCGGAGAATCTCGCGCTAACGCGTGCCGACGGATTCTTGCTGGACGATTTGGACGCAACGATTTGCTGGAACAGCCTGGCGGGTGCCGGCGCCGGTTTTGGCTGGGACCGTCGTGATGGTCGTACGCTGAAGGCGCTGCCACGGCTGCCAGCGGCGACGCAGCAGGTGCTGGCGTTGCGTTCGTTCATGTCGGTCTCCTTTGATCAAATGGGGCAGCCCGCCGGGAGACTGTTTTTGTTAAATGGCCGGCGTCCATTCCGGCGCGAGGACCTGATGTGGTTTGAGCGCGTGGCGCGACATGTGGGCCCTTCCGTGGAGAATATCTTTCTGCTGCGGCATCTACGGGCGCGGGCCATCGAGGGGGAGCGTAGCCGCATTTCGCGCGACCTGCACGACGGCATTCTGCAAACCCTGCTGAGCATCGAAATTCAACTCGACGTGCTGCGCCGCCGGGTTGCCGGCTCGCCGGAACACGCCGCCAGCGGGCTGGCCAATTTGCAGCAAACCGTACGGAATGAGTCGGCGGAACTGCGCCACATGGTCACCGATCTCCGGCCGCTCCGCGTGCAGAGCGCGGACTTAATCGATTTAATGAGGGGTTTTGCGGAACGTTACCGCAACGAGTCGACCTTGGCGCTGGATGTGCTGATCGATTCGGTTGAATTACACGCTCCGGACCGGGTTTGCCGGGAGATTTTCCAGATTTACCGAGAAGCACTCAACAACATAAAAAAACATGCGAAGGCTTCCCATGTCGTGGTAAAACTGTCGCAGGACGACAGCCGGCTCGTTTTAGTGGTAGACGATAACGGCGAGGGTTTTAGCTTCGCAGGCCGGTTCACTGGGGATGAACTGGATCGCCTGCGGCTGGGTCCGATCTCCATCAAGGAGCGTACGCGTACTGTGGGGGGCGTGTTGACCGTGGAGTCCAACCCAGGCCATGGAGCGCGTCTGACCATCGAGGTTCCGCTCGGCTAACATGGCCAAGACTAAACAGCAGATTCGCGTCCTTCTTGCGGACGACCACGCGATATTTCGCGATGGCCTCCGCAAATTACTCGATTCCGACGAAGATATCACCATCGTCGGCGAAGCCCAGAATGGCGCCGAATGCATCAAGATGCTCACCAAGCTTAAGCCCGATATCCTGCTTCTCGATTTGCGCATGCCCGATAAAGACGGGTTGGCCGTGCTCGAAGAAGTGAACTTCGATACCTTGCCGACCCGGGTGGTGGTGCTCACGGCCGCGGAAGATGATCGCGACGTGGTTCGTGCTATGCGCCTGGGCGCTCGCGGAGTGGTACTGAAGCAATCCGCCACGGATTTGTTAGTGAAGAGCATACACCGCGTCCATGCCGGCGAAATCTGGCTGGATAACCGCATGACGGCGGAGGTGATGAAGGCTTTCTCCAAGTCGTCGGAATCGGGTCCACGGCGTGAAAAGCCGTTGCTCAGCGACCGCGAGAAGGAAATCGTTCAGCTCGTCGCGCAAGGCTTCCGCAACAAGGAAATTGGAGAAAAGCTCTTTATTAGCGAGCAGACGGTGAAGAATCACCTGCATAACATTTTTGACAAGCTAGGTGTCTCTGATCGTCTGGAGCTTGCCCTGTACGCAATCCACCACCGTCTAATCGATCAATCGGCATAGAAATTTCGATGCTTCTGGGGTCTTCTACAGTAAATCCCCAGTTGTTTAAGCACTTAGCTCTGACTACGGTTAACCAAGCGTTCTTGCACAATTAATTGGTCGCTAACGCAATTGGGACGATTCAGTTGTGTGCGGAGCGTACACTCGCGGCCAATGGGCCGGTTAACTCGCAATGCGCATGGTTTTTGCCGGTTCTATCCGGCAGGACGAAAGTGGGCCATATGTATCAGCAATCAAGTCCCCCGTCGAGAAGGGCGAACTCGCGGATTCCTGTGCGGCAAGATTTGTGGGTCTACTGGCAATGCAATGGGCGTGATGATGTTTCACGGGTGCGTGATCTGAGCCTGGGTGGCCTCTTTCTCGAGACGCCGGCTCCTCGGATGGTCGGCGCGTCTACGAAGGTCGATTTTCTGGTGAGCGAAGGACAAATTCGCGCTGAGGCCGTGATTCGGCACAGACTGCCGGGCCGGGGTCTGGGGCTCAAATTTACGGCAGTAACCGAGCAAGACCGGCGCAAGTTTGCCTCGCTGCTCCGCCGGTTGCGGAGCTAGTGGTCCAAAACGGAAATTGCCGCTTGGAGCCAAGCAGGGCATGGCAAAGTCGGAGATCGGGCGTCACGTAAGTCATTGCATCTAACTTGTTTATTGTTGTGCGCACTTCGCCACGAGTTTCGTGCGATTGGTAGGCGATGCGCGCACGAATAGTAAGTCCTACTAGTACATCGGTACCTCAAAAGACGCGATCGTTTTTGTGCCTACAGTCCTATTGTCGGTCTGCTTGCACCCAGATAGACTCTTGCTTTGCTTGAGGAGGCTTCGCTTTGACTGGGTCCGAACGCCGCACCACGCAGCGCTTTCAAATGCGCCTTCCGCTTACCGTCCGCTGGACAACTGGTGCGGCAGTAGGAGAAACCAGCACGGAATCACGCGACGTTAGCTCCCGGGGGGTCTACTTTTTTTTGGGCAAAGATGTAAAGGAAGGCTCGCCGGTCGAAATCCTTCTGACTTTACCGAATGAAATTACGTTGGCCGGGCCTGTCCGCGTGCGCTGCCTCGGGCGCATTCAGCGGACCGAAGCGCGGGATCAAGGTGCAATTGGTGTGGTAGCAGCGATCGAACGCTACGAATTCCTGCGCGGCGGCGACGACAAACACTAATTTTCCCAGGTTTCTTGCTCGCTCACTGCGGAGGCGGGCAGGATAAGCCGGGGTTCCTCGGCCCCTCAGCGGAGACCCCGGCTCTTTTTTGTAACATCGCGCCGCGTCACGCCCTCGGCAAATCTGCAGCAGCTGAAAATTCCATACAAAATCCCGGCGGAGTAACGGTCTCGCCGTGAGTTTACCTCTTCGCAGCCCTGTCCCTCGGGGCAGGAGATTTCCACAATGCTTTTGAGGGAGGATAAGGCTGCTCAGTGGCATCTCCATTTGCGGAATTTCAGCACCAGTCGGGCCCCAGCCCAACATTGATTCGGAGAGAGTAGTTCGCAGCACTACCACTGCGGCCGTGAAGCGGCGTTGCGGGGAGCAACCTTGATGGCGTCGGACCTTAAAACTATGCCGGCGGAAATCTCGCCAGCAGATGAATCTCGCGGGATTACCCTGCTTGATCTTGCCGAAGTACTCGATCAACACAAGATTTGGGTGGAATCCGGCGGCGAGTCGGGTACCAAGGCGGACCTGTGCAGCGTGAATCTTGCGCACGCGGACTTGACGGGAGTCAATCTACAGGGCGCGGTGTTGAACAAGGCAAATTTTCGGGGTGCTGATCTTTCTCTGGCCAATCTTCGCGGTGCCTCTCTAGTGCAAGCAGACTTGCGCGATACCAACCTGCTGGGCACAGAGTTGCGCGGCGCGAACCTGATGGGGGCGACGCTGTACGGCGCGGAGGGGTTGTGGGTCGGGCGCCTGGGAGGGACGAACCTGTTCGACGCGATGTTGCCGGAAGCGGTGGCGACATTCGATGGCGCGAAAGCAATTGCGCAGGCAACACGATTTTCGCGGTGGATCTATTTCGTGATTCTGGCGGCCTGCGCGATTTGCGCAATCGTCATCGCTTTTACCACCGACGTGCGCTTGGTGCTGAATTCCTCAGCCGTACCCATAGGACGAGTCTCTAACGCCGTCCCATTGAGCGGATTCTACCTGGGCGCGCCGCTGTTCATAGTGCTGATGTACTTGCGATTCCATTTCCTGCTGTTGCGTTTATGGGGCAACATGGCCGCGCTCCCGGCGGTGTTCATTGACGGGAACACACCTGAAAAGGATGGACCCTGGTTCCTGATGACTTTGGTGCGGCGCCATTTTCGCTGGATGCGCGAAGCGCGTTCTCCGCAAGCGATACTTGAAACAGTGGTGGCTTCGGTTCTGGCCTACTGGGTAGCGCCGGTGACATTGTTCTTTTTCTGGCTCCGCTACTTGGCGCGCCAAGATTTGCGTGGAACGTTGCTCCACGTGCTGCTGATCGCCCTTTCGGTAGCTGCGGCCAGTTGCCTCCCGACGATTGTTTCCCGGGTGCTCCGGCCGGGCGATTTACCGCGAAAATCGAAAACCGTCCTGCCAGTCGTACTCTCCACCTTAAAGGTAACGCTGCTGAGCGGCTGCTTGCTGCTGCTGTTGTCGTTTGGGGTCATTCGCGGAATGCCCGCGGACCGCTCCATCGCACCGGAAATGAGCAACTCCGATGTTCGCCGTTGGGCTGCGCAAGGATTGCAGTTCCTTGGCTACCGCCCTTACGCCGATGTGACCGAAGCGTCATTTTCGCCAGCGCCGCCGCATGGTGATTGGTCAGACGAAGGCGTCGCGGCAATTCGCGGAGTGCGGCTTAATCAGATGAGCCTGCGATACGCTCGCGCGTATCATACGTTTTGGGTCAATGCGCGATTGTGGCGTGCGAACCTGGAAGGAGCGTATCTGTCCGAAGCCGACCTGCGCGGCGCCAATTTGCGCGAAGCGCGTCTACACAACGCGGTGTTAGATCGCGTGCAGGCCGGACGCGCCGTTTTCGTCTCCGCCGACGCACGGTCGATCAATCTGTCTTCCGCGGACCTGCGCGGCGCCGATCTCTCTTACGGGATTTTTGAGGGCGCGCAGCTGTCCAACGCGAAAATGGCCGGCGCGTCCATGTATGCGATCGATCTGCGCGATGCACAACTCCTGCGCACCGACCTGTCGCGCGCGGATGTTCGCGACGCAAAGCTGGAGCGAGCAGTCCTGGCGCTCGCCGACCTGCACGATGCGGATTTCTCAGCCGCGAAACTGATTGGGACCAATCTGACCGGGGCGCAGTTTAAAGGCGGCATCTTTCTGGACGCCAATTTCAAGAACGGCGATCTGCGCGGCGCGGTGCTAACCAACGCAGTCGTTCGTGACGCAAGTTTCGATGGTGCGAACCTCGAAGGTGCGGACTTGCGCGGCGCGATTGGTTTGAGCGTCGAGCAGCTTTGCTCCTCGGCATCTTGGCGCGGTGCGCTGCTGGACGCAGACCTACAGGCGGCCGCGCAATCCCGTTGTGGTTCGCATGCCGCGTTCACGGGTCCGACCCGGCCGTAAGACTTAAATCGACCGGGAGTAAGCGACGGCTTAGCGCTCATCTCCGAACATTTTTATGTCTTCCGGGCCTTCCTTAAGGGGCTCCCGATTGCGGCCCTGCACTTGTACGCGGATTTGCTCGACAATATCCGGATTGGCGAGCGTGGTGATGTCACCCGTATCCATTTGATTGGAGATGGCGGCTAACACGCGGCGCATTATTTTGCCGGAGCGCGTTTTGGGCATGTCTGGAACCATGTGGACGGTCTTGGGGCGCGCGATCTTGCCAATCATGGTCTCGATCGTTGACGTCACCTTGTCTTGCACTTGCTTGGTTGGCGCGACGCCCGGTTTCAGAGAAATATAAACTACCGGCACGCGGCCTTTGACGTCATCTACCGCAGGTACCACCGCAGCTTCCGCGATTTCCGGCAAGCTTAGGCAAGCCGATTCGACTTCTTTGGTTCCCAGTCGATGACCGGCAACGTTGATGACGTCGTCGACGCGTCCAAGGATTCGGAAGTAGCCATCTGCAGGCAGGACTGCTCCATCCGCGGCGTAGTATGGCCAATCGCGCCAATCCTTGCTTTGCGGATCTTTGTTGTACTTCTTGTAGTATTGGCTGACAAAACGTTCTGGGCTGCCCCAAATCGTCTGCATGATTCCCGGCCAGGGATTGCGAATGCAAATATTTCCGGCCGCACCCGAGCCCGCGCGTATTTCCTTGCCTTCCTCGTCCCAAATGATTGGGTAGATTCCGAGGGCGGGCGGTCCCGCGCTGCCGGGCTTCATGGGATCGAGCGCCGGCTTAGTTGTGCACAGGAACCCGCCGGTTTCGGTCTGCCACCAGGTGTCGACAATCACCGCTTCGTTCTTGCCGACGACTTCGTGGTACCAGCGCCAGACGTCCGGTTCGATGGGCTCGCCGACCGTAGTCATGTGTTTGAAATGGTAGTTGTACTTTTTCGGCTCTTCGCCGCCCGCCTTGCGCAGCATGCGAATCGCGGTGGGCGACGTATGGAAGATATTTACATCCAGGCGCTCGGCGATACGCCAGGGCCGGCCAGCGTCGGGAAACTGCGGCACTCCTTCGTACAACACGCTTGTAGCGGCGAGTGCTAGCGGCCCATACACGATGTAAGAGTGCCCAGTGATCCAGCCGATATCCGCCATGCACCAATAGACGTCGGTGGGATGAAGGTCCTGGTAATACTTGGAGGTGCCGGCCACGTACGCGAGATACCCGCCGGTGCGATGCTGGCAACCTTTGGGCTTACCCGTCGTACCGCTGGTATACATGAGGAAAAGGGGAGCTTCAGCGTCCAACGAAACCGGTTCAACGATGTGATTGCGATAGTCTTTTAAAACGTCGTCGACAAAATAGTCGCGCCCCATGATCATAGGCGATTCGGACCGGAAGTGTACCGGATCTTTGCAGTCTCCACCGCGATATCAGCGCTGGGTTTGTGGTCCACCCACTTGCCGTTGCGGTGATAGCCGTCAGCGTAAATCAGCACGCGGCTGCCAGAATCTGCGGCGCGCAAGCCGCAGGCTTCTCCACTAAATCCGCCAAAGACCACGGAGTGCACGACTCCCAGCCGTGCGCACGCCAACATGGTGATGGGCAATTCGGGAATCATCGGCATGTGTATGGTGACGCGGTCGCCGGCCTTGAGTCCCGCGAAGTCACGCAGCATGGCGGCGACCTCGTTCACACGGCGATAGAGCTCCTGATAGGTGATGACGGTGGTCGCCTCGCCCTCGGGTTCGGGAACAAAAATCAGGGCCGCTTTGTTTTTATATTTGGTGAGATGGCGGTCCACGCAGTTGTAGCAGGCGTTGAGCTTGCCGCCGACAAACCATTTCCAAAATGGCGGGTTGTTAGTGTCCAGCGTGGTGTGCCAATACTGGTCCCAGTGCAACAGTTCGGCGTATTCGCGAAAACATTCCGGAAAATGCTTCTCGCTGAAGCGCTCCACCATCGCCGGGTCGTTGAGGTTGGCCTGCCCGATAAATTTCGGCGAAGGATGGAAATACTCCTCCTCTTTCCAGTGAACGGCGATTTGCGCTTCATTCTCTCGTGGTGCGGGGGCACTCTTCGATTTGGCTGGAGCGGCCCCAGCTGCGACCCCGGCGCTAGCTTTGCTTTCTGGGTGAGCAGTTTTTGGTTTGCCATCGGGCTTGCCGTTCGGTTTGCCATTGGCTTTGTTCGCCGAGGCGGTCTTGCTGGGTGATTTCTGGGTTTTGCTGTTTTTGCCGACAGCCATGATTCGCTCCTGAGGAGGACGGAGACAGATTATACGTCGCGATGTTCGGGACTGCGAGCGAGAGGTGGGACCTAGCGGAGAAGGCCGAAAGAACAAGGCACCGGCAGCTCCGGATAATCTGTTGAGGATTGACAGTGGGAGTGGGTGACACCCGGGCGTTTTGTATAGATGAGAAAGCAAAGGAGTTGCAGGAAGAGGGATTTGTAAATTCCTGAGGATAAAGAGGATGTTTATCGACGTGTTTGATGGCCGATAGAGAGCGGTTTGTAAGTTGTTGAAAATACGGAAGAACGGGCAAAGAAGCGGTGGCTCGAACTGCGTGGTTCGGAAAAAATAGGGCAACTCAGATAGTCTTGAAAACAAGGGAGTTGCGGAAAAAGCAATTCGTAAGGTGAAGAAAACAAAGGAGCGGCAAAGTGAGTAGTGGGCCCTGATTAGCGGACGGACGCGGGCGTGCGAATGGTTGGTAGGGCGATAGCGATGGAGAGCCAGGGACATCGAACGCGCTCAGAGTGAAGATCTCGACGGCCGACAGTTCAGAGTTGGATAACGGCGAGGCATAGTATTGTCCTTCTTATGTGGCCGCGAAGTGAAGTTGCGTGCCTTGACTTTGTTGGGGCACGCCCGATTCCGATCGGGATGCGGCCGAGGCCGAACTCAGGCTACGGACTCCGGCACAACGGGCCAGCGCTGAGGGCCGACTTTCTGCGCATAGAATACCAGAGCTGCCGATGAGTTGTCAAGCATTATTATTAACGGGTTGGGTATTCGTTCGAACGGACGCAGAAAAAGTCAAAATCCGCAGGCTTCACAAACCGAAGCATGCGGCACCCTGTCGTACTCTCGTGCTCTGATTATTTGCGTGAAGTGAAATGATCGGTTGTCTGCGCCACCCCGCCTAAGATCCGGATAACCGCTCCATTGCTTTGCGCCTGTCGTGGTCGCCAGGGTTGACAGGCGCGATTCTGCTCTGCTCTCATCGTTTATCGTTAGCGAATTCTGGTACGGCTGTTATTTCTTATTAGCGCAATCGTTTGTCTTTTCGAAAAAGATCGTGCCCGTCGTAAGCTGGAGTGCTCATGAATCTGAGATTGGTCCTGTTTTCGTCTTGTACCCTGCTGTTTTCTTCCTTGACGTCCTTATCGGTGAACTCGCAGCAGGAGCAGGCCCTTGCGGCGAAGGCCGCGAAGCCGGAGTTCGGATCCAATGTACTGATCTTCGATCCGTCGATGCCACCGCAGGCGATCCAGAAGAAAATTGATGCGGTTTATGCGACGCAGGAGCACAACGAGTTTGGACAGCAGAGGAATGCGCTGCTATTTCTGCCGGGAGACTATTCTGTGGACGTGCCGGTGGGCTTTTACACGGAGGTGATAGGACTTGGCGCGTCGCCCGATGCAACACGGATTGCGGGCAACATGCATGCGGATGCAAATCACCAGCATAACAATGCGACGACGACCTTCTGGAGAGCTGCGGAAGGGCTCTCTATAAAGCCGGCCGGGGGCACGATGCAGTGGGCGGTTTCACAGGCGGTGTCGCTGCGGCGCATACATGTACGCGGCGACCTGGTGCTGCACCAGAATCGCGGCTGGGCAAGCGGCGGCTGGATGTCGGATTCGCTCGTAGACGGCAATGTTGACTCCGGCAGCCAGCAGCAGTGGATCTCGCGCAACTGCGATTGGAAGAGCTGGACGGGCTCGAACTGGAATATGGTGTTTGTTGGTGTAGTGCATCCGCCGGAAGGCGCATGGCCTTCGCCGCCGTACACGAAGGTGGCACGTACGCCAGTGGCGCGCGAGAAACCGTTTCTGCAGGTGGATACTGCGGGCGAGTTCAGCGTGCGGGTTCCGGAGCTGTACAGCGACAGCGTCGGGACAACGTTTCGGGGCGGGGAAACAGCGGGAGAGACAATTCCGATTACGCGGTTTTATATTGCGCGTCCGG
>Ga0307479_10003388_pt1 | contig 14510 bp, 11 predicted proteins | sample atmos_gasesECM4C_FD_203743 | JGI IMG/M metagenome (GOLD analysis project Ga0307479, IMG submission 203743) | Hardwood forest soil microbial communities from Morgan-Monroe State Forest, Indiana, United States - atmos_gasesECM4C_515 | ecosystem: Environmental > Terrestrial > Soil > Temperate...
GAGGACTTTAACGCGCATTTAAACTCGGATTAGAGCTCGGCGTTGGCGTACGAGCTGATTTCGCAGTTGAGGTCAATCTCTTCGTGCTGAGGGGTAACCCATTCCATGGCCAAGGCTCCTTTGGAATTTAGCTTTACGAGGACAACGAAGAATAGCATGGGAGCGAAAGGAAAGGAAGAGGGAAATGCGATTTTGCGGGACGGACTTGTTCACCGGATCCCCGAGTCGCCTTTGAGGCGGAGAACACGGGCAGGAATGGCTATCCCGTCCGGGCGAAAACCATACCACCAAATGTCGTCCCTCAGCTTGATGGAAAGCACAAGCTGTCGGGGTAAATTCGCGCACTTTAATGCGGCATAAAATTCCACAACTTTCTTGAAATATCTGTACGAAATCACTTGACAAGCGCAGAATCGAGCCTATGATGTGGGCAAAAGTGGTGAGAAGTGGGCCGCAGTAGAAGGCAGTAGTAAGCATTGGGGCAAAATAGACAGATTCCCAGATCTGTGGTGAAAGTGGGCATTTTGGCCATTCTAGACCACATATTTGTGTGCGATCCATCGAAAACGGGGGTCGCAGCGAGTGGGAAGCATGAAGTTGCGGGGCAACTGTCCAGCAAAGGTCGACGACAAGGGTCGGTTGAAGATACCCGCCGTGTTTCTGGAGGCCCTCAAGGAGTACGGGAACCAGTTTTACATCACCAGCACAACAGGCGAAACGGCGCGGATTTATCCGATGCAGGTTTGGTCTGAGATCGAGGACAAGCTGGCAAAGCTGCCGACGACGAACCGCGCGAAGAGAAAATTTCTGATGAGAACCAGTTACTACGGACAAGTGGTGGAGTTGGACGGGCAGGGAAGAGTGCTACTTCCCGCCGTGCTGCGAGAGTCGGCGCAGACGAAGGGCGAAGTGGATGTTTTTGGCACGCTCAACTGCCTTGAGGTGATGAACCACACGAGAGCGCTGGATCAATTGAAGAACGAACCGTACACGGACGAAGACGATAAGGCGCTGGAAGGTCTGGGGATTTAAGAGAGCAATGGCGAGTGACAAGTTTGACTTCGGCGCACACGCCGGTACTTTTGGACGAGGTGCTCGAATGGCTGCGCATCAAGGCGGAAGGAACATACATCGACGCCACGCTGGGAGCCGGAGGGCACGCGGAAGCAATCGCAGCAAGGCTGACCACGGGCAGGTTGATCAGCCTGGACCGGGACGCACAGGCGCTCGAACTGGCGCGGGAGCGGCTGAAAACCTTCGGGAAGAGGGTGACGCTGGTGCACGCGGCGTTCTCGAGGATTGCGGAGGCCGTACACGAGTTGGGGATTCCCGCGGTGGACGGGGTCTTGGCCGACTTGGGAGTTTCGAGCATGCAGCTTGATCAGGCAGCGCGGGGATTTTCGTTTCGCGAGGCCGGTCCGCTGGACATGCGCATGGATGCGGGTGAAGAACTCACCGCAGGAGAAATTGTGAATCGCTGGCCGGAAAAAGAGCTGGCCGATCTGCTCTATCGCGAAGCCGACGAGCACGATTCCAGAAAAATCGCCAGGGCGATAGTACGCGCGCGGCCCATCAGGGACACCGCGCACCTGGCAACGGTTGTGGCAGGGGCCCGGAAGCAATGGGGAAGGCAGAGACTGCATCCCGCGACAAAAACGTTTCTGGCGCTGCGGATAGCGGTGAATCGAGAGATGGAGGAACTCGGGCAGTTTCTTCTCCGGACCCCCGTCACATTAACTTCGGGCGGCCGCTGGGTGGTGCTGAGTTATCACTCGCGCGAAGACCGCCTCGTGAAGCGCGCCTTTCAAGAAGGCCAGCGCCAAGGGACGCTCAAAGTGCTGACCAAGCATGTGGTCCAGCCGAGCGAGCGGGAGATGGCGGCGAATCCGCGGTCCCGAAGCGCGAAGCTGCGGTGCGCAGAAAAGATTTAGTCATGACACGCAAAAAGAAAAAGACAGCACGGATGACGGAGTTTCACACCGTCAAACGCATAGACAATACGCGCCTGGTGCGCCACGTTGAGCCAGTGAAGCTGCGCAATTTATACCGTACCGTGGCTCTCGGCGGCATCGTGGCGATGTTCTTCATGCTGTATATTTATCAGCACTTCCGGTGCATCGATTTGAGCTTTCAGCTGGAGGACTTGAAGGCCAGGCAGACGCAGGCGGCGTCGCTCAATTCAGAATTGAAGCTTGAAATTGCCAGCCTGCGCAATCCCATGCGCATTGACGTCATCGCGCACCGTCAGCTGGGCCTGACGCAGCCGCTGCCCACCCAATTCGAGGAATTTGACAGGCCGAGCGGGGCGGAAGTGGCCAACGCGCGGTCCGTTCGACCGAATCGCGCGCCGTAGTTTGTGGCCTGCCGCGGTTCCATTTCGAGTTTTCCGATTCTTGCTTAGTTTTTCGTTCGGAGGGTGCGCCGACCCCGATTCGCCATGCAACAAAACCGTGCCCACGTCCGCATGCTGATCATTGCCGGCGTGGCTCTCCTGTGGATCACCGCGGCTTTCGGACGGCTCAGCTACCTGCAACTTTTCCGGCATAGCGAATACCTGGCGCGCGCGCAGCGCCAGCAGCAGCGCACCATCGAGATCACCCCCAAGCGTGGGGGCATCTACGACCGCAACATGCGCCCGCTGGCCATGAGCATCCCGGTTGATTCCGCGTTCGCCGTGCCTGCGGAAATCGCCGATGAGACTCTTGCCGCGCGGCTCATTTCCGGCGTGCTCAATATTCCGCGTGAGGTTCTGGAGACCCGCTTCGAATCCTCGCGTTCTTTTGTCTGGATCGCGCGCAAGCTGCCAGCACCGAAGGCCGAAGCCCTGGCTGCGCTGAATCTGAAAGGCATCTATTTCCAGAAGGAAAACCAACGCTTCTACCCGAAGCGCGACCTTGCCGCACACGTTCTCGGCTTCGTGGACCTTGACGAGAAAGGCCTCGGCGGGATCGAGTATGAGCTGGACAGCAAGATTCGAAGCAAGAGCGAAAAAATCATCGTGATGGCGGATGCGCGCCAGCGGTGGTTTGACGGCGGCGAAGCGCTTGGAGACCGCGGCGCAAACGTGGTGCTGACGCTGGACGAAAAAATTCAATACATCGCCGAGCGCGAGCTTCGGCTTGGCATCGCGAAGACACATGCCATCGCTGGAACCGTTATCGTCATGAATCCGAACACCGGTGAAATCCTGGGTCTGGCGAACTGGCCGAAGTTCAATCCCAATACCGCCACGGATTCACCAGCCGAGTCGCGGATGAACCGTGCCGTCAGCGCGCTGTACGAGCCGGGCTCGACGTTCAAGCTGATTACGCTGGCCGCCGCATTCGATCAGAACATCACGCGCCCGGACGAAGTTTTCGATTGCGAAAATGGAGCGGTGTACGTCGCGGGCCATCGCATTCGCGATCACAAACCCTTCGGCATGCTGAGTGTCGCCGAGATTCTCGCGCAGTCGAGCGACGTCGGCGCCATCAAGATCGCTCTCCGGCTTGGCGCGCCGAAATTCCACGATTACATCCGCGCCTTCGGATTTGGTGCGCCGACCGGAGTGGACATGCCGGGTGAAAGCAAAGGTATTGTCCGGCGCCTCGAAAACTGGACACCCATTTCCATCGGGTCCATCTCGATGGGACAAGAAGTGGGGGTCACGCCGATTCAATTGGTTACCGCGGTCTCCGCGATTGCGAATGGCGGCCTGCTCTATAAGCCGCACATCGTTGCCGAGCTTCGCCGCGGCGATGCGGTCTTGCCCGAGGAAGGACCACTGGCGCCCGCCGAGCCGAAGCGAGTGATTCGTCCGGAAACGGCGGCGACGCTTCGCCGGCTCATGGAAGGTGTGGTTCTGAACGGCACGGGGAAGCTCGCTCACCTGGACGGGTGGACCGCCGCAGGAAAGACGGGATCGGCGCAAAAGATCGATCCCGCAACGGGGCGCTATTCGCGGACGCAATTCATTGCTTCGTTCACGGGCTTGGCGCCCATCAATAATCCTGCGATGACGATTCTCGTGGCGCTGGACTCGCCCGTCCATGAGCATGAAGGCGGCCTGGTGGCTGCGCCAATCTTCAAACGCATTGCCCAACAGGTGTTGGCGTACCTCGACGTTCCGCGCGATGTGCCGCTGACGAACCCGCACCTACTCCGGGCCTCGTATCAGAAACAAACGGAAACAGATGGCGCTTCCCTGGGCGACTTCACGCCCGTTGATTTCTCAAGCCAGCCGGACCAACCGCCCGCGGCATCCCAAGAATCTAAACCCAAGGAAGCCTCTTCGGCAGCGATGGTCGCAGTCGATGAAGGCGGCGATGTTCCCGTTCCGAATTTCTCCGGAATGACCATGCGTGATGTCACCGAGGTGTGCTTGCGTCTGGGTTTGGATCCCGTGCTGGCTGGCAGCGGTCTTGCAACAAATCAGGCGCCGCGGGCGGAGGCCAGAGTGCGCCGCGGGGCCAAAATTATCGTGCAATTCGGCACGCGGTCAGCGGCGAAGGAGGCTAAGCTGCCTAAAGGAAGCAGGCGTTAGGATGACACGGGGATTCAGCCAGACGAAGGAAGAGGAACGCCACGCAACAACGAACCACACCAATGATCATCGGGAAAACTTTTTGACCGCGCCAGGTTCAAATCGGGGCATGAAGCTCGGCGCACTGTTTGAGGGCATTGAAGCGAGCATCTCCGCTTCAACTAGCAACCTCGACATCCGCCAGGTGGCTTGCGATTCACGCAAGGTGCAGCCGCGCGCCTTGTTTTTCGCCCTGCACGGGGCCAAAGCCGACGGCAATGCCTTCATCAAGGACGCCATAGCGCGTGGCGCGATCGGCATTGTCAGCGAGGAAGTCGCGCCGCTTGCGTTGCCCGCCAGCGTAACCTGGATTCAGGTTCGCGATGGGCGCAAAGCACTTGCTGTTGCGGCGGCGAATTTCTTTGGCCACCCTGCAAACGCGCTGCAGCTTGTTGCCGTCACCGGCACAAATGGCAAGACCACGATCACGTCTGTCCTGGATGCCATCATCAAAGCGTCTGGCGCGAAGACAGGATTATTCGGCACTATCGCCTATCACACGCCCCTCGGCGATTATCCCGCGCCGAACACAACACCTGAGTCGGTTGACCTTCAGGGATTTCTCGCGGAGATTCGCGACGCTGGTGGACGCTACGCCGTGCTAGAAGCCAGTTCGCACTCGCTGGCCATGGACCGTTTGTGGAGCTGCCATTTTTCCGCAGCCGTCTTCACCAATCTCACACGCGAGCACATGGATTATCACAAGACGTTCGAAGATTATTTCGCGGCCAAGCGCCGCCTTTTCGAAGGCACCGGCGCGGGCGCGCCGGATACTGGCATCGTGAATGTGGATGACGAATACGGCAAACAGCTTGTGGGCATGGCAGCGAAAACCGTAACCTACGGACTCGAATCCAGCGCCGACATCACGGCAAAGAAGTTTCAGCTCTCGTTCGACGGACTTGCCTTCACCGCGCAAACACCCAACGGAAAGGTTCAGGTTGCTTCTTCACTCGTTGGCCGTATCAACGTCTACAACATTCTCGCCGCCATCGGCGCGGCGCAGGCGCTGGGAATTTCCAATGAGACCATCGAGTCCGGCATCCGCAATCTGGAAAGCGTTTCCGGCCGCTTCCAGCGCATCGACCTCGGGCAGCCATTTCTGGTGATTGTGGATTACGCGCACACGGATGACGCCTTGGAAAACCTGATCCGTACTGCGCGCGAGCTCAATCCCAAGGGCCGCATCATCACGCTCTTTGGGTGCGGCGGCGAAAAGGACCGCACCAAGCGCCCGGTGATGGGAGAAGTCACCGGCCGGCTCAGCGACCTGACGATCCTTTCTAGTGACAACCCGCGTGGGGAAGATCCGCTGAAAATCATCAGCGACATCATCGTTGGCCTGCAAAAAACGAGCGGCAAGTATCTTATCGAACCGGACCGCGAAAAGGCCGTGGCCATGGCCATCGACGAAGCGCGCGCTGGCGATATTGTGCTGCTCGCCGGGAAAGGCCACGAAAACTATCAGATGCTGGCCGGCGGCACCATCGAATTTGACGACCGCGAAGTGGCACGCCGCGCGCTTCGCGAGCGGGGGTTTGGCACCTAGCGCGCAGTACACCCGAGAGTGGAGAGGGCGGGTTTAACGACGTTTAGCTATAGGAGGAGGGCCCCTCAAAACGGTGAACACGAACCGAGGTGTGGGTTATCTTCGTAAGGCAAACTCTTTGAGGCATTTATGCGGTGGACGATTGCACAGGTGGCTGGCGCTCTGGGTGCTCGGCCGGGAGCGGGGCTCGACCCCGTGGCCCGGGTGGCCGGCATCTCGATTGATTCTCGCACGATACGTCCCGGAGAACTGTTCATGGCCATCCACGGACCGCGTCACGATGGACACGACCATGTTCCCGCTGCGATGGACCGTGGGGCGATCGCGGCGGTGGTGGCAGACGCGCAAGTGCACCGCTATCCAGGCCAGGTCGGCGAACGCTGCATATCCGTGGGCGACACGTTCGAAGCGCTCAAGCAGCTTGCTCGCGCGGTGCGCGAAGCTTGGGGCCGAAAAATTGCAGGCGTCACGGGTTCGGTCGGCAAGACCACTACCAAAGAGATCCTGGCGGCACTGCTGGGCGCGCGGCTGCGCGTGCTGAAGTCGGAAGGGAATCTCAATAACGAGTACGGCCTGCCGCTTACATTGTTTCGTCTGGAGGAAACACACGAAGCCGCGGTCCTGGAAATGGGGATGTCACGCCCCGGCGAGCTCAAGCGGTTAGCGGCGATTGCGAGGCCAGACGTCGGCGTAGTGACGCGCGTCTCGCCGGCGCACCTGGAGTTTTTTGCTTCGGTGGACGAGATTGCGCTTGCCAAACGCGAGCTGATTGAGGGATTGAACGGGCGTGAATCCGTGGCGGTTCTCAATGCCGACGATTCGCGCGTTCTGGCGTTCGGGCGCTTCGCACCCGGACGCGTTCTGACTTACGGGATCGAAGCGCCGGCTTTTTTCTCCGCCGCGGAGATCGAGGATCGCGGCGCCTTAGGCTCGTCGTTCGATTACATGAGCCCCGAGGGCCGCGTACGGCTGGAATTGCCCGTGCCCGGTCGGCACGCCATCTCCAATGCGCTGGCGGCGCTGGCGGCAGCGAGCGTATGGAACATCGGCGCCGCCGAGGCGCAGAGCGTGTTTCGCACGCTGCGTGCTCCGGCGATGCGCGGTGAACTTTTGCGCTTCACGAACGGTGCGGCGCTCATCAATGATTGCTACAACTCGAGCCCTGCGGCGCTTCACGCCATGATCGATCTCCTCGCTGCTACGCCGAATTATCGGCGCCGCATCCTGGCTGCCGGAGAAATGCGCGAGCTAGGTGCCACCGCAGCGGAATTTCACCGCCGCGCGGGCAGCTTTGCGGCGAGAACCGGGAAAATCGACTGGGTCATCGGCGTCGCCGGCGATGCTGCGGAAATTGTGGAAGGCGCAATCGCTGCCGGTTTCCCGCGCGAACGGACGAAATTCTTTTCTTCACCCGAAGAGGCCGCGAGGTTTCTGGAAGAATTTATTGTGCCCGGCGATCTGCTGCTGGTCAAAGGATCGCGCGGGGTGAAGATGGAACGCATTGTCGAGGCGCTCTTCACGCGCTACGCCTCGCCGGGCGAAAACACCCATGAGGAGGTCAGGCACTGACATGCTCTATTACCTCCTCTACCACATACTGCAGCGCTACTTCAGCCCGCTGAATGTTTTTCGTTACATCACCGTGCGCACGGTGTATGCCAGCCTGACGGCAATGTTTCTGGGTCTCGTCTTTGGGCCCTGGTTGATTCGCCGCCTTCGCGAAATGCAGATCGGGCAGTTCATCCGCGAAGAAGGCCCGCAAGAGCATCAGAAAAAGGCGGGCACTCCGACGATGGGCGGCGTCCTAATCGTTCTGTCCACGGCCGTCCCAACGCTTCTCTGGGCCGACCTGACGAATCCATTCATATTATTGTCGCTCTTCGCTCTTTTTGCGTTTGCCGCCATCGGTTTCGTAGACGACTACGCGAAAGTGTCCAAACAACGAAATTTGGGCCTAACCGCCAAGACGAAGCTTTCGCTCCAGGCCCTCGTCAGCCTAGTCGTGGGCACCGGCTTGCTGACGCTTGCAACGCGCAGCGCGTACTCCACGCAGCTCATGATCCCGTTTCTCAAGCGGCTGCATCCCGAACTGGTGATTCACGCGCTGCTATCTTCTCCCCATTTCTGGCCGCTGGCGTTCGTGCCCTTTCTCGCATTCGTCTCGCTTGTGATTACGGGCGCTTCGAACGCCGTCAATCTTACCGACGGCCTTGACGGCCTGGCCATCGGCTGCACGGTCATCGCCGCTGGAGCGTTGACGGTTCTGACTTACGTCAGCAGCAACTACCGCTGGGCGACCTATCTCGAAATCCAGTACATTCCGCGCGTCGGCGAACTCACCGTGTTCTGCGGCGCGCTCGTCGGCGCCTCGCTCGGTTTCCTCTGGTACAACGCGCACCCCGCTGAAATCTTCATGGGAGATGTAGGCTCACTTTCGCTCGGCGGAACGTTGGGGGTAATCGCGGTCATCATCAAGCAGGAAATCCTTCTCTTTTTCGTGGGCGGAGTTTTTGTACTCGAGGCTTTGTCGGTAATTCTGCAGGTGGGCTCGTTCAAGTTGCGCGGCAAGCGCATCTTCCGCATGGCTCCTATCCATCATCATTTTGAATTGATGGGCTGGAGCGAGTCCAAGGTGATCGTGCGCTTCTGGATCGCGGCGCTGGTCTTCGCGCTCTTTGCGCTGACGACTTTGAAGTTGAGATAGAAAAAGGAAACGCAGGGGACGAACTGCCGCGCCCCGAGACGGAGGCTCAGTTCAGTGGGAAAAGCGATCGAGTTGCGGAGCAAGCGCGTGCTAGTCGTGGGACTGGCGCGCACGGGCGTCGCCACGTCCTTGTTCTGTGCCGCGCGCGGCGCGGCCGTGACTGCGACGGACTCGCGTACGGAAAATGAAATCGGCGCGGAGATTGCCAAGTTGCGCGAGGCCGGAGTCACACTCGAGCTCGGCGGCCATCAGGAAAAGACCTTTTTGGCGCAGGAGTTGATTATCCCGAGCCCCGGCGTTCCCGCAGATGCGCCGCTCTTGCAATCCGCGCGGGCAAAAGGAATCACCATCTGGAGCGAGATCGAGCTGGCCTATCGATTCTTGAAAGGCAGGCTGATCGGAATTACCGGCTCGAATGGCAAGACCACCACGACCTCCCTGGTGGATCACATTCTGAAAGATGCGGGCTATTCAACCATCCTTGCAGGAAATATCGGCACTCCGCTGATCGGGCTGGTTGATGCATCGCGCGATGACACCATCACCTTGCTGGAGTTGAGCAGTTTCCAACTGGAACTCATCGAGACCTTTCGCCCGAATATCGGCGTGTTCCTTAATTTGACCTCCGATCATCTCGACCGGCACCACACCATGAGAGCGTACGGCGCGGCCAAGGCCAGGCTCTTCGAAAATCAGACGGAAGAAGATTCTGCGGTTCTGAACGCCGATGACTCGGCAACGACTCCCTATGCACCGTCACGACCGCAGGTTTACTGGTTCAGCCGCAAGCAGCGCGTAGCGCAAGGCGCGTACCTGCGCGGTGGAGAAATCATCTTTCGCCGCGACGGCAAGGAAGAGGCTGTGTTGAAGCGCGACGCCATCGCGCTGCCAGGCGCGCACAACCTCGAAAATGTCCTGGCGGCGGTAGTGGCCGCTAGCATAGTTGGCGCGGAGGCCGGCGCAATCGCAAAAGGCGTGAGGAGCTTTGCCGGCGTCGAACATCGTCTGGAATTCGTCGCTGAAATTGGCGGTGTGCGCTATTACAACGATTCGAAGGCCACCAACGTGGACGCAACGTTGAAGGCGCTCGACGCATTTTCGGGCCGCATCCTTGTTATTCTCGGCGGGAAGGACAAAGGCAGCGATTATACCGAGCTGCAAAAGCCGCTAAGGGAAAAAGCGATCCTGGCACTGCTGGTCGGCGCCGCCGCCGAAAAAATTGAGAAACAAATTGCCGGCAACGTGGCCGTCGAACACGCGGGAACCATTGAGCGCGCCGTGGAAATCGCTTCTCACGCCGCACAGCCCGGCGACATCGTCCTTCTCGCGCCCGCTTGCGCGAGCTTCGACCAGTTTCAGAATTTCGAACACCGCGGACGCGTTTTTAAGGAGTTAGTCCGCCAGCTGGAGCATCACTCCGCCAACGCGGCTTCCAAAAGGTGAGCGAACGTGCCGAGACGATTGGAAAATGATCGCTGGCTTTTCGGTGTCACGCTGGTGCTGTGCCTGCTTGGTACGGTGATGGTTTTCAGCGCTTCGGCTGTCACCGCGGAACACCAATACGGCCGCTCCTACATCTTTCTTCTTCGCCAGGCGGTGTGGCTCGTGATCGGCCTTGCAGGTATGTTTGCGTTGATGCGCACGGACTACCGCCGATTGCGCGAGCCCGCCGTGGTGTTCCCGACGATAGGCGTCGTGCTGCTGCTGCTCATCGGCACACTTTTCCTCGATAAATCCCACGCCACGCACCGCTGGATAAGATTCGGGCCGGTCGGCATTCAGCCGTCCGAGCTGGCCAAACTTGCGGTGATTTTGCACCTGGCCTGGTTCCTGGATTTGAAACGCCGCCATAGGGTAGGAATGGAATTTTGCAAAAAGGATTTTTTGCACACGATTCTGCCTGCCGCCGGACCTGTTTTTCTCTGTGCCGGCCTCGTTTTGCTTCAACCGGATCTCGGGACGTCGGTGGGCATACTGATCGTCGCAACTGCGGTGCTCTTCGTTGCGGGGCTCTCCTGGAAGTGGATCGCCGCAGGCGCCGCCACGGCGCTGCCTGTGCTCTATCTTCTAATCACGCAAGTGTCTTATCGCCAGGCGCGGTTGATGGCCTTTGTCGATCCCAGCTCGGACCCGCAAGGCGCGGGATTTCAATTGTTGCAATCGCTGATTGCCGTGGGCTCCGGAGGATTCACGGGCGTGGGATTGATGGAGAGCAAGCAGAAGCTTTTCTATCTGCCTGAGGCGCATACGGATTTCATCTACGCGGTAATTTCCGAAGAGCTGGGGTTTATCGGCGCGATTTTCGTGATTGGACTTTTTGCCGTCTACGGCTGGCGCGGCCTGCGTGCGGCCTTTTCCGCGCCGGATAGCTTCGGCCGGCTTCTGGCGCTCGGCATCACGGCGATGGTGCTCAGTCAGGCGCTAATCAATTTTTCCGTGGTGCTCGGGATGCTGCCCACGAAAGGAATTCCGCTGCCGTTCGTCAGCTACGGAGGCTCAAGCCTGCTGGCGATGCTTCTGGCAACGGGTGTGCTCCTCAATATCAGCCAGCAGGCTACGGAATGAGGGGCAGAGTCGACCTGTGAAATTGCTGATCGCAGGCGGCGGCACGGGCGGACATGTCATTCCCGCGCTGGCGATTGCGCAGGAATGGATGTCGCGGGACAAGGAAAGGGAAGTCGTGCTGGTCGGAACACAACGTGGGATTGAGATGAAGCTCGTACCCGAGGCCGGGCTGCCGCTGGAAACGCTGCGGGTCGCGGGATTGAAAGGCAAAGGCGGCTCCACGCTGGCGAAAAACCTGGTCATGCTGGGGCCGGGTTTGGCCGATGCCCTTGGCGTGGTGCGTCGGCACAAGCCCGCCGCTGCATTTGGCGTGGGAGGTTATGCGGCGGGGCCAATGCTGCTGGCGACGTGGCTGAACCGCGTACCGAACGTGATTTTTGAAGCCAACGCGGAGCCCGGCTTCACAAACAAAGTGCTGGCTCGGATTTCGAAGCGCATCGCGACGGGTTACGAAGCAGCCGCGCGCGCTTGGGGCGCCAAAACTGTCATGACCGGTTGCCCGGTGCGCCCGGAGTTCTTCTCCATCGCTCCACGGACTCCTGAAGAACCGTTTCGGCTGTTGATCACCGGGGGGAGCCAGGGAGCGCTGCCCATCAACCGTGCCTTCGTGGACGCCATGGACCGCCTGGCGGCGCGCAAGAGTGAACTGAGCATCGTGCATCAGACCGGCGAACGTGACTATAATGCCGTACGCACCGCGTACGCGCGGCGCGAGATCAACGCGGAGGTAGTGCCCTTCCTCGCGAACATGGCGGAGCGCTTTGCGTGGGCAGATGTCATCGTTTGCCGAGCAGGAGCTATTACCACAGCAGAAGTAGCCGCCGCGGGCCGCGCTGCCATCTTCATTCCCTTCGGGCACGCCACCGACGGCCACCAATTGCGCAACGCGCAGGAAATGGCGCGCGCAGGCGCGGGGCGCGTGATTCCAGAGTCGGAACTCACCGCGGAACGGCTGACCAACGAGATCTTCTCTCTCCTCGCCCAGCCCCGGGAGATCGAAAAACAAGCTAGCGCTGCGCGCGGCCTGGCCCGGCCTCATGCCGTCCGCGATATCGTGAATTTAATTGAAGAAGTTGCCCGGCCCCGAGGTTCGAAATCATGATGGTCTCTTTCCGTAATTTTCAGCGCATTCATTTAGTCGGCATCGGCGGAATCGGCATGAGCGGCATCGCCGAAGTCTTGCTCACACTCGGCTATTCCGTCTCCGGCTCGGACGCCAAGCCTTCGACAATCACCGAACGCCTGGAGAATCTTGGAGCCGCCATTTACGTAGGCCACAAATCGTCGAACGTCGAAGACGCGCACGTCGTCGTCACCTCTTCGGCCATCAAACCGGACAATCCCGAAGTGGTGGAAGCCCACAAAAGAAAAATTCCGGTCATTCCTCGCGCCGAGATGCTGGCCGAGCTGATGCGCCTGAAATATGGCATCGCCGTGGCCGGCGCTCACGGGAAAACAACCACGACTTCGCTCGTGGCCTCCGTTCTGGCGGCCGCGCACCTTGATCCGACATTTGTTATCGGCGGCCGCGTGAATCAGGCAGGCACCACCGCGAAGCTCGGCAAAGGTGAATATTTTGTCGTCGAGGCCGACGAGAGTGACCGCAGCTTCTTGCTGCTCGCGCCGGTTGTCGCCGTGGTCACGACGATCGATCGCGAACACCTCGACCAATATGCCTCGCTCGAAGATATTCAGGATGTTTTCATCCAGTTTGTGAACCGCGTGCCGTTCCACGGCGCGGTGATCCTGTGCCTCGATGAACCCAACGTGCAGGCTATCATTCCCGGCGTGAAACGCCCCATCATCACTTATGGCACGTCCAGCCAGGCGGACCTGAGCATTAGCGACGTAAAACTCGAAGGGCTGAGCAGCGAATTCCGCCTCACCTACAAGGGCGAGGATCTCGGCCTCTTTCGTTTGGCGCACCCGCCGGGTGTGCACAACGTGCGCAACGCCGCCGCCGCTGCCGCTGTGGCGTTGTATTTGAACGTGCCCGCCGATTTAATCCGTGAAGGGCTAGCCAAGTTTGCCGGGGTTGCACGCCGCTTCGACATTAAGGGCGTGGTCGACAACATCACCGTTATTGACGACTACGGTCATCACCCGGCGGAAATTCGTGCGACGCTCGAAGCTGCGCGCGGCTGCAAGTTCCATCGCCTGCTCGTTCTCTTTCAGCCGCACCGCTACACACGCACGCAGCACTTGTGGGACGAATTCTGCCGCGCTTTCAACCAAGCCGACATTCTCGTGCTGACGGATATTTACGCTGCGAGCGAAGCGCCCATTCCCGGTGCGACGAGTGAGGCTCTGGCAAACGCCATTCGCGAGGCCGGGCACAAAAATGTTTTCTACGCCCGCTCGATACAGGAAGGCATCGAGCACCTGTTGCACGCGGCACGCGCCGGCGACGCCATACTGACGGTTGGCGCAGGCAATATCAGCCGCGCCAGCAGCGAGCTGATGGTTCTGCTCGGGACGGAGCATCCCACGCATCATGCGCATTGAAGACCCCAGGATCGTATCTGCGCTGCCGGGGCTCGGTGTTGAGCTTCGGCACGGTGCGGCATTGTCTGAACTGACTTCGTTCGGGATCGGCGGAACCACCGACCTGCTGCGGATCAAGAAGCACGAAGCCATCCCGGATCTCCTCAACCTGCTCGACGCGAACGGCATCGCGCACAAGTTCCTTGGCGGAGGCTCCAACCTCCTTGTCGACGATGGCGAACTGCCCTGGGTGATGCTGCAATTGGCGCGGCCGGAGCCTGACGTGGTGCTCGAAGGGAATTTTGCCCGTGTAGACGCGGCCGCGGACCTGGGACGCATGGTAACGTTCTGCGCGAAAAATGATTTGGGTGGCATGGAAGGCCTGATCGGCGTACCCGGCACTGTGGGCGGCGCGCTGCGGATGAACGCCGGCGCCTACGGCATGCAGATCGGTTCGTACGTACGTGAGGTGAAGCTGTACCGCGCCGCCGGCCGCAAGATAGAAACCCTCAGGGGCAATCAAATTTCTTTCGAATACCGGCACACATCTTTTGCGCCTGATGATATGATGCTCGCGGTGACATTGGAACTTCCCTCCAAGCCGTTCAAAGAAATTCTTCAAGGGATTCGTATCTGCAACGAAAAAC
>Ga0307479_10003390_pt1 | contig 14509 bp, 13 predicted proteins | sample atmos_gasesECM4C_FD_203743 | JGI IMG/M metagenome (GOLD analysis project Ga0307479, IMG submission 203743) | Hardwood forest soil microbial communities from Morgan-Monroe State Forest, Indiana, United States - atmos_gasesECM4C_515 | ecosystem: Environmental > Terrestrial > Soil > Temperate...
GTCGCTAAAGTCGGAATCTGCAGAACAGGTCCTGCGCTTCCACTCCGACGCGGTGAACGCAGTCGCCTTCCTGAAGGATGGGCGAATGGCGACCGCTGCAGCGGATGCGCGGATCGCGATCTGGACGTCCGGCCGGCAGCAACCGGATCAGATTTTCGAGGGTCATCGCGGACCGATCGCTGCACTTGCCCTGTCGCCCGATGGTGCAAGGCTCGCTTCCGCCTCCTGGGATCACACGGTTCGCGTCTGGTCGCTTGCTGACGGCGGGCGGCAGGTGCTGGAAGGGCACGCGCAGAACGTCAATGGAGTCGTATTCACTCCGGATGGACGATCGCTGGTCAGCGTCGGTTATGATCACGAGCTGAGAATCTGGCCAGTGGCGGGCGGAACGCCGGACGTCGTCGTACTCCCGTCACCTCTTAACACTCTGACGGTCGCTCCTGGTGAAATCGTGACGGGGGGCGCTGATGGGAAGGTGCGCTTTCTCACATCGGAGGGTCAGGAGACGGGCGAGGTGCAAGCCAGTGCGACGCCGATCGTCGCGCTGGCGATGTCCCCGGACGCCACGTTGATCGCCGCTGCAGGAATTGGCGGCGCCGTGGCCGTCATTGACCGAAAGGCGCGGAGCATCGCGCGAACGCTGCGCGATCCCGGTTCGCCGGTGTGGTCAGTCGCGTTCCTGCCGGACAACGCAACATTGCTGACGGGCGGAGCCGACGGCAAGATCCGACGTTGGAATGCGCGGACCGGCGATACCATCGGCTCATCGCTGCAAGCCACGCCGCGCGATCCGCTCGCCGCCTATGCGGGAGATCACGGCGCCGAGGTGTTCAGAGCCTGCGTTGCCTGCCACACCTTGTCCGACAAGGAGGTGCCGCGCGCGGGCCCCACGCTTGCGGGCTTGTACGGCCGCAGGATCGCGTCGCTTCCGGGCTACCGCTTCTCCGATGCCCTGAAGGGCATGAACATTGTGTGGACGCCAGAGACGGTGTCAAAATTGTTCGAGCTTGGCCCGAACACCTATACGCCAGGAACCAAAATGCCGGAGCAACGCATTGGATCGCCGGAAGACCGCAAGGCGCTGACCGATTTTCTCGCGCGTGCGACATCGAAATGAACTGTCATCGGACGCGCGGATGTGTCGGGCTCGTGCCTCGGCTTCTCTGTCTAGAAGCCGGGCCATTGCGCGACCGAAAGATCTGTCAAATCCGGACGGTCTTTGAGCATAGTCGCGACGTCTATGTTGAGATGCTCCGCGCATAGTTGCTTGTGCGTGACTCCGCTCTAATCCTTGTCTTCGCGTTGGCGCAAATAATCATCCGTTGTGCGCGGCGGCGGCCGCGCTGGCACTTCCTTGAACGGATCAAATTGTTGCTCGCTCATCGCGATCACGCGGCAGTCCGCGCACATTCTGACCACGTGCAGTCGCTTGTCGCCCGTGGGATACATCCAGTGCCGGCCTTCGAGCTTCGCTGCGATCTTCTCGATCGTGCTCTTCACGCCAAAAGGCTTGTTGCAGCGGATACAAAGCGCCGGCTCTTCTTCCTTGATGATCCGGGCTGCCGCCCTGGCCGCACGAAAATCGATCTGCGGCTTCAGCGTAATGACCTTTTCCGGGCAGGTGCTCGCGCACAATCCGCATTGCACGCAGGCGTCTTCGACGAATTTGAGCACGGGACGTTCGGGGTCGTCGCGGAGAGCGCCGGTGGGACACACCGAGGCGCAGGACAGGCACAAGGTGCATCCGTCCACATTGACGCTGATCGTGCCGAGCGGCGCGCCTTCGGGCAGAGCAATCACGTCTGTCGGCGCAGGCGCGACGCGGTGCAGTTCGTGAAGAGCGAAGCGAAGCAGGTCGCGCCGCTTGCCTACCGTTTTGAAGGTCGCAGGGCCCTCGACGGCCGGCGCAAGTTCGATTGCCCGCAGCACTTCCCCCAGCACATCCGGATCGTCCGTTTCGATCGTCGAGACGCGTCGCCCGGAAAATCCGAGCCCGGCAACAACGGCATCAGCCATCGCGATGGTCTGGGAAAGACCGGCGACATCATGCAGCGGTTTTGTCCGCAAAAGAAAGCGGATCCCAGTCGCGCCATAGGCAAAGGACGCTACGACCGCTTCAAGTCCAATCTGCGTCACCTCATTGATTGCAAGCGGAAGCACATTGGCCGGAAGCCCATCGCCATAACGAGCGAGCGCATCGATCAGCGGGGTGCCATGTTGGCTGTCGTGAAACAGTACAATGACATTCGAGCCACCGGCTTCACGGTAGGTCAAAAGCATCGCGCGCAATTTGTGCAGCAGCGCGTCAGCCGGTGGCAAGGCATAGGTTGCTGCGCCAGTCGGACAGGCCGCTGCGCACTGGCCGCATCCGGCGCAGACCTCCGCGTTGATCTTGACGTGATCGCCATCCGGCGTGATCGCTCCGGTCGGGCAGAGGTCGAGGCAGCGATGGCAGCCGGTCAGCCTCGAGCGCGAATGGACGCAGATCTCTGCGGTGAAATTGACGTATTTCGGCTTGTCGAAATTGCCGACAAGGTCACGCGCCTTGAGCACTGCACGCAGCATCGCGGCCGGATCGCGCGGATCGGCGCGGAGGTAGCCGTCGCGCAAGTCGTGAGCGGGGAAAAGCGGCGTTCCGCCTGAGAGATCAAGGACGATGTCGCAGCGCGAGGTCAAGCCCTTGCGCGGGGCCTCGAAGACAAGCGCATCGCGCGAGGAGGGGCGGGGCGCGGCATAGCCGTCGACCGCCAGCTCAAACGCCCCCAGATGGCCCTTGGCATTGCGTATCGTTCCCTGGACGATCGGAAACGATGTCGTCGCGGGCGGCATAATCTGCGCCGGCTTTGCGATCATGACCGTCACGTCGAGATGATCGGCAAGCAGTTGGCCAGCTTCGACCGCAACTTCGTCGCGGCCGTAGATTAGGATCACGCCGTCGCTCTTCAAGGCAACGAATGGATAGGCAGGCGCAGGCTCGGACGCAACGGCGAGCAACGCCGCCATTTTTGGGCCCGCCAGTGACCCCTCGGCGGACCAGCCGGCCGTTTCGCGAAGATTGACGAACTCCGTTTTCCCGGAACGCCCCTTCGCCTCGTCGCCAAACAGCGGGGCCTCCTGCGTGCAGCCGACGATGAGCGGTCCTGCTGCCTTCGCCGCATTGCGAAAATGGTCAAGCTCGGCCCGGCAGAGTTGGCGGAATTTCGCAATTTCGCTGTTGCGGCATCCTCGCTTAACGGCGGCCGTATCGAGGCGCATCGTGTCTTCGCACGAGCAGATCAGGATCGTTTTCGGCGGATCCGGCATGCGCAGCTATCTACCTCCCAAAGAGGTCCGGGAGCGACGGCGACAGACTCGCGTCGACCGTTCTGCTCGATTAAGTTATTCTCACAAGAGAAGAAAAGGAAGCTGGAGGTCCCACTGACACCGACAGCCCCAAGGCGCTCATTGGTCTCGGAGCCCATCGATCTGCCTCCGCCATTCACGCTGGTGAGGCTGCGCGAGTGCCGTGACGCCTTTGCCCACGCCATCGATATCGCCGAGGAGAGCGGGGCAGGGACGCTGACCTATGTGGGACGGTTCGATCTTGCCGAGTTCGCCGTCGTACTTGAACCCGGCGAGCCCTTGCGCAGCGCGCGCCGAGGCTTCTACGCCGGAATGGTGGCGCTGACCGACGCCTTACGCGCCTATGCGCCGCCGAACAAGGAAATCGCGATCGACTGGCCGGACGCGATCCGCGTCGACGGCGGCCTTGTTGGCGGCGGGCGGCTTTGCTGGCCTTCGTCCGCGAAAGAGGATGAGCTGCCGCGCTGGCTGGTGTTCGGCGCCATGATCCGGACAGTCGCGATGACCGACAGGGAAGCCGGCCTCCATCCGCTCGCTTCCGCGCTGGATCAAGAAGGTTTTGGCGAGGCCGGCGCGGTTCAGGTGACGGAAAGCTTTGCGCGGCATCTGATGCGCGCTCTCGACGGCTGGCAAACCGACGGATTCGACGGCATCGCACGCCAATTCCTAAGCCGGCTGTCGCGCGAACGGCAGACCTCCCGTGTGATCGCTGACAACGGTGATCTCATGACGCGCCGGATCGGGACAAACACGACCGATCGGCGCGATTTGAAGGAGGGCTTGCTATCACCCTCCTGGCTCGATCCGAAGCTCGGAGGGCCGCGCCTATGAAGCTCTTGCGCACCATCGCGCTCGATCCCTCCGATACTTTCGTTTTCGACGTGCCGGCGGCGCCCGGCGATTGGGCGGTGTCCGGCGCATTCCGCTTTTGCGATCGCGATCCGGCGAAGCTGAGCGGCAAGGGCCGTTCGGCGTTCCGCAGCGGTTTCCTCGGCGTGCAGTCCTGGGGCTGGTCGACATTGGCGCAAATCGTCCACGCGACCGATGACGATCGCCGGACGTTGGTGGAGCTCCTTGCGAGGCAGCTGGTCGAACGGTTCGGGGCGCCGGATCTTGAAGCCGCGCGTCTTGCCGCGGAAGAGGAAGTCGCCTTTGTGCAATCGCTCTGCACGCATCCGATCAGCACGCTGATCGCCGTTCACCGCTCGGCGAGCGATGGCGAGGTTCGCGAGTCATTCCGCAGGTTGCAACTGAAGGAGGGGCAGGGTCACGGCAAGGCGTTCTCGTTTATGGAAATGGAGGATGACGCCGAACCCGACAGCGGTCTCAACCTTGCGAACATGAGCGAGGAGCCGCCGCACCGATGAGGGATTTCTGGATCGCCTGCGGCCATCACCTTCTCGATCGCGATGCGAGCGGCGGCCTCGTGGTCACGGAAGAGTTCTTAAAAGCCTATTTCGTACGCCCCGAGCTGATACCGCCGGACGACGCTTGCCCGGTTGAGCGCAGGCTGCAGCAGGCGCTGCTCGCCGACCCGCGCCGGACAGTTGTTGCGGAGGAGGTTGCCGCGATTGCCGATGCGGATGCAAGGGAGAATTGGCAATGGATGCTGGCACTTCGCAAGCTTCTGCTGCGTGAGCCGACGTTGGAAGCGGCCTATCTGGCATTGGTTCGGTCAGGATCGGTCAACTTACCGCCGCTGTTTGTAAACCAGCTCGTTCACGTGATCCTGCGAAATGCATTGGACGGCTGCGAGGATCCGTTCGTGCTGCGCGCGGGCGAACTGTTTTTCCGGCCGCAGCGTGTCGTGCCGCACGAGCATTTGTTGCTGTTGGGCGATGAGGAGGTCATTGGCGGGGCAAGCCCGGCGCCTGTGCTGTCGTTGATGTCCATGTTGGGGGCAACGACCGGCGCCGAGGTTGACGTATTGAGCGAGGAGAATGCCGGCAGTTATTGGCGGCGCAGCGATCAGTTCGATCTTGCGCTCGATTTCGCTGAAGGAACGCGTGGGCCGGCCGCGCTGGCGGACGCTATGACGCGCTGGATTTCCCATCTGCTTGGAATTGACGTCACAATCGAGCCGCTCACCGCCCTGCGCGATGCGAAGCTCACCTGGTATGTTGGGCTCGATGCCGTGGCCACCCGGATGGGCGACCGGCTCTGGCACGGAGAAGCGCTGGGTGAGCGCACCGCAAGCCGTGTGCTGGCGCTGTTCCGCCTCACCTTTCCCGATGCCGGCCTGGTTATTGATGCCGTCGGACGCGAGCCGGTCTATCTGATCCTTGCAATGACCTCCGACCAACTCGTGCGCATGAAGCCGCAGAATCTGTTGACGGGGTTGCCAATCAAACACCTGGAGGCTGCGACGTGAGCCCCGGTGTCCTGCCATTGTTGCGTATTCCGGTCGGCGTCGTGGTCGAGCGGCGAAGAGCGGATTCCCCATGGATCGATTTTGTCTGGCGCGGCACCGGTGTGTTGCCGGATGAGCCGGAGATGACGGCGTGGACCGTCATACGGGGGCAGGAGGAAACGACGCTCTTTTATGCCGGGAGCGCGACGGTCGATCTTTATCGTTCGGAAACAACGCGCTATCGCGACAATCTTGCCACCGGCGCTCCCAGCGTTTGGATCGTCTTGGCTCCTTCCGAGGGCGCCTGGCCCTACACTGTTTCGGCCGTCACTGCGGATCCCTCGGAAGGGGAGGCATTCACGGAAGCCGGTGCGAATCTGGTCGAAGCTGTCCCGATGCCTCAGGTGCTGCGTGAGGCAATTGAAAATTTCATCGCTGAACACCACGTCGAGACTGAGTTCGTCAAGCGCGAGCGGCGCCGCGCCGATCCGGAGGCGCTGGCGCGACGTCGCCGCGACGGTAGGCACGAATGAGCGACGAGCAGTTCCTGGCGCGCTGGTCGCGCCGCAAGCAAGAGGCGAAGGCCGGTCACGCTGAACCTGCGCGTGAAGAAGCTGCCGAGGCGCATGGACCGGCGCCGTCCGATCGTGCCGGGGCAGAGCCAGCTCCCCCGGAGATGGATCTTTCGAATTTGCCCCCCATTGAATCGATTGATGCTGTCACCGACGTCACGGCTTTCCTGCGCAAAGGCATTCCGCAGGAGTTGAGCCGTGCGGCGCTTCGTCGCGCCTGGAGCGCCGATCCCGCCATCCGCGATTTCGTGGGGTTGGCGGAAAACGCCTGGGACTTCAATGACCCGAACGCCATGGCTGGCTTCGGTCCGTTGGACTATTCGGCCGAGCAGATCGACGCGCTCGTCCGCAATATCTTCGGGGACGCGGTGCAAGCTACCCAGAGCCTCCTCATTCCGCCGGTGGAGGCTGGCGAAGGCGCCGCGCGATCTGCTCCTGCTGAGTCGGGTCTCACAGATGCGTCAAATCAGGCGATCGTGGATCCTCGACCATCCGAGGAATCCGCATCTGCGGAATTGCTACCAGGTTCTGCTGCATCGCAACCATCAGATGCGGGGGAAGAAACTCCCCTTCGGCGCCGCACGCATGGTGGCGCGCTGCCTCGGTAGGCTGCGACCAAATGCTATAGCCTTAGGCTATGGCTGTTAATTGACCGCTTCCCGACACGCGCCTAGTCTTTGGTCCGCAAACGCAATCAAGCGCTTGGCCCCTGGGATGGGAGGTCGGCGTGCGAGATGTTGGCCTTGAACGCGCCATCGATGCGGCGGGCGGCGTTGCCCAACTCGCCCGAAAGATTGGTGTTGCCCAACCCTCAGTGTCGAACTGGAACAGGGTGCCCGCGCAACGCGTGATTGCGGTCGAAGGCGCAACAGGCGTGTCGCGCAAGGTGCTTCGTCCCGATCTCTATAGCGAGCCGGCCGGGTCGGGCGATGCGGTTGATCCGATCGATGCCGCTCGCGCGCAGGAGTACGCGCTGCTTGCGGCCTTGCTCTCGTCCGCGCCGTCGGCCGCATTACTCGGTCAGATCGCACGGCTGAACGGCGATGCCACGCCCCTTGGCCGCGCCCATGCAACGCTTGCAGAGGCCGCGTCGGTAGCGGTCGCAACCGAGGTCGAGCGCGAGTACTTCGATCTGTTCGTCGGTCTCGGCCGTGGTGAGTTGCTGCCTTACGCATCCTATTACCTGACAGGTTTTCTCAACGAACGCCCGCTGTCGCGCCTGCGCGACGATCTCGCCGCACTCGGCATCGAGCGGGTGGAGGGCAATTTGGAGCCCGAGGATCACGCGGCGAGCTTGTGCGAAATGATGGCGGGCCTTGCGGCGGCGCGTTTCCATTCATCGCCGGAAGCCCAGCGGGACTTCTTCGAGAAGCATGTGTCCCGCTGGATGGGGCGTTTGTTCGCCGACATCGAGAAGGCGGAAAACGCCAAATTCTACCGGTCGGTCGGAACGCTTGGACGCATATTTTTGGAAATAGAATCCGAGGCTTTCACGTTCGCCAACTGACCAGTACCGCTGGTCCAGGAGAGATGGGATGAGGGACGAGAAGAAAACCACAGTCGGCCGCCGCGACTTCCTTCGCAAGGTCGGCATCGGCACGGTCGGCGCCGGAGCGACGCTGGCGACACCCCTGATGACCCCCGCGCAGGCCGACAGCGAGACCGACCAGGAGAAACGCAAGGCGCGCTACAAGGAAACCGACCACGTGAAGACCTATTACCGCGTCAATCGTTATCCTTCCTGAAGGAGGCGGCCGTGCTGATCAAGAGAACACAACGGCATTCCGAATCCACCTCACGTGGATCAATTGCAGCAGCCCTGTCCGGGCAAGGCAACGGCCTCGACCGCCGCACCTTCCTGCGTCGGTCCGGGCTTGCCGGCGGCGCTCTCGCCGCGCTGAGCACGCTGCCGATCGGCAGCATCCGCGGGGCGAAAGCGGCAGCGGCAGGTCCGCTCACATCGGGAGCGACCGTTCGCAAAAGCATTTGCACGCATTGCTCGGTTGGATGCACCGTGACCGCGGAGGTGTTGAACGGGGTATGGATCGGCCAGGAGCCGAGCTGGGATTCCCCGATCAATCGCGGATCGCATTGTGCCAAGGGCGCTTCCGTGCGCGAACTGGTGCATAGCGAACGGCGGCTGCGCTTTCCAATGAAGCTTGAGGGTGGGAAATGGACGCGCGTGTCATGGGACACCGCGATCAACGAGATCGGCGATAAGATCTTGCAAGTGCGCGAGAAGTCGGGCTGCGATTCCGTCTATTGGCTCGGCTCGGCCAAAATGACCAACGAAGGCGCCTATCTGTTCCGCAAGCTTGGCGCGTTCTGGGGAACCAACAATACCGACCATCAGGCGCGCATTTGCCATTCAACGACCGTTACCGGCGTAGCCAACACCTGGGGCTACGGCGCGATGACAAACAGCTTCAACGACATCCGCAATGCGAAGACCCAGATCATCATGGGCGGCAACCCGGCCGAGGCGCATCCGGTATCGTTGCAGCATCTGCTCGAAGGCAAGGAGCTTCAAAAGGCCAACTTTGTCGTCATTGACCCGCGCCTGACGCGTACTGCCGCCCATGCGACCGAATATGTGCGCATGCGACCGGGCACCGATATCCCGGTGCTGTACGGCATGATGTGGCACATCCTCCAGAATGGGTGGGAGGACAAGGAGTTCATCAGGCAGCGTGTCTATGGGTTCGATGATCTCAGGAAAGAAGTGGAGAAGTGGAATCCGGAAGAAGTCGAGCGCGTCAGCGGCGTTCCCGGTGAACAGCTCAAGCGCGTCGCCAAAATGTTTGCCACGGAGAAACCGTCAACGCTCATCTGGGCCATGGGGCAGACCCAGAAGACCGTCGGTACAGCAAACGTGCGGGCGAGTTGCATCGCGCTGCTGCTGACCGGCAACGTCGGCGGTCCCGGCGCCGGCGCCAACATCTTCCGCGGCCATGACAACGTGCAGGGAGCGACCGACGTCGGGCTCGATATCGTCACGCTGCCCTTCTACTACGGCCTGGCCGAGGGCGCCTGGAAGCATTGGTCGCGGGTCTGGGAAGTCGACTACGATTATCTGCTGTCGCGCTTCGATTCCAAGCAGATCATGGAGACTCCCGGCATCCCGCTCACCCGCTGGTTCGAAGCGGTGACACTGCCGAAAGATCAGGTCGCGCAGAAAGACAATGTTCGGGCGGTTTTCGTGCAAGGACACGCCAGCAACAGCATCACCCGCGTTCCTGAATCCCTTAATGGCCTGAAGGCGCTCGAACTGCTTGTCATCGCCGACCCGCATCCGACCACCTGGGCATCGCTCTCGGTGGAGGCGGGACGCAAGGACGGCGTATACATTCTTCCCGTCGCCACGCAATTCGAGTGCAAGGGTTCGCGCGTCGCCTCGAACCGCTCACTGCAGTGGGGCGAGCAGATCGTCAAGCCGGTGTTCGAATCGAAGGATGACCTCGAGGTCATGTACCTGATGGCGAAGAAGCTCGGCTTCGCCGACCAGATGTTCAAGAACATCAAGGTCGAGAACAATCTTCCCGAGGCTGAGGATATCCTGCGCGAGATGAATCGCGGCAGCTGGTCGACCGGTTACTGTGGCCAGTCGCCCGAGCGCCTCAAGGCACACATGAAGAACCAGGCCAAGTTCGACTTCCTGACCATGCGGGCGCCCAAGGACGATCCGGAAGTCGGCGGCGACTATTACGGCCTGCCTTGGCCGTGCTGGGGCTCACCGGAAGTCAAGCATCCGGGCACGCCGCTGCTCTACAACACCAATCTGAATGTGATGGATGGCGGCGGCACCTTCCGTCCGCGCTTCGGCGTCGAGCGCGAGGAGAAGTTGCCCGACGGCACGACGCGCAAGGTCAGCCTGCTGGCGGACGGGTCCTATTCCAAGGATTCGGAAATCAAGGACGGCTATCCGGAATTCACGCTGGCGAGCCTGAAGAAGCTCGGCTGGGACAAGGATCTCACCGAGGCGGAAATGGCTACCATCACCAGGGTCAACTCCGCCAATCCGGATGCAGTGTCATGGTCGCTCGACCTGTCCGGAGGTATCCAGCGCGTGGCGCTAATGCACGGCTGCGTGCCTTACGGCAACGGCAAGGCGCGCATGAATGCGTTCGGCTTGCCAGATCCCATTCCGGTCCATCGCGAGCCGATCTACACGCCGCGCGTCGAACTGGTCGCGAAATATCCGACGCTGCCCGATGCAAGGCAGTTCCGCGTGCCTAACATCGGCTTCTCCGTGCAGAAGGCGGCGGTAGAAAAAGGGGTCGCCAAGCAATTTCCGCTGATCCTGTCCTCGGGTCGCCTCGTCGAATATGAGGGCGGCGGCGAGGAGACGCGCACCAATCCATGGCTCGCCGAGCTCCAGCAGGACATGTTCATCGAGATCAGCCCGGCTGATGCCGCCGATCGCGGCATCAAGGACGGCGGCTGGGTCTGGGTCATGGGCGCCGAGAACAACTCCAAAGCAAAGATGAAGGCGCTCGTAACCGAGCGGGTCGGCAAAGGGGTCGCCTGGATGCCCTTCCACTTCGGCGGCTGGTTCGCAGGCAAGGACCTTCGCGGCAATTATCCGAAGGGCACCGATCCGATCGTGCTCGGCGAAAGCGCCAACACGATCACGACATACGGATACGATCCGGCGACCGGCATGCAGGAGCCCAAAGTCACTCTCTGCCAAATCGCGGCAGCATAGGGAGCAACGACCATGGCACGTATGAAATTTCTCTGCGACGCCGACCGTTGCATCGAATGCAATGCCTGCGTCACCGCCTGCAAGAACGAGCACGAGGTGCCCTGGGGTATCAACCGGCGCCGCGTCGTCACCATCGACGACGGCAAGCCGGGCGAGCGTTCGGTCTCGATGGCCTGCATGCACTGCACCGATGCGCCCTGTGCGGCGGTTTGTCCCGTGAATTGTATCTACACGACGGACGACGGCGTTGTGCTCCACTCCAAGGATCTGTGCATCGGTTGCGGCTATTGCTTCTACGCCTGTCCGTTCGGGGCGCCGCAATACCCGCAGGTCGGCAATTTCGGCTCGCGCGGCAAGATGGACAAGTGCACGTTCTGCGCCGGAGGGCCTGAGGCCGATGGCAGCAAGGAAGAGTACGAGAAATACGGCGCGAACCGTCTCGCCGAGGGCAAATTGCCGCTCTGCGCCGAGATGTGCTCGACCAAGTCGCTGCTTGCAGGCGACGGCGAAATTATCGCCCAGATTTACAAGGAACGCGTGATGAAGCGCGGCTACAGCTCCGGCGCCTGGGGCTGGAAGACCGCCTATCGAGAGACGATCGAGTCCTGATGACGACATCGTCTGCGGCGCGCAAGATCAGGAGGAACTGATGGCGTTTTTTGCACGGTTTATTCGTCTTGCAATCGGCGCGGGCGCGCTCCTGTTATTCGTCTCGGCCGTATCACCGTCCATTGCCGAGCAGATCAATCCGACCGCGAGTGCTGTGAAGGAGCAGCAGCTGTTGCAGGAGCTGAACCGGGTCCAGGGACGCGTCAGCATTCCCGATCAGCGCTCGGGCGTGCTCGAACAGCCGGCCGGCCGCGAATGGCGGGAGTTCCGGAACGTGACGCTGCGCTGGATCGGCGGTATCGCCATGCTTGGCATGCTCGCGGTGCTGATCATCTTCTATCTCAGCCGTGGCATGGTGCGACTTGAGAGCAGACGATCCGGGCGAACCATCGTGCGTTTTTCCTCATTCGAGCGCTTCGTGCATTGGATGACCGCGACCTGCTTCATCGTTCTGGCGATTTCGGGATTGAACATCACCTTCGGCCGTTCGTTGCTCCTGCCGCTGATTGGCCACGAGGCTTTTTCCGAATGGTCGCAGTGGGCGAAGTATGCGCACAATTACCTGAGCTTCCCCTTCACGATTGGCGTCGTGCTGATCTTCCTGATGTGGATCGCCGGCAATATCCCGAACAAGGTGGATGTCGATTGGTTCAAGCGCGGTGGCGGGATCGTGGGGCACGATCATCCGCCGGCCTACCGCTTTAATGCTGGCCAGAAGGCGATCTATTGGATCGTGGTTATCGGCGGTGGCCTGGTCGCAGCCACGGGATACGAGCTGATGTTCCCCTTCTATCTGTCAGGCATCGAAGGGATGCAGCTCGCGCAGATGGTGCACGCAACCGTGGCGGTGCTGTTCGTGGCGGTGATGCTTGCGCACATCTATATCGGTACTATCGGCATGGAAGGCGCGTTCGAAGCGATGGGCAGCGGCACCGTCGATGTCAACTGGGCCAGGGAGCACCACAGCCTCTGGCTCGAGGAGGAGAATGCCCGCGCCAAAGCCAATGCGCGGCCCCGGCCGGCGGTCACTGCGGCGGAGTAGATCCGCGCGCCCCGTAAGGCGCAGGCGCTTGGTCAGAGCCGCACACCCGTCGTCGCAAACGCTTGTTGGACAGGTTCCTGAACCTGGTTAAGGACGACAAAGCCGGCAGCCGCAATCACGATTGCGGCTGCGCAGGCAAGCAAGAAAGCTTTCATGGCGACGCTCCGCAGGAGATGGGCCGGTAGTTTATATGAGAGGGCTGGCTGCAGACAGCTGAATCAGCGCGCGTCAAGATCGCTTCGTTCGACAGTTGGCGGGTTGTCCTCGGTTGGGAGCCAGCGGATCCGACACCTCCTGGCTCTCCGAGCCTATTACAGGTGTCCATCAATTCGGAGGAGGTTCAGCTATGATCGCACCTTCCTTGCGCCGCAAGCCGAGCGCTTCGAGTCTTGGACACCACATCATCTCTAGACATCGTACGGCCCTCCGCGCATGCTTTTTCCTCGATCGATTATAGCACGGTGGGGACGCGGGAGGGGGCTCGCTCTAACATTGATGCAGTATTCGGATAGGCATGGACGCTCGTGTTGCGCCCAAGTGAGCCGAGTGGGATGGTGACGAAAGAGGACACGCCCTATGGATTGGTATCTGGGGGTTTGCTCGCTCTTGCCCTGACTTGAACACCGAGGCGCCGCACGGAAATGACCGACTATTTGACAGCGCCGCCTGTGATGCCGCTGATGAAGCGGTCCAAAAAGAGATTGTAAGCGATCGCCACCGGAACGCTGGAAATGAGCGCCGCTCCCATCAACTCGCCCCAATAAAAAATATCTCCGCGGATCAAATCTGTCGCGACTCCCAAAGTAACGGGCTTCTCGCTGGAAGAGGAGATGAAGGTCAGCGCGTACACGAACTCCTGCACCGTTAGCGTGAACGCAAAGATCACTACGGTCAGAATAGCAGGCACCGAAAGAGGAAGAACCGTTTTCACGAATGCTCCGACGACAGTGCAGCCGTCGACGATCGCGGCCTCCTCGATCTCCCGCGGCACCGACTTGAAGAAGCCCATAAGCAGCCAGGTACAGAACGGGATGGTGAAAGTGGGGTAGACGACGACAAGAGCCCACATGCTGTCCTGCAATCCGAGCAACGTAACCACTCGCGCGAGAGGCAGGAACAGAAGCGTCGGCGGCACCAGATAGGTCAGGAAGATGCCGATGCTCAGATTTTCGCCGCTACGGCCCGGCATGCGCGCTAGCCCGTAGCCGGCCGGCAGGGCCACGAGAAGAGTGATGGCCACGACACAAAGCCCGATAAGGGCGGAATTGGACAGCCACTGCACGAATAGCGTGTCTTCAAACAAATACTTGAGATGCTCGAGCGTAGGCGGCGCGTTGAACCAATAAGGGATGGACTTGAGATTGTAGAGGTCGCCGTCCGTCTTGAAGGTGGTGATCAGCATCCAATAGAAGGGAAACGCGGCGAATACAACCAGAGTGATCACTGCGGCATAGAACGAACTCTGCCCAACTACTCTTCCGGCAAGCCGCGGCATGTCAAATCTCCCGCCGCCGCAGCGACCGCAAGAGCAGGATCACCGCGACCAAGAGGAAGGGAAACAGGAACAAACAAATGGCCGCTCCATGAGCGACATCGCCCGAGAGGATGCCCACCTGAAACGCTAGCGTGCCGAGCACCTGCGTGCTGTTGATCGGTCCGCCCTTCGTCAGCAAATAGACGACGCTGAGATCCGTGAAGGTGAACACGGTGCCAAAGATCACAGCGATCATGATGATCGGGGCGATGATTGGCAAGATGATCTGATAGTTGCGCCGCCAGAAGCCCGCACCGTCGATCGTGGCGGCATCGAGCACATCCTGCGGCACCGACGTGAATCCGGCAAGGAAGATCACGACGCCGAAAGGAAACAACCGCCAGGCATGCACGAC
>Ga0307479_10003391_pt1 | contig 14508 bp, 15 predicted proteins | sample atmos_gasesECM4C_FD_203743 | JGI IMG/M metagenome (GOLD analysis project Ga0307479, IMG submission 203743) | Hardwood forest soil microbial communities from Morgan-Monroe State Forest, Indiana, United States - atmos_gasesECM4C_515 | ecosystem: Environmental > Terrestrial > Soil > Temperate...
GGTCGGATCGTCCGTATAGGTGGTAGCATCGTCGTAGACAAAAGGTGAGCTAGCCGGGGTCCGCCACGACCGGAAGGGTACGAGCCGGCCGTCGACCTCGTCGAGCGACAATGTCGAGGGATGTCCTTCTGCGAGGTAGAGCCAGCCTCCGGGCGCCAACAGTCCGGCGACAATCTGCGCCCAGCGGCGGATGTCGGGCAGCCAGATGATCGATCCCCAGGTGACGAACGCGACATCGTATTGGGCATCGAGCAGCGCCGGTGCGTCGTAGACATCACCCTCGACGAAGCGCGTGGGCACGCCGAGCTCGGCGGCCAGCGCGCGCGCCGCAGCGATGGCCACGCTCGAGAAATCGAGGCCGGTGACGATCGCACCACGCCGCGCCAGGCGGATCGTGTCCAGCCCAAAATGGCACTGCAGATGGACAATCCGCTTCCCCGCGAGATCGCCGAGCTCGCTATCCTCGCACTCGCCAAAGGCATCGTCTCCGGCCTTGACCCGATCAATGGGATAGAAGCCGGTCCGATTGCGCAGGTGAATGGCGGTGCGGTCGTCCCAGTTCAACCGGTTGGCCTCCATCCAGGCGCGCGGGCGGTCTTCGCTCATGCCGCGAGGCTCTCAGGTGGCGCTGGGCGCTTCCGGCTTCTCGAACAACGCCAGGCTCTCCATCGCCAGCCCATAGCCGAGCAGGTCGTGCATCTGGCGGCGCAGATATTCGGTGAATAAGAGCCGGGTATAGCGCAGCAACAATGTCGGCTTCCGAGTCAGATCCTCGGCAAGTTCCCAGGCGCGCGCCAGAACCTTGTCGGCGGGTAGCACCTCGGCGACCAGTCCCAGCCGCAATGCTTCGGCGGCATCCAATGTCTGGCCGGTCATCAGAAAATAGCGGCCGCGGTTCATCCCCAACAGCAGCGGGTAGACGATGTGCATGCCGTCGCCAGGCACGACATCCGAATTGAAATGCGCCGAGTCCTGGAATTGCGCGGTATCGGCGGCGAGGACAATGTCGCACAACAGCGGAATTTCGGAATGGCGCCAGGCGGGCCCGTTGATCGCGCTGATCACCGGCACCTCGATGTTCAACAGGTTCATCAGCAGATGCCGGCCCTCCCAATGGATCCGATCGATCCGCTCGATCGTCGGGCGCGACGGGAAGGAAGAGGTCCCCGGGGTCGCGCGCGGTCCGGAAAACTCCTGCCCGGTCCCGGTCAGAATCACGACTCTGTTCTCGCGGTCGGCGCCGATGTCGTGAAAGGCTTCCGGCAATTCGCCATGCGGCAGAAACCCCCAACGCAGCGACTGGCCTTCGGTGTGCAAGGTGACCTGCAGGATGCCGTTGCGGCGCTCCATCCGTGCGGTCTGGTATTTCTGGGCGTATTCCTCGAACGAGCTCATTTGCACCTCCTCTGCAAGGTTCGCGTGTTCTACCCCTCGGCGCGCCTCGGCGCGAGGGGCGGGGTGGCCGCAATCGAGGATTCCCCCGGATCGAAGAAATGTTCTAGACTAGCTCGACACGTTTCCTCGAGGGAGGTTGTTCATGCCGGTGATTAAAGCCTTCGATCTCGCCTACGGACGGCTGCGGTCGCCCGATCTCGACAAGCAAGAAGAGTTCTTGACCGATTTCGGCATGGTCCGCGCGGATCGGACCAAGAACGCCCTCTACATGCGCGGTAGCGACCCGCCGCACCACATCCACGTTACCGAGCTGGGTGAGCCGCGCTATGTGGGGATCGCCGTTCACGCGGCGAGTTATGACGATCTCGAGCGCATCTCGCGGGTCGAGGGCGCGTCGAAGATCGAGGACATCGACGAGCCCGGCGGCGGCAAACGGGTGCGCCTGACTGATCCCGACGGCTACCAGGTCGAAATTGTTCACGGCATGGCGCTGCTCGATCCGATCGAGGTGCCGCGCCCCGTGGTCAATTCCGGTAACGACAAATATCGCCGCAAGGGCGAACTGTTCCGGATCCAGCGCGGTCCTTCGCACATCAAGCGGTTCGGCCATTTTGTCGTGATGTCGAAGAACTTCGACAAGACCCTCGGCTGGTATCGCGAGATGCTCGGCTTCCGCTGCTCGGACGAATTCTACGCCGGAGAGAAGAGCAACCTCGTCGGCTCGTTCAATCGCCTCGACCGCGGCGACGGTTATGTCGATCATCACGCCTTCTTCTGCATTCGCGGCGACAAGAGCGGCCTCAACCATCTGTCTTACGAAGCCGCCGACATCGACGACGTGATGGTGGGTCACGAGCATCTCGTCGGTAAAAGCTATCAACACATGTGGGGGATCGGCCGCCATCTGATCGGCAGCCAATTGTTTGATTACTGGGCCGACCCATGGGGCCGCGTGCACGAGCACTGGGCCGATACAGACGTGCTCAACGCCCACACGCCGCCCAATATTATGGAACGCGGCGAGGGCGCCGGCGGACCGTGGGGGCAGCCGATCCCGCAGATCTTTATGGGTCACGCCTCGCCCTGACGCTCAACGGCCCCTCAAATCGGGAGGGTGAGGGGCCGGTCACTTCGAGGCGGGTCACCTCGCGGAAACTCCCTGACATATTTGAAATAGCGCGCGAGGTGGCGATCCGAGGCGACCAGCACGCCCTTGCGGAAGCGCATCGTGTTGAGCACCGGCTCGTCCTCGGCGAGCAGTTTGTCGACGAAGCCGCGCAACTCCTCGAGCTTGGCATTGGTGGCGTGCCGGTCCTGGGTGCTGTCGCCGGTCTTCTCCACCCCGACGGCATTGAAGCTGCGCGAGCGGCGGCGATCGACGGGCGCGCCGGCAAACATCATGAACGCGTCGATCCCGGGACGACGCCAACGTTGCGCGAACACATTGGTTCCGGTTACCAGACCACGCTGCATGTAGCCCGTGCTGTCGAGTCGCCCGGAGGAATTTCACCTCTGGGCGCTCCCAGAACCGTGCATAACCCTCTCGAGTCACAGGGCTCCCGATGTTCGGCCGTTTCCATGGCAAAGCTGCCAGTGGACAAAAAGCGTTGGATTTACTCGGCGTAGCCGAGAGACCGCGAGGGCCGAGCTGGTTGGATGCAGCGAAGGCCACATGTGCGGCGTTGCTAGGCAAGACGCCGTCGCCGGCGAGTACCAACTTTTCTACGATGAGCATTTCGACCGCGCCCGCTTCACCTTCGAGGCCGAAATCGAAAACACCGTCCCCGCGCTCTTTCGCAAAGGCAACCCCGCCGACCAAGACAAACCCTCCCGCATCGCCGCACCCACGCCGATTACGCGCTCGAACACAGCGTTCACGATATGCTCGACTTGCTCGCCCATGACCGCGCCATTTGGGTCGGTCATGACTGGGGTAGCCCGTTCGCCTGGAATCTCGCCAGCCATCACCCCGAGCGCTGTCAGGCCGTCGTCAATTTCTGCGTCCCTCACATCGCCAGCGGCTTCGCCTCCGCCAACTTGATCGCCCTCGTCAACCGCGAGATTTACCCTGAGGCCACTTACCCCGCCGGCCAATGCGGTAGTTGGAGGAACGACCATAGCCGCGCATGTCCGGCGCAATGCAGCGGAAGCCGAGCGCCGCAAAGCAGCGCAGCTGGTGGCGCCAGCTGTGCGAGAGCTCGGGCCAGCCATGGACGAAGATGATCAGTGGGCCGGTTTCGGGACAGCTGGCGAGATAAAAGCTGGCGTGGCGGGCGGTTTTCGCGAAGTGCTCGGTCACGGAAAAGAGCATAGGTGAGGTTTCCCGTTCCAGCGCCGCCGAGCGCGGCGATCTGCAGACCGAGCTATTACGGCGCACGCCGTCCTGACGGGCAAGCGCTAGGCGGCACGCCCTCGGAGGCGCAGCCTTCCGCATAGCGATTTGACCGAGATTTCCGATTCACCAGATCCATCGGATCCAATGCGGCAGGATGATCCCGGATCGCAGCTTCACCTTTGTAAAGAGCGGCAGCGGGGTTTCGCCTTCGGCAAACTCGACTCTGATGACCTGTTGGCGTTCGACCGGCGTGAAGGCACGCTGGAATTCGCGCGGCAGCGCCGCGGCAATCGGCTCCACCCGCGCCACGATTCCCTCGGCCGTGTGCAGACCCGTCTCGATCGTGACTCGGTCACCCGGCTTGATCTCGTACAGCCCACCCGTCGGTAAATAACCGAGCACATAGCGCTGCTCACCATAGATCTCGAAAAGCGGCTCGCCGGCGCGCACGACCGCCCCCTGCTCGGCAGCAACTCGGCCCACGATGCCATCGATCGGTACTCGCATGCGTCCCTGATCATAGAGCCTTCGCAGCTCGCCGATCGCAGTCTTAGCCTCACCGAGTACCTCGGCCAGCGAGCCGATCTCGCCTTCGATGACCCGCTTTTCCGCCTTGAGGCTGCTGAGATCCTGCTCGCTGCGGTATTCGGTCTCTACTGCGGCTGTGCGTTTGTCGATTGGCAGCAGCCCGCGCCCCATCAAGGTTTCCAAATCCTTGCGCGCACTAGCGGCGATCAGGTGCCGGGTTTCGGCGAAGCCGACGATGGCGTCGACCGTTTCACCCCGGATGCGCAATTCGCTCAGCCGCATTTCGCGCGACGCCAATTCGCCGGTCAGGCGAGCGATGGCCTCGGTCACCGATTGCGAAGAAACAGTCGCGGCGATGTCGCCGGCGTGTACGCGATCGCCTTGATGCACCCGGATATCACGGATCGTGACCGGAAATTCCGCGGCGATGACGGCGAGGTCACCGACTACCAATCCTTCACTGCGCAAATAGAACAAGCTGCCGACGAAGAGATCGCCCAGTGCCGCGGCAAGCCCGACCACGGCGGCGATGTATATCCAGCGGATCACCGCTTGGCGACGGCGGCGTGGTTCGTTCGGCAGCGAATCGCCGATCCGCCGAAATTTGAGACGTCGCATCACACCCTCGCTGCGCGTCGCATGACGCGGGCCGGCACATAGGGGTCGCGATAAGAAGCCCGGAAAATCAGCTCCTGAAGGATTGCTATGAGCCGGACGATTCGCAGCACGAGCTGCAGGACAGTGTAAAGCGGCAGATAGATGACGAGCCCGAGCGGGCGCTCGACCCGCGCTGCCGCCGCAGCGATAACGGCAATGAGATCGACGATCAGATATCCAACGAGCGTGACGCCGAGCAGGGTGACGGCAAAGGCGCCGAAATGCCACCACAGCCAGGCGAGATAGACCGGGAACGCAAGCGGCAGGAGAAATTGAAAGACCAGCACATCCAGAGAGGCCAGGACATCGATAGCCCGAAAAGTCGACTGGCGGGGATCGAATACGGCGCGGTACTTGCGCAACCATATCGTGACGATTCCGCGATCCCAGCGCAGGCGCTGCGCGATCAGGGCCGATACCGTCTCCGGCACCTGTGTCAATGCCCGCGCCTCGGGGGCGAATTGGATGCGCCAGCCGGCCCGGCGGAGCTTCATCGCGAGATCGGCATCTTCGCCGACCTCGACGTCCTGACCGCCGACGCCAATGACCGCGCTGCGCCGAAACGCGCCAAAGGCGCCAGAGACCATCGATAAGATGCCGAGCGCATCGGCAACACGCCGACCAAGCGAGACGCTGATCCCATATTCGATCGCCTGACACCGCGTGACCAGGCTGGTGCATTCATTCCGGACACCGAGGTCTCCGCCGACCGCCCCCAATCGAGGATCGGCAGCAAAGTAATCGAGCATCACCGCCAATGCGTCTCTGTCGAAGCTGGTATCAATATCTGCGATGACGATGACGTCGCCGGTGCAGGCACCCAATCCCAGGTTGACAGCCGCACTCTTCCCACCGCGATGCCGTAACCGGATCACCTCGTCGACCAGTCCTTCGCCGCGCAGGTCATGTGCGACGTCCGTCATTCCGTCCGTAGAGCCATCATCGACGACGACGACCTGCAGACGGCTGCGATCGGTGAGGGTCTGCTCGGCCAAAGCGCTGACACAGGCCCGCAGAGATTGGGCTTCGTTGTGTCCAGCCAGGATCACGCTTACGGTCAAATTGGTGTCGGGGGGCTGTCTTGGGCGTTCCGCCAAGGCTGCGACGCCGGCGGCAAGAGCAGCGATTACATAGCGCGGAAGTTCGAGCAGCGTCGTGTACCAGAACAAGACCACGAGGCTGACGAAATCGAGCGAACCCAGAAACGCCACGGCATCCATCGGAATCACCCGCCGTCCAAGAGCGCGGAGGCGCGTTCGCCCTCGGCAGTGGTCACAGCGATCTCCAATGGAGCCGCGACGACCACTGCGACCTCCTTTTTGACCCGATCCAATACTTTCGCAGCAAGCACCGCCGAGGTCTCGGGGAAGCCGATCAGCATCGATGCAGGACCGTCAGGCGTTACGAAATCGCTGTCGCGAAGCAGACCGACGGAGGCGTCGATGGCCAGCCGAAACGCACTATCAACGGCCATCGGCCCGAGTTCCTGTCGCAATTGATCGAGATTGGCGACAGTCAGCCGTGCCAGCGCGAATGGCCGTTCGTATCGGCGCGCCACACGTAATGCCTCCGCGGCCAGCAGGCTGAATTCGCGCGGCGAAAAGGCTCGTCCACAGCGTTCGAGGAGCGGGGCAATATTCAGGTGCGGCAACCGACCGTCGCGCAATGCCCGCAACCCTTCCTCGGTAAGCTCGTAGTGGTGCCAGTCGGTAGGACTACTGTCGGCGCTCGGGGTGACGGCAGCGCAATCGAGGCACGCAAAGTTGGCCAACGGCTCGTCCTCCACCGCGCCGCAGCCGCGACAGACGACGGCGATTCCCGGTTTTCCATAATCCACGCCAAAATGTCGCAACTCACGCCGACATTTCGGACACACCAGAAGACGGCCGTCCGCGAAGCGCGATTCCGGCGCCTGCCAACCGCACCGGTAATGATGCACGATCGGTTCATCGACCAGGTTGCCGCCACCGCAGGCAGGGCAAGCCTCGTAGGCGTGCAAACGCGCCGATCCGCACCGCCCGCAAGCATGCGTGCGACTGAAGAAACGACGACGGAGCAGGTCCAAATCCGCCAATGCCTCCAGTCGCTGCCGTGCCGCCGATATTCTTCCGAGCAGACGGTAATCGACCAATCGGCTCGAATCCGGGGCGAAGCTCGCCTCGATAGCCGCATCGCGCGAGTAGGCCATCCGGAGCAAGGTCAATTCGGCCCGATCTTCGTGAGCCGACTTAAACGGAAGCTCGGCCAAGCGGCGCCAGATCGGGGTGCTGAGGTCGCGAAATGCGGCGATTGCCGGCGGATCGAGCCGTTCACTCGCGAAGTCGCAGCGTAGACCTCGGTTGCCGGCGAAATCGGCGATCGGAACGGCGGGGTCAGGTAGCTCGAGCAACGTGTCGGCCAACTGCGCAGGTGTGACGGGTCCCAGCATCAGGATACCGGCACAAGGCGAGCCTGGAGTCGTGCGACTGCCGATACCCGCTAGTGCCGGCAACACGCCACCCAGAACCAGAAAGGGTGTGCTCAGAACGGGGTCGGTACCGCCGGTGACGACGGAGTCGTGGGCAGCCGCTGTTTCATAAGTGTCCATCGCGGAGGAAACGCCAAAGGCTTGTGAAGCTTCCGCACAAGCAGAACCTGCAAGTGGAGAGGAAGCCGAGTAAGATGCCGCAGCACCGACGACAATCTAAAAAGCGTTGGTAAATCTTCGATTAAATGTCTCAGCTAACGATGAAATAATCGGCCGCCGCGGAGGCGCGCCCGCGGATCCCTGCACGGTTGCAAGAGATCGTGCGCAGGCTATCGGGCGACGAGTGCGGCATCGCCGAGCCCGGAAAAATGTTTCCGGAAGCGGCGAGCGGGACCAAGATACCGCGACGACTACGCGGATTTCGGGAGGAAAGCGATATGGCAGACAAGATCCGGCTGGGGCTGATCGGCGCCAGCGTCAAGGGTACCTGGTCGGCGCGCTCCCATCTGCCGGCGGTGCGGGCCAGCTCGGATCTCGAGTTGACGGCGGTCTGCACCACCAAGGCCGACAGCGCCGAGGCGGCGCGCCGGGCTTGGGGTGCCCGGCTGGCCTTCGACGACTACCGCAAGATGATCGCCTCGCCGGAGATCGACGCGGTCGCCGTCGTCGTGCGCGTGCCGTCGCACTACGCGCCCGCCAAGGCGGCGCTGGAGGCGGGCAAGCACGTCTATTGCGAATGGCCGCTCGGGCGGACGATGGCGGAAGCTGTGGAACTCTCGGCATTGGCCGAGGCGAAGGGGCTCGTCACGGCGGTCGGCCTGCAGGCCCGCGTCAATCCGGCCTTGATGCACCTGAAGGAATTGGTCGAGGCCGGCTTTGTCGGCGAGGTGATGGCGGTCCATGTCAGCCTGCTGCGCGAGGGTGTGTTGTCGCGGCCCTCGCACCGCACTTGGCAGCGCGATGCGGAGCTCGGTGCCAACACCCTGACCATCGCCAACGGCCACACGGTCGATGCCATGCGCTTTGTCGCCGGCGACTTCCGTCGGCTCTCCGCCGTGGTGGCGACCCAAGCCAAGCAGTGGCTCGACACCGGCACCAACACGCTGCTCGACGTGACCTCGCCCGACAATGTGCTGCTCAGCGGCCGGCTGGCGAATGGTGCGGTCGCGTCGGTCCATATCGGCGCCATTGCGTTCGCGGGCAGCGGCTATCGCATGGAAATTTACGGCCGCGACGGAACCTTGGTCGCGGCTGGCAGGGATTCGCCGCAGTTGAGCGAGGTTCGCCTGCACGGGGCGAAGGCTACCAACACGCTCGCGCCGATGCCGGTGCCGGAGCGTTTTACGTTTGTGGCACCCGGGACGCCGTCAGGGGAGGCCGTCAATGTCAGTCAAATGTACGCGCTGTTCGCTCGGGCTATTAGAGACGGCGCAAGCCGTCAGCCGACCTTCGCGACCGCTGTCGAGCTGCACCGCCTGGTCGATGCCATCAAAGAGGCCTCGGATAACGGTCGCGAGGCGACGTTCAAGTAGCGGCGAGGTCGCTTTCAATATCCCATCGTCTTGTCGATTTCCTGCAAAAGCCGGCCGCCCGCTTCTATGCTTCGGATATTGGCGGCAATTTCCGTCACCAGTTGAAGCACGGTTGGCCGCCGCGCCACATGCGGCATTACGGTAACTTTGGGGTGCAGCCAAAGCGGGCTTGACGGCGGCAGCGGCTCGGGCCACAGCGCGTCCAACGCGGCATAGGACAATTGTCCCGAATCGAGAGCCTTGATCAGGTCCGCCTCCACCACATGCTTGCCGCGCCCGACATTCACCAGCATAGCCCCCCGCGGCATCATGGCAAAGGAACGGGCGCAGAATAACCCGTCGGTTTCCGGCGTCAGCGGCAACAGGCAGACGGCGATGTCGGTCTGGTTGAGAAACGGCTCGAGCTGGTCGCGACCGTGAAAAATCGGCACCTCCTCTTTCTCCCGCGGCGACCGAACCCAAGCCGAGACCGGGAATCCGAGCGACTTCAACACCAGCGCCGGCGCCTTCGCCATCATGCCGTAGCCGAGGAACCCGACCCGCCGTTCCTCGGGCCGGACGATCCTTGTCCGGCGCCACTCCCGGTTGGCCTGAGCCGTCTGATAACCCGGCATGTCGCGATGAAAGCGCAGCACGTGCATGACGACGTATTCCGTCATCATCGGATCGCCGCCCGGCGGCTCCATTTTACCGAGCGGGACTTTCGGCAGCTTTGGATGGTTGACAAACGCCTCGACGCCGGCCGAGCGGCTGAACATCGCCTGCAAATTCGGAAATTCGGGAAGCGTGTCGAAATCGGGATGCATGAAGGCGAGATACTCGATTTCCGCCAACTCTCCCGGATCGGGCCAGATGCGAATTTCCAGATCGGGCAGCTGTTCTGCGAAGGTGTCGCGCCAGGCCTTCGCATTGCCGATACGCTTGTCGAGATCGACGATCAGCAGCGCCATACGCCTCTCCTAAGCCGCTCTCACCGCCGTCCAGCCTGCGCGCGGGCCTTGTCGAGATCGGGGACATTGCTGGCCGAAGCCACGTCGCCCAGTCGCGACCCCCGGGTAACCGCGAGTGCCGCGACCGCGGCTTCGTTTTCAGTGATCTTCGCCATGATCGCTTCCTTGGCGCGGTCGAAGACGCCGCGGTTGGTGGCGACAAAGTGCTGCGATTGGCGCAGGCCGGCGAGATAGCCGTTGATTTCCGGCACGACGTAGCGGGCAACCATGTCCCAACTGCGCATCGTGTTTTCCGGGTTGGCCCAGTCGTGGACAAAGCCGACGACGGTGCCGAACCCGCCGCTGATCTCGAGCACGGACTTTATCCGTGCCACCAGATCATCCGGGGTTCCGATCGTCGCCGCGGCCTCGCCCGAGAACGCGGTCTTGTCGACCGCCTCGTCGGGATCACTGAACGGCGTCGCACCCGGCCGCTGCAAGGTCCCGACGACGTATTGGTTGTGGTGGCGCAACAGGCCCTCGCGGGCTTCGGCGCGGGCCTTTTCACGGGTCTCGGCGATATGCCAGCTCAACAGCACGCGCCAATTCCTGCGGTCGACCGTCTTGCCGTGCTGGGCGGCGGCGGCTTCGGCGAAGCCCCATTGCGTCGGCAACGCGTTGAGGCCTTCGCTCGACATCGAGCCGATCGAGATGATGCCGATCCCATGCTTGCCGGCCAATGTCATGCCAGATGGGCTGATCTGCGAGGCGACGGCAAACGGTATCTCCTGCTGCAATGGCAGCAGCTGCAAGGCCGCGTCCTGCAATGTGAACCAGTCGCTCTTCGCGGTCACCCGCTCGCCGTTGAACAGCCGCCGGATGACGCCGATCGCCTCATCCTGACGGTCGCGCTGCACCATCGGATCGATGCCGAGCGTGTGCGCATCCGACGCGAGCGCGCCAGGGCCGGAGCCGAAGATCGCTCGCCCGCCGGTCATCCAGTCGAGCTGCACCATGCGCTGCGCGACATTGAACGGGTGGTGATAGGGCAGCGAAATGACCCCGGTCGCGAGCTTGATGCGCTTCGACCGCTCGCCCGCCGCGGCGAGGAACATTTCGGGCGAGCCGATCATCTCCCAGCCGCTCGAATGGTGCTCGCCGCACCAGAACTCGTCGTACCCGAGACGGTCGAGCTGCTCGACGAGGTCGAGATCGCGACGGAACTGCAACATCGGATGCTCGCCGACCGGATGGTGCGGGGCGAGGAAGGCGCCGAAGTTCAAACGCGGCATAATCGGTCTCCCGTGGAGCGAATGGCCGAGCGTACCCTGCATCAATCCCTTCGCCAAAGTACAGCTTCTCAGCCCCAGTCTGCCTGGTGGTCTACAGCTCAAGGCAGCTTGATCAGGGTGGCTCCCGCCCCTACCTGTCTCAAACAGAGTCGAAGTTACGCGTACCGAAGAACATGAGCGGGTTCGAATACATCGAGACCGGCGGTGTTCCAATCAAGGCTTGGACGCGCGGCGTGCCGATCGAAGACGCTGCGCACCGCCAGATCGAGAACGTCGCGCGCCTGCCGTTTATCCATAAGCATGTCGCGATCATGCCGGACGTGCATTGGGGAATGGGTGCGACGGTCGGCAGCGTCATTCCGACCGCAGGCGCCATCATCCCCGCCGCGGTCGGCGTCGACATCGGCTGCGGCATGGCCGCGGTCAGGACCAATATCGCGGCATCGGAATTACCGGACGGACTAGGCCTGCTGCGCAGCGCGATCGAAGCCGGCGTGCCGCACGGCCGGACCGATCATGGCCGACGCAATGATAGGGGCGCGTGGACCGGCGACCCGCCGGCGGCGGTCGCAGCCGGGTGGGATCGGCTCAAGGATGGCTACGCGCAGATCCTGGAGCAGCATCCAAAGGCAAGCCATCCGAGGGCACTCGGGCATCTCGGCACGCTCGGCACCGGCAACCATTTCATCGAGCTCTGTCTCGACGAGAAGGATCGCCTCTGGGTCATGTTGCATTCAGGCTCACGCGGCGTCGGCAACAAGCTCGGAACCTACTTTATCGAGCTCGCGAAGAAGGAAATGCGGCGCTGGTTCGTCAACCTGCCGGACGAGGATCTCGCCTATCTGCCGGAGGGCACCGAGCACTTCGGTGCCTATTTGGGAGCGGTCGGTTGGGCGCAGCAGTATGCCCGCCTCAACCGCGAGCTGATGATGGAAGCGGTCCTCGACGTGCTGCGGCGCTCGTTCCCTCACATGGCGACGGACGAGATGGCGGTGAATTGCCATCACAACTACGTCGTCAAGGAGCGGCATTTCGGAAAGGATGTTTGGCTCACCCGCAAGGGTGCGGTGCGCGCCGGCGCCGGAGAGCTGGGCATCATCCCGGGGTCGATGGGCGCGAAGTCCTTCATCGTATGCGGCAAGGGCAACGCCGACTCGTTCGAAACCTGCTCCCACGGAGCCGGGCGCGCGATGTCGCGACAAGAGGCGAAGCGCCGCTTTACGGTTGAGGACCATATCCGCGCCACCGCACATGTCGAGTGCCGCAAGGACGAAGGCGTCATCGATGAGACGCCGGGCGCCTACAAGGACATCGACGCGGTCATGGCGGCGCAGGACGATCTCGTCGAAATCGTCCATACCTTGCGGCAAGTCGTCTGCGTGAAGGGTTGAGTGAGTTGATTTTGGCCTGAGCCTCGCCCGTCGCGGTCCTGCGCTCACCCGGGCTGCAGCACGTGGATGACGCGGCTTGCGATCATATCGCGGGTCTTGGCGGCGTAGGTGGCCATGTGCGGCGAGGCGGCGTGCGTTCTCAGCGCCTCGGGGCTCTCCCATTTCTCGATCACGACGAAGGTGTCGGGCCCGAACTTGGCCTGAAAGCTTCCGATCCCCTCGGCGTCGATCGCCGGGCCATATTCGATGCAACCCTTCTCGGCGTGAACCGCGGGCATGTTGGCGCGAAATTCCTTGAGGATAGCTTCGCGCATGCCGGATTTGGCGGTGATGATGGCGACGACCTGGATCATGTCTTTCTCCTTCGCTCAGGCGATGCGTTCAAAGACGCTGTGATGGCGGGCGGTCGTGAGCGGGCGGATCTTGGTCGCCCAGTCGCCAGAGCTTCCGGCCTTCTCCCAGGCCTCGCTCTTGAGCACGTCCGGAGAGTCGAGTTCGTAGATCGTCAGGTAACGCTGCATGTCAGGAACAGTCGAGTGCACCAGCCGGTGGCGTGCGGCGGAGCGGACGCCGGGCACTTTCGACAGCATCGGAAAATGCTCGGTGTCGTAGACGCGATTGAACTCGGCATCATGCTCGGCCGGGATGTCCAACTGTACGACAAAGATATGGGCCACGACTATCGCTCCTCCTCGGGCGGGTTCAGGCGATTTTCCGGAAGACGCTGTGCTGCCGGTTTGTCGTATATGGCCGGATCTTGGGCTTCCACTCGCCGAGATCAGAGGCCTCCTGCCAGGCCGGGCTGTTGATGATCTCGGCCGAGTCGACCTCGTAGATCGCCAGATAGCGCGGCATCGTCGGGATCGTCGAATGTTCGAGCCGATAGCGCGCGCAGGAGCGAACCCCGGGGACCTTGAGGATTGTCGGCACGTGATCCTCATCGTAGATGCGGTTGAATTCCGCTTCCAGGTGCTGCGGAATGTCCATTTGCACGACATAGACGTATGACACCAGCGTTTCTCCCTGATCTGGGTCCGACGATCGGGAGATTAGGCGAACGGGTCCGAGCGCGATAGGATTTCCCGCACGATGTAACGCTAGCCTACGCGCTGCTCGGGCGGGAGCTGGAGGCGATAGCCGACGCCGAGCTCGGTCAGGATGTGCGTTGGCCGGGTCGGGTCGGGTTCGAGCTTGTGGCGCAGCCCGCGGATGAAAACCCTGAGATACTGCACCTCGTCGGCCTGCGCCGGACCCCACACCTCGCGCAGCAGATGGCGATGGGTCAAGACCTTGCCGGCATGCATGACCAGATGGCGCAACAGGTCGAATTCCTTCGGCGACAGTTTGACCTCGTGGCCGCCGCGGGTGACGTGGCGCCGCACGAGATCGACCGCGAGGTCGCCCGAGACAAACACCGGCAGCTCGCCCTGCGCCTGGAAGGCGTGGCGCAGCGCAGCGCGCAGCCGCGCCATCAGCTCGGCCATGCCGAAGGGCTTGCCGATATAGTCGTCGGCGCCGAGATCGAGTGCCTCGACCTTCGACCGCTCGTCATGACGCGCCGACAGCACGAGGATCGGCACTGTCGAGGTCTTGCGGATCTCGCCGATCAGGTCGAGCCCGCTTTTGTCCGGCAGGCCGAGGTCGAGGATCACCAGATCGGGCTTCTCGACCGCCAGAGAGCGCAGCCCACCGGCGGCATCCTCCGCCTCGACGATGGAGTAGCCGGATGCGCCGAGGCTGGTCCGTAGAAAGCGGCGGATCGGCGGCTCGTCGTCGACAACCAGAACAGTCAGCGCCTTAGCCATGCGCCATGACCGACTCCCGCTTTGCCGCGATTTCCGGCACTACCGGCATCCGGATCGTCAACACCGCACCCGAGCGGTCGCGCCGGTTGCGTGCCACGATCCAGCCGCCGAGCGCTTCGACAAAGCCGCGGCAGATCGCCAGACCCAGCCCGGTACCAGCGCGGCGGCGATCCTGCG
>Ga0307479_10003392_pt1 | contig 14503 bp, 12 predicted proteins | sample atmos_gasesECM4C_FD_203743 | JGI IMG/M metagenome (GOLD analysis project Ga0307479, IMG submission 203743) | Hardwood forest soil microbial communities from Morgan-Monroe State Forest, Indiana, United States - atmos_gasesECM4C_515 | ecosystem: Environmental > Terrestrial > Soil > Temperate...
TGATTCTCTATACCGACTACGTGCTCACCTCCGGCACCATGGATGTGTATCAGGTTAGCGGTGCCTGGTCGGAGGGCAAGATCACCTGGAATAACGCTCCAGCGCTGGGTACACAACTGTTCAGCGCAGTCTCGGTCACGAGCACGGGATACTTATCGCTGGATCTGACTTCGACCGTGCAAGCCTGGTTGAACGGCACACTGACCAACAACGGCATTGCGCTGGTGCCGAGTTCGGGCAGCGCAATCTCGGTTTCGTTCGACAGCAAGGAGAACATTCTGACCAGCCACACCGCCCAGCTGGCGCTGGTGCTGGTGTCGGCGGGACCACAGGGTCCGCAAGGGCCGCAGGGATCACAAGGGCCAACTGGATCCCAAGGACCGGCCGGGCCAGCCGGAGCACAGGGGCCGCAGGGAGCAATGGGCCCTGCTGGTGCGCAGGGTCCACAAGGCTTCCAAGGGGCAATGGGGCTGACTGGCGCAACTGGGCCGCAAGGCCCTGTGGGACCGGCGGGAACGAATGGAACCGGCTTCAATTTCCTTAACGCGTTTAACCCTAAGCCTGCTTACAGCGTCAACGACGTGGTCACGTACAACGGATCAACCTATGTGGCGACCGCCGCCAGTAGCGGCCCCAATAATCGGAAAGCTCCACCCGAAGGACATGCTGCCGCATGATTGCTTGGTTGCTTGAACCTTTCGATCGACTCTGGTAAATCAGTTACCCATTGTGTGTGCGCCTTCCATTCCTTCAGCACCAGCCGATCTGGAACTCATCGCTCAACTGAAGAGCAAGCTACAGTACGCCGAGCTGAGGATTCGCGTGCTGGAAGAGCGACTGCGGCTGAAGCGGATCGAGAAGTATGGAGCGGGCGGAGAAAAACTTTCGCAGACGCAACTGGAACTGTTTGAACTTGAGCCCGTCGTTAGTGAAGTGGCGGTGCAGGCGGAGAGTGAGCACGCGCCGGTGCGGCGCCCTACGAATGGATCCGGCAAGCATCCTGGCCGGCAGGAGTTGCCTGCATATCTTCCGCGCGTCGAGCGGATTCTGCCTTGCGCGCCGGATCAGCGCATGTGCAAACGCTGCGGAAAAGAAACCGTGGTGATCGGCTACGAGGAGAGTTCGCAGTTGGATGTAGAGCCGGCGAAGTATTTTGTGCTGGTCACGAAAAACGAGAGAAGCGAGCTTGCCGGTCGTGTGAGGATCTCGGCGTCGTTTCAGCGCCACTGCCGTCACGGATCATCGAGAAGTGTTTGGCAAGTGATCGGATCGTCATCGACACCGTTGTCAGCAAGTACTGCAATCACACCCCGCTGCATCGGCAGAGCATGATCCTGGAACGGGACCTCCGCTTGGAAATCAGCCGAGCGACACTAGACGGTTGGGTCCTGAAAGTAGGCGAATTGCTGATCCCGATGGTCGCCGCCATGAGGCGAGAGTTGATCAGTGGACCTTACATACAAGCGGATGAAACCCCGGTCGATGTTCAGATGCGCGAGGGCCGAGGACGGAATCAACAAGCGTATCTCTGGCAATACAGTCGCCCAGGAGGAACTGTGGTGTTCGATTTCCGCCTGGGTCGCGGACGGGACGGACCGAAGCGGTTCCTGGGACAGTTCGAAGGCATTCTCCAAACCGAGGCTATGCAGCGTATGACCAAATCGGTGGGCCGAGAATGGTACATGCCGCTTGTTGGTCTCATGCAAGAAGACAGTTTTTCGAAGCAGTGCAGTTAAATCCCCGAGATCCGGTTGCAACTCCGATTGTGGCTCAGATGGACGAACTGTTTGCCATCGATGCGGAAGCTCGCCGCAAAACGCTGAGTACTGCGGCGCGCCATGTCCGGCGTCAGGAGACAGCGAGAGCTCTCCTCGATGATATTCGCAGCAAGATCGAGGCAGCGCAGTCCGTTGCATTACCGTCCAGCACACTCAGCAAGGCTTGCCAGTACACGCTCACGCTTTGGAAGGAGCTCACCCACTTCTTGGAGTATCCCGAATTAGAGCTAAGTACTAACCTGGCGGAGAATTCCATGCGTCCTGTGGCTCTGGGTCGCAAGAACTGGATACACATCGGAAGTCCCCTGGCGGGACCGAAGATCGCAGCGATTCTCTCGGTCGTGGAAAGCTGCCGTCGGCTGAAAGTTCCGGTGCGCGACTACTTTTCCTCGATTCTCCCCGGCCTTGCCGATCTCCCGATCCGGTGCCTCCCAGATCTTACTCCCGCTGCGTGGGCCGCCCGACATTCATAGACCGAACTCCTGGCCCCGTTCCCCACTTTGCGCAAGCCCGAGTCTGGGGATGAAGGACAAAGATCCCAGCAGGCAGAGCGCGATTCTTGAGTTGAGATAGATCAGGTTTTTTGCTCGCGTAGTGGCACTGAGAACTTCCAATCGATTTGACATGCCGAACCTCCTATTCGCAGTTGCGCTCTAGCCTCTGCCAATCTTGCCGCTGTCCACAGATTTCAGACCCACTTAAGCCAAACGCGTGGCTTGGGTGGGGTTAGCCGGGGTCAATTCTTGGTGAACATGTAAACCGGCGGGGAGTAAGCCCAAACCGAGAGACCGTCAATGAGGAAAATCTTCCCGTTCACCGCGGTCGCGCTAAAATTGTCGGAGCGAGGAGGCGCAACGGTGGCCGCGACAGGCATTGAAAGACCCATGCTCCAGCTGTCGATCGTCGGATCGTAAACGAAAACAGAGCTGACTGCTGGTTGGTGCGGTTGGATCGTTATTCATCACCAAAATATTTGCCGGGGACAACACCGGGGCGGGCCGGGCTGTCGTTCAGACCCCACTCAAGCCAAAAGCGGGCTTGAGTGGGCCACCGGCCAGAACGCGTTTACGAATCGCGGCAACGGTCATTTACCAACTGATTAGTGCATAGCCTGGCTGTCCCGGAAGGCCGCTGAGTCCACCGGAGGCTGCAGACGACGCACCCAACATAGGTAAAGCCATAGACCCGCTGGGCGCCGTAGAAGCAGTTGAGCTGCCAGCCGCTGCTCCTGCGTTCGCGGCGCGCGCCACAACATTCAATCCGCTCACGGCCGAGCCTCCTGGGCCTGGGGCACCATTCGAGCCGTTCTGGCACGGACCGGCTCCCGCTCCGGGTGCAGTCGCCCCAGTCCCTCCGTTTCCGCCCTGCCCACCCGGAGCCGAGACAAGCGCCGAACCGGAACTGTCCATAATTTGGGAATCACCACCTCCACTGCCAGACGTACCTGATGTACCGTTGTAAAGTGGCGAAGCTGAGGTGGCGCCAGGATTTCCTGCATTGCCTCCCGCGCCCGCGACTATTTGATAGCTGGCTGCGGGGATAACGGGAACAACGGCTCTCGAATAGGCACCGGACGCTCCACCGCCGCCGACACCTCCGCTGCATTTGGAGCCCGATGAAGCCACTGTACCGCAGCCCGCCCCTCCTCCGCCGCCTCCGGCACCCCACATCTCGACGAGAATGCTGGTTATCCCAGCGGGAACGGTAAACGCGCCAGATTGCGTAAATTCCTGAATCCCGCTAAATCCGCCGCCGGAACCAGCAGGCCCTTGCGGTCCCACCTGTCCCGCTGGACCTTGCGGTCCTACTGGACCGACTGGGCCTATGGATCCTTGCGCCCCTGGAGGTCCAGCCGCACCCATAGCTCCAATTGCGCCCGTAGCTCCAGCCGGGCCCTGGGGCCCCGTCGCTCCAGTTGGTCCCGCGGGCCCTTGCGCGCCTGCGGCGCCTGCGGCGCCGGCCGCGCCCTGCGCCGCCATCACGCTCCAAGCTGCTGGATTGGTATCTGGCGTCGGGTTATAGGGGCCGCTACTGGCGGCGGTCGCCACATAACTTGATCCGTTGTACGTGACCACATCGTTGACGCTGTAAGCAGGCTTAGGGTTAAACACATTGCGAAAGTTGAATCCGGTTCCATTCAATCCCGCCGGTCCCGCTGGACCTGGCGGCCCAGTTGCGCCAGTCAGCCCCATTGCCCCTTGGAAGCCTTGTGGACCCTGCGCACCGGCAGGGCCCACTGCTCCTTGCGGCCCCTGTGCTCCGGCTGGTCCGGCCGGTCCTTGTGATCCCTGCGGCCCTTGCGGACCTTGCGCTCCCGCTGACACCAGCACCAGCGCCAGCTGCGCGGTGTGACTGGTGAGCAGGTTTTCCTTGCTGTCGAACGAAGCCCAGATCGTGCTGCCCGAGCTCGGAACCAGCGCTATGCCGTTGTTGGCCAGCGTGCCGTTCAGCCAGGCTTGCACGGTCGAAGTTAGATCCAGCGACAAGTAGCCGGTGCTCGTGACCGAAACCGCGCTGAGCAGTTTCGTCCCCAGCGCGGGAGCATTGTCGTACGTGACTTTGCTCTCCGACCAGGAGCCGCTGACCTGATACACGTCCATGGTGCCGGAGGTAAGCACGTAGTCGGTGTAGAGAATCAAAGTGGCCTTGGACACGTTGGAGCCGGTGATGCCCGCGCCCAGATTGGCGAGACTGAACTTGATGTAGGTGTTCGATCCCGAGCCGACGATCAGGGCGATGCTGCTGCCAAAATTCTTCGTAGGGTACGCCGACGCCGTGTTGGCGTCGTCGGTGACTACCACCTGGGATCGAGCGACAACTCCGATCGAAAGGATCAGCAACAGCAAGGCACAGAAATTTCTGGTGAATTTCATGACGAAGCTCCCCCGCGCGCTGGCGGTTTTACGTAGCTATTTACGTAACCATTTATGGCCGCCGGTCTCTGGAATGGTGGCGGCGGCGTCCCTGGTGGCGATGACCCACTCAAAAGCCATCAAAATAATTCTCTCCATGACTCGAAAACATCCTCTGAAACAGCTGTTCGATCCGCTACTTCGGAGAGATGGACTCCGTGGTTTCAGGTTGTTCTTTATAGGTTTCTGACGGGATGTCGAATTCATCCGTCACAATGCGATTCGTAGGCATACAACACCCCCCGTTTCGCTAAATCTGCTGTTCTGCAACTTGCTGGAATGGCTTCCTTCCCTTGCTACTAATGAAGAAGCGCAAACCAGGCGTCAACTCCCTCACGAAAAAGGGAAACAATTTCCTGAGGAGTAGAGCTGCTGGGCAAGTCCGTCGTACAACTCTGCTTTCTTCTAAATCGAAACACGCGTGCGCTTCGGGCTCACCCGTTCTGTGTCGCGACCCCCTACAGTTCGCAATGCACCTGAGCGCCCCACTCTCGAGTGGCTCACCGGCCGGCGTCGCGAGTTCAATGCGGCATGATCTGACCGCCTTCCAATCGGCCCACGCCGATTCTTTGCTGAATCAGCTTGCGAACGTTTTCCAGCATAACGACGTTGAGGGTGGCTTCCCTGTGCATGGCCGGAGTCTCGCTACAATCCTCGCAGCCCTGGGCTTCACCACCATCCTGTTTACAGGGAGTCGCCAAGAAGGCGTGAAATTGACCAGTATTGTTGTTTATGGCCCCGCCCACTATCTGCCCCCGAGAATTGACGCCACCTGCGAAGAACAGATGTAAAGGGGAGCCGGCGGGAATGAGCGTGTTGAGGTCCGTCATCACCCCGTTCTTCCAGACCAATGCACGGCAGTTTCCGATCTGATCGCATGATAGGCCTACGATGAGACCTTCTTCGTTAACAGCCAAGGCGGCGCTATAAAAGTCTAGCGTGCCGAGGTCGGTCATCGCCCCATCCTGCCAGAGGAAGGCGTGGTGCGTGGTGTCACCGGGCAGGTCGGATGTGCCGATCACTTGGCCTCGATTGTTAATGTCAAAGGCCACGCTGTACATGGTGCCGCCGAGGTTTCCCAGGTCAGTCAGCGTCCGGTCTTGCCACAGCAAAGCGTGGGCACCGATATTGTTGCAATTACCCGACGAGCCGACGGCCTGGCCGTGGTCGTTGATTACCTGGATGAGTCCATCAGGATCACCCGAAAATGTTGGCAGTTCTCTTATCTCGTGCTCTTCTTCTTCCCAGACGGCAGGCTTAGACTGAAATTGATACGAAGTGCAGGTTGTGTCTGTCGTCGTGTTTTCAGCGGCTCCCACTACTTGGCCTCGGTTGTTTATGTCGTATGCGGTGCTGTTATTACCCCCGAGTGTGCCAAGATCCCTCATCACGCCGTCGTGCCAGAGGAAAGCGCGACATATGTTCCCAGTGCCGAAAGAGCAAAAGTTCTTGTTATTCGGGTCTGGAGCGGAAGTTTCAGCCTGACCCACGATCTGGCCCCTGTTGTTAGGCCCAATAAGCGCCAAGCTGTTTGGTCCTCCAAGAGTGCCGAGGTCTATCTTCAATCCGTGTACCCACAGGGCGGCGTGCTGTTGTGCATCCCCAGGCAGATTCGCAGAGCCATCCACCCAGCCTTTGTTGTTAATGGCTTCGGCGATGCTGAACGTACCCCCAAGCGTCCCGAGGTCGGTGACCGAATAGCGAATCTGCTTCTGCGAGACCAGTCGAAGCGGTGCCGCCAGCGCGGCGAATAAAGTTATCGCGGTAATACACGTCAATGTTCTTGAGTTCATGGTGCCTCCTCTATATGCGAACTGGGGACCGCCGAGCAGTCCGCCTCAGTCCGGTCCATTTGCTACCTTGTAATTCGGAAAAATTCGAGAATCTGGCTCAAGTCACATAAAGAATTTTTCAACGGGTAAGCGGCAAACTGGTCACGCGAGCTGCAACTCGGGTGTTTTCAGCGGATTGTGTCAGCGGATTGTTGACGGCTGGCGAGCTTTCGAGTAGTCTCGCCGATATCCTTCCCTGGCAATCGCAGCTTGAGAGGCCACAAAGTGGCTCTAAACTCCTCACACCAGGTCAGCGACCTTCTTCTCCATTGGGGAAATGGGGACCGTGCGGCACTGGAAGCCGTTGTGCCGCTGGTTTACAACGAACTGCGTCGTCTGGCTCGTTACCACCTGCGGCGGCAGCATCCGAACCACACGCTGCAAACGACCGCGCTGGTTCACGAGGTTTACCTCAGACTCACGCAGGAAAAATCCCTCCGGGTTGAGAATCGCGCTCACTTTCTAGGCATTGCGGCTCAACTCATGCGCTGGATTCTGGTGGACTATGAGCGCAAGCGGCGTGCGGCGAGACGCGGAGCCGGAGCCACCCGCCTAACGCTGGACCACACTATTGCCACGCCAAGTTCGCCGGGGCAGGACGTGGACCTTCTGACCCTCGACGAAGCTCTCAACAAGCTTGCAAAACTGGATTGTGAGCAAAGTCGGATCATCGAGCTTCGCTACTTCGCGGGCCTTTCGATCGAGGAAACGTCAAGATTTCTGGGCATTTCCCCGGCTACGGTCAAGCGCAGTTGGGCCTCGGCCAGGGCTTGGCTGCTGCGGGAGATGAGTGGAGAAGTGGCCCGAACATGACGCCTGAGGAATGGTGCCGCATCAGGCAAATCCTGGAGCCGGTCATGGAACTGGATCCTGCATCCCGATCCGACTTCCTGGATCGCGCGTGCGCCGGTGATGGCCGACTGCGTCTCGAAGTTGAGTCATTACTCGCTCATCACGAACACGCTGATGGACGGCTTGAACAGCCGGCATTGCAGATGGTCGGTCAACACATGGCTGAAGGGGAAGCACAGCGCGATGACCCAGCAGAATTGGCCCTTCTCGGCAAGATGATCTCGCATTATCGGATTGTCGAGAGGTTGGGCGGCGGTGGCATGGGTGTGGTCTACAGAGCCGAGGATACGCGTCTTGGCCGCCACGTGGCGATGAAGTTCCTACCTGAAGGAATGACGCAGGATGCGGAGACGTTGGAGCGCTTCAAGCGCGAAGCGCGGGCGGCCTCCGCTCTGAATCACCCTCACATCTGCACAGTTTATGACATCGGGGAATACGAGGGCGGTCCCTTCATGGTGATGGAGTTGCTGCCCGGCAGCACGCTCAAGCATCGCATTTCCGCCAAGCCGCTCTCTTGTGAATTGGTAATTGAATTGGGCACAGCGATCGCGGACGCGCTCGACGCGGCGCACTCGAAGGGTATCCTTCACCGCGATATCAAGCCAGCGAATATCTTCGTCACTGACCGTGGTCAGGCGAAACTATTGGACTTTGGTTTGGCCAAGCTGGCGACGTCTGCCGCTGCGACAGCGGAAACCGTGGCGACGCCAGATGCGCCAGACGACATAAGGGCAATCCGCGCACAGGACCTCACCCGTATGGGCATACTGATGGGAACACTCCCCTATATGTCACCCGAGCAGGTTCGAGGCGACCCTGTGGACGCGCGCACCGATCTGTTCAGCTTTGGTGCCGTACTCTATGAGATGGCGACCGGCCAACTGGCGTTCGTGGGTGGGACCAACGCTGAGATTCGTGAAGCCATCCTCTGCCGGGAGCCTGTTTCGCCGCGCAAACTAAACCCCCGCGTACCCGCGAGGCTGGAACGGGTCATCACCAGGGCGCTGAAGAAACAACCAAGGGAACGCTACCAGCGCGCGTCGGACTTGCGCGCTGACTTGCTACGGCTGCATGGTCACATCGGTGTTCTGTGGAAGCGTCGAGTGGCAGCAGTCGCAGCGGCGGTGGTCTTGCTGGCGGCCGTCGGATGGCGGCTCGGTTTGCTCCGCCCGGGGCTGCGCAACACCCAATTTCGATCCATCGCCGTTCTGCCCCTTGCAAACCTTTCAGGCGATCCAGCCCAGGAATATTTTGCCGATGGAATGACCGAGGAGCTGATCACCGAACTCGCGAAGGTCGGCTCCTTGAAGGTGATCTCGCGCACTTCTTCGATGCACTACAAAGGAATCAGCAAGACGCTACCGCAAATTGCGCAGGAATTGAACGTGGATGCGATCGTAGAAGGATCTGTACTCCGCTCAGGCCAGCGAGTAAGGATTACTGCCCAATTGGTGCAGGCAGCCACAGACCAGCACCTCTGGGCACAATCCTACGAGCGCGATCTGCGCGACGGGATACGTTTGCAGGAGCAGATCGCACTGGCAATTGTCAACGAGATCAACGTCAAGCTGACTCCCCTGGAACAAGCGCGGCTCACTGGCGCCCGCGCGGTCAACCCCGAGGCCCACGAGGCGTATCTGAAGGGCCGCTACTGGTGGAACAAGAGGACCGAGGAAGGGCTACACAAAGGTATCGATTATTTTCAGCAGGCCATCGCCAAAGATCCCGCCTACGCTCTGGCTTATGCTGGCCTGGCCGATTGCTACAGTCTGCTTGCATACTACGGTTTTGTTGCCACGAACTCCGGTTATCCGAGCGCCAGAAAGGCCGCGCTAGAAGCCCTCAAAATCGATGACTCACTCGCCGAGGCCCACACTTCGCTCGTATTCGTCAAAACATTCTACGACTGGGATTGGTTAGGAGCCGAGAGAGAATCCCAGCGAGCCATTGAGCTTAATCCGGGGTATGCGACGGCCCACCAATGGTATGGCGATGCGTTAATGCAGATGGGACGCACGCAAGAAGCCATTGCGGAGGAGAAACGAGCCCGGGAGCTTGATCCACTCTCGCTCGTCATTAACAGGGATCTGGGAGACACACTCTATGTTGCACACCAGTATGATCAAGCGATACAGCAATACCGGCGGACATTAGAATTGGACCCAAACTTTACTACAGTGCATGGTGAGCTTGGCACGGCCTACCTCCAGAAATCTATGTATAAGGAAGGCATCGCAGAATTTGAAAAAGAGTTGGTGATCTCACGTCACCGAGCATATGCACTAGCGTGGCTCGGGTATGCCTATGCAGTAACGGGTAGAAGAACCGAGGCGCAGAAACTGCTCGACCGATTGAACCGGCTCTCGAAGCAAGAGTATGTTCCAGCGCTATTCAGGGCCGAAATCTATTTGGGTCTTGGTGAGAAGGATCGGGCAATCGAGTGGTTGGAAAACAGTTATGACGATCGCTCTCTTACTTCTTCGTGCAGAAGGATCAAATTGGATCCAGAATTCGATCCGCTGCGCTCGGACGCGCGTTTCCAAGACCTTCTGCGTCGCATGAACCTCCAGCCCTAACAAAGCTTTCTGACAGTTGACTATTCGTTTCCGATCAGCGAAAAATATGTTCCCGATGCTCCCTCCCCCTGAGGAGGCACACAAGAATTCTGCGGCATTGCTTACGAAGCCAGACAACCATTCTCTTCTCCAGGATTTTGAACGCATGACTGGTCCACGAACATTTCTGATTCACGTTTCTTGACTGTCATGAGGACGAAAGATAATCTGTGCCCTGATCAAGAACACAAGATGTAGACCGCATGGGACGGATTGAATGAATGCAGTCACTCGGCGTGACGTACTCAAGGCTGGTGCCCTTCTGGCAGTGGGGGGAGCGCTTGGAACGGCGGGCTCGTACGACGCAGGTGATGAGCTGTGCTATATGTCGGCAGCCGAACTCGCCGGCGCAATCCGCCAAAAGAAAATTTCACCGGTCGAGGTTGTGGACGGCGTATATGCGCGTATACGCCGAGTGAACCCGAAGCTGAACGCCTACTGCACGCTCACGGAGGAGTCGGCGCGGCAGGCCGCAAAACAGGCGGAGGCCCTTGTCTCCCGGGGTGACCGACTCGGTCCTTTGCACGGTGTTCCCGTATCGATCAAGGACCTCCTCAATACCGCCGGCATACGCACTATGTATGGCTCTAAAAGTCGTGAACAGTTCGTACCGGATGAGGACGCCCCGTCAGTTGCCAGGTTGAAGGCTGCAGGCACTATTCTATTGGGGAAGACGACGACCCCTGAGTTCGGTTGGAAGGGCGTCACCGACAGTATTCTCACTGGGATCACTCGAAACCCTTGGCAGCTTACTCAAACGTGCGGAGGTTCGTCCGGCGGCGCTGCTGCGGCTGTGGCGGCGGGAATGGGCCCGCTTGCGGTGGGCACAGACGGTGGCGGCTCAATTCGTATCCCGGCATCCTTTTGTGGCGTGTTCGGGTTCAAACCAACACTGGGGCGAGTGCCCCATTATTCTCCTAGTCCCGTCGCCTTTCTCTTACACGTCGGCCTGATTACACGGACCGTTATAGATGCGGCTCTGATGCTGAACGTAATGGCCCGGCCGGATGAGCGCGACCAACTGTCCTTGCCTGCAGACACGACTGACTATGTAGACATTTGCAAAGGTGGCGTGAAAGGCCTCCGCGTAGCCTGGAGCGAGACCCTAGGCTACGCAACTCTCCATCCAGAAGTAGCTCGGCTTACGAACGCGGCCGCAAAAGCATTTGCCGACGATCTCGGTTGCCATTTGGATTCGGCAGATCCGGTCTTCGAAAAGCCGGAGGACTACTTCCCCTTGTTCTGGATCCTGCACTTTGGGACACTCTTTCGGACCTTGCTGCCGCAATGGGAACACCAGATGGACCCGGGACTTGTCACGCTGATCAAGGAGATTGACTCAATCAAGGCTTACGATTACGGACAGGCCCTGATGAAGCGCGCCTCGCTCTGGGACGTCATGCACAAGTTTTTTCAGCGTTACGATCTGCTGGTCACACCCACGATGGGCATCACCGCCTTCGCCATAGGTGCGGATTACCCAAATGAAATCGACGGTAGACCTGTTAGCCGGGGAGGATTGTCGCTGACCTATCCGTTTAACCTCACCGGGTTGCCCGCCGCAACGGTGCCATGCGGGTTTACGTCTGAGGGACTGCCGGTCGGTTTGCAGATTGTGGGCCCGCGCTTTTCGGACGCTTCTGTTTTGCGCGCGAGTGCTGCCTTTGAACAGGCCAAGCCGTGGGCCGGCCGCAGACCGGAAATCAGAAGTTGAGATAATACAACGCATACACATCGAAATTGTGTGATTCGGGTTGCCCTCCTCAATGGCCGGCCACATTGTTCAAAGCTTGTCCAGCGCGATCGAACGCGCGGTACGCGGCAGGTCGCTGCCACACATTGCTCCTCTGCTTCGGAGCTGGTTGATTCCAGCTTAAGTTGGCGCTGATGGGGATTCATGCTGGTCTCGCCCTGAAGACATTTACCCCAAAGCTAGGGCAGCTGTTCCAGGCACTCGAAATTGATTCAACATTAGACGAGGGCCGTAGTTCACTCGCTACCGTGAACGATTAATTACGACTGGGGAGTGGTCAGGAGGGGAGGCAGAGCACAAGCGTGCCATCGAATTGAGTCCCAATTACGCTACCGCTCACCAGTGGTATGGCGTCCACCGGGGGTTGCTGGGCAGGACTGCCGAGGGATTGGCGGAGATGCGCCGTGCACTGGAACTCGACCCGCTTTCCCGCATCATCAACACCAATATCGGTCAATTCCTCTATTTTGCAGGCGATTACGACCAAGCAGCAGCCCAGCTTCGCAAGACCCTCGAAATCGGCCCTAACTTCATTTTCGCGCGCATCAACCTCGGAAACGTACTCCAGAAACAGGGACCGTATGAGGAGGCAATTGTTCAATACGAGACCGCTCAGAATTCGGTCTGTTTTCGGATAGCTTCAATTACGCGTTGGCGTCCCTAGCTGGTGCTTATGCCAAAGCAGGAAAAAGGAGCGAAGCCCTCAGGGTCGTAACGGAACTAAAGCGAGCATCGAAGCGGCAATATGTGAGCCCGATGATTCTTGGAATTGCGTATCTCGGACTGGGGACACGGGCACTCGACTTTTAGTGGACCAGGCTGTTAAACCAAGCCTGCACCTCCGAGGCGGCGGACCATCCCATTAGTAATCCGCCCTGGACGAAAGCTGGTTTTACAAAACGGCTGGATGGGGACAATTGGCAAAATCGCGTGTTACGCCGCGTGAGAAATTGCTGGTGACGAGGGAAGTTACGGCCCGCTGCGGATTCAATCTGTCAACCCTGCGTTTGATCTGACACTTACGGGTTGAAGGGGGGACTGAGGGGAGGGCTTAGCTGATGTCTTTAAAGCTATCGCCTTAGAAAATTCCGCTCGAACGCAGCAGGAGTTAAACTACGCTTTTTCCAGCCGAAGCTTGCCGCCGAACCCGCAGCCGCATCGCTCCGAAACACGAAATCGCGGCCAAGAGGAGGTACGCCAATGCTGTCCCGCCCTCTGGGACTGGAACCAGACCCCACATTTCTTGTGCTTCTCCAGATCCTCTGACAGTTGGTGTATAGATCCAGAGGTTCTTAAACTGGCTCAAGCTTATTTGCCCGTGCGTGCACATACTTATTGCGGTGTTGTAGAGGGTTTTCGCCGCTGCTGAGAGGGCACTGTAAGAAACGCCGCTGTTCGTAAGGGCCCAAATTGCTTGCGAATATGCAGTCTGGGTCGCCGCGTTGGGGTTGGTCGTGAACATCTGGTTGACCAGGTACGCCACCTCCGTGTATCCCGCAAGGCCAATGCCCCCAACGCCCCCGAAAAGAAGCTGGCTGATGTTGGAGGAATTCAAGCTGGAGGCGTTGATTGCATTCGCGGTCCAATGCTCACCAGCGTATACATTGTCTTTAAAGTCGTCGCAAATCATTCCGAGCCCGCCTGGTTGGCCCGGCCCCACCTGCACCCCATTAATCGAACCGTCGTAGAAGCCAGTCGCACTAGTCTTGCCGCCGTACGTCCAATTGTTTCCCTGGTAGCTCCCGTTGACGTACATGCTCGTCTTTTGGCCAAAGACAGATGGCACCATGAACAGCAACGCCGCCGCTACTATCGAGAATGACGCTCTCTTCATTTTTTTGTCCACACCTTCTAGGTGCAAAACGGGCGCGGTGACGCTGGGGGCACGGAACCGACTCCCTCCCATTGGCTACTTTAGCGCGAAGTCAATTCCTGTCAAGACTGATAATTTTTGCGACTAGCTGCAACTGATTGCAACACTGGATTCTTCTTGTTTTCTGCAAGATAGACTCCCCCACGTCGGCCACTTAGTTCTAATAATTACAGACGGCCGAAAATCGGCCTTCGACTTCCCTACCCTCCAGCCTATAGCTATACAGGGTCGAACAAGTCTCGGAACGCCTTGGTTGCCTCTGAAGTTACCTTTGAATTCGGCCAATAGCGGTTAGCTCAGTTCGTTCAAACGCCTTGTTCTATAGTTGGTAGTGGAACGAGGGTTGTGGAGTAGAACGAGTTGCGGGCCGGTATTCATGCCGCATTCGGAGGATCCTTAAGGATGCGTTCTTCGAGCCAGCGTCTGATCATTTCGTTGGCACTGGTTGCTGAGCTACTGTCATGTTCACGAGACCCTAATACGCGCAAGCAAAAGTATTTTCAGAGCGGGCAGCGCTATTTCGAGAAGAGCAAGTACCAAGAAGCAGCGGTCGAGTTCATCAATGCGGTCAAAATCGATCCCAACTACGCCGAAGCGCACTATCAATTGGCCGAGACTTATCTCAAACTACAGAAACCTGACGTTGCTTTTCAGGAGCTTGCCCGTACGCTGGAACTGCAGCCGCAGAATTATCCCGCTCGTATCGAACTTACCAATCTATTGATCGTCAGCCACGACCTTCAGCAAGGTCAGGAACAAACGAATCTCTTGCTCAAGGCCTGGCCGAATGATGCAGGGGTTCACTCTATATACTCCAGCCTTTTGGCTTCGCAAGACAATGTGCCCGGCGCAATCGAAGAAATGCGCAAGAGCATCGCCCTCGATCCC
>Ga0307479_10003393_pt1 | contig 14502 bp, 18 predicted proteins | sample atmos_gasesECM4C_FD_203743 | JGI IMG/M metagenome (GOLD analysis project Ga0307479, IMG submission 203743) | Hardwood forest soil microbial communities from Morgan-Monroe State Forest, Indiana, United States - atmos_gasesECM4C_515 | ecosystem: Environmental > Terrestrial > Soil > Temperate...
CTTTGGATCGAGCCCAGGTCAAAGAAGAGGGTTCCCCCCACGGGAAATGCCCATAGGGACATTAGAAAGACGAGGCTGTTTCGTAAATACAGGGCGTAGTGTAAAAAGAGCTAGAGGCCTCACCCTACTCTGGGTGCGATACCCTACACGTTTCACCCACATTGTCAGGGTCGCCACGGTTGAGGTAGCCTCCCTCGTTTAGTACAAAGAGCGTTCGTCCTCGCGTTGGATGTCCTTTCCGGGTTCCCATTCAAGCGACTCGATCTGGTTCGACGCATGGCTTCGTTTTGGGGGCTGCCTGTGTCGAAGCGAATCCTAATTGCCGATGACCGCGAATCTGTGCTGTGAGGACTCCGGGCGTTGCTGGGAGCCAAGCCTGGGTGGGAAATTTGTGGGGACGCGGTCGATGGAAAGGAAGCGGTTGCAAGGGCCATCGAGCGACGCCCCGATGTGATTGTCTTGGATTTGGTCATGCCCCGGATGGACGGCCTGAGCGCAGCGCAAGCGATTAGAAAGGTTCTACCATCAGTGCCGATCGTGCTGAACACACCCTACGGAACAGCCGAAGTAGAGCGGGAGGCCTACAATCTTGGAATCCGCAAGGTGGTGGACAAGAGAAAACCGGTGCTTTGATGTCAGCTGTTGAAGAATTGCTGGGTGCTGCTCAGCCCTGCGAAATGTGAGCCCGACGAAGGGACTCGCAACCCAGATGACACGGCTTCCCATCCACTTGCGGCAAGACAGCCGCATGGGTCTTCCGTTAGCATCTGGTGAGGCCCTTCCCGACAACTTTCTCCTCCCTTCTCCCCCCAGAAAAGAACATTGCGTCTAGCCTCTAGCAAAACAGATTAGCGATCGGGCGTGGATCGGCGAGCTTCTTCTCGTTGCGGTCTCGCTGGCCGGGATCTTGTATTCCGTCTTCGCGACTAAGCCACACCGTCGAGAGTGCGCGGAGTGGAGAGAAAAGAGAACCGCCATCGCAGCCCACGGCACAGGATCGTTCGATGAGACTGGGGCGCTACATTAACGGGATTCGTACTCGTTCGCGATTTGGTTGAGGCGCATCCCCATCGGGAACTCAAGAGATAGTTCGCAGTCTTTGCACTGCAGAAACCGACCAAGAGGGGACATCAGGATGACGATACGATGAGCCGGGGGCGGAGAACCGTTGGCTGGCATTACATGTTCCAACTCTGCACGACCAGACCATCAAACGCGCTAATCCTCGGCAAGGTCACAATGATTGGTGACGCACATCAACATGTGAGGCTGCGGCGTCATCCTAGTCTCGTTGCAAGTGTTCGGTCCCGGAGGTGGAGGATGGCGCGTCACAATGCTTCCCCTGATCTGCATTCTGCGCTAACCCAGCGCTGCGAAAGAATCCGGAAGGCAAGATCAACCGTACCATTCCGACGCGGCGAACACGCCTTCGGCATGTTCATTATTCTTCGTGGCACAGTCAGACTGGACTTCGGAGTTGACGGCGCGGTGGCGGTCGCCAGCGTCTGTGGTCCAGGAGCGTTGGTAGGTTTACCTGCAACACTCACCAAGCGCCACTACAGCATGACAGCCACCGTGATGACTGACGCTGAACTCGGGTTCCTAACCAGCGAAGCGCTGGAGGGTTTGTTGCGCGAGCATCCTGAATTCCGCCAGGAGTTGCGGGGAGTCTTAGCCGCTAAGGTCGCCCGAAACGACAAAGTGAAGAAGGCTCGGTTGCAGTAGGAGAACCAGGCTGGGTTGGACTGGGGAGTGGTGTGCTGACGCTGGTCAGGAGTATGGGCCATGAAGGCGGACTGGGAGAGGAAATACCGAGCCGCGTTGAAGGAACACAACCCTTTTCTGAAATGGCGGCGGATTGAGGAAGCCTTCAAAGTCATCCGCCACAACATGAACGAAATAGCAAACAACTCCGACGAGCGTCACAAACTGGACAAGGCAATCGAGGTGTTGAACGAACCGCGCAATCGTTGATGTGTGGTCTTCCGGCCTGTCTGAAATCGATGCGGCCAGGTGAGTATGATATCTCTTTACTTAGTTTGCCATAGACCCCTGTCGTTCTGCCTAACACTTGTCTCCGTATTCATTGTTCTTCCACTCACCGTTAGTCAGTAAGACAGCTCACGCAGGCTGATTTCAAAGAATGCGTTGTTGTTAGGCCCCGGCGTGTTCAGGCTGGTGTCGTAGTACAAATTTGTGCCGCCGGAATCCTTTATTGTGCCGCCAATCACCTGCCCATAGAAGTTGGATCCGCCCGAAAACGAAATATTCGCTTTCGGAGCGTTGATGACAGCGTAGGCTCCCGAACCGCCAGAGACGCTGATATTGGCGGTGCCTCCGTAGTTGATCACGAAATTGCCAGGCGCAAAGCTGTTGTTCTGGAAGGATCCGCCGCTGAAGTCCACCGGATTTTGCTGGCCCACTCCAGCAACGTTGATCACAACACAACACCCGTTGATCACCAAGGACGATCCTCCGCCGAGGCTGATGCTGTTGACGGTGTAAACGGCAGGGTTGCCCGGTGTCCCACCCTGCAGCGTGACGGTCGCGCCGCCCTGGATGTTCAGGTTGCCGTAGGATCCCGTGGCCAAAGTCGTGGAGCCGTTAATGTTATGGGCTCTGGTCGGCGGCAAAGGATTGGGCAGTGGCGGCACGGGAAGGCTTTGCGCGGGAATGAGAGAAGGAGTCCCGTAGGCTGCACCGCCGTTGGCCGTAATTCCATTGCCTTGGTTGCAATTGCCAATTCCAGCCACCGCCGACGCCGTGGTCCCATGCACAGCCGTATTGCCGCCGCTGAAATCGAGGTTCCCGTTCGACCCTACGTTTCCACCGCTCGTGCTGGTATTGCTGGGCGGATTGCTGGGGGGATTCTCGGTGGCGGAATTGAAGCTGAACGTCTGCCCACCTCCGGACATCGTCAACGCCCCACAGGCTGTCCCCGTAGCGAACGCTCCATACGGGAATCCGTTGATTGGTGTTTGTGAGATCTCCTGCTGAACCAGACGCCGGGCACCGCTCGGGGTGACCGCGAGCGATGTCACTAAGAAGACCGGGTTGGCGGTTGGGGACAAGGTGCTACAGGCGGTGCCGAACGGAGCTACTACCTCCGAAATCCCATTCCAGCACGCCTGATTGGTCACGGCTTGGCCAGGGTCCACTAGAAAGGCGCTACTATTGTTCGCTTTTTGCGTTACGCGGACCCACTTATACTCCATCGGGTTCGCGGACGCGGCGAAAGGAGCCACGCTAGCCGCAGTTGTGGCCCAGCCGGGTGTCGCCGGTAGGTCGGTGCAGGGTATGTTGGCCGGTTGCCAAGTCATGCCGGCGGTGGATGGGTTGCCCCAATCGTGGCACAGTTCGTCATCCTTCACGGGATTGGACGAAGCAAAATTGGTGATGTCGGCGAAGGTAACGCCGTTTTGAAGAACGTACAGCACACCGCCTGGAGTGCCTGCCATGGCGGCCGGCAGAATTGGAGCGACCGTGTTGGGATTGGACGGAAGCATGCGGTCCCGTACCTCTTCCACACCGGCGCGGGCCGCGAAGTACGCAGTCTCTTCCGCCTTGAAGTTGCGGCTGACCCAGGTCTCCGTCGTGGACGTATACACCATCCCGATGGCGATCGCGCTCGCCAGCATCAAGGCAAACACGCACAGGAAGAGCGAAACTCCCTTTTCTCGCTTGCGGTTCTTTTTGGGCATACTCATGGCCCCTTCTTGAAGCTCTCTAGTTGTTCAGCCGAGCCTTCGAAGTAATAGAAAGCACCGGGTAGATCTTGGTCTGGGGATCCGCGTAGTTCGGCGCTACGTTGGCGGTAATTTGCAGGCTGCGAACGCTCGAGCAAGAAAGCGGATCGCCACAGGCGGTAACGGAATTTGCGTTCACATCGTATGCGTCGAACACGTCCGCGGTCGCGTACTGGGTGTAAGTCCCGCCAGGGAGGTTGACCGGGTACGTCGCCGCCCCCGCGCCGTTGCCGCTGTTGAGCACCCCGTTTACTTCTGTGAAGTAGGTGGGCACCTGACCCGCCAGGGCGGCCTGCTTGGAAATGACACCGCGCTGCAGGATGCAGGGACAGGACCCCGATGCCGGCGGAAGCAGCTGCATCCAGACCTGATAGACCGTGCCGGTGCCGTCCAGATCGCCTTCGTACTGAATCTGGGTATTGCTGAAAGAGATCAAGCCGCACGAGACGTTGACGTTGCCAACGCATGTCGGATTCCCCACCACGACTCGACTGGGTGGATAACCCACGGTGTGGATGTCGCGCACCATCTGATCGATAAAGTCGCGGGTCTCTTGCACCGTATCAACCCTGGAACTGGCGGCTGCCTGGCCCTGCTGCATCTGCATGATCGCGGCGAATGCCCCACCCAGAACAAGACCCAAGATGCCCAGGACCAGCATCATCTCCATCAGCGAGAACCCCCGCGATAAATAAGGAGTTGTCGAACCGCTCTTCAGGTATTCCGCCATGGAAGTGTCCTTCCTCACATTCCCGCAACCGTGCGTAGATTGGCGGGCACTACCACTCGAATCCCACTTTCGGTCGCGGAGTTCAACGGGCGCGCTGAGACCACAACCATGCGGCTGTACGCGGTCATGGTGATGAGATCCCAGCGAACGTCGTAGGTTGTCTGCTTTCCGCCCGTGCCGCAGGCGACATACTGCATTGCGTAGTTTGCGGGAATCGCCCCGTAGGTCTGGCTCCAGTCCACAGTGCCGTTGGTGGTGAGACTAGCGCCATTGCCGCCATTGGAACCAGCACTGCCGGCTCCCTGGGTGCTCCCTACGGTATTGATGTTCCAAGTAGTCCCCGTGCAGTCTGTCATTTGGAGGAGAGCCGTTGCGTTCGCCGGCTGGGCACTGATCTGCTCCAGCACATGCTCCGCTACCATAGTCGAGGTGGTGTCGTTGGCGGCCTTACCGTTGGTGTTCACGGCCAAGACCAGCAGGACCATTACCCCACCGAGCCCCACCGCCAACAACAGCATCGAGATCATGAGCTCCACGATCATGGAGCCACGCTCGCCGTGCTGCACGTGGACAATGCGAAATTGTTTGCAAGCCTGCATAGTTTCTAGTTCAACGGCGACCAGGTGTTGCCTGTGCTGTCATAGCGCCATTGACGAATTCTGCCCGCCGGCGTGACCGTTACAGCACCCCAGCCCCCGTTTGCGTCCTGCACAAAAGTGATGAAGGAAGTGGGCGTGAGGTAGGGGCAAGCCCCAGCAACGGGTGTACAAGGCAATCCGCGGGGACCGAAGGTTGGAGGACCGCCTCCCACAGCGACGGACGCTTGCGCGGAAGGGGTCGGAGGCAAGAATTGCGACTTCAAATTGCCTACCGCGGGGCCGGACGCAAGTGTCGCGGGGCTGGTGTTCGGGCGAAACGGCGTCTCCGGCTCCCCAAGGTCGTAGGTGCCCGATCCGTTGATATCTATAAAAGCGATGGCTGGATTAACATCAGTTTTGGTTAAGACGGTGTAATACTTGTCATCCTTCACCGCCCGCATGCGTGCGTTTTGCAGAAGATTCGAATAGTCGGTTCCAGAACCGTACAAGCGAACGTTCCGGACTGCGCGTTGCACGTTCACGATCGCAATCGCAGCGATCACCATAATAATGGCGACGGTGGTAATCACTTCAACAGCGGAAAAGCCAGCGCTACTCCGCCGGTGGCTCACGCGTTTCCTGTTAAGTCGGATGAATGGCTTACGACGGTGGACGTCGTGGGGGCTCGCGACTGGGGTGGAAGTTAACATCTTTACGCCTGCCATCGTCCCGTTTCTTTACCTTCCGTTTTTGAAACATACAGACCCGCTCCTAACAAAGACAGATAACCAAAGTGTTACCTGTGTGGTTACCCGAGCGCCATGGGCTGGAGGGTGCAACGGTCTCGCCCGTGGGGCCAAAACCGCTTCATCCGCCAGACAGCCTTTAGACCAAGACCCTCGAAAGACCCGGTTGCAACGAAAGCCCTTGATGAGTCTGATGCTTGAGAAGGATGCGTCTGACTCCGGGGTCATGTATTGGCCTGGAAATACTATCGTTGACAGCTCATAGAATCGTTACGGGTTTAGGCACTATGGTAAGCAGGCGAACTGGTACTCCTGTGCTCTTTCCGTCCTCGGAGTACCCGCCCACCTTCTTCTTCTCTATGACCTCCTAATCTCCTGCGTATGTGGGTGAGAGGCATCCAACATCCTGTTCAGTTCACGATTTGTTCCTGCTGGGGAGACCGACCGGTGAGGAATGAACTAGGCGGGAGCAGCATCGACTCGTAAGGATTCCCGATCGGGCGGTCGGCCCGTGCTTCGCCACAATTTCTTTGCATCTGTTTTCGTCACTGCACTCGGTCGAACGACAAGCCGCCATCCACAGCGCTGCGGCACAGCTGCGCACTGCGGATTGATCCTCGCAAGATGACGGTCCGATGGGAGCGCATTGACCACCTATTGCGTCGCATTCCTCTTGTTTTTGTCGCGCTGAAGAATCAAGGCCAGCAGCCTCTCAGCGCCGGTATTTCCGAGCGGGCTTTGTCCGTCAATGTCGCTCGAGCCTGATCCGGTGATAAGACTGAGATTCGTGGAGAAACGTAAGGTTTACGATGGACTGGTTTTGGGTCGCGAGATTCTTGGCGCTTGGATTCGCCGTCCTGAACTGTTTCACGGCTGCACTACCCTTCTTCTGTAGAACTGAAAAACTAGTCGCTACTATGCGATGCCTTCCTGACCTCTTGCAAGTAGGTAGCTTGATTCGCTCCAAGCCAATGAATCCGTCTCGGCTTTTAGGTTAAGCGGTTCGCTCTTTCCTGACACCAAGTATCAGACTAAAGTAACCTCTCCAGAAGGCCCTAGTAACTTTACTCCACGCGTTACGTTCTGCTACCGTCGCTTGTATGGAGGAGCATTTCATGAAGGCCAGGCACGAGCGCAAGAATGTTGGCTTTTCACTTATTGAGTTGCTGATTGTGGTTGCGATCATTCTCATCATCGCGGCGATCGCAATTCCGAATCTGATGCGCGCGCGCATCGCGTCTAACGAGTCAGCGGCTGCAAGCCAGCTGCGTACGCTGAACACTGCGGAAGTGAGCTACACCGCCGCATACCCGGCGACTGGCTATGGAGCCCTAGCTGCGCTGGGTGGTGCGGCTCCCTGCACACCGGCCATTGCCAACGCGTGCTTGATCGACAACTCGCTGGCAACCAACTACGGCGGTAACGGAAAGAGCGGCTATAACTTCGCTATCGCCATTATTAACGCAGGGCAGTACGCCGCCACCGCGGCCCCGATCACTGCCGGAAGCACGGGTGTCAACAGCTTCTGCTCGATTGAGGACGGCGTTGTGCGTAAGGACCCGGCGGGTGCAGTCAATGCCACAGAAGCTGCTTGCGGCGCTCTGAATGCGCTCGGCAATTAGACCTTTGGCGTAGACCGCTGCTGGAACGGACGACGGCTGCGTGCTGGCAGGAGCAGAGCTCAGCCGTTTCCGCCGCTTGTCCGAAGGGCAAGCAGAAGCCCCTGGGGCGGAAGGGCGGACTTGAACCGCCACCTCCGGAGTGGACCTCCGCCGCACTACGGTTGTGCTACTCCCGCACGCCCCAGGATACTCCCGAAAAAGAGCGACTGGTCTATCTCGCTGCCTAGGGCTGGGCACCAGGCCAGCATGCCTATCGAAGCGGCAGGCGCGGTCGTACTCTTCGGGCTGCTATCGCTCGCCCTCAAGTACGTGTGGACCTTATCGCACGCAGTGCTCTATCCGTACTCGCGCCTTGCGGCCCAGAATATATTCTGCCTATGGCCCTACCTCATGAGTCCGCTGCTCATGGTCACGCGACAGAAGCACCAACCTCAGTAAAACAGTTCGTGGTTCTCCAAGAGAAAAAGCGGCTTCGAAATAACAGCCTCTGGATTGGTTCGGGTTGTGGGGTGATGCTTGAATTCAAGGCCGCTCCGACGCAATGCCCCAAATGTCACGCGAGGTCTTTCGATTGTTGCCACGACGAGTCACGAATTATGAATCAATTTAGCCGCCCACAGTGATACCTGAGGTAAAAAGGCGCCTTCCTCGGCGCACACGGGGACTGCGACACGCGCGCTCGTTGGAACGAACATCTCGACCGCGAGTACATGGCGGTACTCGAAACGGACAATGCCACACCCTACTACCTGAACCTTCATAACCGAGAGATGGCGCACACTTCCTTCAGACAATCATTCCAACAGCTTGCATTTCGCAGATGATCGTCCCTACCGCCCTAATTCTCGGGGACTCGGGCAAGGCTTTCAGTCGGCGCTAAGAGTCCACCGTTACGACTATATTTTTCAGCAACTTAACGAACCTGTCGAAAATTTCTCACCCGTGGTGTTCACCTGCGCTCTACGGCCTGTAGAGACGATTGTCGAACTCGCCGCTGGTTAACCATCGGGGAATTGATCGGTGAAGTCGAGAAATGCCTGCCCGACCTTTATTTGTTCGTTCATGCCCATTTAGATTAGTCATCCGACCCGGATTTCCTCGCCGGACAGTCGCATGAGTCGACCTCGATTGGCTGCGGAAACGCGCGGGAGGAGAAGTGAACTCGCGCTTGAACGCGCGGTTAAAAGCGGCTTCGGACTCATAGCCGACTTCGGATGCGATCTGTGCGACCGAATAACTGGTCGCGGCAAGCATCTGCGCTCCCAACTGAAGACGCCAGCGCGTCAGGTACGCCATTGGAGGTTCGTTGAGGTAGTGGCGGAAGCGCTCCGCCAGCACTGAGCGTGACACACCAGCTTCTTTTGCCAGGGAAGCAATGGTCCACGGATGCGCAGGATTCCGGTGCATTAGCGCCAGCGTCTTCCCGACCTCCGAATCGCGTGCGCCAGCCAGCCAACCGGTTTGCTCCGCCGGAAGGTGTGCAATGTGCGCCCGCAGTGTTTCAACGAACAAAACCTCGGACAGCTTGGCCAAGACCGCTTCTCCGCCGGGGCAGAAAGCGTCGTCTTCGTTCACCGAAAAGCGGATCGAGTTCTCCAGCCATCTGCCCGAGGCAGCGTTACGAATCCTGACTTTGAATACTGGCGGCAGACCGCTAAGAAAAACCTGGCTCAGCCGTGGCTCGCAGGCCATGAAGCCGCAGACGAATTTCGTAATTTCCCCTCCACCACCCAGACTCGAACGTTTCAAGCCCTGGGAAAAGATTCGGGCCAGTTCCTGCTCCATGTCCACAGACTTCGTCGCAGGGCCGCTTTCGAGGCGTGCGCGTGCGCCATGGGGAAAGATCACGATGTCGCCGGCCTCTAGAATAATGCGCTGGCCATCCACTAACCGGGCAGATGCACGCCCTTCCGTCAGTAAGTGATAAATGATGACGTGCCTCGCACCCGGCGCTACATAGGGCGCGACCGTGCGAGAGTGCGGAGAGCAAAAACTGCAAGGCGAGGAAAATTCTCCGTTGTAGAACAAGGCGCCCTGGAGCTTCACCACCTTCAGCACTTCGGAAAGCACATCCATACATCCTCCCGTCGGACTCCCGGCAAGCTTCTCCGGACTCTGAGGCAGGGCCATGATACGGCGAGCACGCCGCGAGCAAGAAGGCAGGACGCGTGAACAAGTATGGGCCGCGAGAGTGGCGCATAGTAAGCCTCGTTGAAGGCTGGGCAGCGAAAAATGCGAGCCAAATTCGAAATGCAGAGGGAGATGACGAATGCCAACCACAGGCGATGTTCTTGATCAACATCTGAAGTGTTTTGGCGAGAACGACCTCGATAGCGTGGTCGCTGACTACTCATCGGATGCCGTGTTGTTTGTACCCCACAGGCCGCTAAAGGGACCGGACGCAATCAAGCCTTTTTTCAGGTTTTCTTTGCGGAGTTGGCAAAGCCGGGCGCGTCGTTTTCGATGCGTCAGCGATACGTTGAGGGTCAATACGCTTACATTTTGTGGAGCGGAGAAACAGCAGATAATTCGTACGAAGCTCGTACCGACACCTTCATTGTGCGGGACGGCAAGATCATGGCGCAGTCCTTTGCCGCCAAGATTACCCCAAGCGCTGAACGGGCAGTCCAGCACGCTGTTTGAGCGCGCCAACAAAACCGGTGCGGAGGTTGCTCTATAGGGGGAGCCGTCAACGGCGACGGAAAGACTGAACCGTCGCTAGAGGCCAAAAGGAGGAATGACACAGCCCTTGGTTCAAGTGAAGTTGATCGAAGCTTCTACGCCGACAGAGAAGAAGGCGATCGTCACCAAACATAGGGATGCCTTGGTGTCGATCGAAAAACATAACAATCCCTCTTGGGGCCCGGGCTGATATCGAAGACGTTCTTAGCGATGAATGGGAGATTGGCGGATTGGCCATGCCTACCGACGCGATCCGTGCACTTGTTGCAGGCGAATAAAAAACATCGGAGGGAATATGAACACCATCACAACTACGCCGGAAATCAACGGTCTGAAGGCCCGACTGAAAGAAACGTGGACGGCCGGAGACTACGACCGCTGCTCTCGCTATATGGAGCAGGGCGCGCGCATTTTCTACGAACAACTCGATGTTCCCGCAGGATGCCAGCTGCTCGATGTGGCCTGTGGCTCGGGTCAGGTCGCGCTATGGGCGGCGCGGGATGGAGTGAACGTCACCGGCGTAGACATCGCGCCGAACCTCGTGCAGCGTGCACAGGCGCGCGCCAAAGCGGAAGGTCTCAACGCTCGTTTCAGGGAAGGTGACGCCGAAGCGCTCCCGTTTGAAGATGCCAGCTTCGACGTCGTAACCAGTCTGGTCGGAGCGATGTTCGCTCCGCGACCGCAACTCGTGGCTCGGGAGCTGCTACGAGTATGCAGCCCCGTAGGCACCATTGCCATGGGAAATTGGACGCGCGAAGGGTTCATCGGACAAATGTTCAAAACCTTCGCAAAGTTCATCGCTCCTTCCGGCATGCCGGCCCCGGTGTTGTGGGGCGATGAGGTTGTCGTACGCGAGAGACTGGGCCACGGAGTTTCCGACCTTACGATGACGCGTCGCCAATATAGCTTCACCTACCCTTTCCCGCCGGCAGAAGTGGTCGAGTTTTTCCGGCAGTATTATGGGCCTACCAATCGCGCGTTTGCTTCGTTGGATGAAACGGACGCGAGAAAACTGCGCGATGAACTGGAAGCATTGTGGTCCGCGCACAATCGCGGAGGGGATGAACTCACGGTGGTTTCATCGGAGTATCTGGAAGTGATCGCAGTGAAAGCCTGAGGTTCTGGGTTCTCGCCGCGAATGTTTGCACGATAAGGAGATACAAATATGACTTTAATGCGTCCGGATCCAACGTTTTACCCGTCGCCGGGCATGGCGATGCAAGCCCCGCCAGAACGCCTCGCTTATGTCGCGCTGCTCAACGCCGGCAAGAATGGACAGCGCGATGCCATGGGAGTGATTGACCTCGATCCGAGTTCCTCTGGATATGGGCGACTCGTCGGGCAAACGGATTTTCCACGCGGCGATAATGAGCTGCACCACTTCGGCTGGAATGCCTGCAGCGCGTGTCTTTGCCCGCAAGCGCCTCATCCGCACATGGAACGCCGCTACCCTATCGTACCCGGCATCGGGTCTTCGCGGATTTACATCCTCGATACCAAGCCGGACCCCAGGCAGCCGAAGATTGTGAAGGTGATCGAGCCCGAAGAGTTCATCAAGAAGACCGGCTACACCTCGCCCCATACGATTCATTGCGGGCCAGACTGCATCTATGGAAGTGCGCTCGGATCGGCTAGCGGAGACGGCCCCGGTGGCATTTTCCTGATGGACGCGAACACGTTCGAGCTGAAGGGCCAGTGGGAACAAGATCGTGGCCCGCAGCAACTGGCGTACGACTTCTGGTGGCACCTGGGACACGATACGATAATTACCTCCGAATGGGGCACGCCGAACATGGTGAAAGACGGCGTCAATCCGGAGTTGCTCTTGGCCGGCAAGTACGGGCACAAGATTCATATCTGGGATCTGGACAAGCGGCGCCATGTGCAGGAAATCGATCTGGGTGCGGAGCAACAGTGGGTGCTCGAGCTGCGGCCCTCTCACGATCCCCAAAAGACTTACGGTTTCGTCGGAGTCGGCGTTTCGCTCAAAGATCTATCGTCGTCGATCTGGATGTGGTACCGGGAGGACGGCGGTAAGAACAGCAAGTGGGCCGTCCGCAAGGTGATTGAAATCCCCGCCGAGCCCGCTGACCCGGAAAAACTGCCGCCGCTGCTAAAGGGCTTCAAGGCGGTGCCACCGCTGGTAACTGACATCAACCCGGCGCTCGACGACCGCTTCCTTTATGTTTCGTGCTGGGGGACCGGGGAGTTCATCCAGTACGACGTCTCGGACCCGGCCAACCCGAAGAAGACGGGCTCGGTCCATCTCGGCGGCATCGTGCGCCGCGCGGCTCACCCCAGCAAGCCGAAGCAATCGCTCAACGGTGGGCCGCAAATGGTTGAGATCAGCCGTGACGGCAAGCGCATCTATTTCAGCAATTCACTCTACTCTCCGTGGGACGAGCAAATCTATCCCGACGGGTTAAAGAGTTGGATGGTAAAACTCGACGTGGATCCGAAGGGTGGAATGAAACTCGATGAAAGATTCTTTTTCGAGTTCGACGGGTTACGCGCGCATCAGGTGAGGCTGGAGGGCGGCGACGCCTCATCTGATTCCTACTGCTACTCAGAGGCGAAATGACGCACGAGATGGGCTCAACTGCGTTGTGGCTGATGCTGCTCCTCGGCGCCTACCACGGAATCAACCCCGGGATGGGGTGGCTCTTCGCGGTGGCGCTGGGGATGCAGGAGCAGAAGGGGAGTGCGGTGGCGAGGGCGCTCGTTCCGATCGCAGTTGGCCACGCTTTGTCCATTGGAATCGTGGTGGTGACCGCGGCGTTTCTCGGTATGGCGTTGCCGCACGAGGTGATCCGCTACTCCGTCGCCGCGCTTCTGTTCGGTCTTGGAATCTTCTCCCTGGTGCGCCATTACCATCCGCGCTGGGTCCGCATGCAGGTGGGCTTTCGCGACCTGACGGTGTGGTCGTTTCTGATGGCAACGGCGCACGGTGCTGGTTTGATGTTGCTGCCGGTGTTGCTGGGCAGCCGAACAGTCGAAGCGGCTGAGCACATGGCAGGCCACCATCACACATCCGCGGCGGCCAGCCCACTCGCAGCACTGCTCGCCACAGCGGTCCATACGACCGCCTATCTTGCGGTCACCGGACTCATCGCTTGGGTGGTGTATAGCAAGTTCGGCCTCACGATTCTTCGTAAGGCCTGGCTCAATCTCGACGCAGTATGGGCTGCAGCACTCGTGGTCACCAGCGGGATGACTCTGCTGATGTAGCCTCTTAACTTTTGGAGCGGCCGCGCGGCCAACTGGAAGCGCGCCCTAAACGATGCGACTGGGGACGGCTCCAGGCCCTCAGTCACTCTTGACTTGGCAGAATATCCTTCGCTCAACGAAACAAAAACGCCTGGATTATGCACAAACCGTGGGAGCGATGCGGCAGATACCTATTTAGGACCCGATTGAAACCCTTGTGATTTGAAGGAGAGAACGATGCTCGATCACATGATTCTGACTGTCAGCAATGTCGAACGTTCGTTGGCGTTCTATGAGGCGGCTTTGAAGCCTCTTAATGTCAAGTTCTTCCTACCCTACGAGGGCGAAGGAGATCATCCTGATCTGTGGGGATTTGGTGATGGCAAGAGGGCGTTTTTCTGGCTCAAGCAAGGGAAGCCTGATCCAGCGTCCATCCACTGGGGGTTCATGGCCGAAAACAATGGTAAGGTCGATGAATTCTACAGGGCGGCAATGTCCGCTGGTGCCACGGACAATATTTCACCGCGGGCGCGAGTGGAATACTATCCGGGATACTACGCCGCCGATGTATTTGACCCGGACGGGTATTCGTTCGAAGTCGTCCATAAAAGCTAGTAATGAAACCACACATCGGCAAGACATTCAAAGCACGACAACAGTGGTTGCCTACAGTTCTGTCGAGTTCTTTTTTGCATTCATTTGCACGTTCTCATTCTCCAAAAGTGAATGGCCGACGCGCGGGTGGCGATAAGCCGCAATCGGTCGGGCCGTTGATGGTATGCACCTAAGGCTTCCCGCCGTTGTTCAGGCGTTTCAGGTGCGTTCTGCTGTTGATCGCAAAATCCGTAAGTGGGGCGGACCTCCTTCAGGTCTCCGGGTCGTATCTCTTTCTGGTCACTCTTGCTGCTGGGGCGCGGCTGCGAAGTCTGAGCTTTGCCTAGGCAACGTGTGGCTGGTCATGTTTCGGGGAATCCGTCCCAGCCGCCCGCAATTCAGCCTGCCCTGAACCTTGAGGGTTCGGCGCACGCAAATCCCAACAATGAGGATGCCCCCGAATAGCATCACCAGATCTCCGACGCTGAACAGTCCCAGCTGTGCTTGGTCCGCCAGAAGGGCCAGCCGTGTTTTCGCTGTCGCCGCCTGCCACATTGGGCTGGCGGGATGCAGCGTGGAGGGCATGCCGACAACCGG
>Ga0307479_10003394_pt1 | contig 14501 bp, 16 predicted proteins | sample atmos_gasesECM4C_FD_203743 | JGI IMG/M metagenome (GOLD analysis project Ga0307479, IMG submission 203743) | Hardwood forest soil microbial communities from Morgan-Monroe State Forest, Indiana, United States - atmos_gasesECM4C_515 | ecosystem: Environmental > Terrestrial > Soil > Temperate...
GTCCGCTTCCTAAGCCCACCGAAAGCGCCCCCGCTTCTCACCACTTAGAAACGAGAAAAAGGAATGGGCGGCACCCACACACCTCAGACAGGGTCGACCCAATCACAGAGTTTTTCAACAGCCACAGTCTTTAGTGGCAGCTTCTTCAAGGCATCAGGATCGAGCCACGTTTCGAGATGCCTGAGGTTCTGCTCTCTGACGGTAACAACAATTCGCCATTGGGCCAGGGCATCGTTGAAGGCGACCGCTTTCAGCAAATCATTGACGGTGAGTTGAATCGCGGGGTCGACGATTTTATCGACGCCATCGATGAAGAAGATCGGCTTGCCGGCGCACGCAAACTCACGGAGGAGTGCTGGAAGATCGGCAGTTATCTCCAGGACGTGCGCATGCGAAGCCCATCCTTTGGGTTGGATTCGGGTATCCTTCAATACCAGCACAGGGCCATCTCGCCGGCATTCTTCAGCCAGTTCCTTCAGCAATGCGGATTTTCCCGTGCCCGGTTCGCCATCAATCTGAATAAATCGACCGTCCCCCAAGGCCTCACGCACTTCCTGGTAAGCGTCGGCCCGATGAAGCCGTAAGCCGTGGATATGTGACTTGATGTCACCGAGCGCACGGTCGGACTCGCGTTGCAAGGCGGCAATATCCTGCCAAAAGGACGGCGCCGGGCTAAGGTCAAAACCATGGCCGGTGAGTTGCTGGATCAAAGTCGCTCTCGTTGCTCCGCCACCCACCGGAATCAGCTCACCGGCTTTTGCAATCAAATGATCCCAAATGCGCGATGCCTGCGCCCGGTTCGCCGGGGATAGCATTCCTTTGAGGCGATCCACGACATTTGCAGCGTCGCGAGATGCTTCACCGGACTGAAAGTCAAAGTGGACGATAACGAACGAGGCTAGAAAGCGCCAGATTTCGTCATCGGCAACATCCCGTCCTGCATGCCGATTCAAGACCGCACGTACCGTTTCTGCAAATGCCTGTTTGTCTTTGTGAGAATAGTCGCCCTTTTCGATGCGTTCGCGAAAGTGCTGCCCATCGGTGCTGTGAGACGCCCAGGTAAGCACTGACTGGTAATGCTGATCCACGCGGGCGTTGTACGCTCCGACACCGACGCCGATCCGATGAACTACAGGATCAAACTGTTGGCTCGAAAAGGTGTCCCAGGCTCGCTGCAGAACATCTACCCAGTCCTCATCGCTCTCTGTAAAGACGAGCTTGTTCTTGATCTGGAGATCGAGCTGGGTTTCACGACCGTCGAGAACGCCTTTGACAATGACGTCGTCGAGCGGATCGCCGAAGGCGGCGCGTTGCGTCTGAACACTGGTAGCGAATTCACCCGGAAGGCCGCGTACTGGTGCCTCGCAGAGTACCGCGGCAATACAGGAGGCCGCCACGCGAGCCTCAAGGTGCGTTCCCCCACCGCCTGTTGAATAAGGACTTGCCATAATGTTCAAACTGACTAGGAGTATTCCTCATTTTACGATTTCCCGTCAGGGAATCCCCGCACGTCAGATCCTTCAGAACGGCGAGGGTGGAAAACTGACGCGACGCTACGGGACCTGGCGGCCGCGTCGGGCCGTGAAACACGCCAATCACCCGGCTGAACCGCGCCAGGCGAAACTACAGTGTCTCCGGCATCAGGCCGAGGTCTTGGTGTTGCGGTTGTCGCGGAGCCTTTTCGGCAAGCCGGGCGAGAATGCCCGGCAGCGGATTGGCGATGACCTTTCGCAGGCGGCCGGGCGCCTAAGGCAGATTGATTAAAGACGTCCGCCTGTTCGATTGAACGATTGCTTCCGCGTGTACCTATTCGACAATTGTGAGAGCATCGGGAGTCCAAAATGGGTCTCCTAACTCATTCAGACGATCGAAGTGCTTACAGTGCGCAGGCAGGTAAGCAAGCTTGTTGCTTTGAGATACAGTCTGCACATCGCCGTCGTATTCCAACAGCAACGGCGTCTCCTTGTGCGTTTCCCATGGAGCAACAAGTTTCATAAAGAAGCCAACCGCGATCGAAGCGAGGGTGCCGTTCGGCCACACTACTTGCGGCTTCCCGCCCGCTGCACCATAGCGCGCGGCCTCCGCTGCTAGCGCCTCATCGGTAACCAATCCCATACACCTCATGCAGGGCTTGCCCGGCATCGACAACATCACCTGACCGCTGATCGAGAATTCACCGTTCGACTCGTGGACATCCATGCCAATGTCAATGAGAGGTATAAGAAACCTTCGTGCGAAGGCTTCCAGTTCGCTGCGACAGCCGATCGAATCAACACACGCGAAGATGACATCGACATCACGAAGCTCGGCAGTGACCTCAGTCCAATTCGCCCGACGTTTGATGACCTCAGCGGCGGGATTCACTGCTTTAATGACGCGATCTGCGATATCAACTTTGGCAGTGCCCAGCTTGACGTCTTCCATGGTGGCACCGACAAGCCGGTTGAGGTTCGTGTCTTCGATTAAGTCTGGGTCGATGGGCAGGAAATTACCCAATCCGATATGGGCCAGTTGCTGTGCGATGTGAGAACCACCGCCGCCCAAACCCACGAGAGCGGCTCTGGACCGAGCCAACACGATCTCTGAGTCCGCGCCAAGAAACGACTGGCGCTTCAGATTCAACTTGTCACCCATTCATCACCTTCCATGTGCACCGCATCGGATTTCCGACAATCGCAACATCAACGCCGGACGGCGAAGATTGACCAGGAATCCAGCATTGACCTACGGCCGAGTTAAAACTGAACACGACCGCTCCATGAGGAAGGCTGGGCTGGACGTTCCAGAAATCCGGCACGAACAAGGCGTTCTCACGGAGGTCAGTCTTGCTGAATCGAGGCTTCCCACGATGTTCGTGCAGATGGACGTGAACCATGGAGACGGCCTCCGTGTAGGCCGCCTGCAATGCCTTGCGTAGGCCGGAGCGGCCTACCGTTGATCCCGCGGAGGGATCGTCAACGTAGTCTTCATCCTCCACGTGATGGACTCCCCCGCCGAGCAGGAGCAGCGAGGTGGCCGATAGCGCCGGACGGCACTTCAGAAATGCGACTCGTTCTCCGGCAAAGTGGTGTGGTTCGTGCAGTCGCTGGACCAGATCGTCGTAGAGTGTCGCGGTTAGCTTCAGGATCGTTCTCATCGAAGTCCTCGAAGATGCTCAGCGAGTATTTCGGCAGCACGCAGGTGGGCTGGCACCTGGTTCCATGACCATGTCCACCAAGGTCTGCCAAGCACAGCGTGAGAACTCCAGTTCGCGCCCCTGCCAGTCACGGCATGCTGCAGGAAAAGACGGGTTGTGTAGCCTGCGTGCTGGCCCAGGCAGAGGAGAGCCTGCATTTCGCGCGGTGTGCAGCCTTCGGGAAGCACGAGGCGAGGAAGGAAGACGAAGTCGACTTCGCTCTCCACCATCGGCGTCACGTCGCCAAAGGCCGCACGCAGTTCATCGAGTTGCTCCGGCGCGACCATTAGGACGACTGCCCCTGGCGCACATGGCTGACGAAGATCTCTCCCCCCTTGATGTGGACCGTGCCGTTGTCAGGAAGTTCCTTGAATTCGCCGCCGATGACCTCATCCAGCACGCGGGACGGATCGACCCCAAGGAACCGCTTCAGCTCAGCGACGGAGTACGTTCCGGCCTGAATCGTCTTGTGCTTGCCGTCGATGGTCACCTGCACGAGCTTTGGGGCCGTGGTGAACTTCTCGACGCCATGCTTCCGGAGGTTCGCCTCGGCATGGGGGCAGATCAGTTCCGGCGCTCCGTGCCGGAAGTTCTCGAAGACCTCGAACACGAGGTGGCCGTCGCGGCCCGCAAGGTGCAGCAGTTGATTGCCGGTGATATGGGCCTTGGGCCACTCGTGGTACTGATTGTCCACCTTGATCCGGTAGACGCGGGCGGATGGCACGGGCTGGCCGTGCAGGCAACAGTGCTCGATATCCGCAAGTTCTACTTCAATTGCAGCCAATTCCGCCGCCTCGATGACGACTGCCTGCTCGACAACACCCAGTTCCTGGTTAAGTGCATCCCGATTCATGTATGTTTCTCCGTGAATGCGGCTTGCGTGCGTTGGGCGCCGGTCGCAGCCGCTCTCACAGGGGTAAGCGCACCTCTTCTCTTTTTTCGCCATGGGATGGCAAAAAAATGTCGGGACAGCGCTTTAATGGATAGACACTGGTGTTCGAGGCGTCCATGAACGATGCGGAATACCGAAGGCTGGTCAATATCCTCACTGTGCGTGCCTGCCGCGCCCTCAAGGTCGTTGCGTCGAAGGGGGAGGACTGGATTTTGGCGGCAGGCAAGTCCCCGGCCGACTATGTCGCAGAGACGCTCCTCCTCTGGAGTACTAATCAGCTTCAGTTCACCGGGACGCCCGAGAAGCTGGAGGCTTTCCTTACGAAAGTGACGACGAACGCGATCATCAGCGCCCTGCGGAAAAAAGAAGTGAAAGCGAGCCGCAGCGGCAAGATGATCCCTCCCGAAGAACTTACCGGAGATCCCTCGCTCCAATCAAAGCCGGAGAGTCTGCTAGACATCCGTTCGCTGCTGCGCGACGACGCTTTTCGCACGGCGCTGGATCAATGCACATCAGACGATAAAGATTTGAAGGAGTACGTTGATGCGATCGAGATGTTCGAAGATGGCATCCCGACAGCTCAGGACATCGCGTCTCTGATAGGAGCTCCGGTGAGCGAAATTTACGAACGCAGGAGAAAGTTAGCTCGGCGACTTGGGAAGCATGGCTTCACCGCATCGCGCCGTAGGAGCAAGTTATGAAGAAAAAGAACGATGAGAATCGCTACGCGCAATCGTTCGAGGAAAGTCTCGAATTGCTATTTGGACGAGAGTCGGACCTCACCGATGAGGAGCTCCACGAAGAGTTAGAGGCTTCCGGCATCGATGCTGCAGAGCTGCAGGCAGACGTTCATAAACAGCTCTTCGATTATGCGAACCATCATTACCGAACGTTGGACAAAGACGTTCCAGAAAATCTGGAGAAGGTGCTGCGAGCACTTCGACCTCCGACCCCGGCTGAAAAGGCCAAAGCAGCGGTACGTTCGGCAGAACATCTGGTCGATAGTTTCCTCGATCAGGCGAAGGCGAAGTCGTCGGAACTCTTGAGCAATGCCATGCCTGCGCAGACGCAGCAACCTCAGTTTGCTTTTCGCAACAAGAAGGATCTATCCGCTGCGGACAAGGATCTCCTCCAGAGCGAGCAAGAGGAAGTCGACTCGTCCGAGGAATGATGAAGGGAGAGGTTCGATGAACAAAGAAATCGCAATCGAACTCCGACGCAGATTCCAGATCAAGGGAGCTCTCCGCTTCGAAGACATCGCCAAGCCGCTCCGCCTCTCGGTGAAAGAGGTGAACTCGGACGGTTTTGACGGAGCACTTGTGCGTCGATCCTCAGGAGTAGGCGGTCGAATTCTCGTGAAACGAGACATCCGGGAGCCTGGCCGAAAGCGGTTCACCGCGGCCCATGAAATCGGGCATTACCTTCTCCACAGAGACGCGGAGAGCGTGTCGTGCGGTGCGAAGGACATCGCGAATTGGGCCAACGTCGAGTCCAATGCTGAGCACGAAGCCGATGAGTTCGCCTCGGAGCTCTTGCTCCCGAGCGCGGAGATGAAGGCTCTTATTGGAACGCAATGGCCGTCCCTCCAACTCGTCAGCGATCTCGCTGGAGAGTTTGAAGCCAGCCTGACGGCCACGATCAGGAAATATTGTGAAGTTGTGACGCAAAGCTGTGCTGGAGTGTGGGTACAAGGCTCGCGTGTCGGTTGGTTTTCTCCTTCCACAAATTTCCCGCACTGGATCAAAGTCGGCGAAGAGGTGGATGCAGGTCTCCTCGACTGCAACACGCCTATAGAGAAGATGACCGAAGTGAGAGCCTCGGAGTGGATTCCTGCCTTCTCCGAAGATAAGGAGTCAACGCTTCTCCAGGGATGTGTGAGAATGCCCACCTACAAGGGCTCCCTCATTTTGCTGTGGGCAAATCGCCCGCTCAAACATCGAAGTGCGGAGGACGAACTGCTCGAAGAGCTGGATACGAACCGGTTCGACAGCTATCGGCGTGAACGTTGGCCGGGCAAATAGCGAGGATCATGCTGCTCATGAGCGAAGACGCCACAGGCGAAGCAGGAGTGGAGCAACTGCGGGCGTAGGATGGACCGCGTAGCTTGGGTCGCGCATAGGATCATCGTCAAGAACAAGTCATCCCAGATCAGCTTGGACGCAATGCGGGGGGTAGTAACGGTAAACGGGCTTGTGAACAAGTAACCGTAAACTCTTTCTGGGTTCCCCTAGAGATTGCCGTCCCTGATTCGCCAGGGAGGCACACTCCTCGCACACTGCGTCTTTGGAAGAGCATGCATTCAGGAATTGATTGAGGAATACAGGGCTGATCGGCCGTTAGTCGGCGATCAGGAGAATCTTTCAGCCGTCGCTATGGGATTCGCGGAACTCATCCGCATTTTTCGTGGGAGGTTTGCAAGGAAAACTACCTGACGATCCCAGTGGAAGTCAGTGTGGAATTCTTGCTGGAGATCCACTTTGAAAATCATCGAAGCAGGCACCGTCTACAATTTCGACACCATCGATGTAGACGGAAAACCAGAAGTGCAGTTTAAGTGCTTGGAAAGATTGGTCGGGGAGAGAGGATTTGAACCTCCGACCCCCTGGTCCCGAACCAGGTGCTCTACCAGGCTGAGCCACTCCCCGACGGCGCTGCGAGCGTGTAACACGGACGACGATACACCCGCGCACTTTACTTCTTGATAGGCATCCAAATTATAACATCGCAGGACGCTCGCCTCGCTCCCGCTCGCCGATACAATCTTTCGCGCTACACTGGTGGTCGTCTCGCAATATCCATAACGCCCTATGATCGTACTCTGCGCGCAGCGCCTGTTTACGCCACAGGAAGAAATTCTGGATCCACTCGTCTTTATCGAGGACGGTCTCGTCTCCGCTGTATCCTCGCGGTCCCAACAGGAAATTCCAAAGAACGCAACCCTGATCGATTTTACCCGCGATCTGCCCGAAGCGATTCTGGCGCCTGGTTTCGTCGACATTCACATGCACGGCGGAGCCGGGCTCGACGTCATGCGGGCCTCGCTCGCCGAACTTCCACAGCTCAATAAATTTCTGACCACGCATGGCGTCACCGGATACTTCCCCACAACCGTCGCGGCGCCGCTCGACCAGACCTGTGCCGCGCTGGAACGACTCGCCAACGCGATCGAAGCGGCGCAGGATTCCGGTGCCGGTAGCGCCATCCAGGCTCGGCCGCTCGGCATCCATCTCGAAGGTCCATTCCTCAGTCACAAGCGCCGTGGCGTGCATCCCCCGGAATATCTCGTCGAACCCACGCTGCAAATCTTTGAACGTCTCTGGCAGGCTGCACGCGGGCACGTTCGCATGATGACCATCGCGCCGGAACTTCCCGGAGCCCTCGACGTGATCTCGGAAGCGGCACGGCGCAACGTTTGCGTCAGCATTGGCCATTCCGACGCTGTGATGGAATCGTCCCGGGCCGCGGTGAAAGCTGGCGCGCGCCATGCGACGCACACTTTCAACGCCATGCGTCCGCTTGATCATCGCGAGCCCGGCATCCTGGGCGAGGCGCTCACCAATGAACAACTCACAGCCGACATCATTGTGGATGGAATCCACGTCGCCCCGGAAGTGGTGAAGCTTTTCATGCAAGCAAAGGGCATCGAGCGGGCTGTGCTGATCACCGACGCCACAGCCGCGGCCGGCATGCCCGACGGCACCTACCAACTCGGGCCGATAAAAGTGGAAGTCAAAGATGGCCGCTGCACAGTTGCCGGCGAAGGCGATGGCAAACTCGCTGGCAGCGTCCTCACCATGGACCGCGCCGTGCGCAACGTCACTCAATTCTCGGGCTGGAGCCTGCAGAATGCGGTCCGCGCCGCAACATTGAACCCGGCGCGTGCTGCAAGCATCGCGCGCCACGGCCAAATCGCACCCGGCGCGGAGGCCAACCTTGTGCTGTTGAGTCCGAACGGAGCGGTGCAGAAGACAATCATCCGCGGGCGCAATTAGTTAGGCTTCCGCTCTTTGGCTTCGGCCATGTAGCGCAACAGCACGGCCTCATCGGCTCGCGTGAGCTGATCGAGGAACGATGTATCCACCTTGCCATCGTTGACGGTTTTCGACGTATTCGACTGGCGCATTTTGTCGCCGAGTTCGGGATCGCTGCTCATCACCTGGGTATAGAACCAGAGAAAGTGGCGCATCTGGTCGAGTGACTTGCACAAAACCTGGATGGCTTCGGTCTCGGGCAGCGCGCTTAGAGCTTCCATCAACTCCGGATCGCTGGGAGCCTGCATGGCGGCGCAGTTCAGCTCGCGCTGAATCACGCGCAAATCTTCGGTAACTCGCATCATCCGCGTATGCAGATCGTCCATCTGTGGATCGATTCCCGTGGCCATGAGTGGTTTGGATCGTGTCGATAGAACATCTCATCGGCAGCGGTAAGCGGATAGATGTCCCACGATCATGCGCTTTCGTAATTCAAGCGATTACTTTGGTCTGGAAAGTAACATCGAACACCAGAGTGCTCTGAACTCCGCGACTGGCAAGGCTTTTCACGCTTTCACTGAGCGAATCTCCGGCACTCCGACAACCCTCACTCCGCGCACCGGATTCTCCACCGCAGCCAACAGTGCAGTCACCATTTGTTCCAAGGTCACCAGCCCCAGCCGCTGCGCACCCTCGCGGGTTTGCGGCAACAACTCGGCGATCTTATACATCGGCAGCAGAAGATAGGGCCACCAGTGTCCAGGGCCAAGCACATACCACGGACGGAGGATGGTCGCGTTAAAGCCCGCCTCCTCGATTGCCGTCTCACACTCGGAGCGCACCGCGATGTAAGCCTTCATCGCGGGCGCAGGATGGGCTACGCTCAGATATACGAAGTGGTGGACGCGTGCAGACTTCGCCGCCGCCACCGCCCCCATACCTGCAACCAGATCTACGCTGCGGAATTCCGCCGCCTTCGCCGGACTCGGATGAGCCACTCCCACCAGTTGCACAAACGTGTCTGCAGGAAAGATTTTGTCGGCGTAGCTGGCTCCATCCAGCGCGTTCCCCAGAACCGCAGTGCATCCCGGCGGCAACTTCTTGTCGGACCCAGGGCGCACTAAGGCACGCACCTCGTGTCCGCGCTCCAGCAGCCGCGGAATCAACCGCGAACCCATGTAGCCCGTCCCCCCGGTAATGAAAACGCTGTGCCGTTGACCGCTCATGAAATCTCTCCCCCAAGACTTCCGGAAGAACGACCGTTTCGGATTTCCGTGCATTGTAAGCGAGGAACAGCCAACGTATAGACAGCCGCCTCGGATGTCCAAGCGCGTTAGAAGCGGAGCGCACCAAGCAGACTGCTCCCCGAACATCTCCGTGTGTGATACAAACGGCACGAATGGAATCCGCTGCCCCAACCCCACCTCGCCCCGAACTCCTCCGCGTCATCGGGCGCTGGAGCCTGGTCGCGCTGGTCGTGAACTCGATCATCGGCAGCGGAGTATTCGGCCTGCCTTCCGTGGTCGGCCGCCTTCTTGGAAGGGCCAGCGTGCTGGCGGTCCTGTTGGCTGGAGCCGCGATTGCCATCGTCATGGCCTGCTTCGCCGAAGTCTCGTCCCAGTTCACGGACCCGGGCGGTCCCTACCTTTACGTTCGCGTTGCTTTCGGACGCCTGCTCGGAATCCAGGTAGGCTGGCTGGCATGGCTAGTTCGCATCACCGCCTGCGCAGCCAACGCCAACCTTTTTGTCGTCTACCTCGGAGAGTTCTGGGTTGGCGCTCGGCAACCAGTGCCGAGACTTTTAATCCTGACCCTCCTCATCGGGATACTGGCGGCAGTCAACTATCGCGGAGTCCGTGTCGGTACTCACATGAGCAATACCTTCACGGTGGCCAAACTCCTGCCTCTGGGTCTGGTATGTGCGGCGGGAGCTTTCTATCTGATCGCCCATGGCGCGGTTCCGGCTGCGAAAGCCCTCCCGGACGGTAACGCCTGGTTGTCTGCCCTGCTGCTGCTCGTTTTTGCCTATGGTGGTTTTGAAGCCGCGTTAATGCCGATGGGCGAAGTCAAGGATCCTCGCCGCGACGCGGCCTTCGCGCTGTTCGCCTCTTTAGGCATCTGCACCGTGATTTACCTGCTGATTCAGTGGGTAGTGATTAGTTTGTTGCCTGATCCGGGCCGGAGCGACCGTCCCTTGGCGGATGTGGCCCGGCTCGTCATGGGACACCGCGGAGCCGCTCTGGTCGCTGTGGGGGCGCTGGTTTCGGTCTATGGGTACCTCGGCGCAAACATCCTTGCCATTCCACGTATGACGTTCGCTCTGGCCGAACGGGGAGACTTCCCTTCGATGTTCGCCGCAGTGCATCCCAAATTCCGCACGCCCTACTTCTCGATTCTGGTTTTTACGTTGTTGATCTGGCTGCTGGCGCTGTTTGGCAGCTTCGCTGGAAATGCGGCGCTCTCAGCGGTGGCAAGATTGTCGTATTACGGCCTGGTGTGCGCCGCGCTTCCTGTGCTACGGAAAAAACAGCCCAACGCCGCGAGCTTCCGGTTGCCGGGAGGAACGCTCTTCGCCGCCATGGGCGTGGTGCTTTGCTTCGGACTCTTGATCCGGACCGACCTCAGCCATTCTCTGATGCTGGCGGCGACGATCGCCCTGGCCTTCGTGAACTGGGCCGTAGTAGCCCGCGGAAGTTAAAAGCTATCTCATAACTGGTATCGGGCTGGTATAGGGAAGGGCAACACTTCACAGGCTGCGGAAAAACTCCCCGGGGCGTGCAGCGCCGTGGAAGAGCGGCGCCTTCAGCGCCGCGTAAAGGGTCTAAATCAGTCCGGGCTTTAGCCCCGAGTCAGGGTCGGTGTACTTCTTCGGTTCATTCTGAGCTGACACACCCAAGCCGTGGAAAATAAGTGGCGCTGGAATTCGCAATGCAGTGTATAGTTCTCGCCGTTGGGAACTACTGCCGAGATTGCGCAGAACCGCCCGCTTGGGCTAGGAGACGAATAATGACGTCAACGCTGGTACTGCTGCTGCAAGACGAGTCGAACAATCCATTTGCCGCCCTTTTTGGTGGCATGGCTCTGCTGTTCTGGCTGGCAGTGGGCGTGATCGTCATCATCGGCGGATGGAAAGTCTTTGAAAAGGCCGGCCAGCCCGGCTGGGCCATCCTGATTCCCATCTACAACGCTTACATCATGTTGAAGATTGCCGGCCGGCCCGGATGGTGGGTCCTTCTCTACCTCATCCCGCTGGTCAATTTCATCATCGCGATCATTGTAGCCATCGACATCGCCAAATCGTTTGGGCAGAGCGCTGTATTCGGGTTCTTTCTGCTCTTCCTTCTGTGCGGAATCGGGTACCTCATCCTAGGCTTCGGCAATTATCAATACCGGGGGCCGGCAGCGGCAACTGCGTGATCGGCCTCCGTACGCAGGAAAAATCGGTCTCGGTTTTGCTGTCCTGATAAATTCCGAACCGAAACAAAACCCGCGCCTGTCATGCAGAGCGCAGCAGCGAGGTGAGCGAGGCGAACCTCACTGCGGAGTCGAAGCATCCCTACCGCTGGCAAAACTGTCTGGGTGTTGGGACTTTGACTTGCTGACTCGGATTTCGATTCCGCATTGACAGCCCTGCAGATTCGGCACGGGAATAGAGATGCATCGACGATGCCGGGAGGCCCTAACGGTCCTCCCGGGCTGCTCAGCATGACAAAATCACGCCTGTCATGCAGAGCGCAGCAGCGAGGTGAGCGAAGCGATTCTCACTGCGGAGTCGAAGCATCCCTACCGCCGGCAAAACTGTCTGGGGTGTTGGGACTTTGACTCGCCTGTCTTGGATTTCGATCCCGCATTGACAGATTATGTCGCCCCTGCAGATTCGCAACGGGAATAGGGATTGCTTCGACGACGCCGGGAGGCCCTGTCGGTCCTCCCGGACCGCTCAGCATGACAAAATCACGCCACGGAAGCGAAGCGGGGTATTAAGAGGCTTAACTTCGCCAGGACGCGCGAAGCTGGTCTGCAGAATTTGGGAATCGTGCACTTGAACATCCCGCTGCCATTCAAAGTAAGCGATAGCGGATGTGCTCAAGTGAAACCGCCAGAAAAACCACGAAGAATCAAAGCCCGCAAGTCGAAGCCCAGCTAGCTTAATTGTTCGATTGTAAAAAATAGTTCGTAGGTGCTGCCGTCGGCTGTGCCGAGTTGCGTCACGGAGTATGTCACTGGCGTTCCGCCCTTCGCTTGAAAGACCAGAACAGGCCCCCACAGATAACCGCTCTGCTGAACGCCCCACGCTTGGGGAGGATTCCCCTCGTTGAGCGTGACGACTCCAGGATAATTACTTTGCTCAACGCCAGCATCATCCGTCCACCCTAGGTAGTAGGACCAAACAGAGGTGTAATTCGTAGGCTTCACCGTTGTCATGTAGATTGAGATACGAAACAACCCGCCGTTCTTGGGAGTGAAAATAGTCGTGGTTGGAATGGCTTGGGTTTGTCCCGTTAGTGAGGCGGTACCCACTATCCTTGGATACGTAACCGCTGGAGGCCTAATCCCAGAATTCTGCCCGACAATCACCGCCAGTGAGCCTAGCAACACCACGGCCAGAATAACTAGAGTCGCTCTTCGCATAAAACCCTCCCCAAACGCGCGAGCCAGTTTAGCATCGAATGGGCAACGGTTACGTCAATTACACAATCCCCTTGACTTCACCCCTCAAACCTGAGACTCTATCTCTATACGCATTAGCTCATTTACATAAGAATAGCATTTAGATATAAGTCCGGCGAATGCAATATTTTGCAATCCGGGCATTGATTCCAAAGCGCTTAGCCCAGCATGAAGCATAAAGACGCCAAGTCCTTTGATTGTAATATTTTGCGGGTAAGTTATTTGCCTTCAAAGATTTAGCGAGATTCCACCCATGATCCTCGCAAGCAAGTCCCGCTAAATCAAAGATTTAGGACTCAAATCCGGACTTGTTGTTTGATCCCGGGATTAGACCGGAGCTTGAATGCGGACGCCCTGATAAAATCAGGGTCGCGAGACCGTAACCGGATGATTCAAGAGATTTTAACTGGCCGCCAAATTACCGTCCCACTCACACCCGCTGCTCCATCTCCAGCAGCGCCTTCTTGCGCTCCACGCCCCAGCGGTAGCCGCTGATGTCGCCATCTTCGCGAACCACGCGATGGCACGGAATCGCCACCGCGACCGGATTCGTAGCGCAAGCCCGCGCCACCGCGCGACTGGCTGTCGGCTGCCCGATTGCCTTCGCCACCTGGCCGTACGACCGCGTCGCGCCGAATGGAATCGATTGCAGATAAGTCCACACCCGTCGCTGAAAAGCAGTAGCGCGAATGTCCAGGGGCAACCTGGAATTCAATTCCCTGCCGGTCATCTTGGAAAGCAGCGCCTCCACCCAGGCTTGCAATCCGCTTTCATCCGGCTTGCGCACAGCGAAAGGAAACTCGCGCTTCAGTCCTTCGATCAACTCGCCATCGGAGCGCGCAAACTGAATCGAGCAGACGCCCTTGCCCGTGGCCGCGATCAACATTCGCCCCAGCGGCGAATCGGCGCAGGCATAGCGAATCTCGGCGGCAACCGCGCCACGCCGATATTTGTCGGGCGTCATGCCGAGTTGCGACGCGGTCTTCTCGTAAAGGCGGCTGCTGGAGCCGTAACCTGCGTCATACATGGCGCGGGTCACATTGTCGCCGACTTGCAGATTTCGCTTGAGCAGCCGCATCCGGCAGGAATCGGCGTATTCGCGTGGCGTGATTCCCAGCGCCGCTTTGAAGCGCCGCTGCAAATGAAAAGGACTTTGCCGAAAGGCTGCGCCCAATCGCTCCAGCGTGATCGGTTCATCCAGATGCTGCTCGATGTAGCGGCAAATGGCTTTGACCGTATCGGCCTGCGGATCACCGCTGAAAAGTTGCGGCCGGCAACGCAGACAGGCGCGGAATCCGGCCTTCTCCGCCTGGTCGGGACGCGAAAAGAATGTCACATTCGCGCGCCGCGGACGCCGCGCCGCACACGACGGCCGGCAATACACGCCAGTCGTCGACACGGCGAATACGAACTTTCCGTCGTGCCCACGGTCGCGCGCGACCACCGCATCCCAGCACCGGTCGCCGCTCAACTTTGTCGACTTGGAGTCCGTGGAAGGCATTTCGTTGATGGGTTCTTCTTCGAGTATGGCATTCGCCCTGGTCATCGGGAAAGTCACGTTTGCAGTTGTCATGGCGATCCCAGAGTACGGCGAGGTCCAGGAACGGACTATCCGAATCTTGCGGGCAAAGCGATTCCGGCGATCGGGAAGCCTGCCTGGGTCTCAGGTGACGTAAATTCGATTGTGTAAAAGCGAAGAGGGTGTAAGTTGGCTTTGGCCTCGCAAGCTAAAGCCGATCCTAAATAAGGAGACCTACACCCATGGCGAAGATAATCCCAATCAGCGAGCATT
>Ga0307479_10003396_pt1 | contig 14498 bp, 15 predicted proteins | sample atmos_gasesECM4C_FD_203743 | JGI IMG/M metagenome (GOLD analysis project Ga0307479, IMG submission 203743) | Hardwood forest soil microbial communities from Morgan-Monroe State Forest, Indiana, United States - atmos_gasesECM4C_515 | ecosystem: Environmental > Terrestrial > Soil > Temperate...
GCGGCCGAGCTCCTGCAGCGGTGTATAATCTGTGGCCTCGGATAACATCCATTTGAGCTGGCCCAAATCGGTGCGGACGACCGCGGTCACCCGGTTGGTGCGCGCTGACGGCTCGATGAAGGGTAGTATGCCTTGAGTGACGACGGCGAGAAAGAAGAAGAAGACACCAGCCACCAGGGCGACAAAACGCGCGTTCATTCGGCCGACCCTCCGGCGGGAACCGGGGCCGCCCCGGGGCTCGGCATCGGTTCCCTCGCCTCGCCCGGTCGGACAAGCGCGGTCATCATCAGATTGATGACAAGCAGGGACATCCCTGTATCCATGCTGACGCCCGAGAGAGTCCGCACTAGCCAATAGGCCTTCATCCGCACCACGGTGTCGACCCATTCGGTACCATTCATCCACTCGAAGCCTTGCTGAAGACCAGCGGCCGTCAGCACCAGGCCCATGGTGGAAATGCCGACGGTGATCAGCCAGAACGACCAGTTACCGAGCGTGAACGACCACAGCTCGCGTCCCCATAGCCGCGGCCAAACATAAATCAGACCACCCATCGCCCAGACGACGAATGTTCCGAACACCGTGAGGTGCGAATGCGAGATGACGAAGTCCGAGAAATGGGTCGGCTGCTGGATGGAGCGCAGCGCCTCGACCGAGCCCTGGAAACAGCCCAACAGGTACATGATCGAGCCCATGATCAGGAACTTCGCCGGAAGATTTCTACCGAAGCCGTCCCACCGGCCCTTCACGGTGCCGAAGAAGTTCACCAGCACGGTCCACACTGGAATGATGAGCAACATGGAGGTGACGATCGCAAGCGTCTGGGACCAGTCGGCAATCGGGCTGTAGAGATAATGATGGATGCCAACGAAGGGGTAGAACAGGGCAAGGGACCAGAAGCCAACCAGCGAAAGCTTATGAGCGTAGAGCGGATTGCGCACGCTGACCGGGAGGAAATAGTAGATCAGCACGTAACCGGCCGGCGTGATCCACAGGCCGACGATGTAGTGGATGTAGAGACCGTGGAAGGCCGCGCTGTTGATGCCTGAAATCGTGTAAGGCAGGATCACGCTGCCCAGAATGAGGTTCATCGTCGTCCATATGAAGGCGGCGATGAGGTACCAGAGCGCAACGTAGAGCGCTGGCTCGAGGCGCTGCGCGATGGTCGCAATGAATTGTGCTGTTGCCGCCGCTATTACGATAAAGAGAGGAATTTCGGCAAACAGCGGGAGCTCGCCGGCTTCGAGCCCGTGATTGTAGCCGAAAGGCAGCGAGATGAGCCCGGCCAAGAGGGCGAGGCTCCACACCCACGCCAGCGCGCCGCCCCATTCTCCGTGGACCACCCGGACCCCGCACAAGCGCGGCACCAGATAATAGCATTCGCCGATGAACAGGGTCGAAAAGGCACCGAAGATGACGCCGTTGACGTGGACCGGTCGCAGGCGGCCGAATGTCAGCCCCAGATTATTGGTGCCGAGGTAATCGGGATAGTTGAAGAGGCCGGACAGCGCTACGCCGACCGAGGGGGTGACTATGAGCCAGAACATCCCCCAATAAAGCCACGTCAGCACCACCCGCCGATCGACCAGCTCATCCAGGTCGATGCCGGTAAACCTGCCATGCAACGTCTCCGCCATGTCTGCCATGGCACGCCCTCTCCGCCGTCGACGCGGCCTCCGGCCGCACTGCTGAAATCGATGGGGCTTCTACTCCGTCGAGGATCATCGCACGGGCGGGCCTGGAGCCGCCCCTCAGCGAAAGCTGGTACTGGGACTTTTCACTCCGTGTCGCACAGGAACAGAACTAATACTTGCCCGGGACCAACACCGAGCCGGTGTTCGACCAGTAGATGTACGCTTCCAGGGCCTTCATCGCGTCCGAATCAGAATCGATCTTCTCGCCCTGGTTGGGTTTCTCGATACACCAGTTGATCATGTCGCGAAGCGTCGCGAACTTGTTCATGCTCACCTGAAACTTCGGGAACGCGTGCGGATGCGTATCGGAGGCAAAGGGATGGCACATCGCGCAGGCCATTCCCGTAGTGGACAGTGTCACGTTCATCTGCTTCGCGGTCGCGGTATCGCCGTGGAACAAGAGGTCGCCCTTTTTGACCTGCTCCATGAAGGCTTCCTCGTAGGCTTGCAACTGTTGGGGTGTTACCGGGTCCTTATTCGCATTGGCAGGGCCGACGAGAACCGCAATCGCGGCTACCAGGCCAAAGAGCGAAGCGATGCAAAGAGCAAACAGGAATGTCGTTCTGGTTGTCATAGCCGTCCTCCCTTAATACGGCCCGATCTGGTCAGCAATCCGCGGCCGCAGGATCTCAGGCTGACTCAGCGAGGAGTCCGGCGCCGACTGAACGAAGACCTCCTTACGGCCCCACATGATGTACTCGTTCTCGATCCGATCGTTTTTCATGCTGATCTCGCTCCGGCCGACGCCGTCGTAGAAATCGCCGGGGTCGGCGCGGATCATCGGCTTGGTCAGCTTGGGCACTCCCTCCGGGGCATAGGGCCAAGGCCAGGACGTCGCCAGCATGCCGATCGAGCGCATGGTCCCGATCTCGTTGTAGAGCACCTGATGGACATGACCGTGGATATTGGTGACGTTGGTATAAGGCTTGAGCACCTCATTGACTTCGCGCCAGTCGCGCACCCAGAAGTTCCACGGCGGATAGTACTCGTAGAGCGGATTGTGGCTGAAGATGACGACCGGCCTGGCCTTATCCCAGTCGGCAAGTGTCTTCTGCACCCAGTCGAGCTGGTCGCGGCCCACCCCGGCCCACGGTCCGGCGACGCTGCCGTCGAGGGTCGCCATGTGGTCCATGCGCTCTTCGGGGGTCATCTTCCGCACTGTCCAATAGTCCGGACCACGGGTGACCGTGTCGAGCCCGATAAAGCGCACCCCCTTGTGATCGAAGGTCCAGTTGGGCTTGTCGAAGAGCTGTTTCCACTTCGCGCCCATGTCATAGTACCAGTCGTGCTCGCCCGGGATGAAGACCTTCCGAATTTTCACTTCGTTCAGGATCTCAACCCCGAGTTCGAGCTCGTTGGCTCGGCCGAGCTGGGCCAGATCGCCGCCGAAGATCATGAAGTCGGCCGGCGGGTTCATGGCCTGGACCTCCCTCGCGGCACGTTGCACCTTCTCGACGAAGCGCGTGTTGACAGATTTCGGATAGAGGTGGGTGTCCGAAACCCAAGCAAACTTGAAAGGCGGTTCCGCCGCGTAAGCCACATCGATGGTGTTGAGCAGCGGCCACCATGCAAAAGTCTGAGCGACTGTAGCCGCGCCGGTCAAACACGATCTGTGGATGAAAGTGCGCCGCGTAATCCGGAGCGAACGGTCGGGACGAACCCCGGGCCGTTGGAGCACCGCGACCATCTCACGTCGTTCAGGGTCAAGCTGTGACATGGGGCATCTCCTCTCGATGGATCGCTTGCCTTTTTTTCTGGATCTCTCCGGACTTGCTTTGTTGGACCTCGCAAATTTGTCGGACGTTACATAAGCGCTACATAAGAAAGAACGCGACCTGCCGGCTCGGCCAAGTCGTCTATTGCTTCTTCAACTCGATGGTCAGATTCGTCGGCTTGCCAGCCGCGACAGTCACCGATTGCTGTTGAGGCCCAGTAAATGATTGGATCGCAACCAGGCTGTAGTTGCCGGGCGGGACATCAGTAATGGTGAACTTGCCGTCGGCTCCGGTGATGGCGTAGTAGGGATTGTCCACCACGTAGATCCACCCTTCCATCCAGCCGTGTGCGTCGCAGTCGATGCGCACAGTCCCAGGCCGCGTCAGTTCCGTGGGAATGCGCTGCCCCTGGTTCGGCAACGCCATGTTGAAGGCCGTGCGCTTCCCGTAATACCCGTGGGTGTTGTGAAGTATCGGGTCGTCGTTGACGACGTCCAGGGGACCCGCGCCGATCACCTGAACCTCCGGCTCGAACCGGCATTTGCGATTGTCGAGTTCCGGCGTCTTGCCTTGTGCCGTCCATGCTTTTCCCTTGGCCACCTCGACCAGGTACACGACCGCGTTCTGGACGCCCTTGTCGGGCCCAACCTGGATCAGCGGCTCCTCGCGGATGCCGCCGCACACCTCGACATCCTTGTTCGGGATGATCTTCCGCGTCGGCACCGCGTCGTTAAAGACGACCTTGCCATCGATCGTTCCGCCCCCCGTGACCGGGCCCGCTTCGTAGGCTTGCGCCGGCATCGTCATCGCCGCAATGACCATCACCGACAGCCCGATCGACCACTTTTTAATGGCTAAACTGGTCATGAGCGCACTCTCGATGATGTCCGCAATGTCCGCACGAATGTAACCGCCATTTTACGTGGACTGGGAAATCAGAATTCCTTGGCGAGACTTTAAGCAATGCTTATGAATCGTTGCGGGCAAAATCGTTTAGAAGGGATGTCTGCAGACCACAGCCGTACCCCCGCGATGTGCGACGGATGGGACGTTCGTGGCAGGCGTAGAAGCACTTGATCGCTGCGTTTTGCGCGTCAGGAGGCACTCGATGTATCGGCGCCTCATATCCCTGTCGGTTCCCGGGCTGTCGATCCTTTCCGGCATCGCTGTCGCGATCGTGTTGATGTCGAGCCAACCGCTCGTACGCGCGGCCAACTCGCCCGTGACGATTGGCGGACCGTTTACGCTCACCTCGCCTGACGGCACGACCGTCACCGAGCAGGCCTACCTTGGGAAATGGCTTCTGGTTTATTTCGGCTTCACCTCGTGCCCCGATACCTGCCCGACGGCGCTCCTCGAGATTGCCGCCGCGCTCGAGAAGCTCGGCCCCGACGCCGACAATCTGCAACCGCTATTCATTACGGTCGACCCGTTGCGCGACACGCCGGCGGCGATGGGGAACTACACTCAGTCATTTGATCCAAGGATCGTCGGGCTCACGGGCACGCCGGAGCAGATCGCTGCCGTTGCCCGGGAATATGGAGTCTACTACGCACCTCGTAAGAGCGGACCGGGCGCTGAAGACTACGTCATGGACCACGGCACCTATCTTTACCTGATGGACCCTGAAGGCAGATTCGTGCGCGGTCTTGACGCCGACACGCCGGGCGACCGCATCGCCGAGGCCGTGCGCAGCGCCAAGGCAAAGACTCGCGAAAATGCAAGTCATTAGGGACAGTCGACACAAGGGTATTGCGCGGACGTTTGATACCGTCGCAGCCGGGAGGGCACTCATAAACTACGACGGCTATTTCCTTCACGCCCTCGCGCGGCTACGGACGAACGGCGTTACCGCATCTTTGTCGACCTTGAGCGCATCGCCGGGCGCTATCCCCGTGCCGTCTGGCATTCGCCTGAGGGCCCGCGCAACGTCGTGATCTGGTGCTCCAACGACTACCTCGCCATGGGGCAGCACCCGAAGGTGATCGACGCCATGGTCGAAACCGCAATCCGCATGGGCACCGGAGCGGGCGGCACGCGCAACATCGCCGGCGCCAGTCATTCACTGGTCAAGCTGGAGCGCGAGTTGGCCGACCTGCACGAAGGAGGCGGCACTCGTGTTCACCTCCGGCTACGTCTCGAACCAGACCGGCATTCCAACGATTGCCAGACTGATGTCCGGCTGCGTGATCCTGTCCGATGCGCTCAACCACAAATCGATGATCGAGGGCGTGCGCCAGTCGGGGTCATCTCGAGGCGGAGGCCATGGTTTCCGACCGCGACACCGGCTTCGTGTCTCCCCGGGCAGGACGCGGAGATCGAGGTCGATACCTTCAACTTCACGCGGCATGGCCTGCTAACCCTGCTAAGAATGTGCACGGGTTTCTCGCCTCGAGCGCGATGCAGGTCCCGTAGCTCAGCCGGATCGAGCAGCCGTTTCCTGGGTTTCGGCTCGCTCGAAGCCAGCAAACGAGATCAGCAGCTCGCGACAGCGAAGGCGAGTTGCCCAAGGACGCGAGGCGTTGGCCCGGCTGCAGAGTGGCAAGCCGCTTGGACGCGATTGTCAGAGCATCTTGCCGACAATATTTGTCATCTCAGCCGCTGAAAAGGCTCGCAGCGTTTCGGTGCGAACATTGCCGAGTGCGCCGAGGCTCAGACTCAGCGACATTGCGGATGACTCATCCGGCGCCTCGACGATGGTCACAACGTCATATCGCCCCTGTGTCCAGACGATGTCCTTCACAGTCACTCCGAACGTCTTCGTCATTTCTTTGAAGGCATCTGCTCGCTTCGGTGACTCCTTCGCGTTGCGGATTCCCTGATCAGTGAACTTCGCCAGCACGACATAAGTTACCATAGTCGTTCTCCTTGGTTAGGACCCTGTGCAACTCGGAATGAGGAAGTCGCGCAGAGCTTGCCACAGCGGCCCCGGTACAGTCACATGCCATTCGGGAAGGTCAGCGGATGTGACTTATCCTGCAACCGTAGTGGCCTCTCGGGCTTTTGCTCATCCGCCGCAGCGAAGTCGCGGCCGACCCGATTCAGCAGGTAACGTGGAAAAGGCCGATCTTCTTCGCACGCGAGCTGTTGAACGTATGAATCGCCTTGGGGGTCGGCTGCAACAGGACTGTGCAGCCCTTTTTCGCAAAATACGCCTCAGCTTCCGGCGATAGATGTACGTTGCCCATCTGACCAGAGCCAAGAATTAGCTGCTCGCATCCGTTCTCAAAGACGAACTTCGCTTCGTCCTTCGAGAGGACATGCGAGGTGCCGTAGTACTTCTTCGACAGCTTTTTCTTCCGCCTTGCCACTTCGCCGGACAGACGAATGATCACGTCGTGTTCATAGGTCTTTCCATCAATCGTGATGGTGCCGAATGTAGTGCGCTCGATCTCCATGGCCTGACCTCTTCATGATCTCGGCACGAGGCCCCGACTCCGTGTCGGCAGACGAGCCTGCCATCGATGTCAGGGCACCCCTGCTTCGTGTCGCTCGCCAGACTCCCGACCGCTGGCCAGCTCCGGAGGAGGCGAGCAACCGCGCTGTTGGCCCTCGTCAGATCCCTTTCCTTCGGGATTGCTCCCTTCCGGCCTAGGTATGGCGAAGCCCACCATCCCGCAAGCGTGAGATCGGGCTGAAGTGTTATGGGGGCGCTACACGCCCGGATCCCCGGAACGTCTGGCAACGGGCGCCCGAAACGGGCTCGCGAACGTCTGCTGAAGGTCATGACTGCGGATCGCGCGCGCATTCATGGCCTGAGCGGAGCCGAAGTGCTATAAAGAGGTATTCTAAAACACACAGGGGAACCAAGTGAAGCGGGACTATGTCCGGTTCTGCCATTTCCGCGGCAACGTGTGCTGGAGGACCGCCTGACGCATTGCGGTCATTCGCTGGACGCCGTGTTTCGCGGGCTGATCGGTCGAATCCACTCGTTGCCCTCAAGCGGTCCGACACAAAATCTTGGACCGATTGGAGACCGCACGATCATGAAGAACTTGCCGCTGCTTGTGCTTTCCATGGTTGCCGTCGCGCAGGAAGCGACCGCTCAAGACGCAGAATGCGCCGGCGAACGCGCCGCCATGGTCGAAACCATCCGGACCTACGCCCGGTCCGACGCCAGTGTTTTGCGACAGCAGGGCCTGTCGGAGCGGGTCCTGGAGGCCATGGCGCAAACGAAACGCCATCTGTTCATCCCTGAGCGATCTTGCTCCATCGCATACGCGGACAGGCCGTTTCCGATCGGCCACGGCCAGACCATATCGCAGCCGTTCATCGTGGCCTTGATGACGCAGTTGGCCGAAGTCGCGCCCGATCATGTTGTGCTCGAAGTCGGTACGGGTTCGGGCTACCAGGCCGCCATCCTTGGGCACCTAGCGCGAAAGGTCTGCACCATCGAAATTATACCGCCATTGGCCGAGGCCGCCGCGAAAACACTCAGAGACCTCGCGTATGACAACGTGAGCGTCAGGCTTGGCGACGGCTATGATGGCTCGCCCGAATGCGGTCCTTTTGACGCCATCGTCGTGACCGCCGCGCTCGGACAGCTACCGCCGCCGCTGATTGAACAGCTTAAAGTGGGTGGCCGGCTCGTCATGCCGGTGGGGCCCGCTTATACCACTCAGCAACTCACGGTCGTCGAAAAAATCGCCCCAGGCAAGACGACAACGCGCGCTGTCACTCTCGTGCGCTTTGTGCCCTTCACGCGTTCACAAAATTAAGAGCCAGTAATGGTCCCGTACTTGAGGAGCAGGACTTGCGGGTTGCTGGCGCCGAGGCCGGACAGGCGAACCGCGCTCATTGATGCGACCTACGACTGCCAAGTGTGGTTGTTCGGCGACGCCGGTCATCTCCTGCGCCGCACCCGCGTCGCGATCATTGGGCTAGGCAGCGTGGGTTAGCTGCTTGTTGAATACCTCGGTCATCTCGGTGTCGGGTATTTCGTGCTCGTCGATCCCGAGCGGATCGAGGGGACGAACTCACCGCGCGCTGTCGGCGCGACGCGCTGGAATGGCCGCACGTGGCTTCTCCATGAGCGCTGGCCGCAGTGGGTCCGAACGCGCGGCGAACGCACGGCAACGCCGAAGGTCAAGATGGCCGCGCGCATCATACGCGCCGCGAATCCGCGCGCCGTCATCGAGCCTCTGCACACCGACTTATTGCAGCCCGAGATTACCGCGCGGCTGCTCAATTGGCGTCGCCAAGACGAGGCCGCGTTACGTGCGGCGATGACGCTGCCCCGGGCGCCCATGGAAGGAGGACAAGGATCTGATGGCCTTCCTGAAATCCCTGTGACGCGACCGCCGCCTCACGTTGCTTTGGTCGCTACCTCGGGGATGAATCGCTCGGCGTCCTGTGGTGCGAGTTGGAGGCGCAGCGATCGTTCTCGCGATGGCGCCAGCGCACCCTTGTCCGGCACGGGCCGCCACTGATGAAGGCGACCGCGATGAGGCACAAAGACATCATTCACTGCGGGCTTTGCGGCGTGAAGCTGGCGATCATTGAACAGAACGAAGCGTAGGCTGTCCAGCGCGCCAATTGCATGACGCTTGAAATCAGCCCGTAAATGGTTGAGGATCTCATGGTCAGCCTGCCCGTCGTGGCATCCTGATCAAGCAGGCTTGCGCCGCAAATCACGGTGACAGCCAGCGCCAGTTGCCCCACTTCTGGGGCAGCATCCCGAAACCAGCCAACATCGATAACCTTTGGAGCTTGAGAAAATGATCTCAGCCGAATACTGCCGACTTATGGCCCGCTACAACACTTGGCAGAACGCCTCTTTGGTAACTGCCGCCGATGGTCTTACCAACGAGGATCGCTGGAAGGATCAAGGTGCGTTCTTCCAATCGATCGCAGCTACATTGAACCATCTTTATTGGGCTGATGCCCTGATACTGGAGCGACTAAAGGGGAACGAGCGTCCAGAGGAAACCATCAAGCACTCCCTCACAAGTCCCTCGGATTGGGATGCCTTCAAGGCGCTCCGTTTGCGACGGAATGAGGAAATCGAAGAGTGGTCAGCGCGATTGCTCGACGCGGACCTGAACGGGATGCTTGTTTGGTATCCTGGGGACGGTTCAACTCGGATCGAGAAGCCAAAGACGCTCTGTGCTATTCAACTCTTCAATCACCAGACCCACCATCGAGGGCAGGTCCACGCGATGTTGACGGCAGCGGGTGCAGAACCAGAGCCGACTGACCTTCATATGCTGGCATAGCTTATGCGCTGTAGGCTCTTCGCGTCGATTGCCACTGCGGCTTGAGGGCAGGTTCCATCATCGATTCGGAGCAGTTCGGAAGACCCCGTCACCGGATCGACCGGAACAGCCAGATCCGCCAACCTTCAACTGGCCGTTGCCGCCACCTCTGGGATGAATCGCACGACGTCCTGTGATGCAAGCTGTGGGCGCAGCGCTGCCCGCAGCTCGCGGAGCCCGAAGGCCTTCAGGTCGTCGTTGAAGTCGCCCTGTATCGGAGACAGGGCCAACACCCCGACGCCCGCAGCTGCCGCGCGTTCGGTCAGTGCCGCGAGCGCCATGTCGCCCGCAGCATCGGCATCGCGGGCGATGTAGAGCCGGCGCAGGGACGGCGGCAGCTCGAGCGCGGCAAGGTGGCCCACCGACAGTGCGCACCGGCATGGCCGGCAGGGCGAGGCGTAGCGACAGCATCGTCTCGATGCCCTCGCCGACGGCGAGGACGTCGTCAGCGGTACCGAAGCGCACGGCATGGCCAAGGAGGTCACCCATGGCCCGCCGCGGCGTGTCGACCGGTGCCTTGCCAGAGCCGTCCGGCGCGAGCCAGGTGCGGTGCGCGCCGGTGATCTTGCCGCCGAGATCGGTGACGGCAGCGATCATCGCCGGGCGCTTCTGAGTTGGAGACCCGTCGTTCGGACGATAGTAGCAGCCCGGCTGGTACCGCAGCGCCCCGGCGTCGTGGACCCTCGCGATGCCGCGATCGAACGGAGTTTCGGCAGGAAGCGGGGGATGGAGCGGTGAATGTCCCCAACATCGTGCCCCGCTCATCGCCGTGGGGCCAGGCGGCGCGCCACCTGGTTTCGGCTCGCGCTCTATTGAGTGCCGATCAATCCCTCCATCTAGAAGGCCGCACTGAGTTGGAGCCGAGTTGCGCGGCCTTGGCCTCGAGCAGCCGGCCGGACCGCCGACGCAATAGGTCTGCGCGCCCGCTTCAACGCCGTCGATTGCAGCAGCACCTTTCCCTCCTGGGCTGCAACTGGTCGACTACGTCGCGGCGCGCCAAGGTATGATACGCATCCGGTCAGATTTGGCGCACGCCTGGCCGGGACGGTCATTCCATCTTCACAGCGAGAACACCCGGTGTGGCACAGGCGTGCAACGTCACGGCCGCCGTCGCTTCCCCGTCAGCGAAATCTCTTGTTATTTCAGTGATGAGCCTGCCTGGGCAGTCCGCTGCACAGGGCGAACACCCGTTCGGGATCGTGTACACGTCGGATCGCCGATTGCCGGAGTCCGAGTCACGGTGCCGCGGACGGTGCGGCTCCTGCGGTGCTCTCCCGGTTCGGAATCCGGATCAATGACTGGTATGGCGGCACGCTCGGCCGGGCTTCGATCCCACACAAAGTGGTGCGGTCTCTCTGCGGCTGGCGTCTTCTCGTCGTCACCACGAAACGGCAAGGATAGGCCGGCACTTTGCACACCGATTCGATCAAGAGACGAACGGCGCGAGCATCCCAATCGATCTTATCGATCGGCGCATCCCCGTATTCGGACATCACGTAGGCCGCATGGCGAGCTTTACACCCAAACCTGCGACCGTCCGCGCCGGTGTTTCCATAATAGCTCGTTCGATGGGTTCTAGGCGGCCGGCGTGGCTTCGATTATCTCAACGTGGTCGTCTGCCGACGCGGAATTGTATAATTTTCCGACGTTGGCTGCGATCTCTTCGAATTGTCTGCCGAGTGCTATCAGATTTGAATCGTCATCCGTTCCCCCCACTTGCAAATCGATGGGGCCTGGAATTGAGGGCCGAGAATCCATTCTGGTTACTGCTGAGGCCGTCAGAGGCAGAGGGGAATTTAGTCTGAGACGCGTCAGGCAATTGGGGTGAAGGGGTGTTCATTGCTGGCAGCATCCTCTTGAACTGCGCATGCGCGCAGGAATTTTGGGGAGGTGCGCGCGAGCACCATCGGAAGTGTCGAACCTTGCTTTTCGATTAGAATTGCGCGGCGCTTCGATCGGCTAACTTTGTGAACGATGTCACATATCCGACGGACGATCGAATGTAACGTGTTGGCGCAGGGTACGGGCTCAATTCGATCGACAACGCTAACGCACCGGGTGCACCAACGGCACCCTCAGCGGTCCGTCCGTAATGGAGAGGGACATGGTCGATGCATCGGTAGCAAAGCGGCTCGTCCAGACCATCATCGACAATCTGCCGGAGCCAGTCCCCGGGAGGAGGCCGGTTCACACCATCGGCATGGGCGTAAAGGGCAAGTTCGTGGCGTCGGACGTGGCGCGCACCTATTGCATCGCAGAGCACTTCGACGGACAGTCCGTCTCCGTGTCGGTGAGATTCTCCAACGGATTGGGGGGGCTGGAGCAGCATGATGGATGGTCCGATGTTCGGGGAATGGCGACGCGCTTCCACCTTCCGGACGGGACGGCATCCGACCTGATCGCCACGACGCTCGGCGAATTCTTCGTCCGCAATGTCGACGACTTTTTCGAGTTCGCCAAAGTCGCGAAGCTCGAGCCGTATCGAAGGCGACCCTGGTGGCTGAAGCTTTTGGACATTCTGCAGCTTAAGGTGCCTCCTCGCGACCCATACCCGAACGAAACCAGGAATGTCGATGCGGGAGCACTCTGTTATGCCAACCGGCACCGGTTCGCCCAGTTGGGAGTATTCCAGGTCAGTCTGATCGGCGCACCGGTGAGCTATGCCCGCGCGAGCTATCACGCCGTCCACACCTTCATGGTGACAGCTCCCGATGGAGTTCGTCGCCCCGTTCGCTTTTCCTGGCAGCCGGTCGCAGGCGTTCGCAACACGGAGCTCATGGAGGTGCCGTGCGACAAATATCTGCGCAAGGAGCTTGAAGACCGTCTGCGGCGGTGGCCGGCCCGATTCATGCTGATGATGACGATCGGCGAAGCAGGCGATGCGCTCGACGATCCTACAAGGCCTTGGCCGGGGACCCGAATCCGGGTTGCCATGGGTACCCTTACGCTCACCGAGGTCCCCGAGGATCAGGAAGCGGCTGGCGAACGCATCAGTTTCAATCCCTGCCGTCTCGCGCCGGGCATCGAAGTCTCCGGGGATCCCATCCTCGAGGCCCGCCTGGGCGCCTATGAAGTCTCGCGTGAAATGCGCGGTGGGTGTCCCTTCAGGTTCAGGTAGGTTTGTGATGCCAAGTGACGAAGGTTTGCTCGATCGTTTTGTGGACTGGTTGCCCAAGAACCCCTTGTTCAAGCGCGTGGCGTCACGGACTTTGGTGCCTTTCTGGGCGTGGTGGACGCCGGTGAAGCCTCTGCCCGGTGGTCCCCACCCGTCATTCCAGCACGGTGACAATGTCCAGTGCATGATGAATCTGATCATGCCGCTCAAGATCAAGTCACCGATCGGACGAGCGGAAGCCGCGCTGGCGATCGCGCAAAACAAGGATGCGATATATGCCGGATTGAACAATGTCGGCACGGTGCACTTCGCACGCTTCGTCATCGTCGGCGACAATATTTGCATGTTCTCCGTCTATGACGGGGATTTTACCAATTACATTCGTGACTTTATCGCCACGATCGGCAGTGTGTTCAACGCCGTGGTTGAGCTCACCGAAGGAGGAGATGACGTGATCCCTTGCGAGGAGAACGTCGAGGCGTTTATCCAATGGGTGCACGAGCGCGACCTGTACCAGGTGCCGGACACCGCCACCGATTTTCTGAGAGACCAGGAAGCCTTGAATGGAGACAGGGCCGCATCCGGCAATGACGATCTGACCCTGCTTCCGCGCAAAATGGTCCTGCAGCTTCGCGCCAACGCGAACGTTTCGCTCGGCAGCGGCTACCGGGCCTATCCGGGATTTTCGGTGGCTCAGGTACGCAAACAACTGGGGATAGGCTGGTGAGTGCCATGTTCGACCTCGCTGATCTGCAGGGCAACATCTTGCGTGGCTATCGCAAACCGCACGTGCGCTACCTCATTCTTGAAGTCGCCGATCGCATCGCGGCCCGGCGCTGGCTCGCCGCCTCCATATCCGGCCGCGACCACGGCGTTCCGCAGATCACGACGGGGAACTGGGGGGCAGCCAAGCCGGACACCTGTTTCAACATTGGCTTGACCTACGAGGGACTGCGCGCCCTCGGCACGCCGAGTTCTTCGCTTGAAATGTTCCCCAACGAATTCATCGAGGGCATGACTGCCCGCGCCTTGAAGCTCGGGGACGTCGGGCCGAGCGCGCCGGAAACCTGGCCATCGCCCTTCGATGAGCCCGGGCGGATCCATATCATCGCAACGATCTACGCGGGAGATGTCAGGCAACTGGACCAGGTCCAGCAGCGCGCCCTCGACCGAAACGCCCTGACGCTGCTTGGCACACGCGAGGGCCACAATTTCCGAGACGACTTCGTTCACTTCGGTTATCGCGACAACATCATGCAACCGAGGTTCGAGGGAGTTCACGACCCGCAGCGCCATGCCGACGGACAACCCAGGGCGCCGCTCGGCACCGTGTTGCTGGGACATCCCACCAACCTGGAAGGTTTGACGTGGCGCGTTCCTCAACCCGCGGCGTTGGGACACAACGGCACCTTCAACGCCTTTCGCGTGTTGAAGCAGGATGTGGTAGCCTTTGAGGAGTATCTCGATCAGGCCGCATCCGATTTGCTCGAGCACCCGCAAGTCGGCGAGTTGCTGCCGCCCGGCGCTGAAGCGAAAATCGGCCAAGTCATGTCGGTCGAAGGCCGTCATGGTGCCTTGCGCGAGATCGTCGCCGCCAACCTGTGCGGCCGATGGCGCGATGGAACGCCGCTGGCCCTGTCGGCGGATGCGCCTGATCCCAATGTGAATCGGGCGAATTTTGACTATGATCGTGAGTCCCGCTGCCCCTACGGAGCCCATA
>Ga0307479_10003397_pt1 | contig 14496 bp, 11 predicted proteins | sample atmos_gasesECM4C_FD_203743 | JGI IMG/M metagenome (GOLD analysis project Ga0307479, IMG submission 203743) | Hardwood forest soil microbial communities from Morgan-Monroe State Forest, Indiana, United States - atmos_gasesECM4C_515 | ecosystem: Environmental > Terrestrial > Soil > Temperate...
GATAGAAGAGCTTCGGCCACACCTCGCCAAGCCACCACACGCCCCGCAGCGATTGGTGCAGAGGTCCTTTGAAATCCGGAGGTACGTACGGTACCGTGCCGCCCAACACCTCCGTGACTTTCTCGGGATCTAGCATGAGCCCGGCGGCTTGCGCTTCGCACAGCATCCAGCGCAGCGCAATTTTCGACAATCCGCTTTCCGCTTCAACATAGCTGCCGCCGACATCAGAGTGAACTCCGGCGAACCACACCTGCTTCAAATTCTGAACCTCGGGGACCAATCCATGGATTAGGTTTTGACGGAAAAATGCCCTGCGCTCGTCAATCGATACCGCGTGCCTCATGACACTAACTCCGGGCAAGGTCGCGGTGTACGGCAAATGGCCACCCTTCGTGTGAATGGGATCGAGAATCCACCCAACCGAGCTCACGGTATCCCACAATCCGACAAAGTAGGGTGAGCAAGCGATACTGAATGTTGATTTGAAACCAGCAGCTATCTCGAACCTGCGAGGATCGTTTCCCTTGTATAGGCGCAGAGCGTACGGAATCAAAGCCTCGTTTCCTGGCGTCAGTAACCCGAACATATGCAACAGTCCGCAGAGCGTGCGAGCCGTGTACGCTCCGCGACTAAAACCGAAGATGAAGATTTGGTCATCGGGGCGGAATTCTCTCATCAGGAACGAATACACATCGGCCATGTTGTCGGACAAGCCGTAGCCGAACGCTAGCCCCCTCAACTTTGTCCACCACTTTCCGATCGTACTCAGTGCATTCCTTGCCCCCATCGTTCCAAGCCCGGGATGGTAGTAGGCTATTTGCTTGTCATCGGAGGACAGTGTCGAATAAAGCTTTACTACGTTCGAGTTAGCGGTCCCGTACTGGTTCCCGGTGCCGTCGCAACAAACGACTATTTTTCTCCGCATCTTCGATCTACCTCCAAGACTCATCGGATTCCGCCTCTCGCCACCAAGTCAAGACCGGCTGAGGCAGGGCCGTCACGCCACGCGAACACCATGCACACGTGATAGTCATAGCTCCCAGTCGCATGGCTCGTCCTCAAGAAGACTAGATTGGATGCGAGAAGTTTTGGCTTCTCCCCAGAAACGCCAGATTGAGTCAACCAATAGAACGAATTTCATGCTAAGAGACCTTTGGCGAAACGGAAAAAAAAGAATACTTCCCTGAATGAAATGATCCCTCAACGGCGTTATTACTATTACCGAGTCACTTGGCAACCTCGGCGCAGTTCAAGGCACCGTTCCGACTGAAACTGCTTCAATGTACGATTTCGGCCAGAGGAGAGTCCTATGGATCGTTTTCAGCAAGTTTGGTTGGGCACTTTGCGGCTTACAGTAATCGGAATTCTGGCCGCTTGCGCAGGTTGTCGGGACTCGTCGCAGCACCCCCAGCCTGAGGGCACATCACAGAGTGCCGTCGCGGCCCAGGCACCAGCGAACTTGCCGCTTTCTGCCGACGACGTGTCTTGGTTGTTTCCTCCACCGACTCGCGCCGAGGATTTCGCCAAACTGATCGCTGTCGGCGACCTCGCCACCCAGAACGGCCAGGATCCCTCCAAACGCGATCCCGTTTGGCCCGATGCCGCGTTTCAGCAGTTTCTCGCCATCGCCGCTAGCCCCGCGGCTCAGGTCGCAGGCACACAGACTCGGATTGGCCTTCCATCCGAGGCTCAATCTATAAAGGCCTGGTTCATCGCCGGCGTCCGCATCGATGCCGGAGCGCCCGGTCTATCCAACGACATTCGTGCACAATTCGGACAATTGCCACAAATTCGCCTGATTGTTCAACCGGTGATACGAAACGCTGACGGCACGCCCAAGGTTCTCGATATCGCGGGGCATCTCATCTTTAATTTCACGCTTGCCAAACCAAACGATCCACCACAAAGCGATTGTCTTCCCCGGCTCGTGCCCGACCTTGATGCCTCCCACGCCATCGTGGCAGACCTTGCCGCCATACGAACGAAACTGAGCAATGGAGAGCTTGGAACAAACAAAGTCTCGACCTCTGGCGTGCCCTTGGGTGTTCACCCTGGATTGGTAGACCCAACGACGGCGATTAATCTTCGCGGTGAAATAAAAGCCTTTCTGGAAAGGCACATTTCCGGCTTGCGTTTGGCTGCTATGGCGATCGCGGGACTTCCCTCGGGCGCGCCCGCACCTTGGATCTTTGTGTCAATATTAGGTGTACCTCCGGGTGTCATTCCCGCCTTACCGAATGGTGGATTCGTTCCCGTGCACGGTCCTACGCTCGATGGTCAGCAATTCGCTCAGATGCTCGCGCCAGCTGGAGTCACTCCACGCGTCGTTCCCCAACCCCACACGAACAATCTGAACCAAATTACTTGCCGGAACGCTGCGGTATCCCCAGCTAGCCTACCCATTCCGAACCGCAGTGGCGTTTCGACAACTGAACTTTTCCTCACTCCACCGCCACCAACCGACAAGATAAAAGTCATTCTCGATGTGATCGCCGATCCAGCCAAGAGTCACTTCTTCAACACCGATTGCGTAAGCTGCCACACCGAAACTCGGCGCGGTATGGAACTCCTGGACATCAAGGATATTCCGGGAATCGACCCGGTGGCGTTGCCAAACGGTTCTTGGGACGTGCGCAATTTTGGCTGGTCGCCGGCGCCGAAAGGGGCCATTCAGGCCACGGTCACCCGGCGCACAGCCGCGGAGACCGCTGCGGTCGTCGCGTTCATTAATTCGGAGCTGCTCGCAAAGCAGGCATTGGCAAATCACTGATAACAATTATCTGCGACCCACGGTTCCCGTGACGTGCTTCCGGGTTGCCCATGACGTATTGACTCTCCCCTCTCCCGGGCATAGCATCCTGCCAGAGTGGTGAAGGTATTGGAGCGTAGCCGCCCGATGCCGTGGATTTCTCTCAAGGCTTGCCACGGCCCATCTGGTCAAACGTCCCCTAAAGCGGCAGTGCTATGCGAACGCGCTATACAGCCTTTTCTAAAACTCGGCAGCAACGCTGGATGCGCAGTGGTTCCATTCTCATCTCCCTCGCCGCGGTAACCCTGCTCGGCACCGCGTTCGGGGCGCATTTCTACAGCAGGCCTTTGTCCTCCGTCTTGCTCACGCTCGTTCTCATCGCGCTCTGTACGGCCATTTATCTGCATATTCGATTTCTGGTTGCGGCGCGACGCGAACAACGTGAAACGGCGAAGGTCCTGGATGCTACGGAACGCGAGTTCAAATCCATTTTCGACAATGCCCTCGATGGAATCCTGATCCTCGACGATCAGGGAATCTGTCTTGAAGCGAATGCTGCAGCGCTTACCCTGTTTGGAACCGACCACGACGAGCTTGTGGGTCAGCCGATTGAGAATTTCTTCGCGGGCATTGGAGATTTCAAGGAGGCCTGGAATCGTTTTCTCGACCGGAAGAGTGAACACAGGGAGACGCGTGTCATGCGAGCCGACGGAGAGAGGATCTTCGTGGAATATACGGCGAAGGCGTATTACTTGCCCGGACGCCACGTGGCCGTTCTCCGAGACATCACCCGGAGAAAGCAGGCGGAAGCGGCTTTGCGGGAAAGTGAAGAGCGGTTTCAGGAGATGGCCAGGAACATCGAAGAGATTTTCTGGACGCTGGACGCAGAGAATAGGAAGGTTCTCTTCGTCAACCGGGCATATGAAACGATCACCGGCCGATCCTGCGAGTCACTCCGGGAAGATCCCAAGTCCTACGAAGAAGTTATACATCCGGAGGACCGCGTCCGCGTTCTCTCTCGGTTGGCCGAATCGGTCCAAACAGGCCAACTCGACGAGGAGTTCCGGATTACTAAACCGGGCGGCGCAACTCGCTGGGTGTGGGTGCGTGGGTTTCCCGTTCGTGATTCTGCCGGGATTGTCCGCAGGCTCGTAGGAACTGCCCAGGATGTTACAGCACGAAAATCCGCCGAAGAGGAGATAGCTCGGAACCTCGACAGGGCCGAGTCTGCCAGCGCGGAGGCCGACGCGTTTCGCAAAACTACCCTTGCGCTTACACAGAACCTCAGCATGGACTATGTTCTGGACACGCTGCTCCAGTCTCTCCTGAAGCTGGTGCCATGTGAATCGGCCCGCATACTGCTGGTGGAAGCCGACACCCGTCTCTTCCTTGCGCGTGAGGTCCAGGGGTGCGAAACAAGTCGTCGCATCCCGAAATCCCCGGCAACGTTTGATGCAAAAGACAGTGAGTTTCTGATGCACGTTCTCGCCGGCAGGAATAGCTTGCTGATCCCAAACACAGCGGTAGAAACAGGCTGGGCGGCGTTCAAGGGTTTTTCCCATCTGCGCTCGTGGTTGTGTCTGCCGCTCGTTGCATCGCAGCGGGTGCTCGGACTTCTTTCGCTGGGCGACACTCATGCCCAGGCGTTTACCCAGGAACATTTGCGCCTCGCCAAATCTCTTGCGATCCCTGCTGCGGTTGCGATTCAAAATGCCCGCCTGTATGAGGAAGCGGAAATCTTTCGTGCCGAGCTCGAACAGCGCCTGGCCGATTTGGATCAGGCACAAAAGGAGCTTCGAGAAGTACAGCAAGGCAGGGAATTGTCCTAGCTCCCGTCGAGGTGAAGCGAGACGCGGCTAGCATCGAGAGCTTGACGACCGCCGAGCATTCGATTCATTACCGAATGTCAGAACACTCTGGTGAAAGCTGAAGGCGCTTGACTCTGGACTGTGAACCCGCGGTGAGACCCGGACTGGCCTGGTGATAAGACATTCGCCTGAGGATTAGTTAGACCACCCTCGACACTGCCGAGGCGTAGCGGCTAAAGTTGAGACCTCTCCCCGCTTTCTTATTCGATCTGGTTCGCGCCTGCTAACCCTCTGGTCGCAATATCTGCCAAAGCGATGCTTGATTAGAAGAAGGGCAATGGGCGGAGCATACGTCACGCGTCTCTAATTGCCTGCGGTTGCGCAAGCTTTGTCTCTTGCTGGCCGATGTTCCGACCACAAGAAGGGTATTTCACCGTTCCCACGTCGCCCCGCGGCACTATCTGACCCTCGCACACTGGCCGCCTTTCCGAGCAGGCACAAAGAGCGGTTTGGTGACAGAGAGAGTTGAGACGCGACCGGCAAGATGTAAACCGGCCGGTGTCCTAGCTGGGCCGCCTCGGTATACAACCTTTGAAGAGATTGCTCGTTGGCAGGCGAGCGTCTAAGGAGTCCATATCGTCCTTCGAGCGAACCGCGCACGGTGTTTCGTCACATGGCGGACCGTTGGCAACATACGACGGATGGCTACTCGTTCCGGTTCTTCTCGCCGGAACAGGCAGACCAAATTCTGCGCGACGGCGCCAGGCGTGGTCGCGATGGTTCTCACGCCGCAATCGAGAGAATACTCAAGCACGAGCCAGGGCTGCAAAGAGCCGAACTGTGGCGGCGCATTCGATGGCTCAAGGCTAGCAAACCGCCAGAAAAGTATCGCCGCACGATCTGGAATCCAGAGGACGAAAAGACCCTGCGCGACGGATATCAGCGGGGATGGCGGGGGAAACGGGAAGCCGTACGCGAGCTCTTACAACGTCACCCGGATTGGTGCCCGCACGTTGTCTGGCGTCGTGCAGCGAAGCTTGGCCTTGTTCGACAGTCTATTAAGCGGCGCCCGGACCGTTATCGCCAGCCCTGGTCGGAGGAAGACGACCGGACTCTTCTAAATCTAGCCGGCTACAAGAGGATGTCCGTCATCGCGAAGCTGTTGCACAGACCCGAGCGGGGCGTCCGATATCGGTTAGCCGTGCTGGGGAAGAGCAGTCGTGTTCAGTTGGAAGGATACTCCAGGCGGGCTCTTGCGGAAGAACTGCATCTCGGAAGAAAGACGATTCAACGGCTGATTGCGACAGGATTGCTGGAAGTTCGCGACCCTCGAATCACCCCGGAATCGCTCGAAGCTCTTCAAAGGTCGGGACGCCTGACCGGCCTTCAAGTGCGCCATCGAGAAGCAGAAGGTGTATCTCAGACAGACACAGCACAGGAAACCAGTGCGACGCCAGACCGGAGCAATCAAAGTTCCGGCAATGTGGCGCAAAGTGCCGTGCCAAACACGCGAAAGGCCTCGCGCTCGGAACGGGTATGGACAGAGGTGGCCCAGACCCTGGGGGTGAGCTTCGAGACTGTGCGGAATCTGATTGTTGACCGCACCCTGAAGGTGTTTGACCCGCGAATTACGGAGCGATCTCTAGTAAACCTGTGCCGCCGGAACGGCTCGCTCATCAACTGGGAGTTCTTGGATGCGGAGACTCGCGACTGGCTCCAAAGTTCAATGGACCTGGACCGTCGCACAGGGATAGATGCGACGAAGCGCTTGAATCCATTTCGAAAGCACGCACTGGTAGTCAGGAAGTGCACGCAATGTGGCCGCGCGATCCGAGGTAACGCGTTCTTCGCGCACTCGAAATGTCGCAAAGACTCACCAAAATTGGTCCGCGAGTCAGCGAACGGAACAAATTGATCTAACTTTCAGTGTAATTCTCGGCGCTGCTCCGCCATCGATCGAAGGAGGGGTGCCCAAGCATCAGATTGTCGGGACGATTCCTGTTACGCAGCTCGCAGTATCGCTGCATCCGTGCATAGAGGGGGTGCACGCGCGATTGCTGTCGGACGGCATCGAGCCTGCCCTCCTTCTTTGCCTGAGCGAAAAATTGATCTTCAATCCATCTCATGAACTGCTGTCTGCTCCGCACTTTCTTATGTCCGGCGGTCAGCGGGCGGGACGTGCTTCGCTCCAAAAAGCCAGGGCACTTCCGTTCCCATTCCGCTGCCACCTGTTTTGGCATCTCAGCGTCGCCGCTCGCGAACGGTGCCAGCCAACACGAGAACGCACTCCATTCGACATATCGCTGGACGTCGCCTGCGAGAATGCCGATGCTTGTTTCTCGCTCTGGGTCGTAATCTTGCGCCTCGCTTACCCACTCTTTGAAACTGGGGTATGACGAGGGCGGCTTGCGATCCCATTCTTCCTCGCAGCGCTCCCAGTACGCCCACGTGCTCTGGGAGCGAAGACTGCGAACGCCGTAGAACACCAGGGCATCGAGCCAGCCTTCGTGCCGGGCGCTGGCAAACACACGCTCATGGATCCACTCCTGCAGGCTGAAACCAAGCGAAGTGGATCCCTTCAACACTTTCGTCTGCTCCAGAAAACTTGGACACTGCTCTTCGAGTGTGGTCATGACCAGCGGAGGAGCAATGCCCTCGGTGTCGACGACAGCCCTGACCCACAGCGCAAGTGCTTCCCAGCGAGGATATTCTTCGTACGCTTTCTGAAAGCGCTTCCACGGAATGCGCAACAGCTGTTTCATTGCGCGTTGCCGGGCGATTCCCTGAACCCTTCGCTCAAGTTTTGTTGGTTGCCACTGGCTTTTCATATGAAACAGATTCAAAACGCCAATCGGATACGCTGAGACTATCGAGGTCGGGACTTCACCGCAAGCAGACGGAATTCGAGATAGCGTCAACAATCTATGAAGAATGTTGTCAGAAGGGCGCGACTCTGTGCCGCTCGTTAGTGAAGTTGACAGAAAAACAAGACGACGTTGTAGGCTGCGTGCATGATTGCCGCTGCGGTGGTTGAGCCGGATTTAGTTTTGATCCATCCGTATGCCATTCCGGTACCCACGAAGCACGCCCATTGGGCGAGACTCGTGACTTGGTGAAAGGCTGCGAAGAGAACGGCCGCGCCGAGAATCGCTAATTTCGGTCCCGCTGTGCGCGCCAGGACCGGAAGCAGGCAGCCGCGAAAGAAGGATTCCTCCAGTAGCGGGCCCAGCACCGTGCCGAGGACTAGGAGGTCCCAAAAACGAATCAAGTGGCTGGCGGGACTGCCCGCGCGCGCAACGACATCCGTGCAAATCGCAAGACCAACTCCGCCAATAAGAGCGACCAGAAGGTATTCCCGAGTCGGCCTGCGCCAACCAAGCAAGACCCACACGCCCCGGCCATGGCGCACTCGAACTATGAGATACAACGCTGCGAGTAAGGATAGCGAGATCATCATCTGCAAGGCGAGCGGTGGAGCGAGGAGCTTTGCCTGGCCCAATAGATGGAGGTGGACAGCAAGTCGACAAGCGAGAGTCAAGACTAGGACCGAGACAAAGAAGAGTCCGACGTCTCCGTATTTCAGTCTGATGTCCCTTTGTGGTTGATCGGGTGTCCTTCCCGACGCGCCGGTAAACGCGTTATCCGTAGCTGATTCATCGACCACAGCTTGCGCCAAGAAAGTGTGTTGGCTCCCGTTTCGAGTTTGCGCTTTCTCTCTCCTCATGTCGGGTTTACAAAGTCGATCTTGTGAACGGTGCTCAATCGAAGGTATTCAAATTCCGGCACCGTGTGGAAGGGCATCGCGGGAGAGTAGACCAGCTCCGCCAATTGATCGATCCTTGCCGTCGAGGAGTTGCCAAGAAACTGCGCACCGGCCCGGATATGCGGAATTCTTTCCGGCTCAAAACCCATCAGTCTCGCGCAGGTGGCATCCGCCGCGACCGGATCATCAGCCAGCACAATTTTATTCAGAGCGCGCGGGGCGCCGTTCAAAGGGCCGTTTCCCTCCATCGCAAGAATGGCGTCGGCAACGACGAAATGAACGGGCACTGTGGCACAGATATCGAGAATGCTTTGCTGGATTCCTTTCCAATGAAGAATGTTCTTCGGCCACCCGTACTTCGCACCTGGCACAACTCCGAACATGTTCTTCATGCTGAGACTGACCCCGGACCAGTGATGGGTTTTGACTTTGGGCATGGAAACGACAAAATCGGCTGCAACAACCGTTCGAGGCAGCCATAGATACTTCAAGTCGGTAAAAGTGGCGAGCAAGTGTGTCCTGACGAGTTCGTCGCGGTTTAGATCGACGAAGCGGACCTCCTGCTGGCACAATGCGTCCGCCATACCACTCTCAGCGAGAACCAACTCGGTGTCTCGCTGGTGCCCTGGGCCTTCGCCGACAAGTATGGTTCGCGCTCCCAGCCTGCGGAAACATTCGGCAGCAGCAGAAACAAGCAGAGGATGCGTGTTGATGTGGCTGCCGGGGATGTAATCAACGAGGTTCGGTTTGAGAAGGACAGTCTTTCCCTTTACGTCCAAATCAAACAACTGCAGGCCCGACCAGAGAATGCGCTCAAGGCTGTGCGAATAGCATTCTGCACGAAGAACGGCGACACGAGAGCGTGGGCGCCTGCGGTTTATCTTGTATTCGGGTCCGCTCAGCACTGCGGCCGCACCGGCTCCCGCAGCCAAACCAAGCGAACCCGCGACGAAGGTCCTCCGGTCGACTTTCATAGCTTGGTTCCGAACACGTCCGTGACAACGAGACAACGGAGCGCCAAGCAAACAGCTGCCAGGGTTGCACAATCCCTGATTCCAACAGGATCCACGACGGAGCAGAGGATGTCGGTCCATCGTTGGACGGGAATGTGGTACCTGTGGAACGCCAGTATGGTCCATCCAAGACTCCAAGGACTGCGGCACGTTTCGGCGCGGTTCTTCAGCCACTCGAGGCTTGCACTGATTGGACCGTTCATGGGTTCGGTCGACAGAGCCAGGAGAGCGACGGCCGTTACGTCCGGGTGTGCTGCGAGAGCGGTTTCGAAAACCACACCGTTGCCGGCGTTCCAACCTCCTCCAGGGCACATTCGGTCGAACAACATCTCCACACCGAGCCGTCTACGTTGCTCCGCGAGGTCTCGTTGTGAAGTCACCTCTCTGCGCGTTAAGGCCAGCAGCGAATAAGCAGTGGGGACTACCCAGCTAACTGTCTCTGGCATCCAGGGCCAGCCAAATTTGTCGGGGTCGAACCGAACATGGCGATCTGTTGTTCGAAATTTCCACCTCCAGAGCCAGTGTGCCTCCCATCCCTGAGATCGCAGAAGCCACCGCAGTGTCCGGTCTATCGCAGGTCCTGTTGCACCGGACTTTTGAAGAGCGTGCACGGCCAGACCTGTAAATCCCGAGCCGCCCGAATCATCACCCTGAAATGCAGGCCAGCTGCCATTCGCGTTCTGGATTTCTAGTAGGAAACGAATGGCGCTATTGCGTTCTTGGGTGAACTCGGGAGGCAAGGCGAGCAGGGCCAGAGCTGTAGGTTCAATCGCGGCTTGTGTGCCGCCCGGGTGGAATGGCCATCCTCCGTTTTCGAGCTGACAGTGAACAAGGTGTTCCAGGCAGCAATCATGTCTGCTCAGCGTGAGGTCCATGTGGCGCGTTTTAGAAGCGATGCTTCGAATTGTCAAATCCGCGCCACAAAATCGCATTAGCGGCGGCGGGAGACAGTTAGTCGGCAAATATGGAATTGGCGAACGTTTTTCGCGTTTCCCCTTGAAACGCGGAGATACGCACCCGACAAAGTACGTGTAGGCGTCCCGTTCGCGACCTGAATCAGCCAAGAGTCCCGCCAATTGGTTAGCCAGAAAGCCAGGGACTGGCATCCATTTCTTGCCGTAGGCTTCCGTTCGTATGGTGGTGCAGTTGTCCAATCGCTCTGGGAGACACGCCCGAACGAGGAAACAATGTCAGTCTGCAAATGCGGTACCAGCCCAAGCGTGTTCAATGGTGGGAATCCTCCGACTGGCGGAATCGCTAGCAAGCAGCAATTGCTCCGGCAACGGCTCAACTTCAACGCGTGCGAGAGAAATGCAGTCAGGAACCGCGCGACTGGCGCGGCTTCTTGCGTGAACAACGAAATTCACAGCGGCTGATCCTGTCGACGAGTCGTTGAAATGGTCATCGCTGCTCAATTTCGCGGCACGTAGTGATATCTGGTAGCCACTCTAAGGTTTGTAATGAGTCCTGTTCGGCTGCCGCCCGGTTACCGGAGCGCCCGCTCGCGTGCGCGGACAGAGATTCGGGCGTATGTTCCGGCGCACCTTAGGAGCCGGAGCTTGTGTTCGCATCTGTCGAAAAGCTCGCCAGCGGTCTGCGGAGTGTGGGGTATGTGATCGATCCCGTTACCCTGCAGATCGTCTATCTTGCCGCAAAGATGCAAAAGCCTCTGCTGGTGGAAGGCCCGCCCGGTTGCGGGAAAACAGAGCTGGCTTATGCCGTTGCGGCGGCCGCCGGGACGACGGTCGAACGCCTCCAATGCTACGAAGGAATCACCGAGGAAAAGGCCATCGGGAAGTTCGATGAATCGCTCCAGCGCCTGTTCCTCGAAGCGCAAAAAGACTCTCTGGGTCAGGACTGGGACGGTATTCGAACCCGGATGCATTCTCTGGACTTCTTTGCCGAGGGCCCGCTGTTACGTGCATTACGGCAAAGGACGAAACCTTGCGTGCTGCTGATCGACGAACTCGACAAGGTCGACCAAGGCTTCGAGGCGCTGCTTCTCGAAATTCTCAGCGCCTGGCAGATCACGGTCCCGAAATTGGGGACGATTGAAGCGGCCACGGTGCCGTTCGTGGTTGTGAGCTCGAACGAGGAGCGTCGCTTGGGCGATCCCTTGCGGCGAAGGTGTCTGTACCTGCGCTTTGATTACCCGACTGTAGAGCGCGAAGTCCAGATCCTCGCCGAGCGAAGTGGGAATCAGAATGCGGGGCTTCTTGGGCAGATGGCCGGCCTGGCGCACGCACTGCGCGGCTGGAACATGGAGAAGCCCCCCTCCATCGCCGAAATGCTCGATCTGGGGCGCGCGCTCGAAATTCTCGGAACGAAAGAGATTCTGCCGGAGCAGAGAGACGTTCTTCTGCCGCTGTTGGCCAAGACCGAGGGGGACCGGGGAAGACTGCTTCTGCGCGAAGGGTTTGAGGGGCTTGTCGCGGACTCAAAGCTGTACCGGGACAAGCTCATCGGAACCGACGTAGCGCCGTCTGCCGTGACTTTGGAAGTGCAACGATGAAGAGCCTTACCCGGACCGTTGTTTTTCTCACATTGCTTGCTCCACCTGCAGGCCGGGCCGCAACGCAATCACAGGTGCAGGAGTTCTCCGTTCGGTGTGCCGCATTCTACGCCTCAGCATTTAACATCCCCGTGGAACTCGTCGATTCGGTCATCGAAGTGGAATCCGGCTGGAATCCGTATGCGGTCTCGAAAAAGGGAGCGGCGGGTCTGATGCAGCTGATGCCCGAGACTGCCCTCCGATTTGGAGTGCGGGATCGATTCAACGTCGAGCAGAACGTCCGGGGTGGAGTCGCCTACTTAGCTTGGTTAATCCGCCTGTTTAAAGGGGACCTTCGGCTGGCGGTTGCGGCGTACAACGTGGGTGAGTCACAGATCCTTTTGCGGGGCCTAGCATACTCATCCCGCGAGGTTTTTGAGTACGTGAGCCGCGTAGCGCAGCTCTACCGGAGGATGCGCTTCGAGTCTCCACGAAGGCTCGCAAACTACACTCCGGTTTCGCAACCTCGAGGTGGGGAATGAGAATTTTGCGTGGTGCCTGTCTTCTGTGCCTCTCGCTTGGAACCACCGAGGCATCCGCTCAGCTTGCAAGGGTGGAGCCGCGAGTCGCTACCCAAACCGAACTCCGGGAAAAAGTCGCAGTTGTGGAGGTGGCGCCGCGATTCGTTACCGCCATCCGATTGCCGGAGGCAGTGAACTCGGTGGTGGTCGGCGATCCATCCGCATTTCAGGTCGAACACTCAGAGCACGAACCTCGTCTTGTCTTTGTGAAGTCTCTTTCCACCAAACCAGCGGAGTCGAATCTCCTGATTTCCATCGTCGGCGGCCGCGAATTCACTTTGCTCTTGGTCAGCCGGGGCGAGCGAAACTCGGCCGAACTGGTTCCTGTCGATTTCCTGCTGAAATATGAGGTTTCTGGCGGGTTTTTGATACCGCCATCGGCCTTCCCCGCCGCATTGATTGGTCCAACAGTTCCGTTGGACCGGGCCGCCGCGCTCGACAGTGGACATGGCAACGTGTCTCCGAGACACATGGACCCAGCAGGCGCAAAGGTTTCACCTCTCGGAGATCCTCCTGGAGCGGTCCGTATCGCATCCACTTCGGACGAAGTTCGAAGTGACACTCTGGAGCAACTTGTCAGACAACAAGAACGCGCGCCGCTACCGGCACTGTACGGCCAGCGTATCGAGGAACAGACGGAAAATGGCGACCGCGTTCGCGCCGGAGTCGGCCGTGTCATCGATGGCGGCCAGGAAGTGGTTGTGCTGTTCTCGGTTCTGAATCAGACGAAGCACTCCATCTTGTTGATGCCGCCACAGGTTCAACTCGGTGGCAGAACAATCTCAGGGAAGTTAGTACGCCATGCAAAATGGTCGACCGCCGAGCAGTTGCCCGTTCTGGATTTTCGGCTGAATCGACGCCGTTTGGGCCCTTCCGAGCGCGCGGATGGTGTCGTAGTCTTCGAGCGGCCGCCCTACAAGCAGTCGAACGAGACACTCTTGCTACAGGTGGCCGAGTCTGGAGCGGTTGACCGCCCGGCGCTGGCTCCCATTGGGTTCGGAGTGAGCACACAGCCGGAGGACCGAAATGACGGAAGAGAATAACAAGAAAGTTGTTGGAGCGCCGGAACCGGGCCTCCTCGAGGACTCGAAGTTGGAGGAAGACGGGCAGGCGCCTGCTCATCCGGCTTGGCGCGAAATCTTTCGCCAGGCGTTCGACAAGGCACGGCGCGAACAACGCGTCACGAACAGGCGCGAGCTTGGCCGCGATCGAAGCCGAACACTGCTTCTCCTCGCCGGGGCCTCAATTGCCGTTCTGCTCCTATTTCTGGGCGTGTTTTCCTCGAACACGGAAAAAAAGACACCAAGCGGGAAGCGGCAAGGAGCACCGGACTTGGGGCGCAGAGAGACTGCGGGCCAGCCAGTGGCGGGAACACCCGGATCCGTGACCCCTCTGCTGAACGCGCAGACCGGGCAGCAAGAGGCGCAAGGCGCGCAAGATGTTACTCCCGAAGACATCGGGAGAACGGCACGGCCAATCCAATCGGCCACAGTGGCTCCGCCAAAGCCTGCACGAGCAAAGGGTGACGGCGATAAGGCGCCGTACACACTGGACAAAATTGATTTCTCAGACCCTGCAGCACGGCAACAAGTACAGGCTACCTCATCCGCATCGGAGGATCTGAAGAAGCCTTCGTTGGTATTTGTCCGGAGCCTGCAAAGGAATGCGGTGAATCCCAAGTTGGGATCCACACCGGAATTGCTAGAGGAAAGCCCCCAGTCGTTGGACTTGCCAACTGGAACCAGACTCGTCGCCCGGCTCGAATCTGTAGTTAACAGTGCCATCAAAACTCCCATCGTGGCGGCGATTGAGTACAACTACGAAAGAGACGGGCAGATCGTTGTTCCGGCAGGTGCCAAGGCTGTCGGCAGTCTTCAGCAGGCCGACCGGTCCGGTGTCGTGGCGATCCGCTTCGACACACTTCAACTGCCGGACGGCAGCTTGGTGAAGATCGAGGCAACTGCCATGAGCCTCACCCATGGACCTCTCAAGGGCAACGTCAGCGGAAGAAGGACCGGAACGCGTTTCCTGGTGCGGGCCTTCACGGGTCTGGGCACCGCGGCAACGTATTTAGTGGGCGCGGGATCGGGA
>Ga0307479_10003398_pt1 | contig 14494 bp, 15 predicted proteins | sample atmos_gasesECM4C_FD_203743 | JGI IMG/M metagenome (GOLD analysis project Ga0307479, IMG submission 203743) | Hardwood forest soil microbial communities from Morgan-Monroe State Forest, Indiana, United States - atmos_gasesECM4C_515 | ecosystem: Environmental > Terrestrial > Soil > Temperate...
GGCCAGAGAAGCTGCAAGCCTCGGAACCATGAAAGCAGATGAGGTGGCGGCGTAGGCTCCCTTGGGTCTCGGACGTCACCCCTCAGATGTGCCGGTAATATTGTCACAGTTCGAGGTGCTAACCCGACTTTTCTACATGACGGCATCGCGAACGATGCCGCACGATTTTACCAAATCGATCTTCTAGTTCCTCTGTTCCCGCTTTTCGCTCGAACTGGCTGCCAAGTTAGTGGCAAGTCAGTTGCAACTTCTTCTCCAAGCCAACTGTTCGACCCCGCGGCGCATTTGGAGAGGAGCCCGAGTCGTCATGAAGATTCACCAGATGTGGGTCGAAATTGTTGTGTTTGGTACGGCAATCGCGGTGGTTCTTGCTCTCTTGATCGCAACTTTGGGATTTGCGGTGGGAGTTGCGGCAGGCTAGGTGAAATGTTAGCTGCTCAATGCTCACAGCCGGCATTGCCGAAGGCAATCTCGAAAGGTCTGGGATGAAGGACTCCCTGGTACTCCTTACACTAAGCTGCGCTCTGATGGCGTGTGCCGCCGCAAACTCTGGCCGCGCGCAGCAGCCTCGCGCCTTTGCGGTTGCGCGCCAGTACCAGCCCGAATCCGCGCAGCAGTCGCCGCAACAACCGCACTCGCAGCCGCGCTCTTCCAGTACACCAGAAACGCAGGATGCTCTGGCATTTACCGGTCGCCTCGTTAAAGAGAAGGGGCAGATATTGCTGAAGGACCCCGTGACTAAAATGACCTATCAACTGGACGATACACTCAAAGCTAAGCCGTTCCTAGGCAAGCAGGTAAGAGTGATCGGCAAGCTGAACCTGGACAGCAATTTGATTTATGTCGACAGCATCGCACCCACATCGTGAGACTGAAAAGCGAACTCGTCCGGAATATGATCTGCCTACTGCAGTCACGTTCTTGCTTGGCGGAATCGCACTCGGCATGATCGTGACGCTTCTTTTTTTCCCAATAAAGGACAAGTCTACTGTCCTTCAATCGCCAGCGTTGCAACCGTCCGCCCCCGGTTTCCCCGCGAGAGATTGAGCTGAAGTGCAAGGGACCGGAGCAGAAAGGTGGCTTCTTAGGTCCGATGTTCGGCATCTGAACCGTATGTGACGGATATGACCTCCCCGAATACCGCGTTTTTCAGGACTCCCGCGGAACCCGCTCCCCCTCCGGTCAGGGAACCTCTCGATCCGCCAGAAAACCCGGATGTGCCCGTCCGCGAGCCCGATCCGGACGAACCCGGCCAGATCTGATGCTCGGAGAGCAGGGCACCACGCCAATAGTGCCCTTCCTGGCCTGCTCCCAAAGTCATCTCATCAGCAACGCTGGACGACCACTATTTCGCCGGCTAGGTAGCTAAGCGGGAGTTCTAAACACTCGATACTCACCAATCGGCAACGTTCGCTCCTCAAAGCGTCCCGTTATCAGTCAACCACCGGGGGATCGTCCAAGCGGCCGGAGAAGAGGAGAACGACCGCGACTAGCGGCGCTTCCTCTTCTCAGCCATAGCGAATCGTTTCCTGAGCTCTGGTTCAGCGATGTTTGATGAAGTTGCCGGTTTGCAGTTCGGACATCGCTTGGCGCAATTGTTCCTGCGTGTTCATTACAATCGGGCCGTACCACGCCACCGGTTCCTCGATCGGTTTGCCGGATACGAGCAGGAACCGAATTCCTTCCGGCCCCGCCTGGACCGTCAGTTCGTCCCCCCGGTCGAACAGCACCAGAGAGTGATTGCCGGCGTCGTACTTGGCCGGCGCGTTCGGATCCGCTGCTTGCTCAGTCAGAACGGCCTGCGGATCGGAGGCGTCTCGAAATGTTCCGGATCCCGCGAACACGTAGGCAAAAGCATTGCGCGTAGTTTCGACTTTAAGCCGCTTCCGTTGGCCGGGCGCCACCGATACGTCGACATAGTTCGGATCAGCTGCGACGCCTTCCACCGGACCTCGCTTGCCCCAGAATTCACCGCAGATGACGCGCACGCGTGTGCCGTCGTCGTCGGTAACCTCGGGAATCGCACTCGACGGAATGTCCTGATAACGGGGATCGGTCATCTTCAGCGATGAGGGCAGGTTCGCCCACAACTGAAAGCCATGCATGCGTCCGTGCTGGTCGCCCTTCGGCATCTCCTGGTGAAGGATGCCGCTGCCGGCGGTCATCCATTGCACGTCTCCGGCGGTCATCTTGCCCTGGTTGCCCAGACTGTCGCCATGTTCAACGGATCCAGCCAGCACGTAGGTGATGGTTTCAATCCCGCGGTGGGGATGCCATGGGAATCCCGCACGGTAGTCGGCTGGGTTGTCGTTTCGGAAATCATCCAGCAACAAGAATGGATCGAACTCCTTCGTTTTGCCGAAGCCAAAGGCGCGTTGCAGTTTTACGCCCGCGCCTTCGATGGTCGGCTTCGGTTGAATGATCTGTTTTACCGGTCGGAGTGACATAAACTGTCTCCCTCTTTCCTGGCCGCACGGCAAGTTTGAGCCGTGCAGCGAAATTGTTTACGCCTTTATGAATTCGACTTCCAGAGTGATCGTCACTTCGTCGCCCACCAGAATGCCGCCGGTCTCGAGGGCTGCGTTCCAGGTCAGACCGTAGTCCTTGCGGTTGATCTTGGTGGTTGCGGAGACTCCAACGCGCGTGTTCCCCCAGGGATCCTTCGTAGGCGGAGTCGGGCCCTCAACATTAAATACGACCTTTTGGGTGACGCCTCGAATGGTCAGGTCACCCTCGACCGCCAGCTCCCCATCCCGGACAAGGCTGATGCGTGTAGAGGTGAAGGAGAGGCTCGGGAACTTCTCCACATGCAGGAAGTCGGCACTTTTCAGGTGCGCATCGCGTTGAGCGTCGCGGGTTTCAATCGAGGATGCTTCGATCGAGGCTGTGGCTCTTGATTTTGTCAGGTCGGATTCGTCCAGCGTCAACGTTCCCGTGACTTTGCCGAAGTGGCCCTTTATGTTGGAGATCATCATGTGCTTTACCTTGAACTCGGCGACGGAGTGAGCCGGGTCAATGTTCCAGGTGGTGGTAGCGGTCTGCGGTGCAGCGAGTGTGCTCATGGTGTTTTCCTTTCTGCCAGGCTTAGATGCGTTAGAACGATAATCGTTGCAACAGGTATATCTGCCAAAAAAAATCAAATCACTGCAGCGCGGGCGGCGCGCAATAGTTCGCAAAGAGCCTGCAGGCGATCCTTCCCCAGATGCCCCAGTTGCCCGCGATGCGCTTCCACCACCGGTTCGTCGAGCCGGGCGAGGACTTTCAGTCCGTCCGCGGTAATCCGCGCCATCACCATTCGCCGATCCTCGGTTTCCCGGCAGCGCGAAATAAGGCCGCGCTTTTCGAGGCGGTCGAGGAGCCGCGTCACATCGGGATCGCGTGTAATCATCCGGGCAGCAATCTCGCCACAGGGGAGGCCCTCTGGCGTCCCGCGTAGGATGCGTAACACGTTGTACTGCGTCGGCGAGACGTCCTCGGTCTTGAGAATCCGGACCAAGCCGCGGGACAGCATGTCGGTGGTGCGTGCCAACTCCAGGAAAGCGGCCTCCTCAGGGCACGCAAGTGGTCGCCTTTTGTTCGGGGATGGTGGTTCCTTCATGCCAAATTCATGATAATCGTTATAACGACTATTGTCAAGACGCCTATCAGTGGGAGCTACTGCGACGCCAGCCGCATTGTGGCTCCCGGATCCCGGTTCATGCTTGCAGCGGCTCCAGTCAACGGCTTTTGTATAATTGTGCGGCTCTGACGGAGTGCGACTCCAGCGATTCCATTCGTAGGTTCTATTGATGCTTCTCAGAATATTCAATGACAAAGTCTCCCTGGGCCGCGCCGCCGGCGAGCAGGCTGCGGGCGCAATTCGGCGCGCTATGGCGGAGCGGGATCGTGCCCGCATCATCGCGGCGACTGCAGCGTCTCAACTCGAATTCCTCGACGCTCTGACTAAGGCGCCGGATATCGATTGGGCGAAAGTTGAAGCCTTCCACCTCGACGAGTACATCGGGCTACCCATCACGCATCCCGGCAGTTTTCGCAAGATGCTGATGGAGTTGTTGGTCACGAAGACTGGAATTCTCAAGTATCACTTGCTCGAAGGTGACGCGTCAGATCCGTCTGTTGTGGTTCGCGATGTGGGCAAGCAACTCGCGTCGGCACCCATTGACATCGCGTTCCTGGGAGTTGGAGAGAACGGACACATCGCATTCAATGATCCCCCTGCGGATTTCACTACCGAAGATCCCTACCTCATTGTGAACCTTGACGAGGCGTGCCGGCGCCAGCAGGTGGGCGAGGCCTGGTTCGCCGATATATCACAGGTGCCGACGCGCGCCATCTCGATGTCACCGCGCCAGATTCTCAAGGCCAGAGAGATACTCGCGGTCGTCCCCGACAAACGCAAGGCGCAAGCAGTGAAGGCATGCTTCGAAGGGGAGATCAGCCCCATGGCGCCGGCGTCGATTCTGCGCCGTCATCCGAATGCGACCGTTTATCTGGATAGCAACTCCGCCTCCCTCCTCAGCCCGGCCTTGCGGAGGGCACTGGGTGAGGAATCGCAGGTGACGGTTAGTTCGTGACAGTCTGAACAGTCCACCCGAATGGCGACCGCCCGAAGGCCGATTTCGTCGTTGCGTTGGTGGATTGGTGGCTTGCTGTTCGCCTCCACGGTCATCAACTACATCGACCGGCAAACTCTTTCTCTGCTCGCGCCCTATCTTAAGCTCCAATATCACTGGACCAATTCCGACTATGCGAATATCGCGATCGCATTCCGGGTCGCTTACTCCATCGGGCAGACCTTATTCGGCAAGGTCATGGATCGTGTTGGCACTCGGCGCGGCCTCACTCTCACCGTGATCTGGTACTCGGCCGTCTCGATGCTGACCTCGCTGGCTAGTGGTTTCTACAGCTTCGCTACGTTTCGTTTTCTGCTGGGCACCGGAGAGTCGGCCAACTGGCCGGCCGCAACCAAGGCTGTTTCCGAGTGGTTCCCCAAGCGCGAGCGAGCGTTGGCCACGGCACTCTTTGACAGCGGTTCTTCCATCGGTGGTGCGGTTGCCCCCTTCCTCGTGTTGTGGATTTATTTCCGCTGGGGGTGGCGGCCGGCATTCATGGTGCCAGGCGCGCTGGGCTTTTTGTGGCTGATCATTTGGCGATGGCTCTACCACACGCCGGAGACCCATAGCCGCATCAGCCCGACTGAATTGGCGATGATCGCTGCGGACAAGCGCGAGTCGGATGAATCTCATGCAGGGAAGGCCCGTCTCCGGTGGAGCGATCTTTTGAAACTTCCGCAGACCTGGGGAACCATCATCGCCAAGACGCTTACTGACCCGGTCTTCTTCTTTATTACGGAATGGTTCCCTATCTACCTTGTCGCCAAAGGAATTGAGCTCAAGAGCGGCTTGATTGCGGTGTGGATCCCCTTCATCGCGGCAGACGTGGGCAGCTTTTTTGCGGGCGGTCTCTCCGGCTATCTTGTAAAACGCGGGTAGTCCCTGGGCGCGGCGCGCAAAGCTCCGATTATCTACGGTGGCATTGGCATGACCTTGCTCATCCCGACCATCTTCACGACCAAGCTGTGGGTGATCGCTTTTTTTTTCGGGGTGGTGACTTTTACATACGCCGGCTTCACGACGATGGCGAATGTTTTGCCATCAGACCTGTTCAGCAGCGAGTCGGTAGCATCAGTCAGCGGACTCAGCGGCACGGGGGCGGGGATCGGTACCATCGTTGCTTTCAAGTTGATTGGTCATTACTCCGATGCTCGCCAGGCCACCGGCACGCATTCTTTCGATCCCATCGTGATCCTGGCAGGACTGGTGCCCCTGGTGGGTATGATTCTGGTGTTGCTGTTGGTTCGGAACACAGAAGCCACGAATCAAGGCTTGGTGCGCCGGATCTGATGCTTTGGTTACATTGGCGTGTGAACGGGCAAGGAGAAAAGAAGATGGCCAAATACGTAATTCAAGCCAAGCGCGGTGCACCACCCGGAGGGGCTTATTCCCAGGGATGGCGCGCCGGGGATTTCCTGTTCGTGAGCGGTACGGGCCCGATCGATCCGGTCAACGGAGGGCTCGTGGGCGACAGCGTTGAGCAGCAAACGGAGCAGACCATCGATAACATCTCCGCCATACTGGAGGCGGGCGGCGCTTCTCTTCGCGATGTGGTCAAGGTAGCCGTTCATCTCAGCGACATAAGCCTCTTCGCTCGCTATAACACGGTTTATGCCCAACGCTTTTCGCAGCCATATCCGGCGCGCACGACCGTGGGGAGCGATCTCGGCCACACTCCCGGCATGCTGATCGAAATCGATTGCATCGCTTATAGCGTGAAAAAGAAGCGATCGAAACCGATGCCGAAATCAAAGAAGAAGATAGGACGCCGCAGGAAATAAAAGGCAGGTGGACCAAGTGGTGCCGCTCCCCGAATTTGCCTCGGAAGCGCCGGTTAGACCTTCTCACCGGGCGAATGACTCACAGGAAAGTGTTCGCAATCCGCACTGTGCAGCAACGGCGCCTCGCGTCCGCGGGCCGACACTTCCTCCACCGACGCGATTTGACCAGCCCGCATCAACAACGCACAGTCGAAATTGTTCACCGTCGGGCAAATGTGACGGGGAACAAGATATAACGCGTCTCCGACTTGCGGACCCGTGGTCTCCCCCACTACTGCCATGGGAAGATGCTCTTCACTCGGGGCAAGCGGCCTGAGTTCACGATGGCCAGCCACGACGCACGTGGGCACGCCGGCATCGGCGGACACTGCTTTGTGCCCCGCATCGCAAGTGACTATACCTGTATACGGCCGGCTAACTACTCGGGTTAGTACCAGTACTGCAGGTGCATAGCCGTACTCGCCAGGGAGTTGCGACAGGCTCGTGGCATCGCAATAAACAACCGTTCCAGGCGAGACACGGTGGATGAATCCTCCTTGCTGGAAACCTGCGTAAGAGAGCGAGCAGGGGAACGTCGGAGTACCGGCGGTGACTATTTCCGGCACGCTCATCCCGTTGCTCCCGATTCCGCCGACAAGTTCTAGCAGGCGATCGTAACCCGCATGCGCCGCTTCGGTGCGCTCCGGCTCATCCAGTCCACCATACTGGCCGTCATAGTAGTGCAGCCCGCGGAATTCCAGACCAGCAGCTTTAATCGCCCCCGCCAGTCGGACCACCTTTTCCCTTTGTCCCTGTTCGATTCCGGTGCGATTCATGCCGGTATTTATGTCGATGAAGACGCCCACCGGCGTACCACGCCATTGCAGCACTTGGTCTTCGTTCTCGGCTAGGACAGAAATGCGTACCTTCGGGAATTGATTTGCGATTTCGCTAGCCCGGCGTGCGTTTGCGCCCAGGACGGGATAGGCGAGAAGGACATCACCCGCGCCGCTGCGGCAGGCGACCAGCAGTTCGAGTGTGGTTGCGCACTTCAAATTCCTGACGCCCCGCTCGACCAGCATGCGGAGTGTGGAGGCAAGCTTCGCGGTCTTGATGTGCGGTCGCCACCTATCCGGGTTGCCGCCGAGCAGATGCAAAGTCCGCGCAATATTCGCTGCAACGATTTCTGGATAAACGACGAGGGCAGGGGTAAGGACATCCTCGATGCCGGTCAGCCTGTGACGTTCGTCCCAGGGAAACTCGCGCAGCATAGCCTTGTGCGCCGCCATCGACTCCGATCATAACGCGGAAGCGCGCGAATCGTCCTGGTTGACCGCGCCTCTGGTGGATAGTAGGCTCTGAATTCCTTCTGCGATGGCCCTCAATTCTGCTGACCATTCCGAGCAATCTGACCTGGTTCGTGGCCTGGGCTCATGGTCTGCGATTGCAATCGTCATTGGCGACACTATCGGCACTGGCGTTTTTCTCGTCGCCAGCGACATGGCGCGCGCCGTGGGTTCCGCCACCCTGGTGCTGGTCGCCTGGATCCTTGGTGGGTTTATCGTGCTGTTGGGCGCATTCTGTTACGCCGAACTAGGTGCCGCGTTTCCGAGGGCCGGCGGGCCCTACGTCTACCTCAGCCGCGGTCTCGGCCCGCTCTGGGGATTTCTTTTTGGCTGGATGAGTTCGTTTCTGGAACGTCCGGTCGCCATGGCCACGTTAGCGGCCGGGTTCGTACGATTTCTGGGATTCCTGTTTCCGGTGTTGACCCTTCCTTTATTTAGCGGCCACTTCGGGCGATACGAATTCACCTTCACAATGGCGCAACCGACGGCGGCATTGGTTGTCGTGGTGGTGACGGCTCTCAATTACTTCAGCGTGCACCTGGGTGGCGCGATCCAGGTTTTGCTGACGTCCCTCAAGATGGGCACGATCTTGGTCATTGTGGCCGGAGGTATGCTCATCGGAACGAAGAATGCCAGCGTCTCCGCACCAATAGTAAGCCCGTTGGATCTGGGAACCTTTGGCGCTCTGCTGACGGCCCTGGTACCCGCCATGTGGGCCTATAACGGCTTTAACGACCTTGGCTTTGTGGGCGAAGAGATTCTTCACCCGCACAAAAACATTCCCCGAGCCATCATCGTGGGCCTACTCACAGTGGGCAGTTTGTATCTTATGGCCGACGTCATCTACTTCCACGCCCTTCCATTTGCACAGGTAGCGGCGTCCCAACACGTTGCATCGGATGTAGTCCAATTGTTTTGGGGCTCTCGAGGTGCAGCTTGGCTCACAGTCGCTATGGCTGTCTCCGCTTTTGGGGCGCTCCACGTCGTGGTCCTAACCGGAGCTCGCATCCCTTACGCCATGGCGCGGGACGGGGTCTTCTTCCACTTCGCGGAGCGTCTTCATCCCCGATTTCGCACGCCCAGCGGGGCACTGATCTTCCTGGGCTCCATCGCCGCGCTGCTCGCCCTCAGCGGGACGTTCGAAGAACTCTATTCGCTGTTTGTCTTCGCTGTGTGGATATTCTTCGCCCTAACCGCGATTGCACTGGTGCTCTTGCGCCGCAAGGAGCCCAACCTGGTTCGGCCCTACCGCGCCTGGGGATATCCTTTGACACCGCTTATCTTTTTGCTGGCCGCCGTAGCGTTGACCGTCAACTTGTGGATGGACCGACCGGTCCGCTCCTCGCTGGGGCTGGCAGTGATCCTTCTAGGGATCCCGTTCTTCTATCTCTGGCGCAAACATGCTGGCGCTGAAACCGCAGGTTCCGGGCAGAGATCCTGAGCGCTATTCAATCCCAAGCTGTTTTTGGATTTGCTCCAGTGGCACACCCTTGGTCTCCGGAACCATCGTCGACACCCAGAGTAGTTGGAGAACCATCATGCCTGTAAAGAATGAGAAAACGTAACCGGGTGAAAAGGCGGAGACCATCCTCGGGAAGAAGGTTGTTAGAAAGGCGGCGAATATCCAATGAGTGAAGCTTCCGAGCGTTTGGCCTTCTGCGCGATGACGATTGGGAAATATCTCAGAGATAAACACCCAGATGACAGCGCCCTGGCCGATTGCATGAGCAGCAATGAAACAGAAGATGCAAACCGGCACAATGGAATAATGCTCAGTAAAGAATGCCCAGGCGACCAGGCCCAGCGAAGTGATGTAGCCGAAGGAGCCGATATAAAGAAGGGTGCGTCGCCCGAGCCGGTCAATCAGCCAGAGGCCGACGAAAGTGAAAACCAGATTGGTAATGCCAATACCAACGGATTGGAGCAGGGCGGCCTTTGCACCTAAGCCAGTCAGCTCAAAGATGCGCGGAGCGAAATACAGAATCGCATTGATACCCGACATCTGATTGAAGAATGCAATCAAGATGGCGAGCAGAATGGGTTTTTGAAGACGTCGAGTCCAGAAATGTCCGGACGAAACCGGCTCCGCAGATGCAGCGGTGATCTCATCTGCCTCGGCCTCGACCTCGGCCTTCGAAACATCAGGCTGCGCTCGTTGCAGGACCAGAAGGGCAGCCCCGCGGTCGCCCTTTCTGCTGAGCAGCCACCGTGGGCTTTCCGGGAGGAAGAAGCAGAACACGGCGTAGAGGAAGGACGGAAACGCAGCTACACCAAGCATCCAGCGCCACGCATTATCGCCGACGCCGGCCAGCAGAGCGTTCGACACAAATGCGATCAGGATGCCGAAGACGATGTTGAACTGGAACATGCCCGCCAGGCGTCCGCGATGTTTGGGCGGCGCGATCTCGGAGATGTACATCGGGGCGACCACGGTCGAAATGCCAATCCCCAACCCGCCGATGACGCGTGCCGCGATGAAAGTAGCAACGTTTGGCGCCAAGCCCGAACCCACCGCACCGATCAAATAAAGAACGCCGATCCAAAGCAGCGTGGCTTTACGTCCAAAACGATCAGCCGGCCAACCCCCCACCAGCGAGCCAACTACGGTGCCGTAGAGGGCCGAGGCCATCGCAATGCCGTGCAGGCCAGGACTCAATCCCCAAAGCGTCTGAATGGTTTTTTCCGCACCGGAAATGACAACGGTGTCAAAACCGAAGAGGAATCCGGCGAGTGCCGACGTGAGCGACCAGAAGAAGATGCGAGCATTCATAGTGGGTAGACGCGGACTTTACCACAGAATCGGAGCGCTCAGCCGCATTTCGATCCGAAAGCTTACCCGCGGCAACTCCGCTCATCCCTTAACCAGCGGATAACCTTTTTCCCGCCAGTCGCGAATCCCGCCGTCCATCGAAATCACGTTGGTGTAGCCCATCTTCTGCAGATTGTCAGCGGCCAGCGCCGAACGGAAGCCACCGCCGCAATAAAGAACCATCTCCGTGTTCAATTCGGGTACGTGCGCCTCGATGTCGCGCTCGATCACGCCCTTTCCCAGGTGAATGGCGCCAGGAAGGTGATCTTTTGCGAATTCGCTCTCCTCGCGCACGTCGACCAGCAGAAACTTCGCGCCCTGGTCCATGCGGTTTTTCACTTGGTCGATATTGGTCTCGCGTACACGCGTCTTGGCGTCGTCCACGATTTTCAAAAAGCGGGGAGGATGCTGGTGGGCCATAGGAACTCCTTTCCCTTCGTTGCATCGACATGGTAACAAGCACCGGCGGATTCTGCATGAACCACCCATTCCCTTCGAGTAGCATAGACTCGTGCCACAGAAGCAAGAACGCAAAGTCGGCCTGTCCCGCGCGCTCTCAAAGCTGGGATACTGCTCTCGCTCTCAAGCCGCCGAACTGATCGGCGCCGGCCGAGTGCGCCTCAACGGAAGCGTGCGGCGTGACCCCGAAACGCCGGTCCGCCTTGAACGCGACCGCATCTCGGTTGACGGCCGAGCGATCAAGCCCCAAGCAAAGGTCTATCTGATGATGAACAAACCAAAGGGCTGGGTGACGACTGCGTCCGATGAGAAGGGCCGGGAGACGGTGTATGCCGCGCTGGAAAGTGTAGGCGAGTCATTCCCCTGGCTTGCGCCCGTCGGGAGGCTGGATAAAGCCAGCGAAGGCCTTCTCCTGCTCACCAACGACTCCGAGTGGGGCGCGCGTGTAGCCGCTCCGGACACGCATTTGCGAAAAACCTACCACGTGCAGGTCGGATCGGTGGCGGGCGAGCAACTGGCGAAGGCTCTGACCGCCGGTGTGGAGAGCGATGGAGAATTGCTTCGCGCGATTTCGGCTCGCATCCTTCGCTCCGGTGGGAAAAACTGCTGGCTGGAGATCACGCTCGACGAGGGCAAGAATCGCCAGATTCGGCGCATGCTTGCCGGAATCGGTATCGAAGTGCTCCGCCTGGTGCGCATCGCCATCGGCCCATTGCAGCTTGGCAACCTCCCCAAGGGAACCCACCGCGCGCTGACCGCAGACGAGCGGCGCTTACTCAACCATGCAATGAGCCATGCTCCTTTGCCCTTCAGGCCGGAAGAAAAGCAAGCGTGAAAATCGTGCATGATCTCAGCTTCCTTCCCGCAGTCGTGATGGCGCGGCAGATTCGTGAGAAGAAAATTTCTCCGGTCGAACTCGCGGACACCCATCTGGCAAGAATCGAGCGGCTGAATCCGAAGTTGAACGCCTTCGTGCACGTTGATGCGGAGCGTGTGCAGCGCGAAGCGCGCTCTGCCGAGGCCTCGGTGACAAGAGGCAAGTCTATCGGTCCCCTGCACGGAGTCCCCATCAGCATCAAGAGTTCTCTGGAAGTGGCCGGCCTGCGATGTGAGTGCGGAACACGCCTTCGTTCTGGTTTCGTCTCGGCGCAGGACGCTCCACTGGTGACGCGGCTCCGCCACGCCGGCGCAATCGTGCTGGGGGTAACCAACACGCCAGAGTTTTTGATGGCGTGGGAAACGGACAACTTGCTGTACGGCCGCACGAACAGCCCGTGGGATCTCGAACGCACTCCTGGAGGTTCGAGCGGTGGCGAAGCGGCCGCCATCGCCGCGGGAATGTCGGCCGCCGGTGTCGGCAGCGATGCCGGCGGCTCCATCCGTGTGCCCGCGCACTTCAGCGGTATCTGCGGACTCAAACCCACACCCGGGCGGATTCCTTCGACCGGCCACTTTCCCCCATCGGGCGGCCCGTTCGCGCTCATCGGCGTGGTGGGTCCGATGGCGCGAACGGTAGCGGACCTCAAGGCTTTGTTTGAAGTGATGCAGGGCCCGGATGACGGCGATGCCGCCGCGGCCCGCGTGCCTCTGTGCTGGCCGGGCGAGCGCGAAATCAAGAATCTGCGAGTCGGCTATTTCACAGACGATGGCCGAACGCCCGTCACTCAAGAAACTCGCGCCGCCGTACAAAACGCTGCCGACGCGCTTCGGGGCGCAGGATTTCAGGTTGAACCATTTCGTCCCGAAGGTCTTGAGGAGGCGCGCGAACTCTGGAAGAAGTTCTTCGTCAAAGTCGCGGGAATGCGGATTCGCCCGATGTTCCACGGCCGTGAGCACGATCTCAGCCCAATCCTGAGGCAGTTCTTGGAATGGTCCGCGGCGGAACCGGACCTCACCGGAGAGTCGTTGCTGGACGCTTGGATCCGCTGTGATGTCGTCCGCGCCAATTTTCTTCGGCAAACGCAGGAACATCCCATCCTGCTGTGCCCAGCCGCAGCCATGCCTGCCTTTCGTCATGGCGAGCGCGAGTGGCAGATTGATGGCCAGACCGTTCACTATCTCGACGCCTGGAGCTATACCGAGTGGTTCAACCTTTTGGGGAATCCGGCCGCTGTAGTTCCAGTAAGCCACGGTCCCGAAGGCCTGCCAATCGGCGTGCAGATCGTCGGCCGGCCATGGGAAGAGGAGCAAGTGCTGGCTGTTGCGGCGGCGCTCGAGAAAGAATGCAATGCGTGGAAGACCGCGCCGATCGGCGAGAAACCGGCATTCGTACGGGGCTAGTATTTTTGTATTATTCCGCCCGCACGAGCGTCTCGATAACGTTAGTGGCGCGGGATTTCGGCCACTGTGGGGCTGATCTCGAATCCGTAACGTTCTGGCGCGTCCGCACCCGCTCGCCATGCTAAATTCCAGGGGATTCGTCGATCGTACGCTGTCGTGGTTGGTTTTCTTTCTGGCCATCTCCGCCGCCTACCTCTATACGTTTCCCCAGCCGAACATTTTCTACGCGGGAGTAGTCCTGCTGCACGCTGCGGGGGGCGTCCTCACGGCAATCCTGCTCGTTCCTGCCTTTTTCCCACTCCTCCGCACTGGAAGTTTTTCTTCTCGCGCAGGCTGGTTGTTGATCGCTTTCGGAGCTGTACTTGGTGTAATCCTGCTCAAGACCGGGACCCCGCGCACAGAGTGGAACAAGCTCTATTGGCATATCTTGACTTCACTGGCAGGGGTCGCACTGCTGGTCGCTGCGTGGTTTGGTCAGCGCAAATATTACGGGTCTCCTACCGGTGCGGCCGTGCGCGCAGCAGCCTGCCTGGTAGTGCTGGCCGGCATCGGCTACGGTGCTCGTTATGTGCGCGAAGGCTGGCAAACGCGCAACCGCATCGAAAATCCGACCATGCCTCCAGATAACATGAACGGCGAAGGCGATGGCCCCGAGGGCGCATTCTTTCCCAGTTCGGCGCAGGTTTACGGCAAGCAGAAAATTCCCAGCAAGTTCTTCATGGAGTCCGACTCCTGCAAGCGCTGCCACGAGGACATCTACAACCAGTGGTTCAGTTCGGCTCATCACTTTTCCTCGTTCAACAATCAGTGGTACCGCAAGTCGATCGAGTACATGCAGGACACGATCGGTACCAAGCCTTCGAAGTGGTGCGGTGGATGCCACGATCCTGCCGTGCTCTACGCCGGACTAATGGACACGCCGATCAAGCAGATCGTGCATCGTCCCGAAGCCCAAGCCGGACTCGGCTGCATGATGTGCCACTCCATCGCCAACGTGAAAAGCACCATGGGGCAGGGCGACTTTTATCTGGAATATCCAAAACTCCATGAACTCGCCGCAACTCAAAATCCCGCCGGGCGCGCGCTCCACGATTTTCTGATCAAGCTGAATCCCGAGCCGCACCGACGCGTTTTCCTCAAGCCGTTCATGCGCGATCAGACGGCTGAGTTCTGTTCCTCATGCCACAAAGTTCACCTCGACGTTCCAGTGAACCACTACCGCTGGTT
>Ga0307479_10003399_pt1 | contig 14493 bp, 17 predicted proteins | sample atmos_gasesECM4C_FD_203743 | JGI IMG/M metagenome (GOLD analysis project Ga0307479, IMG submission 203743) | Hardwood forest soil microbial communities from Morgan-Monroe State Forest, Indiana, United States - atmos_gasesECM4C_515 | ecosystem: Environmental > Terrestrial > Soil > Temperate...
GCCAGCTGCGTACCTTGAACACCGCGCAGGTGAGCTATGTGACGGCGTTTCCGGCACAGGGCTACGGCACTCTGGCTCAGCTCGGTGGTGCGGCTCCTTGCACCCCGGCCGTTGCCAACGCGTGCTTGATCGATAACTCGCTGGCCACCAACTACGCCGCCAAAGGCAAGAGCGGTTATAACTTCGCAGTGGCCGTCATCACCGCCGGCCAGTATGTTGCGACCGCGACTCCGATCACGGTCGGCAGCACGGGCGTGAACAGCTTCTGCTCGATCGAAGACGGCGTGGTTCGTAAGGATCCCGCGGGTGCAACCAACGCCACGGAAGCCGCTTGCGGCGCCTTGGCAGCCCTGGGTAACTAAGCGCAGTCGCTTCGAACCCTCGTCTGGGAGGGGCGAAACAGAATGGGGAGCGGTGGTTCATCACCGCTCCCCTTTTTCTTGTCGTCACAAATCCTCTCAGAACTTGCCCGCCGTTGACCTCGTGACTTGAGTAACTGGCCCTCAGCTTCTCACGCCGCCCGAACTGCATATAATACAAATCGAGAAAACCTCGCTAGGTCTTCCAAAGTTCGCGCATGTCCACGATCGAAATTTCAGGTCTCGAGAAAACCTACACCGTCGGCTTCTGGCGCAAGCAGCCGAAGCGAGCCCTGCATCCCCTAACCCTGAACATTGAGGACGGGGAGATCTTCGGGTTCCTGGGCCCCAACGGGGCGGGCAAGACTACCACGCTGAAAATGTTGATGGGCCTGGTGTTCCCCACCGGAGGATCCGCGCGCATCCTGGGAATGGATGTGAACGATCCCCGGGTCAAGGCGCAGATCGGGTTTCTTCCGGAGCAGCCGTACTTCTATGACTACCTGACTGCGCGCGAATTGCTCGAGTACTACGGGCGGCTTTCGGGGTTGGGCGGGAAAGACCTTTCCGGACGCGTCCAGCAGATGCTCGGCAGCGTCGGACTGCCGGAGGCGGGCGGCGTGCAATTGCGCAAGTTCTCGAAGGGTATGTTGCAGCGCGTCGGCATCGCGCAGGCCATTCTGCACGATCCAAAGGTGGTGTTCTTGGACGAGCCCATGTCTGGCCTCGACCCGATGGGACGACGCGAAGTGCGTGACCTGATGGAGCAACTCAAGCGCGATGGCAAAACCGTCTTCTTCTCCACTCACATTCTCTCGGACGCCGAGGCGCTTTGCGACCGGGTGGCGGTCATTCATCTCGGCGAGCTTCGGGGTGTGGGCGCGGTCGCGCAATTGACCTCGAGCGTCCACGGCACGGTGGAAGTGGTGTGGCAGGGCGCGGTGCCGTCCGTTTTGAAGGCGCTGGGCGCCGACGCTCACGTCACCGGCGATACAGCCCGCGCCGTGCTTGCGGAGGAGAACCTGGACGCGGCCATCGATGCCCTGCGCCGTGAACGGCTGCGGCTGATCTCGGTCACCCCGGTGCGCAACACCCTGGAACAATATTTCGTGGAGAGCTTGAAGCGCTCGGAAAAATCAGCCGGGAGCGTGGCATGAATACCCGCATTGTTCATATCGCCTCCAATACCTTCCGTGAAGCGGTCCGCGACCGGGTGCTCTACAACCTGATCGCATTCGCCGTCCTGCTCTCCGGAGCCGCCATCCTGGTGGGACAGATCTCAATCGAGATCGAGAAGCTGGTGGTCATCAACCTCGGGCTGACCGCGGTTTCGCTGTTTGGCGTGGTGATCGCGATTTTCATCGGCATCGGCCTGGTTTCGAAAGAGATCGAGAAGCGCACGCTGTATACGGTCCTGTCGCGCCCGGTGCGGCGCTGGGAATTCATCGTCGGGAAATTCTTCGGCCTGGCCGGAACGCTGGTGGTCAACACGTTCTTCATGGCCATCGGCGTGTTTGGAGCGCTTCTCTACGTCGCCCACAAGTTTCAGGCGCCCGACAGCTGGGTCCTGGTTGCGCTTTACTTCATCATCTTGCAGTTCTTTATGATCTGCTCCCTGGCCCTGCTGTTTTCTTCCTTCTCCTCGCCACTGCTGTCCGCGGTGTTTGCCTTCTCGCTGTTCGTGATCGGTAGCTTCTCCGACGACCTGCGCGGCTTTGCCCAGATGGCCACGGGAGCGACGCGGTGGCTGGTAACCGGCGTGTCCTACCTGCTGCCGAACTTCTCCGCCTTGAACGTCATCGGTTCGGTCGCCCACGGCCAGCCAGTTGCGGGACAACTGATCGCCTACAACACCGCGTACTCCCTGCTCTATTCGGCGATGGTGCTAAGCGGTGCGATCCTGATCTTCCAGCGTCGGAACTTGAAATGAGCCACACTCGCCAGGTCACGCTCGCGGCCAGCCTGCTGCTGGGCGCCTGCCTGCTGGGATCGGCATTTTTCTTGAGCCTGGCCGAGCAAGTGCCGGCCAACGCCGGCGACCCCGACGTCATCTACCTCCGCTCGCCCCGGCTCATCAAGCGGCTCAGTCTCGGATACGACGGCCTCCTGGCCGACATCTACTGGACGCGAGTGGTGCAATATTTCGGAGCGCGGCACGCTGCCCATGCCAGCCACTATCGCCAGCTGGCGCCGCTGCTCGCGATCACCACCACGCTCGACCCTCATCTGGTGGTGGCCTACCAGTTCGGCGCCAACTTTCTCTCGCCAGAACCACCTTACGGGGCGGGCATGGCCGACGATGCCGTCAAGCTGGTCGAATTCGGCATCCAGAACAATCCCGACGAATGGAAGCTCTATTACGAGCTGGGCTTTATCTACTACGTGGACATGAAGGATTACAGGCGGGCGGCGGAAGCCTTCGCGCGCGGCTCACAGATTCCGAACGCGCACCCGCTGCTGAAAGTCATGGCCGCGCAGATGGCGCAGCACGCCGGCGATACCCAGATGGGGCGCGCGCTGTGGACGACGACCTACCAGACGTCCGAGGATAAGCAGATCCGGGCTAACGCGCTCGCGCATCTGCGCGCCCTACGGGTGGCCGACGACGTGACCGCACTCGAAGATCTGGTTGCCCAGTACGGCCAGAAGACCGGGCAACTGCCCAAGAACCTGGCCGACATGGTGGCGGCCCACCTGCTGCAGGGCATACCACTCGACCCGACCGGGCGCCCCTACAAACTGACGCTTAGCGGCCGCATAGAAGTCGAGGCGCCCGACGATATCCCGTTCCTCGAGAAAGGCGCCCCGCCCGGATACAAACCGCCGCCGCCTAAGAACCTCGAGAGCCTGGCCCGCTAAATCTTTCCGGAATATGGCCTTCCCGCCCGCTCTACTTCAGTGACGCCATATCGATCACGAAGCGATACTTTACATCGCTCTTCAGCAACCGCTCGTAGGCCTGATTGATCTGGTCGATCGTGATCATCTCAATGTCGGAGGTGATGCCGTGATCGGCGCAGAAGTCGAGCATCTCCTGGGTTTCGCGGATGCCGCCAATGATCGATCCAGCGAACTGCCGGCGGCGGAAGAGCAGGCTTCCTACCATGACCTGCATCGGGTGCGGCGGCGCCCCGACCAGTGTGAGCGTTCCATCCAACTTCAGCAGGTCGAGATACGCGTTGATGTTGTGGTCGCCGGAAACCGTGTCGAGGATGAAATCGAAGCTGCCAGCGTGCTTCAGCATCTCGTCGGGATTCTTCGAGATCACCACCTCGTGAGCGCCGAGCCGAAGGGCGTCCTGCGTTTTGCCGGCCGAGGTGGTGAAGAGCACGACGTGCGCGCCGAAGGCGTTGGCGAGTTTCACACCCATGTGGCCGAGGCCACCCAGTCCAACGATTCCTACCTTCTGACCTTTTTTCACACCCCAGTGGCGCAGCGGAGAATACGTCGTTATCCCGGCACAAAGTAGCGGTGCAGTGGCTGCGAGGTCGGCTTTGTCAGAGACGCGCAGGACGAAGCCCTCGTTGACGACGATGCTCGACGAGTAGCCCCCGTAGGTGACGCCGCCGAGGTGTTTGTCTTCCGCGTTGTAGGTGAACGTGGCCATCTTGTCACAGAACTGCTCGTTGCCCGAGCGGCAGTTGGGGCAGACGCCGCAGGAATCGACCATGCAGCCGACCGCAGCCAGATCGCCTTCCTTGAATTTCTTCACCGCACTGCCGGCTTTTGTGACGCGGCCTACGATCTCGTGTCCGGGGACGCAGGGGTAGACCGTCGGCATCAGATCCTTCCACTCGTTGCGAACCTGGTGGAGATCGGAGTGACAGACGCCGCAATAGAGAATTTCGATCTGAGCGTCCTGCGGACCAGGCTCGCGCCGCCGGATGGCTGCACGCGCGAGGCCGGAGATCGGGCTCTGGGCCGCGTACGCTTTGGCGGTAAATGATGGAGTGGTCGCGGCCAGCTCCTGCGGAGGAGTAAGGGTAGCGTCGGACATGAGGGAATTCTCCTTTCAGATGTCGATGAGTCTAAATGGATGGCGGATACTATGCGAGTGGGCCGGTAGCCTCATCATACATGACGCGTCGAGGATCGGGGATTCCGGAAGGTGTGGCGGACTGTGTCGCAGGCGAATAAGCCCCTTAACGCCCAGCAACGCACTCCGGGACCGGGAGTCGCCAAGGTTGCTTGGAAAATCAAATGAAAAGGGGCGAGTATTCGATGCGGGATACCAAATGGGTTCCGAACGTGCCCCTCAGTTTTCACCAACAATCGAGGCAGATTCAGCCTAGACCAGGCGCGATGGTGTCCTGAAGTACGCGATCAGGAAGAGCACCCCCAGCAACAAATCCGCCACACCGAAGACGAGGTCCGAAGCATGCATTCGCCCTTGCAGAACTAAGACCACCACAGCGGCACTGTAGCTGACTTTTTCGAGCACCGATGGAATCATCAGCGGTCGATAGCGCAACGGGTCGGTCGCGATGAAGAAGAAGGCGATCTGCCACGCCAGCGCAATTCCCACGAATCCGTAGAAAAATCCCGGATGCGTGATCGGTGGCGGATCCGTCCGGCCGATCAAATCAAACAGGAAATAGAGCGGGGTGATGGTCAGCATGCCCCAGATGCCAGCAGTCCAAAACACAATCTTCGCAAATCGCATGAGCGCTCCCAAACGCAACGAGTCGACTGAATTCTATCGGACGGAACAACGGTCGCCGAACCCCTCCTCTCACCCATGCGGAGCGGATAACATCGTCGGGGAATCGTGACTGGAATTCATCCCTTGGAAGACAACCGAACTTCGTAAACGGTTGGAAGGGTGTCGGAGTTTGTGCGAACGAAGCTTCGCACCATTTCGGTGCGTGAAAGGCTTGTCTTCTCGCGGAGTTGGTGAAGATTGAAACGGACGAGTCGTTCAAACCAACTCCTCGGCGGATCTGGATTGCCCAGGCCACGCAGTATCTTCGCAACCAAGGTGTCGATGTCTCTTGTCGTGCGTTCGTCAGGAAGCGGTTTCTCATTGTTCATTCAAGAACTTCACATACTCCTCCAACCAAGCGTTGCGGAAACGCGATGACTTCTTCACTCTGGCGGTTGGTTGAGACGCTCGATATTCCCGCCCTGGGGCTGGTGGGACCGCATCCCCGCGGAGGGACCTTGGGATCGGCAGAAAATCAGGAATGTCGATACTTCATCCGGTCTCGCAGTTTCATGGAACGCTTCAGCAATGTGGCCGAGCAAACCGCGTCTGCTGTGTTGCGCGATAACTCTTCAAACAGGAGAGGCAGGCCGATAGCAGATAACGACGTGATTCTGGTCGATGATCGAGGCGAGCAGCAGCTCTTCCACCTCGAGTCGTTTCTACAAAGGTCACGAAGCTCTCACACTTTTCACGCACAACGGTCCGGTTGTTATCAAGATCCCGGTCTCGGGCGTCAAGGTCGAAGGCAAAAGTCCGAAGTCCTTCCAGCGTTGAATTTCATTTTCGCGCAGATCGGCCCCGATTTGTGCGCCGAAGATCATGGACCTCACAATGCCTAACTACGGCTCATTGTTGGACGGCCTGGCGGCTCTCGATTCATGGCTGGCTTCAGTCGGAGTACCTGCGCGATCGAGCGATCGGATCCATCAACTTCTCAAGCTGGTTAGAGACCTAAATCCACGAGAGATTGGCTGAGCGGCGAGTATGACGAGAGAGGAACGCCGAGCTTACATGTACACGCTCGCCGAACTGGCGCAATTTCAGCAGACGGAAATCCGTCATCACCTCTTGCAACTGGCGCTCGCTGTAGACCGCGCGCAGCAGTTTGGCTTGTTGCAGTTCATTCGTCACCACACTCAGCGGCGCGATCATCGCCTGGAAGAGTTCGCGCTGGTCAGGAGAGAAATCGGCCACGAGCCGGTCTCGCTGGGGGCCCGGGACGTAGGTCAGAAACAAACGACGCTGATCCGGCGCCATTGCCAGGATCGCCGCCATTCGCTTCTCCTTGGGGAGCGCCAGAATATCGTCAGCCTCGGCGCTGACACTGTCGCGGTTCTGCTTGTCGATCTTCGCTTTCGCGTCGGCATCCGGAGCTTTGCCTTCTTTCGCCAACTGCGTTCGTCGCTGCTGTTCTTCTAGTATGCTGATCTGCACCTCGTAAATCGCCCGCTTGGTCGGATGGGTCGGCATCGGGTTCTTTCCATCCGCCACCGCTCTGATCAGGTTGTTAGTTGGAAACGTCTGCACCAATTCGACGGTCTGCATGCGCAGGGTACGGAACTGGTTGCGCTTGGCATCCATTGCGCCGTTGCTGATCTCGTCAGGATGAAGCTGTTGTTCGACCCACTCGTCCACCCCCATCGCCATCACTTTCTGCAGGTCGCCCGGACGCGGACCAAAGGTCAGGCGACTCAAAGCATGGAGCCCGCGCTGCTCTTCTGTGAGTTTCGCGGGAGCGAATTTCACCGGCGCGGCGGGAGTCGAACTGCGGGGTGCTGACAGGTGCAGCGCTGTTTGGGCGACCGCCAGACTGGCAGCGAGCACAAGGATGAGCAGGCGAAGGACGGCTGTCATAAAGAACTCGGGGATTCCCCAACATACTCAAACACCGATCTCCGCCGAAGGTTTCACTCTGTCGCTCTAGCCCCCGAATTGCGCGAACGTCAGAGAATGCCCGGCGGGATCTTCCACTCCGATCTCGCGGGCACCGTAGAAGGTCTTGCGCTCTGGCATCACCACCTTCGCGCCTTTCGTGGCCGCGATCAGCGCGTCGAGGCTATCAACCTCGATGTACAGGAACGTGGGGCCCTTGCCATATCCCCGCGCCGAGAACGAACTGTCTTTCTCGACGCTGGCATAGCTCTGATACATCACTTCGACTCCTCCCTTCTGCAAGGAAACGAACCCGAGCTTGTCGCCTTCGGGAACTTCGATGGCGACCTCGAAGCCTAGCCGCTCTCTCCAGAAACGAACGCAGGGCTCGATTTCATCCACCAGCAGCACGGGTGTGATTTTCTTGACCGTCATCCGATTTCTCCTTTGCCGGGTCTCGACCTCGGTGGGGGTATAGCCACGTATTTTTCCCTTGTCACAGCTAGTAGTCTTATTTAGACTAGCTGGACTATAAGAGATTCCACAGTTCCCGTCAAGGAGGTTTTATGACCGGCGAAGAACCGCAGTTGAGCGACCTGGTTTCGATTGGCCCGGCGATGTTGCGCGATTTCGAACTCCTCGGGGTTCACACCGTGGCCCAGCTGGCCCGGCGCAATCCGGAGAAAATGTACGAACAGCTCTGCCAAGTCACCGGCAAGGCGCAGGACATCTGTTGCCTAGACGTATTTCGCGCCGCGGTGGCGCAAGCCAAGGACCCGAATCTGCCCTTCAAGCAGCGCCAGTGGTGGCACTGGAGCCGGAAGCGCAAGGCGAGCGATGCCGGCCATTAGGAAGCGTGAGCTGACCACTCCCGACCTGGTGCTCCTCAGCCTGCTCGCCGAGCGCCCAATGCACGGCTACCAGGCCAACGCCGAGTTGGAACGGCGCGAGATCCGCGATTGGGCGGGCATTTCACGGCCCCAGGTGTACTACTCGCTCGAGAAGTTGGCGCAGCTCGGCCTGGTGCACACCTCCGAGTCTCAATCGCCGGCGGCGGGTCCCGAGCGCTGCGTCTTCCACACGACCGCCAAAGGGCGTGCGGCCCTGGCTGATGCGCTGGAGCGGGAGGAGTGGGCAATGCAGCGCGAGCGGCCACCATTTCTGACCTGGATCGCGCTCTCCTGGCAGGCGCGCCCCGGAGTGTTCCGGCAGCAGATAAAGCGTCGCTGCGAATTTCTCGAGAACGAGCTGTCCCGGGAAGAAGCGACCCTCCGAGCGATCAAGCAAGAAGTCGGCCACCGCTTTCATGAAGCCGTGTGGATGGTCAGCCTTGTGATCGAGCAGTTCCGTTGCGAGTTGCGCTGGCTGCGGAAACTCGAGCGCGAACTCCCGCGCCGCGCCGCCGCGAAGCATCCGGCGGTCAGCAGTTAGACGAAAGTCGCGTTCCGATGTAAGGCAGAGAATGTGCTCGTGAACGGCGGCCAGCGCCCACAACCACTGCGAGGATGGCGCCTGCGAACAACGTAACCACTCCGACTGTCCTCCACTTCACTGTGCCCCTCCAGAATGCCGGGGAGAAACCGCTTGAAGACGCCACCCGACCCGTCACTGAACTCCTGGTGCAGCCTATCGGGCAATTTCCGAATCGGGGCAAATCCAAGAACTTAGTGGAGGACAAATGAAACGCCGGGCGTTTTTCCCGTGGCTCGCCCGAGTGCCTCCCTTTGCACTCAGCTCGGGTAGGGGCAAGAGATGTCGCCAACCAGGAAACTGAAGATCATGATGAAAAGCGCGTGGGGCTCGGATAACCCCACCCGAGCCTCGTTTGCCTTTATCCACGGACTTGCGCTCGCGGAAGCCGGTCATGACGTGCAGATCTTCCTGACAGGCGAAGCTACCTACACCATGCGCACCACGGTGGACGCAATCAAGCCCGTGGGGTGGACCCCGCTGAGCGAAACTCTCGAAAAAGTTGTCGCCAAGCATATTCCGATCTTTTCTTGAGGAGCGTGTTCCCGGGCCCGATGGGGTCACGGAAGCAGACTTGAACCAGTGGGGCGCGAAATTCGGCAGTCCCGCGGTCTTCGTCTCCATGGTGGAGTGGGCGGATCAAATTATCACGGAATAAGCTGACGGCCGGCGGGGTACTCCGATCGTGCCGCTGTGCCGATGAATTCGCGCTTCCTGTGGTCGGCGGTTCGGAAGGAATGCCTTTGTAAGCGAAAGACCCCGAGGCACATAGGCTTTCCCGGATCCGAGTTCCGTCGGTAACCCGGGTGGGGTGACCGACGTAAATTGCGGCGTACACCCACACCGTCTAGTCTTTCCGACTTAGTATGAACCTGAAATCCCCGGAACTCCGCTCAGCTTCCCCCCGCACCGACCAAACAGCCGGTGCCAACGTTAATCGCAATCAGCCAGCAAGGCGTCGGACCAATCGGATGGCCCTCCGCGCGCCCATCGGGCTATCTGGTCAGGACCGACAAAAATGTTCCTTTACCATGCCCGCCAGTGCTACCAACCTGAATCGGCACGGAGCCGCCGTTCAATTAAACCGTGAGCTATCAGTCGGGTCGGCTGTCCTCGTGCGCAATAAGCGTGGCGTTGAGGTTGGCGCGCGGGTGGTTGCGCAATTGGCCGCCACTAGGGGCCTTCCCACCTATGCCATCGAGTTTCTCGAAATAGACGAAAAAACGAGCAACTTCTGGGGAATCAGGTTCCCGTCGAACAACAACTAACATAATCATTGCACGGCTCGGCGCGACATGGTCCGATTGTCATGGACTGGGGTTTTGAGCGAGCAACATCCGACCCGGGTCAGTGAGCGCAATCGCCTTACGTTCAACTAGCGTTTCCCTGTGTTTTATACACGGTTGCAACACGCGCTTGAAGCGTTTACGACTCATTACTGTTAAGGCGTTGCAGAGGAGCCGTCATTTGGCAGGAAGACCCGCGATGATGAAGACAGTTCCAAAGGCCGGATTGCCCTTCGCATCCGTACCTTTCACACTCGCAGTTCCGTACAGCGTGCCGTTGCTGGCCTGGATCACGCCAGCCTTAGGGTTGGCACCGTTCGTTCCGCTGAACGACAAATCGTGCACCAGTACACCGTTGCTGGGGCTCAGAGCCAACACCCCGCCAAGTGACGAATAATACGGCGCAGTGTTGTAAAAGGCTGTGATCCACAAATTGCCGTCGGTCGCTTCTAAGAGTGGACTGACCACTTGCGATTTGGCTAAAGGTATTGAGATCGAAGAGAGATTCGTGATCGAGCCCGTCAGCTTGCTGGCGAAGAAGGTGAAGTTTACACCGCTAGTCGGGCGCGACATTCCATAGAGCAGGCCGTTGGAATCCTGGGTAAGCCGATTCGCGGGAAAGACGCCACTCGGGAAGTTGTGAATGGTCTTGAACTGACCAGTTGTAGGACTGACACGGAATATCGTTCCAGGATTAAAATTACCAGTTGTGCCATACAAGTTTCCATCCGATGCCAGAATCACGCCGAGAGGATAGTTCGCCTCACTCGCCCCATTTAATGCGTGGAGAACAGTGTACGTTCCTGAAGTTGTCAAGCGAAACACAACGCCGCAGCCAAGATTCTGGCAGGCCGTGACCAGTCCACCCGCTGTGGTAGTCCCGTACATGTTGCCATCGCTGCTTGCGGTGAGGTTGTTGGGAAATGCTCCCGTTGTACATGTCGTGCAAAATGTCTCAAGAACCTCAAAGCCGGTGCCCGTCTTGCTGATCTTGAAAATGGTGCCTGCACTGCTTGGATTAGGACCGCCATAGTAGTTAATGCCATAAAGAAACCCGTCGCTACCTTCTACCAGGCCGACGGGGTCATAGCCTTGATCGTACAAACCGGTGTTCGGGTTTTGCTGAAATGTGTAAAGCACAGTCACCTGCCCCCCGGCCGTGATCTCGAAAATTCCTCCCGGACCTTGTGTCACACCATAGAAATTGCCGTCCGAAGCCTGGATCAGGGTCGCGGGTTGGGAGCCGTCGGGGCAGACACCATTTGCGCATGGAAATCCAAAGAGCTCAGAAATCGTGAGCGTTTGAGCACGCACGGCGGTGGTCAGAGACAGAGCTAGCGGCAGAAACAGCAGGTGTTTCATAAACTTTGGGGCGATGTCGATTGGGAAATCGCACTTCTTGACAACAACACAAGGGTCCCGACCACCAGCAAACATGTCGCTCGTGACAGCCCTCGTGGTGATGTCATTGGACCGTTCCTCTAAGCCACAGGAGACTGAGTGAGACTCCTCGGGCGTCGCGCATTATACATCCATTTTCACCGTCGGATAGTTGACGAAATTCCTTTTACGCTCATACCCGAATGGTTATGACTAAAATGGCCTGCTTACGACAGTTAACCTTGGTTTGAAACGCAGAAACCACAAAGGACGCTAAGATACACGAAAGAAGGCAGATACCTGTGACGGTGGCCTACCGTAATCTGTCGATGACGCGCGTGTTCCTTTACGCTCGATGTTTACGAATCGATAGGAGGAGTGCGATGTCATTGAAAACCTGGCTTCGTGCCGGTGCGACCGCAGTTCTGTCGCTGGCGCTGTCTACGACATTCGCCGTGGCCCAGGGGCACGGGCACGGCCACGACAAACACGACCGCGACGATGATGATAATCGGGGCCATGGACGCGGGCACGGCCATGACCATGACCGCTATTCCGATCATGACCGCGATCAGATCCGCGGCTGGTACCGAGCTCATTACTCAAGTCTCCCGCCAGGCTTGGCCAAGCGTGACCGTCTCCCTCCCGGATTGGAGCGCCAATTAGTGGTTCGTGGAACTCTGCCGCCGGGGCTTCAGAAGAAGATGCAGCCCTGCCCGCCGGATCTGGAAAGAATGCTTCCGCCTCCGCCTCCGAATTACGAGCACGTCGTGATCGGCGGCAATTTGGTTCTGCTGAATCGGGCGAACTTCCAGATCGCAGACGTTTTCCACTTAGAGATCAACTAGGCAGGAAATCGGCGGTAGCAGCCTCCAAAAAGGAGACGGTTGATGAAAACGCTTCTGGCATTACTTTTGGCGTGTGCTTTTCTGCCTCCAGCCTTTGCCGACAACCAGAAGGAACAAGAGCGTGTGAAAGACTCTGGGGACGTCCTGAAAGAAATCCTCAATATCCCCGACGACATTCCTCAGGATCTGCTCGACAAAGCCGAGTGCCTGGTCATTCTGCCCTCCGTCAAGAAGGGTGCGTTCGGAATCGGCGGCAGCTTCGGCCGTGGCGTCATGATCTGCCGCAGCGGACAGCACTATACCGGCCTCTGGGGACCACCTGCCATGTATGCGCTTGAAGGCGTTAACATCGGCTTCCAGTTGGGTGGCGAAGCCACCGATTTCGTCCTGCTGGTGATGAATCCCAAAGGAGCGCGCTCGCTGCTGAGCAGTAAAGTCAAACTTGGCGCCGATGCCTCTGCCGCCGCCGGCCCCAAGGGACGCTCCGGCGAGGCCGCCACCGACGTCGTCATGAACGCCGAGATTCTCTCCTATTCCCGCGCCAAAGGATTGTTCGCCGGCATCTCGCTCGAAGGTTCTACCCTGCGCTCCGACGGCGGCGCCAACGAAAAGCTGTACGGCCAAAAGCTAAGTGCGAAAGACATCATTGGACTGGGCAAGGTGAGGACTCCCGCCTGTGCCCAGGAGTTAGTAGGTCTTCTCGACAAAAAAAGCCCCAAGAACCACTCCGACCCGAAATCACTGCGATAATTCTTGTGTCTGGGGCGGCACCTGGAGAGTCCTGCTCGCACCAGCGCCGGGCATTTCATCACAGTTTGCCCCTGTCGTTGGCGCTACATCGCATAGCACAAGTTGACCATCGATTAATACGCGCTATCTGTTTTCGCCGGTCGTGGCCACCGTGCGGATGGTGTATCCGCCAGAGCCAGAGCTGGTTGAAGAGTAATGTGGATGCCCGGGCAAGAGAGGTGGGAATCATGAAGAGTTCTCCACCGGAGGATCAGGGAGCCAGGCAGACAGTTGGGTAGGAGAAAGTGTTTCCACCACTCGCGCACGCGCACAGGCTTAGAGATAGCACGATAAGTAGAGACTCGATTCGTTCACGCATGACAAATTCCTCAATTTCAAATGCTACCGACTGAAATTCTCCAACCGCTTTACTCGCACGCCCCTTATTATGCGCCCATTGACGAGGCAGACGAAGTCCACGAGGCCACGCTCTTGTGATGATTGGCGTTATATCGCGATAGCACCAGTTTGCGCTTTCCTTTCGTTTGTCTGGCGAACAAAAGGCGCATAGGCTGCGAGAACGCCTGTTAACAACCGCTACGACCGGCGGCCAGTTCGCCTGAAGGCTTGCAGGTCAGGCAACACCCGCGAAGTAAAATGCCCTGCCCTCGCTTTTCGGACACATGCGCTCGCGACGGTGGGACAACTTCTGGGAACTGACAAGACGCCGCGCACGTACTGTATTTAGATGATTTGCTGCGCGACGCTTCTCATGTCATGCGGAAAATTGTTGTCACAGATCGAGAGCCTGTTGACTAACGACATGTGAGTGCGTCTCTTGGTTCAGTCACGAATTCTTCGGTGCCTTGGGGCCACGTTCGCCTCAACCTGAAAGTCTAGATGAGGAGAGACGGATGCGGACCCTGATCTGGGTTTTGCTGCTGACGGGCTGTTCTTACTCACAACAACTCACCGCGCATGACGACGCCCATCCGAGAGAGGCGGAATCGATTCTGATTGCGAGCTGCCGCACGGTGGGCGAACGATTAGCAATCCCGATGCCGAATCCACGGGTTGAGTTGCGTTTGGGTGAAGGCAAGGATGCGGTAGAAAGCGAAGAGGCTGTGCATATCATTCACATGCGACGTTGGCATAGGGCTCTCTTTAAGCGAGCTGCGCTGGTCGTTTGTATGCGAGAAGCGGAATTCGAGATTGTGCCGCAGTTGTTCGATAAGGTGCGCGACTACTGACCTGGGTCTCGGCCTGCCCTGATTGATTGTTGTTGCGCCGAAATTTCGCAATCAAACTGCCACGTCCATACTCACGAGAATTCGGAAACTGTGCGCTTGTTGGCGATCGCGGTAGGGACCCATCGCTGGCTGCGCTGGGTAGGCCCGGGGAATTTCACCGCGAGCCGCCCACAGATCCGGACGTGGTCGGGATAGAGCTCGGTCGCGCCAGTTGTAGGTGGGGGGTTACCGTCTTCGCTCTTTCGATTGCGAGGCGGGTTCACATTCCCACCATGACCACGTTTACCGAGGCCCCCCTACAATCCCGGAAAGTCGAATTTCTCGATTCCGGTTTTCGCCTTGGCTTTCCCCGAGAGGCCTTTCCGAGACGGGCGAAGCTTAAGCGCGCGCTCGCATTCACCCCGACCCATTCCGGTTTACCTCTCGACTCGTCCCTAACAGACATGGCTCCTCCGGCTTCCGCCGTTGACCATATTAGGACCGCCAAGTGCTCAGAGCTCCTTTGCCGGGCACGAGCGTTACTCGCGCCAGGATGGTGTCCAGCACCACCAGTTCTTGGTCAAAGCTCCCCAAGACTTTTTTTTAGCGCGATGT